>Ga0210009_1000179_pt1 | contig 81653 bp, 79 predicted proteins | sample CryGeyCG2114_065_FD_185457 | JGI IMG/M metagenome (GOLD analysis project Ga0210009, IMG submission 185457) | Groundwater microbial communities from aquifer - Crystal Geyser CG12_big_fil_rev_8/21/14_0.65 (SPAdes) (version 2) | ecosystem: Environmental > Aquatic > Deep subsurface > Groundwater ...
TAAACGATGAGCTTCGATTCAGTATGAAGCCGTGCTGCCTTTTGCCAATCCCTCCTTCAATGGCTTCTGCCTGGGGTTGAACTGGGCATCCGGAAAGCTGCCTGTCCTGAAGGGCTCTTATGGGTCTCCTGAAGTCATTCGTCCTACTCCAAAGTCGATCATCAAAATCAAAATTTTTTGATGAGACGCAAGTGATCGCAAAGATGCCAACCACGGCCCTATTGACGATCAAGCAGCTTGTACCAGGTGATTTTTGATTGGGCATTTACATTTATTTTGATAGCTTCTTGTGCAGGTATGGCGTGCGCTTTAGCCTATTTTTATGAAAATTTTGGCGCCGTCATTTGGGCCGAAACAACACCGAAAGTACGGTTTTTGTGCGGCCCGTAGCGTGCCGATGCCGCACAGACAAGCCGCAAATACCCGCGCCTTGCGCGGGGTCAGCACCACGGTGTCGCCTTCGTGCAGATCCATCTCGCGGTAATGCCGGGCCGGAATTTGCGCCTCAATGATGGCCGCGCTGACCGGATTTTGTTGTTAAGTCCGATTTGCATATTTGCGATGCACCCAAAAACCAAATGTATTGACAATAGCTATACACCCAACTACCATCACCGCCCTTACGCCCTTTCCAAGGAAAAAGCCCATGCGCGATGCCGCCATTAATCTGCGCGCCAGACCCGTGCAGCGTGATCTGATTGACCACGCTGCACAGTTGCTGGGCAAAAACCGCTCTGACTTCATGCTGGAGGCTGCGTGTGACAAGGCACGCAGCGTTTTGCTGGATCAGGTGTTTTTCAGTTTGGACGATGCCAAGTATCAAAGCTTTGTTCAGATGCTTGATGCGCCTGTTGTTCCCAATGTGGGGCTGCAACGGCTGATGTCCGTCAAGCCGGTCTGGCAAGCAGCGTGAATATCGGCTTGCAGGCCCCTGCGCCGCTGCTATCAGCCCATCGCTGCGACGGGTTTGCCAGCTCAGAGCCCGAGCTAGACGCCTGGCTCATGCGTCGTGCCTATGCCAATCAACTCAGTGGTGCCAGCCGCACCTTTGTGGTGGTCGATGCACAGGACATCGTGATGGGCTACTACGCACTGGCGGCCGGTGCGGTATCGCATCAAGTAGCAACCTCGGCAGTGCGACGCAATATGCCAGACCCCGTGCCGGTGATGGTGCTGGCCAGGCTGGCCGTTGACCAGCGCGCCCAAGGCCACAAGCTGGGCGCTTCGCTGCTGCAAGATGCTGTCAAACGCTGTGCCTTGGTGTCGCAACATGCAGGCATTCGCGCCGTGCTGGTGCACGCGCTGCATGACCGGGCCAAACAGTTTTATGAACACTACGGTTTTCAGGCTTCGCCAGTCCACCCGTTGACCTTGCTGCTGCGATTGCCAAAAAGTCAAGTATCTTTTTAGTCTCTGGCGCTTGTCTGGCTTGCGTCGGCATAGGCCGATGGGTGCTAATACAAGTCTTACAATTTCACGAAATAAAAGCCGAATTGTAAGGATATTGGATGATCACACGACATGCTACCCCCCTGCTTGATGAACTGCGTGCAGGCTACCCCGTGATCACCATCACGGGGCCAAGGCAGTCTGGCACAGGACGCGGGCATCGCACAGACCACAGCGCGCGCCTGGATGTCGGTGCTAGAGGCCAGCTACATTGTTTTTTTGCTGCCGCCACACCAGCGCAACCTGGGCAAGCGGGTGGTCAAGATGCCCAAACTGTACTTTTTGGATGCTGCGCTGGCGGCCTCGCTGATGGGCATTCAAACCACCACGCAGTTGGCGATTCACCCGCTGCGCGGTGCGTTGTTTGAAACCCTGATCGTGTCCGAATTCCTCAAGGCCAGGTTCAACGCAGGCCTGGTATCCAACCTGTTTTTCTGGCGCGACAACGTGGGGCTGGAGGTGGACTTGTTGCTGGAAGAGCCCGCAGGCCTGATGCCCGTCGAGATCAAATCATCCGCCACCGTGACCGGCGATTTGTTCAAGGGGTTGCGCAAATGGCTGGCCATTGCAGGTGACGCGGCGCGCCAGCCGCGCCTGGTGTGTGCCGCGCCCGCCAGCTACCAGCGCGAGGGTATCGATGTGCGCCGTTGGCAAGAGGCGGCTGGCTGAGGGCTTGTTTTTACGCGCGTCATCAAACAGTATGCAGGCAAGGGGTCAGGTTTGTGCAGGCAACATGCGCTCGGCTGATCGAAAAGGGCAGCGTGGTGGGGGCATGTGCAGGATATCTCGCAGGCCAGTTTGACTATCATTGCGCCATGAACGACATCACCACCCTGCGCCGTGTGCTGCGAGATAGCCACACCATTGCCGTCGTTGGCCTCTCCGCTGAGTGGCATCGACCGAGCTACATTGCCACCAAATACATGCAGGAACACGGGTACAAAATCGTCCCGGTGAACCCCAAGTATCCAGAAATTCTGGGCGAAAAGTGCTATCCCGATCTGGCGTCGATCCCGTTTGCGGTGGACATGGTGGATGTGTTTCGCAAGCCGCAAGATTGCGAGCCCATTGCACAGCAAGCGGTGGCCATCGGTGCCAAGGTGCTGTGGCTGCAGCTTGGCGTCATCAACGAAGAGGCCCAGCGCATTGCCGAAGACGCCGGCCTGACCGTGGTGATGGACCGCTGTGTCAAGATCGAATATGCCCGACTGATGTGAACTTACTTAATTACCAAAACATCTATGCAGATCGTCAGTACTGTCCGCCCGGCACCCAAGATGGCACCGGACGCCTTTAAAACGCCATCAATGCCGAACCCTGCAGCCCCCCCAGCACAATGGCGGCAATTTGCAACATCACCAGCAAGGCCAGCGGTGACAAATCCACGCCGCCAATAAGCGGCAGCACGCGGCGGATGGGTTGCAGCAGCGGCGCCACCAGGCGCTCCATCACATCGGCCAGCACCGAACTGGTTTGCACCCACGACAACACCGCGTAAATGATGACGGCGATGGTCAGGCCTGAAATGGCCATGCGCAGCAGACCAAACAACGCCAAAATCGGCACCGCAAACAACCCGCCCCCGGCGCCCGCCAACAGCCACAACAGGCCAAATTGAACCAGTTGCAGCAGATAGGCTGCCACCAGGCTGGCCGTATCAAGCCCGCCCATCGAGGGCAGCACCCGGCGCAGCGGCAGCACGATCCAGTCGGTTACGGCAAACACAAACTTGCCCAGCGGGTTGCCCGAGCGCGCCGACATGGGCACGCGCTGGTACTGCATGTACAGCCGCAACAAGCAGGCACCGCTCAAGAAACCAATCACCACCTCAAGCAATAACGAAACAATCTGGTACAGCATGGCAGAGCAATCCACAAAAAAATGAGCCGTTTCACGGACGACATGCTGCATCATAGCCAGCAGCAGCGCCCCGTAAAATGCGCGTTTGACCGCCCCACCCCTCGTGCGGCGTTTTACATCCTGCAAGATTGCCCTTCATGTCTGACCATTCCAACGCCCCCAGCCCTGCCACCGCCGCTCCCGACGACAACCAGCTGATGCAAGAGCGACGCGAAAAACTCAAGGTTTTGCGCCAGGCCCAACTCGAAGGCAAAGGCCCGGCGTTTCCCAACGACTTCAAACCCACCGACCATGCCGCTGCGCTATTGGCCGCGCACAACGACAAAACGCCCGAAGCGCTGGTGGAACTGGGCGCACAAGCCAAAGTGGCTGGCCGCATGATGCTCAAACGCGTCATGGGAAAGGCCAGTTTTGCCACGCTGCAAGACGGCAGCGGGCGCATCCAGATTTACATCAAGCGCGACGATGTGGGGGAAGAGACTTACAACGCCTTCAAGCACTGGGACCTGGGCGACATCGTGGCGGCAGAGGGTTTGGTGTTCAAAACCAAAACCGGTGAGCTGTCGATCCACGCCACGCACATCCGCCTGCTGACCAAAAGCCTGCGCCCGATGCCCGACAAGTTTCACGGCATGGCTGACCAAGAGCTCAAATACCGCCAACGCTATGTGGACTTGATGACCGACGAAGACACCCGCAAGCGTTTCATGGCGCGCAGCAAGGCCGTCAGCGCCGTGCGCGACTTCATGGTGGCGCACGACTTTTTAGAGGTCGAAACGCCCATGCTGCACCCCATCCCCGGCGGTGCCAACGCAAAACCTTTCACCACGCACCACAACGCGCTGGACCAGCAAATGTTTTTGCGCATCGCGCCCGAGCTGTATTTGAAGCGGCTGATTGTGGGCGGCTTTGAGCGCGTGTTCGAGATCAACCGCAGCTTTCGCAACGAAGGCATCAGCGTGCGCCACAACCCCGAATTCACCATGATGGAGTTCTACGCGGCGTACTGGGACTACCAGGACTTGATGGCCTACACCGAAGCACTGATCCGCGACGTGGCGCAGCGCGCCTGCGGCAGCCTGCAACTGAGCTACGCCGGCCAGCCGGTGGACCTGAACCAGCCGTTTGAGCGCCTGACCATTCATGATGCCATCTGCAAATACACCGAAGCCGGGCAAATGCTGTCAGACGGCTCGGGCTTGAAAGTCAACAGTGCCGAGTGGCTGCGCAGCGTGCTGCCCAAGCTGGGGATCACCGAGGCCAAGCACCATATCTCCACGCGCAGTCTGCCCGCGTTGCAAGTGCTGTATTTTGAAGAAACGGTGGAAGAAAAACTCTGGCAACCCACCTTCATCATGGAGCACCCCACAGAAATCAGCCCGCTGGCGCGCGCCAACGACCAGCGCCCCGAAGTAACCGAGCGCTTTGAGCTCTACATCACCGGGCGCGAGTTTGGCAACGGCTTTAGCGAGTTGAACGACGCCGAAGAACAAGCCGCACGCTTTCAAGCCCAGGTGGCGGCCAAGGACGGCGGCGACGACGAAGCCATGTATTACGACGCCGACTTTGTACGCGCACTGGAATACGGTATGCCCCCCACCGGCGGCTGCGGCGTGGGGCTGGACCGCTTGATGATGTTGCTCACCGACAGCAGCAGCATCCGTGACGTGATTTTGTTCCCAGCGCTGCGCCGGGAGGCATAAGGGCTTGTCTATAAATAAATTGTGCAAATGACCGTCAGATTTGAGATGCAATGCTAGGCGCAAAGCGCTCCGTTTAGCTCTGCTAAACAAGCGATTTGTAACGACGCAGTGCGCCCAAATCTGGCTAGCCAAATGTGCAGGTTATTTGTGGACAAGCCATAGGCTCGCCTTGGACGAGGTTGACGCGCACGTTCTGGACAAAACGCTGCGCAACGCACTTGGACAACGCTATTTCTTGAGAGTGCGATTCAAACTGATGTTGACTTAGGGCTAGAGCCTGATTTTTATCATCAACTAACTGGCATGGTCGAGATGGCCGCCCTGGATGATGAAAGAAGTTCGTCACTGCGAGCGCGAGCGCGGCAGTCCATGCGATTCGGGGTCATGGATTGCTTCACTGCGTTCGCAATGACGGGCAAATTTCAAATGTCGGCGGCGTTCTTTCACGTTAAGCAGAGCTGTCCCCGTGTCGGCCGCACCGACCGGACTGCGGATATCAGCCAAACATCAGACTGCTATCATCGCTATTCCATTTAAGAATAACGGGTCATCCCTTCTTTTATTCACTCAGGAGCCCGCCATGCCCCTTCTTTCCCGCTTCATCAGCGTCATCGGTCTAACCGCCCTGGCCTGCGCAGCGCAAGCCGACACCGCCCGTGTGGCCGCGGCGGCCGATTTGCGCTACGCGTTTACTGACCTCCAGCCGCTGTTTGAGAAAGCCCAACCCGCGCACAAGCTGGAGCTGATTCTGGGCTCGTCGGGCAAGTTCATGCAGCAGATCGACAACGGTGCGCCGTTTGACATTTACTTCTCGGCCGACGTAGCCTTGCCGAAAAAGCTGGTCACCAGCGGCAAAGCCATCGCGCCGGTCACCGCTTACGCCTTCGGCCGTGTCGTGCTCTGGAGCGTCAAGGTGGATGCCAGCAAGCTCACCTTGCAAGACCTGACGCAAGAACAGTTCCGCAAAATCGCCATCGCTGCGCCCGACCACGCGCCCTACGGCGCGCGCGCCAAAGAGGCGCTGGAACACACCGGCCTGTGGGCCAAGGTCGAACCCAAGCTGGTGTTTGGCGAAAACATCGCGCACACGGCCCAACTCATCGACACCCAGGCGGCCGAGATCGGCATCATCGCGTTGTCGTTGGCGGCGAGCGACACGCTCAAGGCCAAGGGGGGCTATTACCTGATTCCGGCCGACTACCACCTGCCACTGGAGCAGGCCTACGCGGTCACCAGCCACGGCAAAGACAACGCCGCAGCGCATGCGTTTGCGCGCTTCATGACCACGCCGGCGGCGCGCCAGGTGATGGTCAAATATGGCTTTGTGCTGCCGGGCGAAACGCTGTCCACCAACGCCCGCTAAGCCGTCCACAACCGACGCTTTCTTGATGCAACTCTCCCCTGGTGAATGGCAGGCCATCTGGCTCACCGCCCAACTGGCGGGGCTGACCACGCTGATTTTGCTGCTGGTTGGCGCGCCGCTGGGCTGGTGGCTGGCACGCAGCACCAGCCGCTGGGCCAACCCGGTGGCGGCGCTGGTGGCGTTGCCGCTGGTGCTGCCGCCGACGGTGATCGGCTTTTATTTGCTGTTACTGCTGGGGCCGCAAGGCGCGGTGGGGGCCACGCTGCAGGCATTGGGCTTGCCACATCTGGCGTTCAACTTCTGGGGCATTCTGATCGGCTCGGTGATCTACTCCATGCCGTTTGCCGTGCAGCCGCTGCGCGAGGCCTTTGCCGCCATCGATGCCCGTTTGCTTGACGCGGCGGCCACGCTGCGTGCCGGACCGGTTGACCGTTTCATTCATGTGGTGCTGCCCCTGTCGCGTGGTGGCATCCTGACGGCGGTGGTCATCACCTTTGCGCACACGGTGGGCGAGTTTGGCGTGATTGCCATGCTCGGCGGTAATCTGGCGGGCGAAACGCGCGTGGTGTCGATCGCCATTTATGACTACACGCAGGGGCTGAACTACGACGCGGCGCACCGCCTGTCGGCCATTCTGGTGGGGTTTTCATTCCTCACGCTGCTGACGTTTTACGCCATCAACCAGCGCGTGCTGGCCCCGATCAAACCCAACTGACACGCCATGATCGAAGGCAACCTGACCCTGCAGCAAGGCAGTTTTACCCTGCAAACCGGCACGTTTGCCGTGCCTGCCAGCGGCGTGACCGCGTTGTTTGGTCGCTCGGGCTCGGGCAAAAGCACGCTGCTGCGCGCGCTGGCCGGGTTGGTTGCCACCACACGCGGCCAACTGTGCTTCAAAGGTGAGCGCTGGCAAAACGACGCTTGGCAATTGCCCACCCCGCAGCGCGACATCGGTTTTATGTTTCAGGATGCAGCGCTGTTTCCGCACTTGAGCGTGCAGGGCAACCTGCTGTTTGCCTGGCAGCGCGCCCCGGCGGCCACGCGCGGCGCACAAGAGGCGGCCATTGCCAACGTCGCGCAGCGCGTGGGCATCAGCGATTTGCTGGGCCAACCCAGCAGCACGCTCTCTGGCGGGCAACGCCAGCGCGTGGCCATGGCGCGCGCGCTACTGTCGCAGCCACGCCTGCTGTGCATGGACGAGCCCCTGAGCGCACTGGACACCCCCGCGCGGGCCGAGCTGCTGGCGCTGATTGATACGCTGGCGCAGGAAACCCATCTGCCGGTGCTCTACATCACGCACGCCCCGCTGGAGGTGCAGCGCCTGGCCGAGCGCGTGATTTTCTTGGCTGACGGGCGCATCCAGCGCATCCAGAGCCTGGCCGATGCCCTGGCGCAGGTCGACTCCCCCCTGTTTGCCGATGAAGGCCCGGTGAGCGTGCTGCACGGCGCATTGCAAGCGCGCGACGGCGACGGGCTGACCCCGTTTGTGCACTACAACCTGCGCCTGCGGCTGAGCCTGCCCGCCAGCGCACAGCCCAGTGCCACGCGGCTGCGCATCAAGGCGCGCGACGTGGCGCTGGCCACGCTGCCACCCCAGGGCTTGAGTGTGCTCAACCAGTTGCCGGTGACGGTGCAAGCGCTGCAGCCCGAACGTGAAGGGCGGGTGGTGGTGGTCTGCCAATTGATCGACGGCCAGCCGCTGCTGGCCGAAATTACTGCCTATTCGTGCCGCACGCTGGACATTGCCCCCGGGCAACATCTGTGGGCGCTGATCAAATCGGTGGCGCTGCTGGATTGAGTAGAGTCCTTAGTTGGACACGCCCGATTGGGCTGCTGGCGGCGCACCTGGGGGCGTTGCTCCTCCTTGCTGGCAGTAGGTATCGCGCGGATTTGCAACAACGCCAGGGCCGAAAAGACATGGTGCGCAAAAAGCTGCTTGACACAAGCACGCCCCATTACCCGTTGGACTTGAGCAGCCGAATGTCGTCCTCAACGAAGAGTCCAATTTATTTCAGCTCAATGCAGACGCAAACGCGTCAATGATGCGGCGCATCGGCACCTGCTTGAGCTTGAGCGCAGCCTGATTCACCACCAACCGCGAGCTGATGTCCATGATGTGCTCCACTTCCACCAGATGGTTGGCCTTGAGCGTGTTTCCGGTGGATACCAAATCGACAATCGCATCGGCCATGCCCACCAGCGGGGCCAGCTCCATGCTGCCGTAGAGCTTGATCAGGTCCACGTGCACGCCCTTGGTGGCAAAAAAGTCGCGCGAGATCGCCACGTATTTGGTCGCCACCTTCAGGCGAGAGCCTTTTTTGACGGCACTTTGGTAGTCAAAATCGGAGCGCACCGCCACGCTGATGCGGCATTTGGCAATCTGCAAATCCAGCGGCTGGTACAAGCCGTCGCTGCCGTGCTCCAGCAGCGTGTCTTTACCCGTGATACCCATGTCGGCCCCGCCGTATTGCACGTAGGTGGGCACGTCGGTGGCGCGCACCACCAGCACGCGCACGTCGGGCTGGTTGGTGGTAAGAATCAGCTTGCGGGATTTTTCCGGGTCTTCCAGTACCTCGATGCCCGCCGCTTTCAGCAACGGGATCGTCTCTTCAAAGATCCGTCCCTTGGACAATGCAATAGTGATCATTTTGGCCTCTAGCCCTTATGAAATAAGCGTGAGCAGCTCTATAAAATGTAGTAATTTGAACCTGTGCACGGCCTACTTGACGCGCTCGATGTCAGCGCCCAGCGCGCGCAACTTGGCTTCCATCTGGTCGTAGCCACGGTCCAGATGGTAGATGCGGTCCACCCGCGTTTCGCCTTGCGCTACCAAGCCGGCGATAACCAGACTGGCCGAGGCCCGCAGGTCGGTGGCCATGATGGTAGCGCCTGATAGTTGCGCCACGCCTTCCACCAACGCCACTTTGCCATCAATCTGGATGTTGGCCCCCAGGCGCACCAGTTCGTTAACGTGCATGAAGCGGTTTTCAAAAATGGTTTCGGTCACCTTGGCCGTGCCCTGTGCCACCGCGTTGAGCGCCATGAACTGCGCCTGCATGTCGGTCGGAAAACCCGGGTATTCGGTGGTGCGAAAACTCTGCGCCTTGAGCTGCGCCGCACCTGCGGATTGCACGCGGATGCCGTCGTCCACTGCGGTCACGGTCACACCGGCGTCGCGCAGCTTTTCCACCACCGACTCCAGGTGGTCAATGCGGCCGTGGCGCAGCACCACGTCGCCGCCAGTCGCTGCCGCCGCGCATAAAAAGGTGCCCGCTTCGATGCGGTCGGCCACCACCTGGTGCGTGCAGCCGTGTAGTTTGTCAACGCCCTGAATACGGATGCGGCTGCTGCCGTGGCCTTCGATGTGCGCGCCCATGCGGATCAGCATCTCGGCCAGATCAGGAATCTCGGGTTCTTGCGCGGCGTTTTCAAGAATGGTTTCGCCTTCGGCCAGGGTGGCGGCCATCAAGAAGTTTTCGGTACCGGTCACGGTGACCATGTCGGTCGTGATGCGCGCACCTTTGAGGCGTGTGCGCCCCGCAGGCAGCCGGGCCACCATGTAGCCATGCTCGACCGCAATCTCGGCCCCCATGGCCGTCAAGCCCTTGATGTGCTGGTCCACCGGGCGCGAACCAATGGCGCAGCCACCCGGCAGCGACACTTTGGCGTGCCCAAAACGCGCCAGCAGCGGCCCCAGCGCCAGCACCGACGCGCGCATGGTCTTGACCAGCTCGTAAGGCGCTTCCGCGCGGATCGGGTCGGCCGCGTGAAAGCGCATGCCGCCACGATCGCCAAAGGTTTCGGTACGCACGCCCATGTGCTCCAGCAACGTGCGCATGGTGGCCACATCGCGCAGGCGAGGTACGTTGTGGAAAGTGACCGGCTCGTCGGTCAGCAAGGCGGCGCAGAGTTCGGGCAAGGCAGCGTTCTTGGCCCCCGACACCAGCACCTCACCGTGCAAGGCGCGACCCCCACGAATGATGAGTTTATCCATGGCATCACACGGCTTGCGCCGCCCATTCCGCCGGTGTGTAGGCCTTGATGGACAAGGCGTGCACCTCACCGGTTTGCATTTTGTCGCCCAGTGTGGCGTACACGCGCTGATGCCGGGCGATGGCGCGTTTGCCGTCAAATTCAGCCGACACCACGGTGGCGTACCAATGGCGACCGTCGCCGCTCAGTTCCAGGTGGGTGCACGGCAGCCCGGCGGCGATCAGGGTTTTGATGTGTTCTGCGTTCATTGATTTTTGTGCGAAAAAGTAACGGTCACGATGACCTCAGTTGCGAATTTTGTAGCCGATGCGCAGCAGCACCATGGCCCACGCGCTGACCGCCAGCGTGGCGGCGCCCACCACACCCAGGCTCAGCCACGGCGACACGTCACTGACGCCGAAAAACCCGTGACGAAAACCGTCAATCATGTAAAAGAAAGGGTTGAAATGGCTCACGGTTTGCCAGAACGGTGGCAGCGTGTGGATGGAGTAAAACACACCGCTCAAAAACGTCATGGGCATCACGGCAAAGTTCTGGAACGCGGCCAGGTGGTCAAACTTTTCAGACCACAAACCCGCCACCACACCCAGTGCCCCCATCAGCGTGGCGCCCAGCAAGGCAAACACCACCGCCCACAGCGGTTGTGCCAGCGGCGGTACCGCATAGACCAGCGACACCACCAGCACCCCAAATCCGACCACGCAGCCCCGCACAACGGCCGCGCCCACATAGGCCACAAACCAGTGCCAGGCCGACAGCGGCGTGAGCAGCAAAAACACCATGTTGCCCATGACCTTGCTGGCAATCAACGATGAAGAACTGTTGGCAAAAGCGTTTTGCAGCAGGCTCATCATGGCCAGGCCGGGCACCAGAAAAGCGGTGTAGCTGACGCTGTCATAAACCTTCACGTGCGACTCCAGCGCTTGCCCGAACACCAGCAGGTACAGCATGGCGGTGAGCACCGGCCCGGTGATGGTCTGCGCGGCCACGCGCACAAAGCGCATCACCTCTTTGTAAAACAGCATCTGCCAGCCGGTCATGCCACACGCTCCTCGTCGATTGCGGCACGATGCATCACCTGCAAGAAAACGTCTTCCAGATCAGGGCGGCGTATCTCCACGTCTTGCACCGCCAACCCCGCCTGGCGCAGCAGGGCCAGATAGCCTTCCACTGCCGCCGCGTCACGCGCAGGCAACTGCACCACGCGCCCGGTGACCCGCGCCAGTGCCCGCAGCTCATCAGGCAACTCGCCATCGACGGAACAGCGCAACACGCTACCCGAGGCCGCGCTGAGCAGCGCGCTGGTGCTGTCCAGGGCCACCACACGCCCGTTTTTGAGCATGGCGATGCGAGCGCACAGCGCCTGCGCCTCTTCCAAGTAGTGCGTGGTGAGCAGCACCGTGTGGCCTTGCTTGTTGAGCTTGGCAATAAATGCCCACAGCGTCTGGCGCAGTTCCACATCGACGCCGGCGGTGGGTTCGTCGAGCACGATCACCGGCGGGCGGTGCACCAGCGCCAGCGCCACCAGCACACGCCGCTTCATGCCGCCCGAGAGCGCGCGCATATTGGCGTTGGCCTTGTCGGTCAGGCCCAGCTCGTGCAACAACTCGTCGATCCAGGCCTCGTTGTGGCGCACACCAAAATAGCCCGACTGGAACACCAGCGCCTCGCGCACGTTGAAAAACGGGTCGAACACCAACTCTTGCGGCACCACCCCCAGGTCGCGTCGCGCGGCGGCAAAATCAGTCTGTACGTCGTGGCCCATGACCCGTGCCACACCCTGCGTGGCGCGGGTCAAACCCGCCAGAATGGAAATCAGTGTGGTTTTGCCAGCGCCATTGGGGCCGAGCAGCCCGAAAAATTCACCTTGGGCGATTTCCAGACTGACCCGGTCCAGCGCCAGCAAGGGCGCGCCTGCAGTTGTTCGGTGGTCGCTGAAACTTTTGGTGACTGACTGGACAGAGATGGCGGGCATGGGGCCGCCATTTTAGGGGGCGCTGGCTGGGGGCGATGGTTGAAGCAGGCCCAACAGATCGGCCAAGCCGTACAAACGCGCCAGATCCGCCAGCCGTGTCGGCAAACCATTGACTGACCAAGATTTGCCTGCCGCCAGCGCTTGCCGACGCAGCGCCAGCAGCACCGCCAATGCCACAGAGTCAAACTGCTGCAAGGCAAGCGCATCGACCACCACCTCAGCTTGCGTCTGAGCGCGCAGTTGAGCCGACAGTTGAGCCAGGCACGCGCTGGCGCTGGACTGGGTGAGCGCTTGCGGCAACAGCAACATCATCCTGGATTCCTCAGCCCTTGGATGCAGCCGCGTTGGCCTTGTTGCGCTCGGTCAAGGTGGCGATCAGACCGTCAATGCCTTTTGCGTTAATCTCTGCCGAAAACTGGCTGCGATAGGTATCGACCAACCACACACCCAGCACATTGAGGTTGTAAATCTTCCAGCCCGCACCCACCCCCGGGGTGCGCTCCAAGCGATAGTCCACTTGCACCGGGTCGCCTCGGCCCTTGATCAGGGTACGCACAATCACCTCTTTGTCGTCGACCGAAGCACGCAGCGGTTTGACCTCAAAAGTGAGGTTCTTGGCCTGACTCATGGCACCGGCGTAGGTGCGCACCAGCAGGGTTTTGAACTCAGCCTCCAGGCGCTTGCGCTGCTCTGGCGTGGCACCACGCCAGGCCGGGCCAATGGCAGAGGCGGTCATGCGCTGAAAGTTAAGGTAAAGCATGACTTTCTGGTCCAGCAACACCATGATGCGTGCCACGTCACCGGCCTGCACTGCCTTGTCGGCCTCGATGGTGTCGAGCGCCTCCTGGGTCAGGCGCTTGATCAGCGCATCTGGCGCCTCGTCTGTAGCCCAGGCAGCCCTACCCCAACCCAACAGGCTCATCGTGAAGGCTATCACCCCACCGATCATCCAAAAACGTCTTTTCATCGCTTCCCTCACAGTTATCTATTTTGTTGACTGGGCCGAATCATCCAGCGGCACATCTTCTGGTTCATCAGGCGGGTTGCCGTCATACACGGCGCTGCGCCTGCGTTGCAAAAACGCATCCCGGGTAAACGTGTACGGATCCAACGCCACCTGGTCCAGCATCTTGGTAGCGTCGAGCAGGCGCGAGCGCCGGTTCAACAAATTGACCGCCGTGGCCGAATTGCGTGTCGGCACGTCGCTGGCCTGACTCACCACATTGCCCTGCGCATCGACAGGTAACGCAGCCGTGTCACGCAAGGTTGACGGCCCCAGCAAAGGCAGCACCACGTACGGCCCCGCACCGACACCCCAGTAACCCAGCGTCTGGCCAAAGTCTTCGGTATGCCGGGCGATGCGCATTTCAGAGGCAATGTCCAGCACACCGGCAAAGCCAAAAACGGTGTTGACGCCAAAGCGCATGAAGCTCTCCACCGTTTCAACAGGCTTGAGTTGCAGCGCGTTGTTCACTGCGGACCAAACGTCTTGCAGGTTGGCAAAAAAGTTGGTGACACCAGTGCGTACCGGTGACGGCAGCACGTCGCGGTAGACGGTGGCCACCGGCTTGACCAGCGCGCGGTCCACCGCGTCGTTGAACTGGTAAACACCCCGGTTCAGGGGTTCCATCGGGTCTTTGGAGTTGGCGTTGGGACCGGTGGCGCACGCCGTGCAGAGCAGCACAACTGCGCTGGCACTGGCGTAGCGGATGTGCTTCAAAACCATTTTTTGCTTTACAAATTGCTTGTTCATACGCTTTACTTGATAGGAGCGGGCGCGCCGGTCTCGGCCTTGCTGTACAAAAATCGGCTGATCAGATTTTCTAGCACCACCGCCGACTGCGTGCTGCTGATGACATCGCCCGCAGCCAGGTTTTTCTCATCAGCACCCGCCTCAATGCCCAGATACTGGTCGCCCAGCAAACCGCTGGTGAGGATTTTCAGCGAACTGTCTTTGGGGAAAGCATAGCGATTTTCCAGCGCCAGCGTGACACGCGCCTGGAAAGTTTTGTCGTCAAAAGCAATGTTTTGTACGCGCCCCACAACAACGCCCGCGCTTTTCACCGCCGCCTTCGGCTTGAGCCCGCCAATGTTGTCAAATTTGGCTGTCACCGCATAGGTTTTCTGGAAACTCAGGGTCAACAGGTTGGCCGATTGGAGTGCCAGAAACAGGATGGCTACCGCGCCCACCAGCACAAAAAATCCAACCCAGGTATCAATTTTGGAGCGTTGCATTCAACAATTTCCTTTTATCAGTTGGGGACAGAGCAGTCGCACTGCGTGTCGCTTTGATCTGTCCCGCAATATCTCAGATAGTAAACATCATGGCGGTCAGGATGAAGTCCAGGGCCAGCACGGTCAGCGACGCCATCACCACCGTGCGGGTGGTGGCCTTGGCCACGCCTTCGGGGGTAGCTTGTGCGTTGTAGCCTTGCAGCAATGCGATGAACGTCACCGCCACGCCAAACACGGCACTTTTGACCACACCATTGCCCAAGTCCTTGAACACGTCCACACCGCCTTGAATCTGGCTCCAGAACGCGCCCCCATCGACCCCGATCATCAACACACCAACGATCCAGCCGCCGATGATACCCATGGCGCTGAAGGTCGCTGCCAACAGCGGCATGACGATCACCCCGCCCCAAAAGCGCGCCGCCAACACCCGTTCAATCGGGTTGACAGCCATCATTTCCATCACGCTGATCTGCTCACCGGCTTTCATCAAACCAATCTCGGCCGTGAGCGCCGTGCCGGCGCGTCCGGCAAACAGCAAGGCGGTGACGACCGGGCCCAGTTCACGCATCAGGCTTAACGTCACCATCAGCCCCAGCGCCTCGGCCGAGCCATAACGTTGCAAAATGTAATAGCCCTGCAAACTCAGCACAAAACCAACAAACAGGCCCGAAATGCCGATGATCGCCAGCGAGTAATTGCCCAAGAAATGAATCTGGTCACGCACCAGCGCGTTACGACGCAGGGCGTAACCCAGCGTCTGCAACAGCCGGGCAAACAGCCTGGCCGCGTAACCGACCCCAACCAGATAAGAACGTACCGCAAAGCCGATATCGGCGGGCTTGAGCCAGCTCATGCGCGCACCTCGACGTCAAAATCCTGCGCCATCGTTGGACCAGGGTAATGAAAGTGCACCGGGCCGTCGGGCAGGGCGTTGACATACTGATACACCAGCGGATCGGTACTGTGGCGCACCTCGTCAGGGGTGCCCTGCGTGGCAATCTTGCCGTTGGCCAGAATGATGACTTGGTCGGCGATGGCAAACGTCTGCTCGATGTCGTGCGAGACAAAAATACTGGTCAGCCCCATGGTGTCATTGAGGTCGCGGATCAGACGCGCTGCGGTGCCCAGCGAGATCGGGTCCAGCCCGGCAAAGGGTTCGTCGTACATCATCAGCTCGGGGTCCAGCGCCATGGCGCGTGCCAGTGCCACCCGCCGCGCCATGCCCCCGCTGAGGTCACTGGGCATCAACGAGCGCGCGCCGCGCAAGCCGACCGCGTTGAGCTTCATCAGCACCACATCGCGGATCAGCGCCTCTGGCAGATCGGTGTGCTCACGCAGCGGAAACGCGACGTTTTCAAACACATCCAAATCGGCAAACAACGCGCCAAACTGAAACAGCATGCCCATGCGCCGACGCACCCGGTACAGCGCAGGCTGGTCCATCGGCGTGATGTCCTGCCCGTCAAACAGCGTTTGCCCGCGCTGCGCCTTGATCTGGCCACCGATCAGCCGCAGAATGGTCGTTTTGCCGCCACCAGAGGCGCCCATGAGCGCCGTGACCTTGCCGCGCGGCACGGTCAGGTTGACGCCGTCAAGGATCAACCGCTCACCGTAGCCAAAGCTCAGGTGACGCAACTCGACCAGGGAATCAGGGGGGGAACCAGGCATGGACATAAATGAAAAGCCAGACTGTTGTCCGGCGTTCCAATCATAAGTGATGAATAGCCACGCGCACCTGGCAGGCCCAGGATGCCCGCCGGCGTGTGACCGTTGTCACCATGGTGAATGGTCAGCCCTTAACGCGGCAAATCGCTGAACCCCATCAGGAATTCATCGACGGCTCGCGCGGCCTGGCGGCCTTCGCGGATCGCCCACACCACCAGACTCTGACCACGACGCATGTCGCCGGCAGCAAACACCTTGGGCACGTTGGTGGCGTAGCCACCGCTGAAATCGGTTGTCGCTTTGGCATTGCCGCGCGCGTCTTTGTCAACACCAAAGGCATCGAGCACGGTGGCGACCGGATTCACAAAGCCCATGGCCAGCAACACCAGATCGGCCTTGTAGGTCTTTTCCGTGCCGGGGATGTCCACCAGCTTGCCGTCCTTGAACTCGACGTGCACGGTCTTCAGACCAGTGACCTTGCCTTTTTCACCGATGAATTCTTTGGTGGAAATGGCAAATTCGCGCACGCAGCCTTCGTCATGGCTGGAGCTGGTGCGCAGCTTCATGGGCCAGTAGGGCCAGACCAAGGGCTTGTTTTCCTGCTCGGGGGGCTGCGGCATCACCTCGAACTGCGTCACACTGGCCGCGCCATGGCGGTTGCTGGTGCCCACGCAGTCGCTGCCGGTGTCACCACCGCCGATCACGATGACGTGTTTACCGTCTGCGCGCAACTGGCCTTTGAGCTTGTCGCCCGCATTGACCTTGTTTTGCTGCGGCAAAAATTCCATGGCAAAGTGAATGCCCGCCAGCTCGCGACCTGGCACCGGCAGATCACGCGACTGCTCGGAGCCACCGGTGAGCAAGACCGCGTCGTAATCCTGCTGCAGGAACACCGGAGAAATGGTTTCCTTGGCCCAGTTGGTCACCTTGCTGTCCTTGGGCAGCTCACCCACCAGGGTGCTGGTCTTGATCGTGACACCCTCGGCCTTGAGCTGCTCCACACGGCGGTCAATGTGGCTCTTTTCCATCTTGAAGTCGGGAATGCCGTAGCGCAACAGGCCGCCGATGCGGTCGTTCTTTTCAAACAGCGTCACGTCGTGCCCGGCACGCGCAAGTTGCTGCGAAGCCGCCAGCCCGGCCGGCCCCGACCCCACTACCGCCACGCGTTTGCCGGTTTTGACGCGCGCAGGCTGTGGCTTGACCCAGCCCTGTTCCCAGCCGCGATCGATGATGGCGTGCTCGATGCTCTTGATGCCCACCGGCAACTGGTTCACGTTCAGCGTGCACGCGGCCTCGCACGGTGCCGGGCAGACGCGACCGGTGAACTCCGGAAAGTTGTTGGTGCTGTGCAGCACGTCCAGCGCGGTTTGCCAGTCCTGGTGATAGACCAGATCATTAAAGTCAGGAATGATGTTGTTGACCGGACAGCCGTTGTTGCAAAACGGCGTGCCGCAGTCCATGCAGCGCGCGGCCTGCGTTTCGGCCTGTGCGTCGGTCAACCCAATGACAAATTCCTTGTAGTTTTTGACGCGATCAGGCACGGGCTTGTAGCCCTCTTCGATACGCTGGTATTCCATGAAACCGGTAACTTTTCCCATGATGCTCTCCTGATACATTGCGGGACAGATCTTTAGCTCTGTCCTCAACTGATTAAACTTTTGCTGCTTTTTCAGTAGCTGTCCGCGCTTTATTGATCTGGGCTTGAGCCGCTTTTTTTGCATGAATCTCACCAAGCGCACGACGGTATTCGTTGGGGAACACCTTGACAAATTTCTGCCGTGAGGTCTCCCAGCTGTCCAGCAGTTCGCGCGCACGCTTGCTGCCGGTCCAGCGGTTGTGATCGGCCAGCAAATCTTTAAGCTGCTGCTCGTCACTCAAGCCACGGTGCCACAGCGACTTATCCAGCGACTGCACTTGCTCGGCCTCTCGCAGCACCTTGCCCAGCGACACCATGGCAGTGTTGCAACGCTTGGCAAACTGGCCGTCTTCGTCATAGACGTAGGCCACGCCACCGCTCATGCCAGCGGCAAAGTTGCGCCCGGTCTTGCCCAGCACCGCCACGGTGCCGCCGGTCATGTATTCGCAACCGTGGTCACCGGTGCCTTCCACCACCGCAATGGCACCCGAAAGCCGCACGGCAAAACGTTCACCGGCCACACCGCTAAAGAACGCCTCGCCACTGGTGGCACCAAACATGACCGTATTGCCCACAATGATGTTGCGCGTGGCCTCGCCCCGAAAGTCGATGCTCGGGCGCACCACCACACGACCGCCAGAGAGCCCCTTGCCGGTGTAGTCGTTGGCATCGCCAATCAAATACATCGTGATGCCCTTGCAAAGGAACGCGCCAAACGATTGCCCGCCCGTGCCTTCAAGCTGAATGCGGATGGTGTCGTCGGGCAGGCCTTCGGGGTGCTTTTGCGTGACCGCACCCGACAGCATGGCGCCCACCGAGCGATTGACGTTGCGCGTGGACTCCATGATCTTGACTTTTTCACCCGTATCAATCGCCAGGCGGCTCTTGGCAATCAGCAGGTTGTCGAGCGACTTCTCCAGCCCATGGTCCTGGTGTTCGGTCTGGAAGCGCGGCACGTCGTCGGCCACGGCGGGCACGGTCAACAGGCGGCTGAAGTCCAGCCCCTTGGCTTTCCAGTGCGCAATACCAGCACGCATGTCGAGCAGGTCGGCCCGGCCAATCAGATCGTCAAACTTGCGGATACCCAGCTGCGCCATGATCTGGCGCGCTTCTTCAGCGACAAAGAAGAAGTAGTTGACGACGTGCTCGGGCTTGCCGGAGAACTTGCGCCGCAGCACCGGGTCTTGCGTGGCCACACCCACCGGACAGGTGTTGAGGTGGCACTTGCGCATCATGATGCAGCCTTCCACCACCAGCGGCGCGGTGGCAAAGCCAAACTCATCGGCACCCAGCAGGCCACCGATGACGACGTCGCGACCAGTCTTCATCTGGCCGTCGGTCTGCACCCGGATACGGCTGCGCAGACGGTTCAAGACCAGCGTTTGCTGGGTTTCAGCCAGGCCGATTTCCCACGGGCTGCCCGCGTGCTTGATGGACGACCAGGGCGACGCACCGGTGCCACCGTCATGCCCGGCAATCACCACGTGGTCGGCCTTGCACTTGGCCACCCCAGCGGCGATGGTGCCCACACCGATCTCGGACACCAGCTTGACGCTGATGCTCGACTTGGGCGACACATTCTTCAGGTCGTGAATCAACTGCGCCAGGTCTTCAATCGAGTAAATGTCGTGGTGCGGCGGGGGCGAGATCAGCGGAACGCCAGGGATCGAATGGCGCAGCCGACCGATGTAGTCGGACACCTTGCCCCCGGGTAGCTGGCCGCCCTCGCCCGGCTTGGCACCCTGCGCCATCTTGATCTGGATCTGGTCGGCGCTGCCCAGGTATTCGGCTGTGACGCCAAAGCGGCCAGAGGCTACCTGCTTGATCTTGGAGCGCATCGAGTCGCCCGCCTGCAAGGCGTAATCCACCTCAAACAAATCCTTGCCCAGCAGGTCGGACATGGTCTGGCCCTGCTTGATCGGGATGCCCTTGAGCTCGTTGCGGTAGCGCAGCGGGTCTTCACCGCCCTCACCCGTGTTGCTCTTGCCTCCGATGCGGTTCATGGCCACGGCCAGTGTGGCGTGCGCTTCGGTGCTGATGGAGCCCAGCGACATGGCGCCAGTGGCAAAGCGCTTGACGATATCCGCAGCCGGTTCCACCTCGTCGATCGGAATGGCGCGGGCCGGATCAATCTTGAACTCAAACAAGCCGCGCAGCGTCATGTGGCGCTTGTTCTGGTCGTTGATGATCTGCGCGTATTCCTTGTAGGTGTTCCAGTTGTTGGCGCGCGTGCTGTGCTGCAGCTTGGCAATGGCGTCGGGCGTCCACATGTGCTCTTCACCACGCGTGCGCCAGGCGTATTCGCCGCCCGTATCCAGGCGGTTGGCCAGCACCGGGTCGTTGCCAAAAGCGGCTTTGTGCATGCGAATGGCTTCTTCGGCGATCTCGAACACACCGATGCCTTCGACCCGGCTGGAGGTGCCAGTGAAATACTGGGCCACGGTTTTGGTAGACAGACCGATGGCCTCGAACAGCTGTGCGCCACAATAACTCATGTAAGTCGATACACCCATCTTGGACATGATCTTGGACAAGCCCTTGCCAACGGCCTTGATGTAGTTGTACATGGCCTTGTCGGCGCTCAAATCACCGGGCAATTCCTTGCAGATACTGGCCAGCGTTTCCAGCGCCAGGTAAGGGTGCACTGCCTCGGCACCGTAACCAGCCAGCACGCCAAAGTGGTGCACCTCACGCGCCGAACCAGTTTCCACCACCAGCCCTGCTGTGGTACGCAAGCCTTCGCGCACCAGATGCTGGTGCACCGCGGACAGGGCCAGCAGCGCCGGAATGGCCACCCGGGTGGCGCAGATGGCGCGGTCACTGATGATGAGAATGTTGTGACCTTCCTTGATGGCGTCCACCGCCTTGGCGCACAGCGACGCCAGTTTGGCCTCCACACCTTCACTACCCCAGTCCAGCGGGTAGGTGATGTCCAGCGTGTAGCTGCGGAATTTGCCCTGGGTGTGCGCCGCAATGTTGCGCAGCTTGGCCATGTCGGCAAAATCCAGAATGGGCTGGCTCACCTCCAGGCGCAGCGGCGGGTTAACCTGGTTGATGTCGAGCAGGTTGGGCTTGGGGCCAATGAAGCTGACCAGACTCATCACGATGGCCTCGCGGATCGGATCGATCGGCGGGTTGGTCACCTGGGCAAACAACTGCTTGAAGTAGTTGTACAGCGGCTTGTTGCGGTCTGACAGCACGGCCAGCGGGCTGTCGTTGCCCATCGAGCCAATGGCTTCCTCACCGTTGGCGGCCATCGGTGCCACCAAAAATTTAAGGTCTTCCTGAGTAAAGCCAAACGCTTGCTGGCGATCAAGCAGCGTGGTATCGGATTCGGACAAACTGGCGGGTTCGCCCTTGCCCTGGATTTCGCTCAGGCGGATGCGCAGGTTTTCGATCCACTGCTTGTAGGGCTTGCTGTTGGCCAGGCTGCTTTTGAGCTCTTCGTCGTCGATCATGCGACCCTGTTCCAGATCGATCATGAACATCTTGCCGGGTTGCAGCCGCCACTTGCGCACGATCTTGCTCTCCGGGAAAGGCAGCACGCCAGATTCTGAGGCCATGACCACGTAGTCGTCGTCGGTGATGCAGTAGCGTGATGGACGCAGACCGTTGCGGTCCAGCGTGGCACCAATCTGGCGGCCGTCGGTGAACACGATGCTGGCCGGGCCGTCCCACGGCTCAAGCATCGCGGCGTGGTATTCATAAAACGCGCGACGGCGTTCGTCCATGCCGGGGTTTTGCTCCCACGGCTCGGGGATCATCATCATCACCGCTTGCGCCAGTGGGTAACCGGCCACGGTCAACAGTTCCAGGCAGTTGTCAAACGTGGCGGTATCGGACTGGGTGGGAAAGCTGATCGGGTAGAGCTTTTTCAGGTCTTCGCCCAGCACCGGCGAGCTCATCACGCCTTCACGCGCTTTCATCCAGTTGTAGTTGCCCTTGACGGTGTTGATCTCGCCGTTGTGCGCCACGTAGCGGTACGGGTGCGCCAGCGGCCACTGCGGGAACGTGTTGGTAGAAAAGCGCTGGTGCACCAGCCCCAGCGCCGACACGCAGCGTGGGTCTTGCAAGTCCAGGTAGTACTCACCCACCTGCCCGGCCAGCAACAGGCCCTTGTAGATGACCGTGCGGCTGGACATGCTGGGCACGTAATACTCTTTGCTGTGCTTGAGTTTGAGCGCCACGATGTGCGCGCTGGCGGTCTTGCGAATGACATACAGCTTACGCTCGAGCGCGTCCTGCACGATCACGTCGTTGCCGCGGCCGATGAACAGCTGACGGATGATGGGTTCTTTTTTGCGCACCTCGGGCGACATCGGCATGTCGCGATTGACCGGCACGTCGCGCCAACCCAGCACCACCTGGCCTTCTACCGCCACCGCGCGCTCCAGCTCTTGCTCACAAGCGCGCCGCGAAGCGTGCTCTTTGGGCAAAAAAATCATGCCCACGCCATACTCACCCGGAGGCGGCAGCGTCACGCCCTGGGCGGCCATTTCTTCACGGTACAGCGCATCGGGCAACTGGATCAAGATGCCAGCGCCGTCGCCCATGAGCTTGTCCGCACCCACGGCACCGCGATGGTCCAGGTTCTCAAGAATCTTGAGCGCATTGCACACGATGTCGTGCGACTTGCCACCTTTGATATGCGCCACAAAGCCGACACCGCATGCGTCGTGCTCGTGCTCGGGGGAATACAAACCGTTGTTCTGGAGATGCGAAATCTCGGCTGCCGTCGTCATGGGCGAGCTCCTGTAAAAAATCGGAAGGGTTGAACTGTACCCCACAGCAACCCTCATGCCAAACAAAATAATTGGGGTCAGATTCCAATTAATTTTTATTTTATTGTTTTCACAATTAATTAGGGACACATCAAAATTGAAGCACAGAGTCTTTGTTTGAAAAAGGATTCGCCCCATTCAAACCGGTTTTTTGTTGACAGAAAAAGGCCGTCCGGCGCCCGCACGGGCCAACCGGCGCTGGGTACGCCTTTGCAAATCGGCGACAAAATCAGGCTCACCCAAGGCCCAACCACTCACCGTGGCGTCGGTCAGAGCGGTCTGCTGCACCGACGGGATGCCTGCTTGCACCAATTCGGCGTACGCCGCTTCGCGCGCAAACGGGGTATTACCCAGCTCCCAGAACAAGGCGTGGGGGGTGATGAATTTGTCCTGGCGCAGCCCGAGGTAATGCAGATGGCTGGACCATGGGTAGTCTTGCGGCCCAGACACCAGCGCAGCGCGCACCGGGTTCAAGTCAATGTACACCATGCACGCCAACAAATAGCGGTCCGACTGGATCAACGTCGATTTGTAACGCCCTTCCCACAACGTACCTGTGCGCTGCTGCGTCCGATTGAAATAGCGCACATAGCTGCGGCCCAGGGCCTGCATCATCTGCGGCAGTCCATCTGCCGTGCTGGGGGTCAGTAACAGGTGAAAGTGGTTGCTCATCAACACGTAAGCATGTACCTCCACACCAAATTTCTTGGCGTATTCCTCGATCAGATCCAGCAAAAAACGGTAGTCTGCCGGCGTGCTGAAAATGGGTTGGCGATTGTTGCCGCGCTGGATCACGTGGTGCGGGTAACCGGCCAGTGTCAAGCGGGGCAAACGCGCCATGGCAATACTGCAAAATAATTGGAATCTGACCCCAATTATTTGGGGGCTTTGGTGACGCGCACCTTGCCGCCGGTGGTGACCAGAATGACGGCGTCGCCCGGAACCAGCACCTCGGTGCCCTTGGATTGCACCACGGCGCGGCGCTCGCCGCCCTTGAGTTGAATCAGCAATTCGTTAGCGTCTTCGCGTGTCGCGACGCGCTCAATCGCGTTGCCAGCGGCCGCACCGGCAACACCCACCAGCAGGCCGATCACGTTGCTTTCCGCGCTAGAGCCACCGCGCGACGCACCCGCCACCGCGCCGGTAACACCACCTACCGCCGCGCCAATGCCGCTTTGGCTGCCATCGACTGTGACCGGGCGCACCGACAGCACCACGCCGTCTTCCACCCGCGACAAGCGCTGGGCGTCGCCGCGCTGGATCACGTCCGGGCTGCTGGTGGAGCAGGCGCTCAAAGTTACGGCCAAAGCCAGCGCGGCCATCATCGTCCATCGTTTCATATCAAGCTCCAGAAATAAGTGTGACCAGATTGTCGGGCAGGCAGGTAAACCGTGTGTGAAGCAGGTCTGAGAGACCAAATTGGGCCAGCAGTTCACGCAAACGCTCTGCGGCGGCGCGCTGAGGATGCCCGGTGTAGCGCGCCAGAATCAGCTCGTTTTTCAGGCTGTGTTCCCAGCCGACCAGCTCGGTCACCGTCACCTGGTAACCACACGCTTGCAGATAAAGGCAGCGCAGCACATTGGTCAACTGGCTGCCCAGCTCGCGTGTGTGCAGCGGATGACGCCACAATTCTGAGAGCGCACTACGACCCAGCGACAAGGCCTTGTGCTGATTCAGCACACGCGCTACCTCGGCCTGACAACACGGCACCAGCACCATGAAGCGGGCGTGCTTTTGCAGCCCGAAAGCTATCGCGTCGTCGGTGGCGGTGTCGCACGCGTGCAACGCCGTCACGATGTCGATGCGCTCTGGCAACTGGTCTGACGTAGCCGACTGCGCCACCGTCAGCGGTAAAAACATCATGCGCTCAAAACCCAGGCGCTGCGCCAGATCAATGGAACGCTGCACCAGCTCGGCGCGGGTTTCGATGCCATAAATACGCCCGCTGCCGCGTGGCTTGAAAAACAGGTCGTACAGGATGAACCCCAGGTACGACTTGCCAGCGCCATGGTCGGCCAGCGTGATGTCGGCCTGCTCACCCAGCTCAAGCAACAGCTTCTCGATGAACTGGTACAAGTGATACACCTGCTTGAGCTTGCGGCGTGAGTCCTGATTCAGCGCACCGTCGCGGGTCAGGATGTGCAACTCTTTGAGCAGCTCCAGCGACTGGCCGGGGCGCAGCTCGTCGGCCAGCGGGTTTTTGGTTGGGGGGACAGGTTTGCGGCGCATGGACGGATGATGCCACGACGGCGCGGGAGGCTCCCCTTGGCGCATCAGGCCAGCAGACGCTGACCGGTCAGGCGCTCGTGCTCGCGCAGGGCAAAGCGGTCTGTCATGCCGGCAATGTAATCTGCCACCACACGTGCCTTCAGGCCAGACGCGTCGTGCTGGGTGGCTGGCGTCTGCCTGATACGCTGTTGGTACCGCTCTGGCAGTTGCTGTGGCGTGGCCAGATAGACGGCAAACAGCTCACGCACCACCTGGCGCGCCTGGTCGTTGCTTTGCACCACCTGGGGGTGTCGGTACAGATGGCGCATCAAAAAGGTCTTCAGCGCCGTGGAACGCTCGCGCATCTGCGCACCAAACTGCACCAGCGCCGGCAAGCGCCGCACTGCATCAACGTCGGCTGGGGCGGCCTGCGCCAAAGCGTTGCCGGTGGCGTTGATCACGTCGTACACCTGGGCACTGAGCATGCGGCGAATCGACTCGTGCAGCAGGCGGCGACGCGGTTGTTCGGTCAACAGCTTTGGGAATTCGTCAGCCACTTGTTGCTGGTAGTCGTGAAACAACGCCACGTCCTGCAACTGCTCCAGCGTGATCAGGCCCGAGCGCACGTCGTCGTCCACGTCGTGCGCGTTATAGGCAATTTCGTCGGCCAGATTGCACAGCTGCGCTTCCAGACCAGGCTGCAAGCCATCCAGAAAGCGCTGCCCCACGCCCCCCGGCTCCTGCGCCACCAGCTCTTGCGCGTGCTGTTTGGAACAATGTTTGAGGATGCCCTCGCGCGTTTCATACGTCAGGTTCAGCCCGTCAAATTCCGGGTAACGCTGCTCCAGCCAATCGACCACGCGCAGGCTTTGCAGGTTGTGCTCAAAGCCACCCCAATTGGCCATACAGGCGTTGAGCGCGTCTTGCCCGGCGTGGCCAAAGGGCGTGTGCCCCAAGTCGTGCGCCAGCGCAATCGCTTCTACCAGGTCTTCATTGAGTTGCAGCGTGCGCGCAATGGAGCGCCCCAGTTGCGCCACCTCCAGCGAATGCGTGAGCCGGGTGCGAAACAGGTCGCCTTCGTGGTTTAGAAAGACCTGCGTTTTATAGACCAGCCGCCGAAACGCCGTGCTGTGCACAATGCGGTCACGGTCGCGCTGGTAGTCGGTGCGGGTGGGCGCAGGCGGCTGGGGGTAACGCCGTCCACGGGTGTGCGCCGGATCGCATGCGTAACAGGCCAGTTGCATGGGCTATTGGTTAAAAGTGCCTCTAGCCCTAATGTAATAAGGGCTAGCAGCTCTTGTTTTTATATCGTTTTGGCAGTGCAAGCGTCGATCACCTGGCACACCTCAGCCGATGGCGCGGCGCGCACCACGGCACGCCCGGGTTGCTCGATCAGCACAAACTTGATCTCACCGGCCTCGGCCTTTTTGTCCAAGCCCATCAGCGCCAGATAGCGCGCGGCGTTGCCAAACGCATCCAGCACCGGTGCCTGCACCGGCAGCCCAGCCTTGGCAATCAGGGCCGTGAGGCGATGCACAAAAAACGCATCAACATACCCCAGCCGCTGCGACAACTGCGCCGCCATGACCATGCCGCAGCCCACCGCCTCACCGTGCAGCCAAGTGCCAAAACCCAACCCGGCCTCGATGGCGTGCCCAAAGGTATGGCCAAAATTCAAAATAGCGCGCAAACCCGACTCGCGCTCGTCCAGCCCAACCACCCAGGCCTTGATCTCGCAACTGCGGCGCACCACATGCGCCAACGCGGCGGGCTCGCGCGCCAGCACGGCGTCGATGTTGGCCTCGAGCCAGGCAAAAAAATCCATGTCGGCAATGGGACCGTATTTGATGACCTCGGCCAGACCGGCTGACAGCTCGCGTGCGGGCAAGGTCTTCAAGGTGTCCAGATCACACACCACCTTGAGCGGCTGGTAAAAAGCACCAATCATGTTTTTGCCTAGCGGATGGTTGATGGCCGTTTTGCCCCCCACGGAAGAATCCACCTGCGCCAGCAAGGTGGTAGGAACCTGCACAAACGGCACGCCGCGCATGTAACACGCGGCAGCAAAACCGGTCATGTCGCCCACCACACCGCCGCCCAGCGCAAACAGCACCGTCTTGCGGTCGCAGCCATGCTGCAGCAGCGCGTCAAAAATCAGGTTCAGGCTGTCCCAGGTCTTGAAGGCTTCGCCGTCTGGCAACGCCACGGTGTGCACTTGCGCGTAGTGCAGCAGCAACGCCTTTTGCAGGCGCTCGGCGTACAAAGGCCCCACGGTGGTGTTGGTCACGATCAAGGCGGACGCAGCCTTGGGCAACTGCGCGTAGCTCAAGGGGTTGTCAAACAGGGAACCGCGTATGGCGATGGTGTAACTGCGATCAGCCAGGTCGATCGAAACAGTTTGCAGGTCTTGGGAGATCATGGCGCTAAAGGTCAGACTTTGTCGGATCAGTTTGCAGCAAACGGATTAATAACCTGCACGCCCAACGGCTTTTGCATGGAACCGACATCCTCAGAAAACAATCTTTTGACACCATGCTCGGCACACACCGCAACGATCAGTGCATCCCAAACCTGGTACTGATGGCTGCAAGCCAACAGCCAGGCCTGCTCATAGGTCTGAGCCGATGCACCCAGCACCATTGCGGCTTGCGCCCAGACCGACACGGTTTCTGTGGCCAGGGCAGCAGACATGGTTTTTTTGCGCAAAACAACAGCCAAGTATTCGCTCAACACCTGTCCCGGCAAACACCCCTGCGGGCTGGCAAACAGATCCCCGAGCAAATGACGCGCCATGTCTTGTTTGTCCGCTGGCGCATCGGGCGCTGTGGCATACACCAAAACGTTGGTATCGACCGCCCAAAGCGACTTACGCTTCATAAGCATCACTGCGCTGGAACGCTTTTCCGTAGGGCCGAGTCATGCGAAAGGACAGTGCTTTTTGGATCAATGCGGCTTGATCTGCGTCACTCAACTCTCTAGGGGGGAGTTGAACAAGTTTAAGAACCGGTTTGCCATAACGGGTGACGGTAAGTTCTTCACCCGCAGCCACACGTGCTGCAACATCAGAAAAGTTGTGCACAACCTCGCGGGCGGTGATGGTGTTCATGATCGGGGTTTGGCCTGTTTTGTTAAACAAATTGTAGGACAAACGGCCTCACAACCTCAATCTTAAGTCCGCTTGCTCCAACTGCATGATGATCAAATTGACCAGCCGCGACACCGACGGTCGCCCGGTCTCGACACAAAAATGCGCCGTCTCACGGTACAGCGGATGGCGCTGCGCGTGCAGGTCGCGCAAGCGCTGTAGCGGGTCAGCCACTTGCAGCAGGGGTCGGTTTTTGTCGTGACGCAGCCGACGAAACAGCTCGTCAGGCATCGAATTGAGGTAGATCACCCGGGTGCGGTCGTGCAAATGCTGCCGGTTTTCGGGCCGCAGCACCACCCCACCGCCGGTGGACAAAACGCCCACCGGTTGTTGCGTCAATTCATCGATGACGGCGGCTTCAATATCGCGAAAGCGCTGCTCGCCTTCGCTCTCAAAGAACTCACGGATCGAGCAACCCAGGCGCTCTTCAATCACCCGGTCTGAGTCTAGAAAGGGCAACTGCAACCGCCGTGCCAGTTGCCGCCCGACGGTGGACTTGCCGGAGCCTGGCAGTCCGATGAGGGAAATCATGCTAAACAACGTTGGGCACTCGAACCCCTTGAGCCAAGGGCAGAAAATCTTTGCTGTTGCGTGTGATCAGCAAACGCTGGTGGACCTGCACGTTGACCCAAATCATGGCATCAGGAAGTTTGATTTTTGTTGACTTTCGCAAAGCGACCGATTTGACCGATACCTGTGAAGGGTGTCAAAAAGCGCTTTCACCATTCTTCGCGCAAGCGCTGCTGGTAAATCAGGCCATCCTCATTTTTTGCGCCCACAAGCCAAACGCCCCCTCTGTTGCAGGTTCAGATTTGAATGTTTCAAGGTACTGGGAAACCGTTTGACGAATAAGCTCAGCGCGGGAGACCCGTTTAACATCTGACAGTGTGTCTAGTACCTGAAAATCTTGATCTGATAAACCAACCAATGTGCGTTTCATCATGCCCTTTTTGATATTACCTGTAGATATCGTAACAAAATGCAAGATATTGCTACCCTTGGCACGGTTTCAGTCACCAAATTTCACTCCTGTTACGCGAAGCTAATGCTCAAAGAGCATCTGCGCAAGTACTTGAAGAACCGAACGGACTAATTACTCCCGCAGGTGTGCTATTTGACGCAAAATCGGGAACAGAACCTATCAGAGTGTAGAGAATAGACTGTCGCGACTCGGTCCCGGCAACCACGGCTCTGGCAGCGATATCCACCTTAGCCCACGGGGCAAACTGTTTGCCATATTGGATTTGAAAGGTCGCACGACCGGTTGCGTCTGTTGTTACGCTACCTGGCGCGGCAACCGCAATATTGCCAGGTGTCAATCGGGTATCGCCATTGGTATCTTCACCGACATTTAAAATACCATCCAGATAACCAGCAACGCCCGAGCCAAATTTGGCATCTTCATTGGCGCAAGTCGTTGGTGTAGGTTTGACTGTCCAACGATCCGCGAGCGGGAGAAGTTCAAGTACCCCTTTGTAATATTCCACAGGTATCGCCGAGAGGGAAACAATTTGATTACCAACAGCGACACCATTTGCATCGGTCACATAGACAGAAAACGTCTTGGTGTAATCCGTCACATCCAGGTCACTGATGGTGTTACCGAAGCCGATCGTTATGAAAAGCGCATTTCCATTGACTGTTAATGATGTCGTTGCCCTGATAGCTGTCGAAGCAACCTCTGCCTGAATTTGCACACCATTTGCCGGCGTGGATGTTGCACCAGGAATAAACTGAACTTGCACACGACCGTTCAAATCTGTCACGGCATTGCCAGCCGACAACGTACCATTACTCAAGTCCTGTAGCACCGTGAAGTTGACCTGCCTGTTGGCCACAGCGTTACCGTTCGCATCCCTAACCAGAGCTTCGATCGTGCTTTTATTAGCAGATCCGGTTACGTTGGGCAGCACACCGCCTGGATTGGCCTGAAGCACAATACTTGCCGGTGTAGTGGCCACAAACTGTAGCGGTAAATTCACGGAACCAATTCCTGCAATTTGAGCCGTCAAATTGGCAGGGCCAGCCGTAGAAGACAAGACAGTAACAGAGGCTTGACCACTTGCATCTGTAGATGCAGATGCCGCTCCCAAGGTTCCGCGGGTGGTGCTGAAATCGACCGTTTTACCAGCTACGCCCAAGCCCGACAATCTGTATTGAACAGTGACCGTCTGCTGTGTACCGATAGGGATCTGCACGTTACTTGAAGGACTTAAAACAGAAAAGTCAATCGCGTTAACGGCCACCGTAGCGGAAGCGCTTGTTCCCAAACCGGTTGCCGTAACTGTGTCGCTACCAGCAAGATTTGGCGTGTATAGAAATGTGGCGCTGCCAGTAGCGTCTGTTGTGAGTGTTGAGGCACTAAGTCCATTCGCCAAACTTGAGGTTAGGGTAAGCAGGGCAGCATTGATGCCATTTCCAGATGAGTCAACAGCCCTTACCGTGAATTGCACAGCGGATGCGCCTGCTTGTAACGAGCCAGTTCCAACAATCGACAGCTTGGTTCCGGTTACCGGCAAAACAACACTGCCTGATACATTGTCCACAGTGGCGGTCACCGTGACGCTTCTGTTGGATTTGTCACTCCCGGCGATAAGTTTTGCGCTAGCGGCCCCAGTCGCATCTGTAACGTCCGATATCAATTGCAGCGTGCCTGACGTGGCGGAAAATGAAACTGTTTTGCCGGACAGGCCCACATTGCCACTATTTTTGACAAACGTGGTGATGACTGCCTCTGATCCGGCTGATAACACCGAGTTTGTGGATGTAATCACTTCCACAATTGCCGGTGTAACTGCGGCAATTTGAGCTGGCGTACTCGCCGCAACCGCCGGAGCGCTGGCTGTCGCAGCTGGTGCACTCGCCGCCGTCGCGGGTGAACTTGCCCCCCCCGACGGTGTCCCCGCCACCGCCGCAAGCGACTAACGCTACGATCAACCCCACCCCCGCCAAGAATTTCAGAATACGCATACAAACCTTCCTGTGACTCAATCTTGATACAAACCTAGCGAGCCGCCTTGTCGGCAATCACCTTCGGGGTGATGAAAACCAGCATTTCCTGCTTGTTGGCAATGCGTGAACGGGTTTTGAACAGGTTGCCAACGCCTGGCAAATCACCCAAAAAAGGTACTTTGGTCTCGCTGTCGCTTTCGGTCATTTCAAAGATGCCACCAATCACCACGGTGCCGCCGTTTTCCACCAACACCTGGGTTTGAATGTGTTTCGTGTTGATGGCAAAACCCGCTGCGGTGGACTGGCCCACTGTGTCTTTATTCACATCGAGCGCCAGGATGATGTTGCCTTCCGGCGTAATTTGGGGCGTCACCTCCAGTTTCAAATTGGCTTTGCGAAAAGCGATTGAAGTAGCACCGCTACTTGATGCCACCTGGTACGGCAACTCGGTACCCTGCTCGATCAGTGCCTTGATCTGGTCTGCCGTCACCACGCGCGGGCTGGAAACCACCTTGCCTTTGCCGTCGGCTTCCAAGGCCGATATTTCCAGATTCAAAAACCGATTGGCAGCGGCACTAAAGATGGACAGGGCAAAAGTAGCCGGGTTATAGCCGTTTTGCCCCACTGCTGGCAAATTGACAAAATTATTCGTCAAGCCCACTGCGCCACCAGCGCCACTGCTGGCTACCGCGTCTGAATAGGTATTACCAAACGCAACGCGATTGGCCCCACCCAAGGAATAGCCGCCATCCCCACCTTGCTGGGCACGCAAATCAGCCCCCCCCAACTTCACCCCGAGCGATTTGCCAAAGGTATCAGACGCCTCAACGATGCGCGCCTCAATCATCACCTGGCGCACCGGAATATCCAGTTTGATAATCAGTTGCTGCACCTGCTCGAGCTTGGCCGCCGTGTCGGTCACAAACAACTGATTGGTGCGCGCCTCCGAGATCACGCTACCACGCGGACTGAGCAGGCGTGACGTGGCACCGGGAGCAGCACCGCCGCCGCTGGCGGTCAATTGCGCCGCTACTTCAGACGCTTTGGTGTAGTTCATCTGGAACGACTGGGTACGCAGCGGTTCCAGGTTTTGGATGGCGGCAGCCGACTCGAGGTCCAATTTTTCCTTGGCGGCGATTTCGTCTTTGGGTGCAACCCACAACACATTGCCAACCTTGCGCATGCCCAGACCCTTTGACTGCAAAATGATATCGAGCGCCTGATCCCACGGCACGTCCTGCAAGCGCAGCGTAATCGCACCACTGACTGAATCCGAGGTGATGACGTTGAAGTTGGTGAAGTCGGCAATCACCTGCAACAGCGATCGGACCTCAATGTTTTGAAAATTCAGCGACAGCTTTTGCCCGTTGTAACCGGTTCCTTGGGTCAGCTTGGCCGAATCGATCTTGACCGGCTTGACTTCCACCACAAACTGCGAGTCACTCTGGTACGCGGAATGCGTCCATTGACCTTGCGGCTCGATCACCACACGCACCCGGTCACCCGCCTGGGATGCGGTCACGGTCTTGATCGGGGTGCCAAAGTCGGTGACATCCAGCCGCCTGCGCAAGCCTTCGGGCAAGGTGGACTTCATGAACTCAACCACCAGCGTCTGCCCCTGCTGGCGGATGTCCACCCCAACCTGGTCGTTGGGCAGACCCACCACCACGCGCCCGGTGGCGTCTTCACCGCGGCGAAAGTCCAGATCGCGCAAAGGCAAGGCGTCGCGGCTGTGATTTTCTGCAAACACTTGTGCCGCCGCCGGTGCAGCGCCCGCCACCGCGTCGAGCAGCACCAGCAAGGATTTGCCTTGAATTTGCGTCTTGTAAGCTGCGTATTGTTTCAGGTTCAGCACCACACGCGTGCGCGCTCCCGCCTGCACCACACTCACCGACTTAAGGTTCCCCTGATTGACCTCTACATTGGAACGTCCCATGGCGCTGATCACGTCAGGGAAATCCAGAGCAATGCGCGCCGGAGTCTGGATCGAAAAACTTGCTGGAACGGTTTTCAACGGTTGTGAGAGGTCAATTTTGACCACTTCGATGCCGCCTTGCACCGATCCGGTTACCGCCTCAATGGCCACCTGGGCTTGTGCAGCAAAGCACGCCATCCACAGGCTGGCCGTCCACACGAGCCGACTACAGAGCCGATCCAACCGTGGCATGTTCTGGTCTTTCATTTCAACCTCTCTTGCAACTGCAGCGATGTCATTCGTTCTACCCACTCACCGGTGGCGTCCTGCACAATTTCGCGCAGGGTCAGCTCGGTTTCAGCGATTTTGGTCACGCGGCCATAGTTTTGGCCCAAGTACTCGCCCGGGCGAACCTGGTACAACAATTTGCCTACCGTGACCAGCGCCACCGGTTTGCCTTCTCGTGTGAGGCTGCCCACCATGGCGATGGTATCCAGCGGAAATTCTTCCAGCGGTTCTTTGCGACGCGTCAGTTCTGGTGCCAGCAGCGCTCCGCTCAAGGACGCCGCTTGGGCACTGTCCCGCTTGAGCGCTATCGTCAGCTTCGAGATGTTGAACGGATCAAACTCCTTGTCCTGGCTGTAGCTTTCTGGTTTGAATTGCTTGGGCTCGGACAGCGGTTTGACTTTGGGGAAAGTCTGATTTTTTTGCTGCACCATCCACTGCTGTAGTTCATCGTCAGACGATGACGAGCACGCTACCAGCGTCAGCACCACCACCACCCAAGGAAAAAGACGGCGCAGCTGTGTCATTTTTTTGCCCCCTTGGTGGTGGCCTTGCGCTGCGCATTCACTTCTTCGGTATCAAGGTAGCGGAAGGTCTTGGCAACGGCATCCATGCTCAGGGTACCGTCTTTGGCCGGGGCGATCGTCATGTTGTTGAGCGTCACGATGCGCGACAGATTGGAAATATCGGCGGCAAAAGAGCCAATGTCGTGGTACCTTCCGGTCACGCGCAAGGAGATCGGCAGCTCTGCGTAGTAGTCACGCACCGCCACCTGCCCTGGCCGGAACAAATCAAACTGCAAGCTGCGCCCGATGCCCGCCTGGTTGATGTCTGAGAGCAGCGCATCCATTTCTGCCTTGCTGGGCAACTGCTTTTCAAGCTGCGTCACATACTGCTGCACCTGCTCCCGCTGCTTTTTCAGGGTCCCCAGATTGACCGCCTTGCCTAGCTTGACCTTGTATTCGTCACGCAATTTGACTTCTTGCTCTTGCTCTCTGACCAATTCATCAACCGTATCGCTGAGCCAAAGAAACCATAATGCAACAACAATCAGGATCGAAACCAGAATGTACAGCCCAAACCTGGGAACGTGCGGCCAACTCGACGGATCTTTGGTGTCAAGATGACGAAACTGGTCTACCACGCCCTGAAACCAGGCGTTGACATCAAACGGCAGGGAAAATGACTTGGCCATAATGTTCACCCTACTTTGCAGCGGGCGACGAAACCGCCGACACTGGTTTGCCCGCGCCCACAGACGCCACCTTGCTGGCCTCACTGGCGCGTACCAGTTTCACCCGAACCGTAAAGTTGGACACCCGGCGCTGGTCGCGCGCCGACAACGCCATGGATCCGGCGACAATTTCAACCAGCTCCGGCTTGGCAAACCAGGCCGAACGCCCGCCCAGGTTACGCAACAGTTCAGACACGCGCTCATTGGATTGCGCCACGCCTTTCATGGTGACGTTTTGTCCCACCTGCGCCACGTTGGTGACATACACGCCTTCAGGCAACTGGGTGACCAGTTCCGTTAATAAATAAACCGGCATATTGCGATCAGACTGTAGGTCTTCCACGGCCTGCTGGCGGGCCTTCAGGGCGGCAATTTCTGCCTCCAGACCGGCAATATCCGTGATTTGAGCGTCAAACTTTTTGATTTCAGTGCTCAGCAGCTGGTTTCTGTCTTGCTGCGCTGTAGTTTGGCCATGAATCCAAAGAAAAGCCAGCCCGGCAATCACCCCCCCCACCAGCGCAGCAATGCCCAAGCTGACATTGAAAATATCTTTACGCCGCTTGCGCGCAATTTCACGATGGGGAAGCAGGTTGATCAATATCACTTCATGAACCTCCGCAGCGCCAGACCGCAAGCAGTGAGGTAAGTGGGGGCTTCCCGCATGATCTGCTCTACCCGCACGTTGGCTGCAACCTCCATACCCTCGAACGGATTGACCAGCGTGCAAGCAAACCCGGTTTGCCGCGTCACTGCGGTGGTCAGCCCGGGTAAAACCGATGACCCGCCAGCCAGCATCACCGCATCTACCTTGTTATAGGTTGTGCTGGTAAAGAAAAACTGCAGGGCACGCCCTACCTCTTGCACCAAACTTTCAACAAAGGGCTGTAGCACCAAGCTGGAGAAGTCTTCAGGAAGTGTGCCGTCGCGTTTTTTGGCTTCTGCTTCTTCGTTCGAAAAACCGTACTGCCGCATGATCATCTGCGTGAGCTGGGCACCGCCAAAAGCCTGATCCCGGTCGTACAACAACTCGTCGTCTCGCAGGACCTGCATGCTGGTCGTCATGGAACCTACTTCAAACAGCGCCACGATGCTGCCAACGCCCTGATTGGGAAGGTTGGCGATCAGCCGACCGGTTGCCAGACGTGAAGCATAGGACTCCACATCAACGATCACGGGCTTTAGCCCTGCGGCTTCGGCCAAGCCCTGGATGTCCTGCACTTTCTCACGCCTTGATGCGGCAATCAGCACCTCAATGTCACCCGACGCGTTGGCGGTCGGCCCCATGATGCAAAAATCAAGGCTCACTTCGTCGAGCGGAAACGGAATGTACTGGCTGGCTTCAGACTCGACTTGCTGCTCCAACTCCTGATCTGTCAAACCACCTGGCAACACAATTTTTTTGGTGATCACCGATGAGGGCGGCAGTGCCATGGCTACGTTTCTGGTTTTGGTACCACTTTTCTTGACGAGGCGACGCACAGCTTCCGCAACCTCATCAAATTTCTCGACGTTGCCGTCGGAGATCCATCCTCGCTCCAAAGGAAAATTAGCACAATTATCCAGAACATAGCGTCCAGCCTTGTCCTGACCCAGTTCGACCAATTTGACACTCGAAGAGCTGAAGTCCAACCCAAACATTGGTGCCGATTGACGACTAAACAACGAGCCCAAAGAAAGCAAGATGGTCCCCTAAAGATGTCAAAAAAACCAGAATATGTTGAGAATTCACTTCAATGCTATCAGTAAGATAGTTGTTTAGCAAAGATTTTTCGAGTTTTTTTAAAAAATGAACGTTACCAAAATGCAAATGATCCAAGCGCGGCTTGGCGCATTTTGACATCAACAACTTCACGCTGCCCGCACCTCGGCTCGGTCAATGAGATACTCTGCACACCATGGCAACCTGATGTTTTACCGCTTTTCTTCCCAAGCTTTTTTCTTATGACCGACACCCCTTCGAAGCCCGAGCGCACACCGATGCATTGGGCACTCAAGTGGCCGCTTGTGGCGCTGGGCTTGATGGCAAGCGCACTGGCCAGCCTGGCGCTACTCGTCGGGCTGGCCATGGCCATGGCCTACCCCAACCTGCCCGATATTTCAGAGCTATCCGATTACCGGCCCAAGCTGCCGCTGCGCGTCTATTCAACGGAAGGGGTCCTGATTGGAGAGTTTGGAGAAGAACGTCGTCATCTGACGCCCATTGCAGAGATTCCGGTGGTCATGAAACAGGCCGTCCTGGCGATCGAAGACGCGCGCTTTTACCAGCACGGCGGTGTGGACTACATTGGTGTCGCGCGTGCGGCGCTGGCCAACCTGGGGCGCATCAAGAGCCAAGGGGCCTCGACCATCACCATGCAAGTGGCGCGTAACGTCTACCTTTCCAGCGAAAAGACCTACACCCGCAAGATTTACGAAATATTACTGACTTTCAAACTCGAACATCTGCTCAGCAAGGACCAGATTCTGGAAATCTACATGAACCAGATCTTTCTGGGCAACCGCGCGTACGGCTTTGCTGCAGCGTCCGAGGCTTACTTTGGCAAGCCCCTGCAACAGATTTCCATTGCCGAGGCCGCCATGCTGGCCGGATTGCCCAAAGCGCCGTCGGCCTACAACCCCATCAACAACCCCAAACGCGCCCGCTCACGCCAGCTGTACATCATTGAGCGCATGGTGGAAAACGGTTTTATCACGGCGGCCCAGGCCGAAGCTGCCAAACAAGAGCCACTCAGGGTTCGCACAAATGGCGATAAAAACATGGTGCATGCCGAATACCTGGCCGAAACCGTGCGCCAGTTGGTGTACGCCCAATACGGCGACAGCACTTACACGCGCGGGCTCAACGTGTACACCACGCTGCGTGCCACTGACCAGATCGCCGCCTACGAGGCGTTGCGCAATGGCATCATGAATTACGAGCGGCGCCAGGTTTACCGGGGTCCCGAAAAATTTTTGAGTTTGCCCACCGACCCGGCCGCAGCCGATGACATCATCGACGAAGCCTTGCAAGAACACCCCGACAACGGCAACGTGCTGTCGGCGGTAGTGCTGCAAGCCAACGCCAAACTCATCCAGGCGGTGCGCCAGAATGGCGACGTCATCGAGATTACCGGCGCAGGCCTGCAACCGGCCAGATCTGGCCTGTCGGACAAGGCACCCACCAACATCAAAATTCGCCCGGGTGCGGTGATCCGTGTCGTGCAAACGCCCAAGTCCACCTGGGAAATCACCCAACTGCCCGAAGTAGAAGGCGCATTTGTGGCGATTGACCCGCAAACCGGAGCCATCCGTGCGCTGGTAGGCGGCTTTGATTTTGAAAAAAACAAGTTCAACCACGTCACACAGGCCTGGCGCCAGCCGGGTTCCAGCTTCAAGCCCTTCATTTATTCAGCCGCGCTGGAACACGGCATCACACCCGCCACCATCGTCAACGACGGCCCACTGTTTTTTGACGCTGGCGTCACCGGTGGCCAACCCTGGGAGCCCAAAAACTACGACGGCAAGTTTGAAGGCCCGATGCCGATGCGCCGCGCGTTGGCCAAGTCCAAAAACATGGTGTCGATCCGCATTTTGCAAGTGGTGGGCCCCCAGAACGCGCAGGACTGGATCACCCGCTTTGGCTTTGACGCCGACAAACATCCGCCTTACCTGACGATGGCGCTGGGCGCCGGGTCGGTCACGCCCATGCAAATGGCCACGGCCTATTCAGTCTTTGCCAATGGCGGTTACCGCGTCAACCCCTGGGTCATCAGCAAGATCACCGACCAGCGCGGCAAGGTCTTGACGCAGGTGGCGCCACCGTTGCTGGATGAATCCATGCGCGTGATCGAACCACGCAACGCCTTCATCATGGACAGCCTGTTGCAGGAAGTCGCGCGCACCGGAACCGCTGCATCGGCGCAAGCCACTTTGAAGCGCCCCGACCTGTACGGCAAGACCGGCACCACCAATGATTCCATGGACGCCTGGTTTGCGGGCTTTCAGCCCACGCTGGCGGCCATCACATGGATTGGCTACGACACGCCACGCAAACTGGGCAGCCGCGAAACCGGCGGTGGCCTGAGTCTGCCGGTCTGGATCCAGTTCATGGCCAAGGCCCTGCAAAACGTGCCGGTGGCAGAGATGCCGGTACCCGCAGGCGTGGTTAACAGTTCGGGCGAATGGTTCTATGAGGAATACAGCGGCGGTGCAGGCATCACCACCTTGGGGGTGGAAGGGGGCGACGGCATCACGCCACAGGTGATCCCCATGCCTTATGAAGAAGAAAAGAAGAGAATCTTCGACCTGTTCAAAAACTAGACAGGCGCGAACGTTAGCAAGCACCCCGACTGCTCGCTGGCGTAGCGCGACAATGATGAGAAAAACTCGCCCTGGCCCTTGCTGTCACTCCACTGTTTGCCATCAAATTTGTAGTGAAAACCGCCACATTTAGCGGCCATCCAAACCTCATGCAAGGGCTTTTGCAGGTTGATCACGATCTGGCTACGGTTGGCAAACACCAGCGTGACCATGCCGCCACTGCGCTGGTTGTCGATGTCGGCGTCGGTGGTTTCATTGATGCGGTCACACGCCACCTCAACCGCCTTGAGCAAACGCTCGGCCTGGTCCATGAATTCAGTGTCTGTCATTACAATTTCTGCATGTTGTTGATTCGCCAAATTTTAGGTCGCGTATTTGTCCTTGGTGCCTGCACGGTCACTGTGGCAGGCTGTGGACAAGCCGGTGCGCTGTATCTGCCCACCAGCCCGGCGGCGGCCAACCGCGCGACCCTGCCGGAATCGCTGCTACCAGACGCACTCAGCCCCGGCCCGGTGGACAAGACGTCGGCGCCGATCAAACGTTGAGCTATGCATAAGGCGCTTTTTCACACCCTTATCCAGCATCAAACTCTGCTGATGGCAGGGGGGCAAAAATGACGGCACTTTTTTATCAATGATGCCCGCAACTGCTACCCACCTTCTCTGGCATGGGCGCGTCGCGATCCACACCCGCTTCTTTCAGTCGGCGTTCGTAGTCGGCCCACAACTGTGCTTGCTGCGAGCCCAGAAAGTACAGGTAGTCCCAGGCATAAATACCGCTGTCATGACCATCAGAAAACGTCGGCTGCACGGCGTAGTTGCCGACCGGCTCCAGCGCGCTCAAAGTCACTTCGCGCTTGCCAGTTTGCAGCACTTCCTGCCCCGGGCCGTGGCCTGCCACCTCGGCCGACGGGCTATAGACGCGCATCAGCTCAAACGGAATGCAAAACACCGCACCGTCAGAAAAGCTCACCTCCAGCACGCGGGACTGGGCATGCACCGTGATGTCTTGTGGGGTGGGCGCGCCATTTTGCAAACCTGCCATGAAAAATCTCCTTGTCTTTCAACGATCGTGCGTTTTCACAACGCTTTAAACTTTTGACGCAACCACTTCAACAACTCTAGTTGATCAGCGGCCGTGGCCCGACGAACCTGCGTCAGCAACTTCAGCAGGTCTGGGCGTTGCAAGGTCACATTGGCCGCACCTTCATTGCAGACCGAACATATCGCGCGCAGATTGCTTGCATCATCCGAACCACCCATGCTTTTGTCAATGATGTGCCCGAGATGCAAACGTGTTTTGCGTGTAGGGTCATAAGGGTGCGGCTCGCCCGCCACCGCGCCACACATCTGACAGGTAAAACCATTGCGATCAAGCACATAGGCACGCACTTCCTTTGAAACGTCACGCGCGAATGCAGGTTGAGGTTTGGCGCTTTCAAGCAAGTATTGACCGGGCTTGAGATCGGCACGATCGTGATGTGTCAAGATCAAGTAGCCTTCTTCGGTACGAAGCTCACGCACGCGCCTGGCCCATTCGCTGATGTCGCTAGCCACTGCACGCAGTTCGTGGGAATCCATCACACGCCCCAAGTTGGCCAGGAAATGCTGCCGCAGCTTGGTTCTGGCACCCTGATGCCGAGGCATGTCGGCCACTGATTGCGTCTTCATGCAGCTCGCTTCAAAACAGCGTTGTGTTTGGCCATACGAATCGCCTTTGCAATCTGCATTCCAACAGCATGCGCTACAGGCGGAGGAAAAGCATTGCCAACCTGTCGGTAGGCAGCGGTTTTGCGGCCTGCCAGCTGCCACTCATCTGGGAAACCTTGAATACGTGCCGCCATGCGAACTGTGAGCCTTGGTAATCCATCAAAATCAACCTCGGGAGGCAGATCTGCCAACCCTGCCCCATCCACACCCAAAGCTGCCCAAGCCGCACGGGCGCGCGAAGGCCCCAAATCAGGCCCCCCATGCTTCTTGCTGCCGCCTACCAGCGTCGGCCCAATGTTGTTGGCACGCGTGCGCCAAGTCGTGGCACCCGCCCATCCACCACGCGCCATCAAATCGAATAAAGTGTCTCCGACTGTGGGTGGGAGTGACTGTTGCGGCGCTGGCCAACAAAAAAAATCAGCCACGTCCGGGCGAAGTGCTACCAGATTGACGCGCGGTCGAAGCTGCGGCACCCCAAAGTCTGCTGCATTGAGCAAATTCCAGGCAGACCAATAACCCAAGGCACGCAAGCGCTCTTGCAACTGTTCACGGTAGGGTAAAAAAACGGGGTCCAGCAAGCCGCGCACATTCTCCAGCATCACGGCCAATGGCTGCACCGCTTCAACCACACGCAACGCTTCAGGAAAAAGGTCGCGTTCATCGTCTGCGCCCAGTTGCCGACCCGCCTTTGAAAACGGAGGACACGGTACACCGCCAGCCACCAAGTCAACACCGCAGTAGGGAGACGGATCAAATGCCCTCAGATCACCCTCGATCACGTTCCAGTCCGGACGATTCAGGCGCAACGTGGCACAGGCCCAGGAATCAAGCTCCACCAACGCAACATGTTCAAAGCCTGAGCGTTCCAGTCCCAAGGCCTGCCCGCCAGCACCTGCACACAACTCGATCGCAGTCAAAGTCACATTGATCTCCAGACAACTGTTATTAAAAACAGTGTACCTGACTATTTTCAAATAGTACAAACATCTTTTTCAACCCACACTCGGCTACACCAGCACGCGCTCAATGCCACCGGCATTGGCGCGCGCCACGTACTCTGGCATCCAGTCTTTGCCCAGAATCTGGTTGGCCATCTCGACCACAATGTAGTCGGCTTCCAGCAGACCGTTTTGCAGGTCGTCTTCGTAGCGCTTCAGGCCTTGCAGGCAACTTGGGCAGCTGGTCAGAATCTTGACGTTGTCTTTGGCACCCACACTGCCATTGGCGCGCAACGCCGCCTCGCCCTTGCGGATGGATTCTTCCTTGCTGAAGCGTACCTGGGTCGAAATGTCGGGCCGGGTCACGCCTAGCGTGCCAGATTCTCCGCAGCAACGGTCGCTTTTGAGCACCTTGTCACCCACCAACGCGCGCACCGTCTGCATCGAGTCGCCCAGTTTCATCGGGTTGTGGCAGGGTTCGTGGTACAGGTAGCCGCCCTGGCCGGCCGGCAGCGTGATGCCTTTTTCCAGCAAAAATTCGTGGATGTCGATGATGCGGCAGCCGGGGAAAATCTTGCCAAATTCATAGCCCTGGAGCTGGTCATAACAGGTGCCACAGCTCACCACCACGGTTTTGATGTCCAGGTAATTGAGCGTGTTGGCCACGCGGTGGAACAGCACCCGGTTGTCGGTGATGATTTTTTCGGCCTTGTCAAAGTCACCCGCACCGCGCTGCGGGTAGCCACAGCACAGGTAGCCCGGCGGCAGCACGGTTTGCACCCCGGCGTGCCACAACATGGCTTGGGTCGCCAACCCCACCTGGCTGAACAGGCGCTCTGACCCACAGCCCGGAAAGTAAAACACCGCTTCGGTCTCGGCCGTGGTGGCTTGCGGGTTGCGGATGATGGGCACGTAATCTTTGTCTTCAATGTCCAGCAATGCGCGCGCCGTCTTTTTGGGCAAACCACCGGGCATCTTTTTATTGATGAAGTGGATCACCTGCTCTTTGATGGGGGGCTTGCCCAAGGTGGCGCGCGGCGCGTTGGTCTGCTTACGCGCCAGCACTTTCAACAAGTCGTTAGCCAGGCGTTGCGCCTTGAATCCGATGCCCACCATACCCGCTCGCACCGACTTGATGGTCTCGGGGTTGGTGGCATTCAAAAAGAACATGGCCGTCGCGCTGCCTGGGTTGAACGACTTTTTACCCATCTTGCGCAGCAGGTTGCGCATGTTCATCGACACCTCGCCAAAGTCGATATCCACCGGGCAGGGCGAGTGGCACTTGTGGCACACGGTGCAGTGGTCGGCCACGTCTTCAAACTCTTGCCAGTGCTTGATGCTGACGCCCCGGCGCGTTTGTTCTTCGTACAAAAAAGCCTCCACCAGCAAACTGGTGGCCAGAATCTTGTTGCGCGGGCTGTACAGCAAATTGGCGCGCGGCACATGCGTGGCGCACACCGGCTTGCACTTGCCACAGCGCAGGCAATCCTTCACGCTGTCGGCAATCGCGCCAATGTCACTTTGCTGCATGATGAGCGATTCATGCCCCATCAGGCCAAAGCTGGGGGTGTAGGCGTTGGTCAAATCTGCATATAAGAAATCAGCCTCTAGCCCTTGATTAGACTGTGCTGAAAGCTCTGTATTACGGAGCAATTTGCCTTTGTTGAAGCGGCCTTCGGGGTCCACCCTGGCTTTGTAGTCGGTAAACGGCTGCAGTTCGGCGTCGCTCAAAAATTCCAGCTTTGTGATGCCAATGCCATGCTCGCCGCTGATCACGCCGTCCAGGCTACGCGCCAGCGCCATGATGCGTTTGACCGCGCCGTGCGCTGCCTGCAGCATGGCGTAGTCGTCGCTGTTGACGGGAATGTTGGTGTGCACATTGCCGTCGCCGGCGTGCATATGCAACGCCACCCAAACCCGGCCTTTGAGCACGCGCTGGTGGATCGCGGTGCATTCCTTGAGGATCGCCTCAAACGCCTGGCCACTGAAAATCTGCTGCAGCGGTTGGCGAATTTGCGTCTTCCAGCTGGCGCGCAAGCGGTGGTCTTGCAACTGGGCAAACAAGGGTTCCACCTGCTCCAGCCAGCCCTGCCACAAAGCGCGCACCTCTGACAGCAATGCCAGCGCCTGCGCCACCCGGTCTTCCAGCAGCTCAGTGGCAGAAATCTCACCCGCATCATCTTGGCGGCCCAGCGGCAGCTTGCCCTGCTGAAAAAAGTCCGCCAGCGCATCAACCAGCGCCAGTTTGTTGGAGAGGCTCAGCTCGATGTTGATGCGCTCAATGCCGTCGGTGTATTCGGCCATGCGTGGCAGCGGAATCACCACGTCCTCATTGATCTTGAAGGCGTTGGTGTGTTTGGAAATTGCCGCAGTGCGCTTGCGATCGAGCCAGAACTTTTTGCGCGCCTCCGGACTGATAGCGACAAAGCCTTCACCATGGCGCGTGTTGGCCATGCGCACCACCTCGCTGGTGACACGCGCCACAGCGTCGGGGTCGTTGCCAGCAATGTCGCCAAACAGCACCATCTTGGGCACGCCGCCATCCACCGCCCCCTTCTTGCTCTTGGTGGCATAACCCACGGCCTTCAGGTAACGGTCGTCCAGGTGTTCCAGCCCGGCCAGCACCACGCCGCTGCGGCGGCTTTCGGCAAACATGAAGTCTTTAATTTCAACAATGCTGGGCACGGCATCACGGGCGTTGCCAAAAAATTCCAGACAAACGGTGCGCGTGTGCGCCGGCATCTTGTGCACCACCCAGCGCGCGCTGGTGATCAGACCGTCGCAGCCTTCTTTTTGAATGCCCGGCAGGCCGCTCAAAAACTTGTCGGTCACGTCTTTGCCCAGGCCTTCCTTGCGGAAGGTTTTACCCGGAATATCGAGCCGTTCGGTGCGCAACGGCGTTTTGCCGTCGGCTTCAAAGTAGTGCAACTCAAAGCTGGCCACGTCCACGTCATGAATCTTGCCCAGGTTGTGGTTGATGCGGGTGACTTCCAGCCACTGCGCCTGCGGGGTCACCATGCGCCAGCTGGCCAGGTTGTCCAGCGCCGTGCCCCACAACACGGCCTTCTTGCCGCCCGCGTTCATGGCAATGTTGCCGCCAATGCACGATGCTTCGGCGCTTGTCGGATCGACCGCAAACACATAACCCGCGCGCTCGGCGGCGTGCGATACGCGGTTGGTCACCACGCCAGCTTCGGTCCAGACTGTAGCCACTGGCGCGTCCAGGCCGGGCAGCTTGACCCGCTCCACCTCGGTCATGGCCTCCAATTTTTCGGTATTGATGACCACACTGTTCCAGGTCAGCGGAATCGCACCACCGGTGTAGCCGGTGCCGCCGCCGCGCGGAATGATGGTCAGCCCAAGTTCGATGCAGCCCTTGACCAGATGCGCCAGCTCGGCTTCGGTGTCGGGCGTGAGCACCACAAACGGGTATTCCACACGCCAGTCGGTCGCATCGGTGACATGGCTGACACGGCTTAAGCCGTCGAACTTGATGTTGTCTTTGGCGGTGAGTTTGCTCAGCAACTTGTGCGTCTTGCGCCGCAACACGGCGGTTTCGACAAATCCGGCATCAAACGCCTCCACCGCGCGGTTGGCCACTTCCAGCAGGTGGCCGACCAGCGCATCACGATCCGGGTCATCGGCTGGTTTGCGGCGCTTCTGGATTTCAGCCAAACGATGCTGAAGCGCCTGCACCAAAAGAACACGACGCTTCGGGTTGTCGAGCAAGTCGTCCTGCAAATAGGGGTTGCGCTGCACCACCCAGATGTCGCCCAGCACCTCGTACAACATGCGTGCAGAACGCCCCGTGTGGCGCTCGGTGCGCAACTGGTTGAGCCAGTCCCAGGCGCTGGCACCCAGCAGGCGGATAACGATCTCGCGGTCCGAAAACGAGGTGTAGTTGTACGGAATCTCCCGGATACGGTCCGGCCCGTGCACTGCGGTCACGCCGGGAGGCAACAAATGGTGAAGTTGTGTGGGAGCGTTCATGAGGGGATCAGATACCCGCCAAAGCGGCGTTTTGACGCCCTGTCACCGACCCGGTTTGGCTGGGCAGGCGATGTTACCGCAGCGCAGCATGACCCTGAGACAGACGTGGCGAACGCTAAGGGCTCGCAAAGCAATAACTTGTACTTTTACCTAGCTATCTTTGGGCGCATTGCGTCGTTGCAAATCGCTTGTTTAGCAGAGCTAAACGGCGCGTTTTGCGCCTGGCCCTGCATCCCAAATCCGGCCGTCAAAATGCACAACTTATTACTTTACGAGCCCTATCGGCAACCATCCTCATACAAACCCTGATGCGCCCGGCCCATGTCCGGGGGTCTAATCTGGCTGCGGGCAGTTTGACACAGATGTGTCACAGAACCTTCACGACTTAGACTTAAGCTGCAATGCTTCAACCCTTCTAGGAGATCTTATGAAACTGAAACTAGTCGCCGCCATCGTTGGCGCATCCCTGGCCCTTTCCGCGCAGGCGGTCACCGAGATCCAGTGGTGGCATTCCATGACCGCCGTCAACGGCGAATGGGTCAACGACCTGGCCAAAAACTTCAACGCTAGCCAGTCCGACTACAAAATCATACCCACCTACAAGGGCAAATACGACGAATCCATGACCGCAGCGGTGGCGGCGTTCCGATCCGGCAACGCACCACACATCTTGCAGGTGTTTGAGGTCGGCACCGCCACCATGATGGCCAGCAAGGGCGCCATCGTGCCGGTGGGCAAGGTGATGAAAGATGCCGGGCAAAAGTTTGACCCCAAAGCTTACGTGCCTGCTGTAGCGGGTTACTACACCGCGCCCAGCGGCGAAATGCTAAGCATGCCGTTCAACAGCTCCACCACCGTGTTCTATTACAACAAGGACGCTTTCAAGGCCGCCGGTATGGACCCCAACAAGGCCCCCACCAGTTGGCCTGAAGTGGCGTTGGCGGCCGCGCAGCTCAAGACCAACGGCCACAAGTGCCCGCTGACCATTGCCTGGCAGGGCTGGACCCAGCTGGAAAGCTTTTCGGCCTGGCACAACGTCGAATTTGCCACCAAGAGCAACGGCCTGGGCGGTCTGGACGCGCGCATGAAGGTGAATTCGCCGCTGCACGTGCGCCACATCGACAACCTGTCCAACATGGCCAAGCAGGGGCTGTTTGTCTATAAAGGCCGAGCCAACACGCCCGAGGCAACCTTTATCTCGGGTGAATGCGCCATGATCACCACCTCGGCCGGTTTCTACGGCAACGTGCGCAAGAATGCCAAGTTTGCCTACGCGGTCTCCACCCTGCCCTATTACCCCGATGTGCCGGGGGCACCGCAAAACACCGTCATTGGCGGCGCCAGCCTGTGGGTCATGTCGGGCAAAAAAGCTGAGGAATACAAGGGGGTGGCCAAGTTCTTCACCTACATCAGCAGCCCTGAGGTGCAAGCCGCCAGCCACCAGCGCACCGGCTACCTGCCGATCACCATGGCGGCGTTCCAGCTCACCGAAAAGTCGGGCTTTTACAAGAAATATCCGGGCTCAGATGTGGCGGTGAACCAGATGATCCGCAAGGTGACCGACAAGTCACGCGGTATCCGGTTAGGCAATTACGTGCAAATCCGCACCATCGAGGACGAAGAACTTGAAGGCGTCTGGGCTGGCAAGAAAACCGCCAAAGAGGCACTGGACAACATCGTCACGCGCGGCAACGAGCTGCTGGCTCGTTTTGAGAAGGCCAACAAGCGCTGATCAAGCCCGAAGCTGGCGCACATGGAAAAGCGCGTCTATTTCCGCTCCAAGTGGCTGCCTTGGGTGCTGATGGCACCCCAGGTGGTCATCATCGCGCTGTTTTTTTTCTGGCCCGCCGCGCAAGCTCTGCTGCAGTCGGTGCAACAGAGCGACGCGTTTGGCACATCGGTGGAGTGGGTCGGCCTGGACAACTTCCGCAATTTGTGGAACGACGAGACCTATCTGGCCTCGTTCTACACCACGGCGGTTTTCTCCGGCCTGGTGGCGGTGATCGGCATTGCCGTGTCTTTGGCGCTGGCGGTCTATGCCGACCGGGTGGTCAAAGGGGCCATGGCCTACAAAACCCTGTTGATCTGGCCCTACGCGGTGGCACCTGCCGTGGCCGGTGTGCTGTGGCTGTTTTTGTTTGCGCCCAGCGTGGGTGTTGTGGCGTACTGGCTCAACGCTGTGGGCATCGAGTGGAACCACCTGCTTAACAGCACCCACGCCATGGCGCTGGTGGTGATGGCGGCGGTGTGGAAGCAGATTTCGTATAACTTTCTGTTTTTTCTGGCCGGTCTACAGTCGATCCCGAAGTCATTGATTGAAGCGGCCGCCATTGACGGTGCCCGGCCCTGGCGACGCTTCTGGAGCATTGTCTTTCCGCTGCTGTCACCCACCACGTTCTTTTTGCTGGTGATCAACATCGTGTACGCCTTTTTTGACACCTTTGCCATCATCGACGCGGCCACGCAAGGCGGGCCCGGCAAGGACACCGCCATCCTGGTCTACAAGGTCTATTTCGACGGTTTCAAGGCGATGGATATGGGTGGTTCGGCAGCGCAATCGGTGGTGCTGATGGTGATCGTGATTGCGCTGACCGTCGTCCAATTCCGGTTTGTGGAAAAGAAAGTGAACTATTGATGCCCCCACGCTTGTCACTTCGTGTACTGCGCTGTACGTGCCTGAACCGCAGGTTACGGCTCTTCGCCCCGTCCCACCCTGCGCAGGCAGGCTGGGAGCCGCGGGTCTCAGCCCCGGGGGGGCGCAGCCTTGCTTGGGGCGGCCCGGCGCGGCGGCAAGTCCATGGTTGAGCGCCGCCCGTTCCTGACGTTTTTGTCGCACGCCGTGCTGCTGCTGGGCGTGCTGGTGGTGGCGTTTCCGATCTACCTCACCGTCATTGCCTCGACCCAAACCTCGCAAGCCATCGTGCAAACACCGATGCCGTTGCTGCCAGGTGGACACATGATCGAAAACTATCTGGCCGCGTGGAATGGCACCGGCGGCGGTTCGGGCGGCAAGGCACCCGTGGGGCAGATGATGATGGTGAGTCTGATTACCGCGCTGGTGATTGCCATTGGCAAGATTGCCATTTCGCTGCTGTCGGCATTTGCCATCGTCTATTTCCGCTTTCCGTTTCGCATGTTCTTCTTCTGGGCGATCTTCATCACGCTGATGCTGCCGGTTGAGGTGCGTATCGGGCCCACCTACAAGGTGGTGGCCGATCTGGGCATGCTCAATACCTACGCCGGGTTGACGGTGCCGCTGATTGCGTCGGCCACCGCCACGTTTTTGTTTCGGCAGTTCTTTCTGACGGTGCCTGAAGAACTGCTGGAGGCCGCTCGCATGGACGGTGCTGGGCCGATGCGCTTCTTTTGGGACGTGCTGGTGCCGCTATCCAAGACCTCCATCGCCGCCCTGTTTGTGATCCAGTTCATCTACGGCTGGAACCAATACCTGTGGCCGCTGCTGGTGACCACGTCCGAAGACATGTACCCGGTGGTGATTGGTATCAAACGCATGATCTCCGGCGGCGACTCCGAAATGGAATGGAACGTGGTCATGGCCACTGCGGTGTTGGCCATGCTGCCACCCGCGTTGGTGGTGATGCTGATGCAAAAGTGGTTCGTCAAAGGACTGGTGGATACAGAAAAATAAATAACTTGCGTGACAGACCAACATTTGCGCAGCAAATTTGCTCTGTCACCAACTGATTAAATAGACCATGGCCTCCATCACCCTCCACAACGTCACCAAGTGCTACGGCAGCGGCAGAAACGCCAACCCGGTGATCCACGGTGTCAGCGCTGAGATTCTTGATGGCGAATTTGTCGTCATCGTCGGCCCCTCGGGCTGCGGCAAATCGACATTGCTGCGCATGGTGGCCGGTCTGGAAGAAATCACCAGTGGCGAGATTTCCATCGGCGCGCGGGTGGTCAACGAGCTGGAGCCGTCCGAGCGCGACATCGCCATGGTGTTCCAGAACTACGCGCTGTACCCGCACATGAGCGTGTTTGACAACATGGCCTACGGCTTGAAGATCGCCAAAGTGCCCCCGGCCGAGATCAAGGCGCGCGTGGACAAGGCCGCCAGGATTCTCGAAATCGGCCCGTTTTTGCAGCGCAAGCCGCGCGAACTCTCGGGCGGCCAGCGTCAGCGCGTGGCCATGGGCCGCGCCATCGTGCGCCAGCCACAGGTGTTTTTGTTTGACGAGCCACTGTCCAACCTGGACGCCAAGCTGCGCGCCCAAACGCGGCTGGAAATTCAAAAGCTGCACCGTGAACTGGGCATTACCAGCCTGTTTGTCACGCACGACCAGGTCGAGGCCATGACACTGGCGCAGCGCATGATGGTGATGAACGCGGGGGTGATGGAGCAATTTGGCACGCCCGACGAGGTCTATAACCGCCCGGCCACCACGTTTGTAGCCAGTTTCATGGGCTCGCCACCGATGAACCTGCTGAAAAACGCACCCGGTGCCCCAGCCGACACCCTCGTCGGCGTGCGCCCGGAACATCTGGACATCACCCCCACCGGTTGGGCGTTGCAGGTCGAAGCCGTCGAAATGCTGGGTGCCGAGCGCTTGACGTATGGCCGGTGGCTACACGGCGCGGCAGATGAGCTGGTGATTGTGCGCAGCGACGCAGCCATCCCCAGCGCCACCCCGGGCAGCACGCTTTACGTGACGCCACGCCCGGGCAGCATGCACCACTTTGACGCGCGCACAGGCCAACGTATCGAGGCACAGCCATGACCAAACCCCTTAACGGCCAATGGCCTTACCCGCGCTGGATCGCACACCGCGGCGCGGGCAAACTGGCCCCTGAAAACACCCTGGCTGCGTTTCGTGTCGGCGCGGCGCTCGGCTGGCGCATGTTCGAGTGCGATGTCAAACTCAGCCTGGACGGCGTACCTTTCTTGTTGCACGACGACACCCTCACCCGCACCAGCAACGCCCAGCAGGCACTGGGTGCTGGCTTGAGCGCAGTGGCCGGTGAACACCCCTGGGGTACGCTGGCGCTGCTGGACGCGGGCAGTTGGCATTCACCCGCTTTTTCGGGTGAACCGTTGCCCACGTTTGAAGCCATTGCGCGTTATTGCCTGAACAACAATTTCTTCCTGAACATCGAAATCAAGCCCACACCGGGCACCGAATACCACACCGGCCAGGCGGTCGCCAGCCACGCGGCCCGGCTCTGGCATGGTGCTGACGTGCCGCCGCTGCTGACCTCGTTTGATGTTCCGGCGCTCGAAGGAGCACTACAGGCGCAGCCGAACCTGCCGCGCGGCCTGTTGCTGGATCGGTTATGGATGGGCTGGCTTGAAACCGCGTTGCGTCTTGGCTGTGTGGCCGTGGTGTGCGACCACACGCTATGGGACGCCGCCAGCGTAACGCAAGCACACAGCGCCGGGCTGAAAACCCTGAGCTACACCGTCAACGACGAACCCGCTGCACAGCGGCTGTTGGCGCTGGGGGTGGACGGCATCATCTCCGACCGCGTGGACTTCTTCCCCGCTGCCACCACCACTGTAGGGTAGCCAGCACCAGCACCAGCGCCAGATAGGTCAGCATTTTGGCGTCGCGACCCAGCAGCACCAAACCGGCCACCAGTACAGCACAGCCTACGACAAGCATGACAACTGCTTGCGTTTTGTAGGTGAGGGCTACAGGGCTTTTTTTTATCAGCAAGCGCGACATGACCGGCAACAGCAGCGCCAACCAGAAGGCCGGCGCCAGCAAGTTAATGATGTGATCAAGCAATGCCCAAAAGCCCATGTGAGGTATTTCCGCTGTGTGTCAAAAAATGATTCAGGTCAACTGGATGCGTAACTGATTTTATAATTCCCCCATGGCAGTCTGGGCCCTAGGCATCAATCACAAAACCGCCCCGCTCGATCTGCGCGGGCGGTTTGCGTTTGCCATCGAGCAAGTCGCCCCGACCCTGAACGCACTGCGCAGCGCATTGCCCAACCACCCTGAGGCGGCGCTGATCTCCACTTGCAACCGCACTGAAATCTACTGTGCCTGCGAACAACCCCAGTTGCAGCACACGCTGGATTGGCTGGCGCAAAGCGGCGGCGTCGATCCCGAGCACCTGCGTCCGCACGCCTACACGCTGCAAGACGGTAGTGCGGCACAACATGTGTTTCGGGTCGCGTGCGGGCTCGATTCGATGGTGCTGGGCGAGACCCAAATCCTGGGCCAGATGAAAAACGCGATCCGCGCGGCCGAAGAAGCCGGCGCACTGGGCAACACGCTTAGCCAGCTTTTTCAGCGCACCTTTGCGGTAGCCAAAGAGGTACGCAGCTCGACCGAAATCGGCGCCCATTCCATCAGCATGGCCGCCGCTGCCGTGCGCCTGGCCGGCCAGCTGTTTGAAGACCTGAGCAACGTCAAGGTGCTGTTTGTCGGCGCCGGTGAAATGATCGACCTGTGCGCCACCCACTTTGCGGCCAAAAATCCCAAGAGCATTGCCATTGCCAACCGCACGCTGGCCAACGGCGAAGAGCTGGCCAGCCGTTTCGGTGCCGAGGTGATGCACCTGTCGGACATGCCCGAGCGGCTGCACGAATTTGACGCTGTCATCAGCTGCACCGCCAGCACGCTGCCGCTGATCGGCCTGGGCGCGGTGGAGCGCGCCCTTAAAAAGCGCCGCCGCCGCCCGATGTTCATGGTCGATCTGGCGGTTCCGCGCGACATTGAAATTGAAGTCAAAGACCTGGAAGACGTCTACCTTTACACCGTCGATGACCTGGCTGGTGTGGTGCAAGACGCGCAGGCCAACCGGCAAGCCGCTGTGGCGCAAGCCGAAGCCATTGTCGATGCCGGGGTGCAAAGTTTTCTGCACTGGGTGGAACAGCGCAGCACCGTGCCGCTGATCCAGCAGCTCAACGCGCAGGCCGACGAGTGGCGCGCCCTGGAGATCGCCCGCGCTCGCAAGCTGCTGGCCAAGGGGCAAGACGTTGAATCGGTGCTGGAGGCGCTGTCGCGCGGACTCACGCAAAAGATGCTGCACGGCACACTGGCCGAGCTGCGCGGTGGAGACGCCGCCGCGCGTGAGCGCGCCAGCCACGCGGTGCACCACTTTTTTCTGCGCAAAGAGCGTTAGCTGAGCTCGCCCTGCCTGCGGCAGGCTGCGACACCAGCGCCCGTTGGGCACGACGTCACGTGCGCACCCCAGCTGCCCCATCTGTTGAACAGCCTTGCAGACTTTGCCGACTCTTTTTTTCGACCCATCACCGCCATGAAACCCTTTTTACGCCAACAACTGGCCCGCTACGCCGACCGCTTGGGGGAGCTTGAATTTTTGCTGTCGCGCCCGGACATCATGGCCGACATGACACAGTTTTTGAAGCTCTCGCGCGAGCACACCGACGTGGCCGCCGTGGCCGGGCGCTGGCTGCGCTACCAGCAACGGGAGACCGATCTGGCAGGCGCACAAGAGATGCTCTGTGACGCCGACATGGCAGCCCTGGCACAAGAAGAAATCGACGCCGCCAACGCCGAACTGGCCCAGCTTGAAGCCGAGCTACAACGCATGTTGCTGCCCAAAGACCCGGATGACGTGCGCCCGGCGTTGGTCGAAATTCGCGCTGGCACCGGCGGCGACGAATCGGCCCTGTTTGCCGCCGACCTGGCGCGCATGTACCTGCGCTACGCCGACCGCAAGGGCTGGAAGCACGAGATCATCAGCGAATCGGCCAGCGAACTGGGCGGCTACAAAGAGGTGGTGCTACGCATCGAGGGCCCCAGCAGCGCAGCGGCTGGCGACAGCGGGGTGTACGGCGCGCTGAAATTTGAATCGGGCGGGCACCGGGTGCAGCGCGTGCCGGTCACAGAAACCCAGGGGCGCATCCACACCAGCGCCGCCACGGTGGCCGTGCTGGCCGAACCCGACGAAGCGCAGGCGATCCAGATCAACCCGAACGATTTGCGCATTGACACCTACCGCGCCAGCGGGGCTGGCGGCCAGCACATCAACAAGACCGACTCGGCCGTGCGCATCACGCACCTGCCCACCGGCATCGTGGCCGAATGCCAAGACGGGCGCAGCCAGCACAGCAACAAGGCGCAGGCGCTGCGCGTGCTCACCGCGCGCATCCATGAAAAGGACCGCTCCGAGCGCGCGGCCAAAGACGCAGCCGAGCGCAAAAGCCTGGTCGGCAGCGGCGACCGCAGCGACCGCATCCGCACCTACAACTTTCCGCAGGGGCGCCTGACCGACCACCGCATCAACCTCACGCTGTACAAACTGCTGGCCATCATGGAAGGCGATCTGGACGACGTGGTGCAGGCCTTGCAAGCCCATGAAGCCGCCGAGCAGCTTGCGGCGCTGGAGCTCAAGGCCTGAGTTTTACATAAGAAATCATGCTCTAGCCCTTATTGATCAAGCGCGAACAGCTCTTTTATCAATAGCTAATATGACACATCCCCCGGGCCCGCTCACCCTGTCGCAAGCGCTGCACACCATGCAGCAGCAGGGTCTGGAGCGGCTGGATGCGCAGCTGTTGTTGTTGCACGTGCTGGGCCTGCCAGACACCCTGCGCGGCTGGCTGCTGGCGCACGACACCGACCCGTTGCCCGCTGCCCATGCCGACGCGCTGCACGCCCTGACCCAGCGCCGTCTGGCGGGCGAGCCGCTGGCTTACCTGACCGGCCGCAAGGCGTTTTACGGCCTGGCCCTGCACGTCACCCCGGATGTGCTGGTGCCCCGCCCCGACACCGAAACACTGGTGGACTGGGCGCTGGAAGTACTTGGCCGCGCGCCCGCATCCGACCACGCACCCCGCGTGGTGGACCTGGGCACGGGCAGCGGTGCAATCGCGCTGGCACTCAAATCCTCGCAACCGGTGCTGCAAGTGTGGGCCACCGACGCGAGCCAGGCGGCGCTGGCCGTGGCTCAATCCAATGCGCGACGCCTGCAGCTGGACGTGTCATTCCACCAGGGCAACTGGCTGGCCAACTTGCCAGCAGCCACACCGCGTTTTGATTGCATCGTCTCCAACCCGCCCTACATTGCCGAAGCGGACGCACACCTGAGCGCGCTGCGCTTTGAGCCCACCCAGGCGCTCACCAGTGGCAGCGATGGCCTGGACGACCTGCGCCACATCATCGCCCAGGCATCAGCCCACCTGCAGCCCGGCGGCTGGCTGTTGCTGGAACATGGTTACGATCAGGCGCTAAACGTACGCTCCTTGCTGGCCGATGCCGGTTTTGCAGAAGTGCAGTCCCGGCGCGATCTGGCAGGTATTGAACGCTGCAGCGGCGGTCGCTGGACCATCGCCCATTCTTGAAACCCCATTTTTCAACCCCCATTCACAATGCCACCATCACAAGCCATGGAAGACCGCTTGGTCCAACTGGAAATCAAAGCCAGCTTTACCGAAGACCTGCTCGACAAGCTCGACCAGATCGTGATTCGCCAGCAAGACCAGATCGACCGCCTCACGCGTGAGATGCTGGAACTGCGCCAGCGCTCGCCCGCTGACGACATGCCTGGCCTGCGCAACCTGCGCGACGATTTGCCGCCGCACTATTGACGCACGGGCGTCACCCCATCGTCCACGCCGACCCTGCCGTCAAAAGGGGCAAGCCAGACGCCCCCTGCCCAACAATGAAATAATCCGGCCCATTCTTTTTGCAAGGACTTTTTCCCATGAGCGACACGCAACAACGCATCGACGACCTGGTCAAGACCAACGACATCCTACTGTTCATGAAGGGTACGGCGAGCTTTCCGCAATGCGGTTTTTCCGGCCGTGCCGTGCAGATTTTGAAAGCCTGCGGCGTGGACCCCAAGGCCATCAAAACCGTGAACGTGCTCGAAGACGATGCCATCCGCGCCGGCATCAAGGACTACAGCAACTGGCCCACCATTCCGCAATTTTTTTACAAGGGCGAGTTCATTGGCGGCTCCGACATCATGATGGAGATGTACGAAAGCGGCGAACTACAGACCCTCATGGGTCAGACCCACTGACGCCGGCCGCGCCAGCCCTTTGTTTAGCACTGAGGGCTTGTTTGTGAACAAGCCCTGACTTCGCGTCATGCAACGGCTGGATTTTGTGGCGTGTCAGTGTTCACGCTGATGGCGCAGCCGTTGAACACCAGCGGCTGATTCAGCCAGGCCTGCCAGTGTTGCCAGTCGGCCTGACTGCTGATGCGCAGTTGCAGCGCCGGGTGCAACTGGTAATAGCCGTTTTTCACGCGTACCCAGAGCTGCCGACTAGGCTGATAGTTGCTGTTGACTTCGGCGCGCGCCAGCACAGCGTTGAAAAACGTGCGTTTTTTCCGCTCGGGTTTGAGCACGCTGTCGGGAATGCGCTCGATGCCACGCATCAAATAATCAGCACAAAAACCGGTCAGATTGCGCTGCGAATTCTGTTCGGTGAACATTTTGGAGTACATGGTTTTGTAGCTCGCCAGCATGATGCCGAGCAGCCAGTATTCGCCCTGATGCCGTTCCAGCCGCACCAGACGGCCACCCGCTTGCACGTCCAGCGCAGCAGGCGCGAGCAGCGTAAACAGGGCGTCGAGACCGTTTTGCGTGTGTGTCGGGTCTTGCAGCACACGCGCCAGCGCATAGAACCAAGCCATGTGCCCATACTGATCGCGCTGCAACGGGTCGGCGCCGCGCTCCAGCAACGCCTCAACCAGCGCCACGTTGCCGCACTGCGCGGCCAGCATCAGCGGCGTGGCGTTGAAATAGGTGCGGTGATCCACCCCGAACTGGTCACACTGGCGCAGCACTTCCTTGAACGCGCGCATGGCATAGGGCTGGCGCTGGCGCTCGGCCAGCAGCTCCGTTTTTTTACCAAGCAGCCGTTCGGCCGCGTTGCGCTGGTGGCGCAGCCGCAGTTCAAACTCGGTGTAGTTCTCGTATGGCTGTATCGGTTTTTCCACGCGGCGGTCAAGTTGATCGAGCGCACTGGCCAATTGCACGGCTGGCTCGAAACGGTTGGCTGTGGCCAAGGCACGGATCCAGTGGTGCTGACCATGCCAGAGTGCATAGTCCAGCAGCACCTGGCGCGGTTTGTTTGATATCTGGCCCGCTTGCAGTGCCCGGGGCAGCAGCTCTTGCAGTGCGGCTTCGTCCCACACCGGCCAGCCGGGTTTTTGCGTTTTGAGCACGTTTTGGCGAATCGCGTCGGCCTGCTCCTGTTTGCCTTGCAGCTCAAGCCGACGCGCTTCCTGCGCCCACTCTTGCTGGCTCGATGCCTGGGCCTGCGCCAGCGCCATGGCTTGCGCGGTTTGCAGGTTCAACAGTTGCAGCAGCGGGTGCTGCGTGTCGGACTCCAGCAGATACAGGTTTTCCACCACCCGGGTCATGGCCACGTACAAGGCGTTGACATAAAACTTGAACAACTCCAGCGCATGGTCGGCTTTGTCGCGGCCACGGCTGTAATCGAGCGTGTCGCCGCTCAAGTCGCTGGACTGCACGCCACGGGCGATCTCGGCAAACGCCTGGCGCTGGCCCGAGATCATGCCGACCAAAATGACGTTGGCGTATTCCAGCCCTTTGGCTTCGTGCACCGAAAATACCAGCGGGGTCTGGAACTGCTGGCGCACCGCAGATTTATCTTCGTCGCGCAGCACCAGCACGGCAAATTGGGTCGAGGCGCGGGTTTTGGCGTTGAGTTCACGCCGCACCGCCTCGCTGTCGGCCAGCAACTGCACCGAACCGGTCTGGTTGGCGCACGACTGCACCAAAAAATTGGTCTCGCGGTCAATCGAGCCAAAGCGCGCATGCTTGATTTTGAGCAACCGGTTGGCCAGCTCGGTCACCGCCTGGCCATTGCGAAAGTTGGCGCGCAACACCGAGATGGACTGCGCACGCGCCAGCGCTTCGTTTTGCCAAAACAGGGTTTTCACCGCCGCCCACGAGAAAAAATTCGGGTGCACGATCTGGTTCGCATCACCGCACAGCAAAAACTGCCCCGGCCGGGCCAGCGTTTTGAGCACCAGCGCCAATTGCACCGGGGTCAGGTCCTGCACCTCGTCAACCACCACAAAGTCGTACACCGGGCGCGCCTTGGCCAGCCAGTCGTGCGCCACCAGGTTCAGGTCAAACAGCCCCGAGGTTGTCAGCCAGGCCAGGTATTTTTCAAACAAGGCGTACACCGCGTCGCGCTGCTCAGGGGTCAGCAGCGACTGGCGCACGCCCAGCGCCAGATACGACGCGCGCGTGTGCGGACCCTCGGCGCGGCTACACAGCACACCGCGAAATTCCTCAAACAGGGCGTGCGCATCGAGCCCGCCGGTGCTGCTTTTGGCGCTGCTGCGGTAGCGCTCATACCAGCCACAAAAAGCGGCAAACGTCAGCTCGCGCCCGGGCGGCACCTGCAGCGTTTCGACAAATTCGCGGTAGCTCAAAAACTCGGGCTCCTGGCCTTCGGCCTCAAAACCGTGCGCAAAGTACATCGCCTGCGCGCTTTGTGCCAGATAGCTTGACTGCGTGACATACAGCACCCGGCCACGCGCCAGTCTGAACTTTTGCAGCGTCAGCGCGGTTTTGCCGGAACCCGCCGAGCCCACCAGCACCAGCGGCGCGCTCGCTTCAAACACGGCTTGCTGCGCGTCGTCGAAGCTGAGCACCTTGTCGAGCACATGAAAGTCGTTGCGCTGCGGGTGCACATAGCGCAGCGCCAGCGCCTGCGCAGCGGGGTCGGGGGGAATTGCCTCGGGCGGCTCGTCCTGATCCATCTGCTCCCAATTGAGCGTGGCGCCGCGCAAAAAGCGGGAGCGGTCGTAGGCGTGGTTCAGGATCACTTCCAGCGCCAGGCAAACCGTCTCGTCACCATGGCGCGCAAACTGCACCAGCAAGCGGTTGCTCTGGTCAAGTTTGAAGCGCCAATACGGCGTGGGGCTGAGTTTCTTCAAGTTCGGGCTTTTGAAGTCGTCGCGCGCCAGCGCTTGTTGCAGCTTGGCAAATTGGGCTTTGACACGCTGCGTGTCAAGGTCGTGGTGGATCAGCAGACGCATAAGGGTCAAAAGTTAGGCAGATTATTTTGGTAAAGCACAATCAATTCAGTGTGCTTTGGCGGGTGGCGCTGTGGAGCCAGCGCCGCTGCGCTGCGGCAACCGCGTCCGGGTAGGCGGCTTTGCCGCGTGAGCCGTTGTAGCGGCCCAGCGCCAGAAAAAGATTGCCTTTTTCCCGCTCCAGGTAATGACGCAGAATGACGCAGCCAAAGCGCAGATTGGTTTGCAAATCGAATAGTTTGGACACGTCGCCATCCTCCAGCAGGCGCATCCAAAATGGCATGACTTGCATGTAGCCACGGGCACCGACCGGGCTGATGGCGCGTTTGCGGAAGTTGCTTTCCACCTGAATTAAACCTAGCACCAAGTCCACATCCAGGCGGCTACGCTTGCAGTTGTACCAAACAGACTGCAAAAATTCGTCGCGTTCTAAAAAGGTTTTGAGATCAGTCTTACGGCTGATCAGCCGCCTATTCATTTCTATTTTCCAGCGCAAATAGTGCAAACGCGCCTCGGTGGAGGCAAACACCGGCTCGGGCGGCGCAGCGTCATGCACGGCCGCGTGCATGGCATTGCGCACGGCATCAGCCATGGGCTCTTCAATCTGTCCCCCGGCCTGGGCTTGCTCTGGCCATGACGCGCCCAGCACGGTATTTAAGGGCCAGAGGAGCCAACTTCTGGACAAAGCGGCGCGTCTTGTCAGCATGGCATCACCGGGTCAGCTCCAACCCGATCGGAGCGTTGGGTCACACGCTGGGTCCTCAAACCTTCAGCTTCGCCAGCAGCACACCGGCGATATCGGCTAGCGCCACGGCGGTGGCGGCGCTGTCGCGTCGGTGCTGGTATTCCACGTTGCCTTCTTTGAGCGCGCGGTCGCCGACGTTGATGCGGTGCGGCACGCCAATCAGTTCCCAGTCGGCAAACATGGCGCCCGGGCGCTCGCCCCGGTCGTCCAGCATCACGTCCACCCCCTGGGCCAGCAGCTCGGCGTAAAGCTTTTCAGAAGTGGCTTTCACCTCCGGTGAACGCTCGGCGTTGATCGGGCAGATCACCACGGTAAAAGGCGCCAGCGCGTCGGGCCAGATGATGCCGCGCGCGTCGTGGTTTTGTTCAATGGCCGCTGCAGGGAGGCGCGTGATGCCAATGCCGTAGCAGCCCATTTCCATTGGCTTGGGTTTGCCGTCGGTGTCCAGAAAAGTGGCCTTCATCGCGTCGCTGTACTTGGTGCCCAGATAAAACACATGGCCCACTTCAATGCCGCGCTCAATTGCCAGCACACCTTTGCCGTCGGGCGACGCATCGCCCGCCACCACGTTGCGCAGGTCAGCGATGGCGTCGGGCTCGGGCAGGTCACGCCCCCAGTTGACGCCGGTCAGGTGAAAGTCTTTGTCATTGGCTCCACACACCCAGTCGGCCAGCACGGCCACTTCGCGATCCACCACCAGCTTGACCGGCTTCTTCAAGTTCAGCGGCCCCAGGTAACCCGGCTCGCATCCAAAGTGGTCAACGATCTCGGCCACGCTGGCAAAGCGGAACGCGGCCAGGCCAGGCAACTTGTTGACCTTGACCTCGTTCATGTCGTGGTCGCCGCGCAGCAGCTGCAGCCAAACCTGGGTTTTGATTACTTCACCCTTGTCGCTGAGCGTATCGGTGGCCAGTACCAATGACTTGACGGTTTGCGCCAGCGGCAAGCCCAGCAAGGCGGCCACGTCGGCGCAGGTGCTCTTGCCCGGCGTCGGTGTCTTGGTCATGGCTTGTGTTGCGGGCGGGCGCGGGCCGGCAGGGGCCAGCGCCTCTGCCTTTTCCATGTTCGCCGCGTAGCTGCTGCCCGGGCAATAGACGATGGCGTCTTCGCCGGTGGAGGCAATCACCTGGAATTCTTCACTCAGGTCGCCGCCAATGGCACCGCTGTCAGCGGCCACCGCACGGTAACGCAGGCCAAAGCGGTCAAAGATGCGCCGATAGGCAGCGGCCATCACCTGGTAGCTGGCCTTGGCAGCGGTCTGGTCGCGGTCAAAGCTGTAGGCGTCTTTCATGATGAACTCACGCCCGCGCATCAAACCAAAACGCGGACGTCGTTCGTCGCGGAATTTGGTCTGAATCTGGTAAAAATTCTTGGGCAACTGTTTGTAGCTGCGGATTTCCTGGCGCGCAATGTCGGTCACCACTTCTTCGCTGGTGGGTTGCACCACAAAGTCGTTGCCATGGCGGTCGCGGATGCGCAGCAGCTCGGGGCCCATCTTGTCAAAGCGGCCGGTTTCCTGCCACAGCTCAGCGGGCTGGATGACGGGCATGGCCAGTTCCACGGCGCCTGCGCGGTTCATTTCTTCGCGCACGATGGCTTCCACCTTTTTGACCACGCGCAGGCCCATGGGCATCAGGGTGTAAATGCCCGCGCCCAACTTTTTGATCAAGCCCGCGCGCATCATCAGTTTGTGGCTGACCACTTCGGCGTCGGCGGGGGCTTCTTTGAGGGTGGAAATAAAGAACTGGGAGGCTTTCATGGCTGGAATCCGGGGCAATAACAGGGTTGTTTCTCTTGATGCAGCTCAAACGCTGTGCATAATGGAACCAATTTAAAAATTGGGGTTTGATTATGCTTGACCGGGACGGCTTTAGGCCCAACGTCGGCATCATCCTGCTCAACCAGAAGAATCAGGTGTTTTGGGGCAAGCGTATCCGTACGCACTCCTGGCAGTTTCCGCAGGGTGGCATCGATCGGGGGGAAACCCCGGAACAGGCCATGATCCGCGAGCTGCATGAAGAAATCGGGCTGCTGCGCGAACATATTCGCATTGTGGCCCGCACCCGCGACTGGTTGCGCTACGAGGTGCCGGACCGTTTCATTCGCCGCGACTCACGCGGTTTTTACAAGGGACAGAAACAGATCTGGTTTCTGCTGCAGTTATTGGGCCACGACTGGGACCTGAACCTGCGCGCCACCAACCACCCCGAGTTTGATGCCTGGCGCTGGAACGACTATTGGGTACCGCTGGAGGCGGTGGTCGAGTTCAAACGCGACGTGTACGTGTCGGCCCTGAAAGAACTGGCGCGCTTTCTGCCGCGCAACGACCAGCGCAACCGCTACCTGCGCCAGGGCATCCGCCCGGTGCTGAACGAAATCGGCCAAACCGACATCCCTGACGCCACTTTTGAGCTGCCCCCGGGCGCCACCTATGAACCCCAACACACCCCCCAAAGCGACCATGAGGCATGAATCCCGCCGTTGGCAAGGCCTGCGCCTGAAGTCGGCCGCAGGTCTGCTGTGCATGGCCAGCGCCGGTATCTGTAGCGCGCAGAGCCCCTTGGACAACCCCGACTGGGAAGAATCTGCTGCGCCGCCTGCACCCAGCTTCAACGCAGAAAAAACCGTCGCGCTGGACATGCCCCCGTTTGTGACGCTGAAGTTTGGCGTGGACCCAGCCACGATCTCGATCACGCCCGACGGCATCGTGCGCTACGTGGTGGTGGCACGCAGCACCAGTGGCGCGGTAACGGCTTTTTATGAGGGCATTTTGTGCGCGCGCGGCGAGGTCAAACGCTACGCACACACCCAAAGCGACGGCAGCTGGCGCGCAGACGCCAAACCCGCCTGGCGCGCCCTCAACGACAACCAACCGTCGCGCCACGCGCTGGTATTTGCGCGTCAGGGAGCCTGCGACGGCAGCACAGCGACCAGCTCGGTGGCTGACATCGTGCGCGCACTCAAGAAGTAAGCAGCTAGCGGCCCAGCACCAGGTTGTCGCGGTGCACCATCTCTGGTTCGGCCGCGTAGCCCAGCAGTGCCTCGAACTGGCTGGACGGCTTGCGGCAGATCAGGCGCGCCTCTACGCTGGCGTAGTTGGCCAGACCACGCGCAATTTCAACGCCGTCCTCGCCCCGAATGGCAATCACGTCACCGCGTGAAAAATCCCCCTCCACAGCTGTCATGCCAATCGGCAACAGGCTGGAGCCGCCGCTACACAGCTTGGCCACCGCACCGGCATCGACCCGCACCGAGCCTTTGAGTTGCAGGTGGTCGGCAATCCACTGTTTGCGCGCCTGCGTTTTTTGCGTGGGGGCCACCAGCAGCGTGCCAATGGGTTGCCCCTGACACAAGCGCAGCAGCGCGTCGGGCTCGCGTCCCCAGGCGATCACGGTCGAGGCACCCGACCCCGCAGCGCGCTTGGCCGCCAGAATTTTGGTGATCATGCCCCCGCGCCCCACGCTGGAACCTACGCCACCGGCCATCGCCTCCAGCGCTGCGTCACCTGCCTGCGCCACATCGACAAACTCTGCCTGCGGGTCCTTGCGCGGGTCGGCCCGGTACAGCCCGCGCTGATCGGTCAGGATGATGAGCGCGTCGGCTTCCACCAAGTTGGCCACCAGCGCGCCCAGCGTGTCGTTGTCGCCAAACTTGATTTCGTCGTTGACCACGGTATCGTTTTCATTGATGACCGGCACCACCCCGAGCTTGAGCAGGGTCAACAAGGTTGAGCGCGCATTGAGATAACGCTCACGGTCGGCCAGGTCGGCGTGCGTGAGCAGCACCTGCGCACTGCCCAAGCCGTTTTCACGCAGCTTGGTTTCGTACATCTGCGCCAACCCCATCTGCCCCACGGCGGCGGCAGCTTGCAGTTCGTGGATTTGCTGCGGGCGCACGCTCCAGCCCAAGCGCTTCATGCCCTCGGCCACGGCACCGCTGGACACCATGATCACCTCGCGCCCCTGACGCACCAGCGCCGACATCTGGCGACACCATTCACCAATGGCACCTTCGTCCAGCCCACGGCCTTCGTTGGTCACCAGACTGGAGCCGACCTTGACCACCACGCGGTGCGCATCACGCAACAGGGAAGCATCAAATTTTTGAGACATTTTCAGGCTCTAGCCCATGATTTATATGGGCTGACAGCTATATTTTCAATAACATTCAAGAGACGTCAGACGGCGCGGCAAAGCGCGGATCAACCACCTCTGGTGGCTGCTCGGCGTGCTGCTGCGCGCTGATGTGTTTGTACACGGCTTTGATCAACGATTCGCAGCCTTCACGCGTGAGCGCTGAAATTTCAAACACCGGGCCTTTGAACCGCATGCGTTTGATAAAGTCATGCACCAGCTTGGCACGCTCGGGCGCGGGCACCATGTCGAGCTTGTTGAGCACCAGCCAGCGCGGTTTGTCGTACAGCGCCTTGTCGTATTTCTTGAGCTCGCCCACAATCGCCTTGGCCTGCGCCACGTTGTCCACCGCGTCGTCAAACGGCGCCATGTCCACCACGTGCAGCAACAACCGTGTGCGCTGCAGGTGACGCAAAAACTGATGCCCCAGCCCCGCGCCTTCCGACGCGCCTTCAATCAGCCCGGGCAGGTCGGCCACCACAAAGCTTTGCTCCGGCCCAACGCGCACCACGCCCAAATTCGGGTGCAGCGTTGTGAAGGGATAGTCGGCAATGCGCGGACGGGCGTTGGAGATGGCGGTGATCAGCGTTGATTTGCCCGCATTGGGCATGCCCAGCAGACCCACATCGGCCAGCACTTTCAGCTCTAACTTGAGGTTTCGTTTTTCACCTGGCCAGCCAGGCGTGCGTTGACGCGGTGCCCGGTTGATGGCGCTCTTGTAGCGCAGGTTGCCAAAGCCGCCGTCGCCGCCTTTGGCAATGGTGATGACCTCACCGGGCTTGAGCAATTCAAACAGCACCTGGCCGGTTTCGGCGTCGCTGATGATGGTGCCCACGGGCATCTTCAGGGTGATGTCATCACCCGCAGCGCCGAACATGTCCGAGCCCATGCCGTGCTGACCCCGCGGCGCGTCGTAGCGGCGCGAAAAACGGTAGTCCACCAAGGTGTTGAGGTTGGGGTCGGCCACTGCGTACACATGCCCGCCACGACCACCGTCTCCCCCGTTGGGGCCACCAAATTCCTTGTACTTCTCATGACGAAACGAGACGCAGCCGGCGCCGCCGTCTCCGGCTGAGACTTCGATCCAAGCTTCATCAACAAATTTCATAATGGGCGATCAGTCATGGCCAGAGCATAGTGCACTGCGTGTAACGCTGGGTCTGTCCCGCAAGATTTGAACAGTTGGGGACAGAGCAAAGTTCACTTCGTGTAACTCTTGGTCTGTCCCGCAAGATTTCACAAATGAAAAACCCCGCGCCAGGCGCAGGGTCTTGCGTGAGGAATGAATCCGGCAATTACGCGGGCGTCACGCTCACGGTGTGGCGGTTCAAAGCGCCTTTGACGGCAAACGACACGTGCCCGGCTGCCAAAGCAAACAGGGTGTGGTCTTTGCCGATACCAACATTTACGCCAGGGTGGAATTGGGTGCCACGTTGACGAACAATGATCCCGCCAGCGTTGATCAATTGGCCACCGTACATCTTCACACCCAACATCTTGGGCTTGGAATCGCGCCCGTTACGCGTCGAGCCGCCGCCTTTTTTGTGTGCCATGACTCTTGCTCCTTATGCAGTAATCGCGCCGATCAGCAGTTCGGTGAACTGTTGACGATGCCCTTGGCGTTTTTGATAGTGCTTGCGACGGCGCATCTTGAAGATGCTGACCTTGTCGTGCTTGCCGTGTGCCACCACTGTGACAGTAACCGATGCGCCGGACACCAAGGGCGTGCCAACCTTCAGATCTGCGCCGCTGCCGACTGCCAGAACCTGGTCCAACACGATTTCTTGGCCAACGTCCGCAGCAATCTGTTCTACTTTAATTTTTTCGCCAGCAGCAACTCTGTATTGTTTGCCACCGGTTTTTATGACCGCGTACATATGAACCTCATGAAAGAATCTCCACGAACGGATTTTCGCAGAGCCGGGGATTATCACATAAATCAATCAGTTGTCGCTGACTGCGGACAGCGCACCAGCCCCTGACCCAGCGTGATTGGCGTGAACCCAGGCTTGGGCAAGATCATGCTCGCGCGCGCCGGTGGCCTAAAAAGAGCTTTCTATAATCGCCGCAAACTTCTGAGCCCCGGTCTTGCAAGCATCTTCCTTCACGCCTACCTCCCCTCTGGCCATCATTACGCAGGACATGCGCGAGGTGGACGCCGTCATCGCGCAACGGCTCGATTCCGGCGTGCCGCTGGTCGGACAAGTGTCGCGCTACATCATCTCCGCCGGCGGCAAGCGGCTGCGCCCGGCGCTGTTGTTGCTGGTAAGCGGGGCCCTGGGCTTCAAGGGCGCGCAGCGCTTCAATCTGGCCGCAGTGGTCGAGTTCATCCACACCGCCACCTTGCTGCACGACGACGTGGTAGATGATTCTGCACTGCGCCGCGGCAACGCCACCGCCAACGAAACCTTTGGCAACCCGGCCAGTGTGCTGGTAGGCGACTTTTTGTATTCACGCGCCTTCCAGATGATGGTGGACGCGCAAAGCATGCCAGTGATGAGCGTGTTGGCTGACGCCACCAACGTCATCGCCGAAGGCGAGGTCATGCAACTGATGAACATGCACAACCCGGCGCTCGACGAGGCCGCCTATGTGCAGGTCATCCGCTCCAAGACCGCAAAACTGTTCGAGGCCAGCGCCCGGGTCGCCGCCATTCTGGCCGGTGCCTCCGATGAGGTCCAGGCGGCTTGCGCCAGTTATGGTCAAGCCCTGGGCACGGCGTTTCAGATTGTTGACGACGTGCTGGACTACACCGGCAACGCTACCGTCATGGGAAAAAACCTGGGCGACGACTTGCGAGAGGGCAAAACCACGTTACCGCTGATCGCTGCCATGCAGCGCGGCACTGACGTGCAGCGCGCACTGATCCGCACCGCCATCGAAAAAGGCGACGTTGACACCATCGACCAGGTGGTAGCCATCGTCAAATCCACCGGCGCACTGGATGTTGCACGCCAGGCCGCCAGCGCCGAAGCGTCGCGCGCCATCGCTGCCGCGCAGCAACTGCCCGATAGCGACTACAAAGCCGCTTTGCTACAATTAGCGGCTCAGCTGCTGGACCGTCAGTCTTGACACCTGTCTCCTGGGATTTTTTCGGAATGTAGCGCAGCCTGGTAGCGCACTTCGTTCGGGACGAAGGGGTCGGAGGTTCGAATCCTCTCATTCCGACCATATAAATCAATGGGTTAACTCTTAAACGGAGTTAACTCATTTTTTTTCTAGGTCTCTATTGATGTTTTGGCCTAACTTTTGGCCTAACCGATCGAGCAATGCGGATTGCAGGACGTTTGCGAGTCAAAGCCAGTACTTCGCAAGCGATCGTCAGCGCGCTGGAGCGCGGACATGGCCGATGCGCCGTCAGCTTCGGCCAGCAGCGCAGTCGTGCCGGTTCCCCTGCCTGTAGAAGGGCGTGTTGCGCCAGTGGCAGGGCAACCGACACCACTGCTTGTCAGTGATCGACGGTCTGTGGCTTTCAGTCAGTTGGCAAGGCGGAGTACCGCCATGCCAAAGCATTGGGCTTCGGCTCGCTGACGCATCGTGCTGGAGGGTCACTGCGCGCGAGCATCTACATGCTTGCCACCCCGTGGTCATGTGACACCCCGCCAGTCGTTCCTTTGTGGCAGCGTGCCACATCACCACTTATCAGCCTGCCAGCGCCTCAGACACGCCGTCAGCGCTGTTGGGCAGCGTGGTATTGCCGTCTGGCAGGAAAGACCCTGCCAGCCCGCAAAACCACTTGGCGCGGGATCAACCGCCATCAGCATCATGTGCGCCAGGCAGTCCAGGCCAGTTGCTTCGCAAAGATGGCAGGAAGAGCGCTGTGGCGCTGGGTGTTGGCCACGGCTCGCTGCGCATCGTGCTGGCATCGCAGTTCGAGCGGCGTTGGTGCGCCACAGCTACGGCAAAATTACATAACGCCCCATTGCATTCAGTGGCCGCCAGTCAGTCGCAGGCTCCTTTTGTGGCGGCCACCGCTGGCGCGCCCTGCGGGTGAAAGCAACAGGCGTTATGCAAAATTGCCTACGCTGAAGCGGGCGCGTCAGCCGCCTGCACTCCCCAGCCGCTTCGCGTCTTACGTGCAGTCGGCCGTCGCCCTTGTGGTGTGCTGGCGCTGTGGCATTGGTCAGGCGCTGCGCGCATCGTTCTGGTCAGCGGCTTCGCCGGTTATGTGGTGTTGGCCCCCGCCCACCCCTGGGCTTGCTTTGCTTCGCAGCTTCGCCCGCGCGGTCTGCCCGTCCGCCCCCCGTGGGGGCTCCCTCAGAACCGCGCCGGGGGTCACGCCGCCTTCGGCGGCGGCCTGCTGGAGGGGTTGTTGGGCTTGGTTTGGGTGGTTAATACGCTATTTAAATAGTAGCTGCTTGCGCACTTTCTATAAGGGCTAGAGGCATAAAAGGCATATAAGATTCGTCGAACCAAGTTGCCGTAGCGATGTTGTGTAGAGTTGGGGCTACTTGCTATGTTAGTAGTAGCTGGTTGCGCTTATTCCATAAGGGCTAGAGGCCTAAAAAACATATACGAATTGTGCCAGCCAAGTTGCCCCCGGCAGCGCAACAAACTAGCGGCTGAATCATCAACACCCAAAGCCAACGCCTCTACTTGCCCCCGCTCTCACTGAACCGGACACCCACACCGCCCACGACCATGGCAACCGTAGGCCGCTGCCCAGGTTGGCGCACCACCTGAATAAGCCCGGCCTGCTCCAGCCGCACCAGTGCTGCGCTGGCGGCATCGCGTTCGACGTTCAGGGTTTGCAGGGCTTTTTGCGTCAGCTTGAAGGGCTTGCCGTTGGTCATGCCGTGCAGCCACCACAGCGCAATGCCAACGTTCAGGGTCTTGCCGGGTAAGACGGCGGCGCTGCCCAACCAGTCCAAGGGGATGGGGCCACGCAGAAAGAGCGCAGCTTTGGGGGATTCAACCAGCTTGCCGGTGATGCGGTCAAGCTGTAGGCGCTTGACCGGCACAGCACGATCCGGTTCAAGGGGGGTAGCCATAAAGAATAGTTAATAAGAATGTACGGGTGCGGTAGCGCGCCGCAGGTGGGTGCGTCTTGCTGCCGCAGGTCAGGCCAGTGTGGGCTGACCCAGCAGGTGCATGACCTTGTTCCACATGACCACGCCGCGCTTGTCCATGTAGCGATCGGGCCAGCGCACTTCTTTCACGTTACCACCCAACTCGAAGCCGTCCAGCACGATGCGGCTGGCTTCCTGCATCAGGGTTTTGGTGGTGGTGATGGCGGCATCCAGTTCATCCAAGGGGGCTTCGATCAGTAAGGCGTCGTGGACCGGGGCGCAGACCCGTATGCCAGCTTCGGTCAGCAAGATGCTGGCTATGCGCAGCATCTCGGCACCATTGGCTTGCATGGGGAAATTGCGTAGGCTGCGGTCGTTGAGTTCATCACGGGTGTGGATTTGCCAGCCAAATCCTGCCCACAGGCGGCCACCCAGCACGGCTTCATCCACGGCGCTGTCTGACCAGGTCCAGAAGCGTCGGTAGGTGCGCCGGTGCAGTTCCAGCAATTGGCGGGCACGCGCTACGGGCTGATTGATGCGCAGCGCCAGACTGGCTTCACCCATGCCGTATTGCACAGCGAGCACGCAGGCTTTGAACTGTTCGCGCTCAAACTCGTGGGTTTTCTTGGTGGCGGTGGCGGGCACGGCACCGGCTTGTATGGCAAAGGCCAGATAGGGGTCGCCGCTGCGGTAGGCGGCCATCATGGCCGGGTCGCCCGAGAGCGCGGCGGCGATGCCGAATTCTTGCTGACTCCAGTCCACATAGGCCAGGCCCCAACCCGGCTGGGGTTTGATCAGGCCGCGCAGCCACACCGACGGACCAAAGATGAACTTGGAGTTGGATGGCTGGTTGCGCCCGGTGCGCGAGCGAAACGGGGACAACAGGCAGCGGTTGCGCCCGTCGTCGCCTACGTGCAGATTCGCCAGACGCATTTCTGACAAGGCCGAGCGCAGCTCACGAATGGGTGCCACCTGCACATGGGTGCGCGCCATTTCACGGAATGTGGCATCGCCCAAATCGAGCGCGCCACTGGGCAACCGGGGCCAAGCGATTTGCTGGGCGACCAGGTAGGACTCCCAGCGGGCGGTCTTGAAGGTGCGGCCATCAAAAATGCCGTAGTCGCTGTCCACATCGGCAATCAGTTGGTCTTGAATGGCGCTCCACTGCGCTTGCAGCAGGGTGAGCACCGCCGTGTCGATGGGGATGCCGTGGGTCTGGATGCAGGACACGGCTTTCATGTAGCGCCCGCGCAGCAGGGCACGCGGCCAGTCGATCTGGTCTTGCAGGGTGGTCAGCAGGTGCGCCAGCGCCACCACGTCGGTTTCGCAGTAGTCAAGAATGGCCAGTTGATCGGCATCAGACCACGGGCCACGGGTGAGCACCAGATCGCGCATGGCGTCTTTTTGCTCACCGCCAATGCTGGGCAGGCCGTAGTAAAGCAGCGCACCCAGCAGACTGTTGCCGTAGGGCAGGCGCAGGCCGTTGGTCAGGCAGCGAAACTCGGTGAAGAGGTCGAGCACATGCACCGGATGCGGCCAGCCCAGGGCGTGAAAGCAGTCCATTTCTGCCGAGGCGTAATAGGCCACGCACAGCGCGTTTTCGCCGGTTGGGAAGGGTGCTGCAGCCATCTGTTGCAGATCGGCCTGCCAGTGGCGCTGTGTGCGCCCTGACGGCCACGCGCGCACCACCAGGCAGACGGGCACGGGTGGGTTGCCCTGGCGGCCACCTGCCGGGTGGAACTCAAAGTCCACCAGGTAGATGCCCTCGGTAAAAGTGGCGGCGTGCATCAGATTTTGCCCAGCAGGGCCTGGATGACCGGGTGGTCCAGGCTGGTGATGATCTTGCCGCGAAAGGCGACTTCGACTAGCGTGTCGATGTCATGTGCGGGCCATTCAGGCTCGGGCAACGCGCCCTCGGCCTCATACACGTCATAGCCGCCTGCGTGCATGTTGGCGGTGATGCGCAGCCACTTGAGTTTGGCGTATTCCACCGCCTGCGCCAGTGACTCGTGCCACGGGTTGCGCGTGCCGTCTTCACCGGGCAGAGGCACGGGGATGAGGAAGACGTTGTTTTGGCGGTCGATGGCGGCGTGCAGTTGCACCGGGCGTACCAGCTCGCTTATTTCTTGCGCCACATCGAGCAGCACGACATAACTTTCCCGCGACTCTTTTTGCTCCAGCAGCATGGCCGAAAAGGTCATCTCGGTGGCGGCGTGGACGCGGAAGAATTGCGGCTTTTTGGGCTTGCCCACAGGCACCAATGTGAGCAGTTTTTTGACACCCAAGGTGACACCGTAGTTGGGCGGCAGGCGCAGGGATTTGAGGGCGGCGCTGGCGTTGGACAAGGGTGGGCTGGCGGGGTTGGATGGGGTGGGTGCTGACATGGTGGGTGCAGTCGTTGTGGACGGGGTTGAGGGAGTTGATGCAATGGGTGCTGATGCCGTTGGTGTAGTCGTTGCTGCGGCGGGTGCGGCGGTGGTTGAGTCGGTCATGGGGATGCTCCTTGGGGTATTGAAGTCGAGGGGGGTTTGGGGGTTGCTGGACTTGAGCTTGGGTGACATGGCGGGCTCCGGGCTAGACGGCCGCTTTGCGGGCGGACTCCAACTTGATCACCAGCGCGCGGATTTCGTCATCGGTCTTGCCTGAGATGCGCGCCGCGTTGAGGGCTTCGATCTCGGTGGCAGGCCAACCGACGGCACGCGGCCCGAGGCTGATTTGGCGGGGCCACAAGCCTTGCGTGATGCGCAGGTAAATGGTGGAACGCGAGTACCCGGACTGGGTCTGAGCGGCGGGGATGCGTAGGATGGTATGAACCATTTTGAAGCCTTTCTGAAAGTTGCTAAACGCTGACAGAAGGGAATTTAGGTGGGCGATTTGGGCGATAAAAGCGCGTGCAAAAGCCTGGCCTCAGAGTGAGGCAAGCCGAAAAGTCAAGGGGTTTTGAGCGAGCGTCAAAGCGGTCAAGTGATGGCCGAAATTGACAGGTTTCACTGGGGAATGCGGCGCAGCATTGCGCTGGTCGCTGAGCGAAAAGTTGGGCGAAATTTTTCCGCTCAACTATTTCACATCAGCGTGTTCACGGGGTCGAAACATGCACTTGACGGCATATTCCATGCAGGCTATATTTACGGCATGACTTGGGATGTTGAATACACAGACGAATTCGGTGACTGGTGGTCCAGCCTGACGCAAAATGAGCAAGTGTCTTTGGATGCGTCAGTGCGGTTGTTGGAAGCACGCGGGCCAGCGTTGGGGTACCCACACAGCAGCGGTATCCAAGGCTCCAAACATGGGCATATGCGCGAACTTCGCACCCAGCATGGCGGGCGACCTTTTCGCACGCTGTACGCATTCGATCCGCGCCGCACAGCGATTCTTTTGATTGGCGGTGACAAGACGGGCGACGACCGCTGGTACGACGTGAATGTGCCGATGGCCGACCGGCTTTATGACCAGCACCTGGTTCAACTGCAACGTGAAGGAGAGATAGATGGCTAAGAAATTTTCAGAACTTAGGGCGGCTATGAGCCCGGCCAACCGCGAGAAGGCGGACGGCATGGCGCGGCAGATGCTGGCTGAAATGCCGCTCAACGAACTGCGCCAGGCGCGGGGTCTGTCGCAAAAAATGTTGGCTGAAGTGCTGCATGTGCAGCAACCATCGATTGCGAAGATCGAGAAGCGCACCGACATGTATTTGTCCACCCTGCGAAGCCACATCGAGGCCATGGGCGGTGAGTTGGAGGTGATTGCGCGGTTCCCTGATGGGTCGGTCAAGATCAACAACTTTATCGAGCTGGAGGCTTCCAGCGCGCTTTGATGGCAGAGGTGGTTGATCAGGTCAACATGTGTTTTTTGATGGTGCTGGCGTTGCGCCCCTGCGCAAGGGGTGTTTTGGCAAGCTGCTGCGAATACCAGACAACCGATTTGCCCGGATTTTTTTTGCGCAATGCGCGATACGCCTTTTGCCAGCTTGCATACATGGTCTCGGTTTCCAATTTGCGCACCTCGCGCCTGGCGGTGCTGGGGGTGTGGCGTGGGTCAGCCGGTGGGGCGGTATCGACCATTTGTCGCACCACGGCGGCATCAACCCCGAAGCTGTCATCGACAAAGGTGACCAGATCAGCCAACGGGATGGTGCTGTTGCCTGCCGTCAGGGCCAGCTCGTGTTGCAGGCGCAGCGCCAACATCTGGGTGCGCTTGTCACCGCGCAGCATGCCAATGTTGATCAGCGTGTCGCTGGATGACAGTTGCGTACTTTGGCGCACGTCCAGGCCGGCGGCAACAAATTGGCACAGCGCAGGCACATCACAACGCCATTGCAGCAATTGATCCGCCGCTACAGTGACCCGGTTGGTGTCATCGCGCTTGTCGCAGACGATGAAGCTGGCGGCCGTGCCATCGGCGCGCGCCAAGGTGTGCACGGGCATGACACATTCGTTTGCGCAGCCGGGGCAGACGGCGCTGGCGGCCGGGCTGGCACGGGTCAGCAGCTTTTGCTTTTTCAGGGCTGCGGCGGCGGGCGCGGGCCATTGGGCTAGCTCTGCCGCAGTGACCAGCACCGCACCACCTTGCGCGCCGACACGCGCCAGCAGCTCGATCAACGCGGCCTGGGCTGCCATGGGTTAGGCGGCTGGCACGGCTTGTGGTTGTGTGGCCAGTACTGGTGCTGGTGCCGCAGACACAGCTTCAGCGTCGGAGTCTGTGGGCTCCATCGGCTCAATGCCAGAGTCACTCAGCATCTTGCGCAGGTTCAAATCGAGGGCGTCGTATTTGAGCGAGCATGAGTTGGGGAAGGAGACCGAGACGGTGACCGTCTTGGCGGGCTTGTCGCCCACGGCGGCCATGGTGACGGCCAGCTCAACTTGGCTTACGTTGTATTGATGCAAAGGCAGTGAAGGGCCAACCCGGTCGAGCAGGTCATAAACGGCGTTGGCATCAAAGGTGGTGTCCGCCTCCAAGTTGATGCGCTCGCCCTTTTTGAACCGGGCAGACAGCCGCAGCTTTTTGACCGCCACCTTGTTAATGCCGCTGGCCAGGTCATAGGTGAACGCAAAGTTGCGTTGCATCAGAGGTGCCAGGTCGTAAATGCGCTGGTCTTTGGGGTCGGGTGGTAAGGTATTGAGCTTGAGAATGGCGGTACTGAATATGCCCTGCAGCGGCACCAGCGCCTTGTTGGAGCCCCGGTAGTTGATGTCTAGCGAGCCCTCGGATTGTGAGTAAACAAAGATTACCTCAAACGCCGGGTTGTGGGGGCGAATGGCAAAGCCCCCACTCGCCCACTCAGGGCTGTTCTGCGAATAGTCTTCGGGGTAAGCAAAGAAATAGTCCCGTGTGTCGCGCCGAAACGGCTCCACCACACAGTTCTTGCCCCGGCCCTCGGTGTTGTGAAAATAGTTGAAACCTCTCTGAAAACCCTACCTGACCAGTTGATTGAGCTGGATGATCGGCAACAGCACTGCCAGCACAATCAGCATCACCACCAGGCCCATGGCCACGATCAAGAGCGGCTCCAGCAACGTGGCCAGCTGCATGGCGCGTCGCTGCACTTCGGTACTGAGTTGCTTGGCCGCGCGTTGCAACATCACAGGCAGTTGCCCGGTCTGTTCGCCCAGGCGGGCGAACATGGCCAGCAGCGGCGGAAAGCGTTTTTTTTGCGCCAGCGCAGAGGCCAGCGGCGCCCCTTCGCGCACCAACACGAGTGCGTCTTGCGCGTCGGCACGCAGGGCGCGGTTGGACAGGGTTTGCGCGGCTGCCTGTAGCGCTTTCAGGATCGGCACGCCGGCCCCGGCCAGCATCGCCAATGTGCTGGCAAAGCGCGCCGCGTTGTAGCTGCGTGACAAGCGCCCCAGGATCGGCAGGTTCAGCCAGGCCGCGTCAAACTTCAAGCGAAAAACGGCTCCGGCCAAGGCCAGACGAGCGCTGACAGCTCCCACAACAAGAGCAAGCAACAGCACCCAGCCGTAGCTGCGCAGAAGGTCGCTGGCGGTGATCATGATGACCGTAAGCAGGGGCAATGCACGCTTGCTGCTGGCAAACACGTGCGCCACCTGCGGCACCACGTAAGTCACCAAAAACAGCACGATGACCACCGCCACCAGCGACACAATGGCCGGGTACAGCGCCGCGCCAATTAACTTGGACTTGAGCGCCTGCTGCTCTTCCAGGTCGTCAGCCAAACGCTCCAGCACCAGCCCCAGGTTGCCGCTTTGTTCACCCGCACCAATCACCGCCACGTAAATATCGGAGAACTCGCGCGGGTGCTGTGACAGCGCCTTGGCAAACGGCGCGCCGCCGTTGACGTCGGCGCGCAGCGTGGCGACCAGTTCGCGCTCGGGGGCTTTTTCGGCCTCATCCGACAAGCTGGTGAGGGCACGCTCCAGCGGCAGGCCAGAGGCCACCAGGCCGGCCAACTGGCGCGTCCAGACGGCCAGCGTAGCGGCGTTGAACACGCGGTGGCGCGACGCCGAACTGGTGCCGACTTGGGCGCTGACGGGCTCAACCTTGAGCGGCACCAGCGCCTGGCTGCGCAGTTGCGCGCGCGCCGCCTTGGCCGAGTCGGCGTCGATGACGCCTTTGCGTGTGTCACCGCTGGCGCTTAAAGCTTCAAACGAATAGACCGGCATGGCACTGGGCGCGTGTTTAACGTGAAATACGCCGAGCTTTGTCATTCCCGCGCAGGCGGGAATCCAGCATCTCAGCAAACCCTGGATTCCCGCCTGCGCGGGAATGACGTTTTAATTTCATCATTTGGGGCAGCTTTGCAGACATGGCAATTAGTCCCGCGTTACGCGCAGCAGCTCTTCACGCGATGTCACGCCTGTGCGCACCAGACGCTCGCCGTCTTCACGCATTAGCACCATGCCGGCGGCTTGTGCGGCGCAGCGGATGTCGGCCTCGCTGGCGCGGCTGTGGATTTGCGCGCGGATGGCGTCGTTGGTGACCAGTAGCTCAAATACGCCGCTGCGGCCCTGGTAGCCGGTGTGGCCGCAGGCGTCGCAGCCGACGGGGTGGAAATTGGGGTCAGAGCCCGAGTTTTGCCGCGCAAAATCGAGATCCGACCCCAATTTGTCGACCACAGCACCCGCAACTGGCAGGGTCAGCGCTGTCGGGGCTTTGCACTGCGGGCACAGCTTGCGCACCAGGCGCTGCGCCAGCACGCCAAGCAGGCTGGAGCTGAGCAAAAACGGTTCCACCCCCATGTCGGTCAGGCGCGTCACCGCACTGGCGGCGTCGTTGGTGTGCAGTGTGGCCAGCACCAGGTGGCCGGTCAGACTGGCCTGGATGGCGATCTGCGCGGTTTCAAAGTCGCGGATTTCGCCGATCATGATGATGTCGGGGTCTTGGCGCAGGATGGCGCGCAAGGCTTTGGCAAAGTCGAGCTCGATCTTCGGGTTGACCTGCGTCTGGCCCACGCCGGGCAGCTCGTATTCGATCGGGTCTTCCACCGTCATGATGTTGTTGTGTGCCGCATCCAGCCGGCTCAAGGCGGCGTAGAGTGTGGTGGTCTTGCCCGAACCGGTGGGGCCGGTGACCAGCACAATGCCATGCGGTTGCGCCACCAAATGCTCAAATTGTTGCAGCACTTCACCCTGCATCCCTAACGCCTCCAGGCTTAAACGCCCTTCGGATTTATCCAGCAGACGCAGCACCGCGCGTTCGCCGTGGGCGCTCGGGATGGTGCTCACACGCACATCCACCGCGCGTGTGCCGATGCGCAAGCTGATGCGCCCGTCTTGCGGCAGGCGGCGCTCGGCAATGTCGAGCTCGGCCATGATTTTCAGGCGACTGATGAGTGCCGCGTGCAGCGCGCGGTTCGGCTGCACCACTTCGCGCAGCGTGCCATCAACGCGAAAGCGCACTGATGAATGGCGCTCATACGGCTCGATGTGGATGTCGCTGGCGCCGTCGCGCGCGGCTTGCGTCAACAAGGCGTTGAGCATGCGGATGATGGGCGCGTCGTCAGCGGTTTCGAGCAAATCCTCAATGGCGGGCAGTTCCTGCATCATGCGGCTCAGGTCGGCGTCGCTTTCCACCTCGGTGACCACTGCGGCGGCGCTGGATTCGCCCTGCGCGTAGGCGGCGCTGATGCGCTGCACCAGGGTACTGGCCGCCTGCATTTGCAATTGGCATTGCGGGTATTTGCGCAGCACCTCACTGACGGCCGCAGCAGACGACTGCGCGTGCAGCAGCAGCGTGAGCTGGTCTGCGTCGTCTTCCAGCAGCAGTTGGTGCGTGCGCGCAAAGGCGTAAGGCAGGGGGTAGCGCATGGCGGGTTGTGAGCGACGTTTAGTGAGCTGATTGCATCAAGGGGACCAAGGGCTTGGGTGCACTGGCTGTAGCCTTGGGCACAGGCGCTGGTGGCATCGTGGGCGACGTGTTGATCGGCACCAGACTACTGGGAACGGGCTGATTGGCTTGCATCCCGGCGCTCATCAGGTCGTAGCGGTTCAGCGACAGACTGCTGGAGTCTCGCGTGTCACGCACCACCACCGGGCGCAAAAACACCATCAGGTTGGTTTTTTTGCGCGTGCGCGCTTCGCTCTTGAACAGGTTGCCAAACAAGGGCACGTCGGCCAGGCCGGGCACTTTTTCGGCGTTGCCCGAATACTCGTCTTGCAGCAACCCGCCCAGCACCACAATGGCGCCGTCATCGACCAGCACGTTCGATTCAATCGTGCGTTTGTTGGTGGTGGGGCCATTGGGGGCGCTGACGGTGGAGGCCAGCACGCTGGAAACTTCTTGGTAGATGGCCAGCTTGACAGTGCCGTTTTCGCTGATCTGCGGCTTCACCTTGAGCGTCAGGCCCACGTCCTTGCGTTCGATGGTCTGAAACGGGTTCACGGTGCCGGTATTGTTGCTGCCGGTGTTGGTGAACTGCCCGGTGACAAACGGCACGTTCTGGCCGATGACGATCTTGGCTTCTTCGTTGTCCAGCGTGAGCAGGTTGGGGGTAGAAAGCACGTTGCCACTGCCCGAGTCTTCCAGAAAACGCGCCAGAAAGCCCAGCACATAGACGCCGTTGGTATTCTGGGCCAATCCCAGATTGAGGCCGCGCGCCGGCGCGACCGTGCCCGTTGTTCCGGCGGTAGCCAGGTTGATGATGTTCTTGCCGCCGGTGCCAAAGTTGCTGCCCAGCAGCCCAATCACGCCGTCACCCGCCTTGCCCAGCGCGCCTTGCCACTGAATGCCGAATTCGGCGGCTTTGTCCTCGCTGACCTCGGCAATCAGGCTTTCCACAAACACCTGGGCACGGCGCGCGTCGAGCTTGTCGATGACGGCGCGCAGCTGGCGGTATTGCGGTTCGGGGGCAGAGATGATGAGCGAATTGCTCGCCACGTCGGCCTGGATCTGTCCGCCTGTGGTGGTGGCAGCGGCACCAGCGGCACCGGCAGCGCCCGGTGGGGTAGCATGGGCCGCGACCGCCGTGCCACTGACGGCAGCGCGCAGCGTAGCGGCCAATTTGGTGGCGTCGGCATTTTTCAGATGCACCACATGAATGTTGCCCGCTGCGCCGTTGCTGCCGTTGCCGTCGGGCTGGTCGAGCTTGTCCACCAGCGAACGCACCAGCGCCAGCTGAGCCGCATTGGCCGCGCGCAGGATCAGCGTGTTCGAGCGCGGCTCGGCGATCAAGGTGGTCTTGAAAGAGGTGTCGGCCTGACCCGCTGGTGCAGCACTGGCGATGCTACCGATCAAACGCAGCACCAGCGGTGCCAGGTCAACGGCAACCGCGTTCTGTAGCGCGATCACCTGCACGTCGGTGGCGTTGGCCACGTCCAGCGCGGCAACGATGCGCGCGATGCGGCGCAAGTTGTCGGCGTAGTCGGTAATCACCAGTGAATTGGTGCCGGGGTTGGCGTTGATGGTGTTGTTGGGGCTGATCAGCGGTCGCAGCACCGCCACCAGGTTGTTGGCCGACTCAAAGTTGAGTTTGTAGATGTGCGTGGCGATCTGGTTGCCCGCAGGCAGGCCGACCTGGCCACTTTCCTGGATCGTGACGCCGCCGCTTTGCAGTTTGGCGTCGGCCTCGGGCACCACCTTGTACAGCCCGGCCGACTCCACCAGCGTAAAGCCCTGCAAGCGCAGCGCGGCAATAAATTGGCCCAGCGCCACGGCGCGGCTCACCGGCTTGTCGGTGATGAGCGTGAGCGTGCCCTTGACGCGTGGATCGACCACCACGTTTTTGCCGGTAATGCTGGCAAAGGTGCGCGCCACGGCTTCAATCTCGGCGGCCTGGAAGTTCAACGTCACTGGCTCGCTGGCTTTTGCCGCAGGTTTAGTCTGGGTCGCTGCTGCCACTTTGGGCTGCGCCTGTGCCCATGAATTTATACTAAAAAGACCTATAGCGCCCGCCATTAAAGCACAAGCAGCTATCGATAAAATAGCATTATTGGTGCTTGCTGTGGCTGTGTATGTCATGGTGATTCAACCTATTTTGATGATGGAACGGCCACCTTGGCGCCGCCCGATGATGGCCAACAGATTGGCCAGAACCTCCTGGGACTGCGCTGCTGCACTGGCCTCACCGGCAAAGCGCAAGCGCCCACCCACCCACTGCCCCTGGCCCGACAGGCGCAGATCCCCCGCCAATGTTGAAAGGCTTAACGCCGGCACGTTGCCGCCCTGCACCGTGAGCCGATAACTGCCCATGGGCCGCAGAGTAGAAAGGCGCGACGAAACCTCCAGCGCGTCGAGCTGGGCGCTACCTGTCACCTGTAGTCGCCCGGCCGACCAACCCAGCACCAGCGCGCGCGTGCTCAGCTCAAGCTGGCCCTGCGCAGCAATCGTATTCCAGGGCGTACCCAAGCCCGCCAGCAATTGTGCCGGCCACTGCGACCGGCTGTCTGACGCGGCCAGTTGCAACCCGGCCCAGTGCGGCACCAGCGTCCAGCGCCAGGGCTGCTGTAGGCAGCAGTCGGCGCGCCATTGCAACGCCAGCCCGACGCCGCCCAGCCAGGTCGGACGCAAGCCCCACTGCACACGCCCAGGCAAGGCGGCGGCGGCTGGGCTGCCCGTGCCGCCGGTGAGCATCAGGTGGGCTGAACCGTTCCACAAGGTGCCACGCGCAGCGTGCAACTGCACTTGCCCGGCGCTGGCCTGCTGCACACCAAGCGCTAGCCAGCGCGCGGGCAAAAACAACAGCAGCGCCAGCAGCAGGCCGAAGACCGCACCCGCACCCGCCCAACCCCACGGGGCGTGCACGCCCTGACGGGAAGGCAAGCGGGTGGGGAAAGATGCAGTAGCCATCATGCAGTCGTGTTTACGGCGCTGGCAAGGTAAACACCAGCGTGCCGTCCCAACCCGTGTCGCCGCGCTTGAGGTGCGCTTCGGTGGGTGTGCGGTGCGCGTTCTGGCGGCTGGCGGACAGGGTTTGTGCCAGCGCTTGCGCCGAAACCCCCTTAAAGGTCACGCTCAGGCGTTCGCCCTGCGTGCTGATCTTGGCGTCGCTGCCCAGCGCTTGCAGGGCAGCCGTCAGCGCACGCTGCGCGGTGGCGGCGTCGGGCGTGGGCAAGGCCTGCAAACTGCGTGCTTGGGCCTGCAACGCCTGCATGTGTTGCAACTGGGTGTCTAGCTGCTGATGTTGCGCCGACGCACTGCGCCACAGCGCCAGCGCTGGCGCCAACCCCAGCCACCACAGCAGTGCCGCACCCAGCACCGCAGCAGCCAGCAACAGGCTGCGCTGCTCGCGCGGTGCGACGCGTTGCCAACGGGATTGCATCAACTCGCGTGCGCTCATGGTGTCCCCTGTGCCCGCAGCACCCACTGATCGCCCTGCGGTGTGGCGACTACACCTTGCGCGCGCAGCGCCGCGCCCAGCCGCTGCTGCACGTCTGGCGCCATGGCCGGGCCGCTCAGGCGTAACTCATTTGCTGCGTAATCAATAGCTTTCAGCGCATAGCCAGCAGGCGCTAGAGTCGAAAATGTAGATAGCATCGATTCCAGGTCGGCGGTTGTACCGACGCCCTTGGCGCGTTGCAAGGCAGCCACCTCGCGCGCCATTTGCAGCGGTGCGTCGACCACCACCGGCACATGGGCAAAGGTATCGGTCAGCACCGCACGAATTTGCTGGCGCTGCGCTTGCAGCAGGCTTTTTTCGCGCAGCGCCCAGGCATTCAGACCGACTAGGTTCACCACCACGGCCAGCGCCAGCGCCCAGCGCGCCGCGCGCCACTGGGGTGCGCGGGCAAACTGCCCCAGCCCTTGGCGTAGCGCCGTCCAGCGCGCGCTGCGCTGCGCGTTGGCAAAGTCAAACTGCGCCAAATCCCACGGCTGCAATGCCGCTTGCAAGAAGCGATCACCGCGCTGCTGCAAGGTCACTGTGCGTCCTAGGCATTGCTCGGCCAGTGCCGCTACGGCTGGCTCAGCCAGCACCGGGGATTGCGACGGCAGCAAGCTCACGAAGCCCGCCGACAGGGGCCCGTGCAACACGCCGACCTGATCCGTATCCGCTCGGGTCAGCCCCGCCACCCAGGGTTGCTCGGGGCTACCGGTGACTTCAATGGCCTGCGCCAGCGCCTGCGGCGTGCTCTCTGGCACGATGCGCGCCACGCTCAGGCCCGCCTGCGCCAGCACGCCCAAGGCCGACTGTAGCCAGGCACGCTCACAAGCAGCCACCCAAACCGGGCTGCCCACCTGCGGATCGGGTTGCAGCGCCAGATGCAGTTGCGCCGGGTCGTCAAGCAACTGGTCTTCCAGCAGACCGTCCAGAATGGCGCGCAGCCGCGCCGGGTTGCGCTGGCCCAGCACGGCACGCGGCAGGCTGCCCGGTGGCAGCACGACGCGATGCCACGACAAAGCTTGCAACGGCACCACAGCCACCACTTCGGTCTGGCGGTCGACGCCTGGCAGCAAGGCCAGCGGCAGCGCACGGGCGACCGACACCGATGCGCCGTCTGCGCTTTGCACACAGTCAAGCGGGGCCGCTGTGTTGGCGGGCTCCAGGGGCAAAGTAAGGATGAGCAGCGGCATAAAAATTCAGTGCTTCATTGTAGGGTCGGTGTCAACGGCGTCAGCAGCTCGCGCTGGCGCAGCAGCACTTTCACGTCCAGACCGTCGCGCTGCAGCAGCGATACTTCTTGCAGCGTGGCATCGCCCAGCCGCAATTGCCCGCGCACGCTGAAAAACCGCGACGCTACCCCGTGCGCGGTGGTGTCAAAGCGGATCGCGGCGTTACCCACCAGCGTGTCGGCGTCGGCCAGCGCGCCCATATGCTGGCGGGTGCGTGCCTGTACCAGCGCGCGTGCCTGCGCCAGCTCCATGCCGGGCACCGCCGCCAGCAACACTTCGGCTGGCGCGGTGTTGAGGTTGACGCTGGTGCGCTCTGGCAGCAGTGTGATGTAGGGCTGCAACACCTGGAGCGTTTGCGCGGACAACCCCAGCCACGCCAGATCGGCCACGCGCCGGGGCTGCAGGGGATGGCCTGGGGGTCGATCGCGCTGGTCTGCCGCGACGCTTTGTGA
>Ga0210009_1000180_pt1 | contig 81286 bp, 70 predicted proteins | sample CryGeyCG2114_065_FD_185457 | JGI IMG/M metagenome (GOLD analysis project Ga0210009, IMG submission 185457) | Groundwater microbial communities from aquifer - Crystal Geyser CG12_big_fil_rev_8/21/14_0.65 (SPAdes) (version 2) | ecosystem: Environmental > Aquatic > Deep subsurface > Groundwater ...
TGCTGGCAGTGTCAAATCTGTTCATGACTTTTGCCTGGTATGGGCATCTGAAAAATCTTTCGGCCTCGCCCTGGTATGTGGCGGCGCTGGCAAGCTGGGGCATTGCGCTGTTCGAGTACCTGATTCACACCCAAGTCCGCACTTAATGGACTGAGTATCTTTCTGAAAAATCAACTAGATAACCACTTCCCGTCTGTCCATTGTGTTTCGCATCTTGATGGACAATTCCAAGCCGTTGTGTCCATTTTTTCGCCGCGCTCAAGCAGTGTTACTGGTCCCCTATGGAGCGTGGTTCTGGCGCGTGATCTACCGTCCGACAAAAATCTTCATTGGCCACTTGTGAATGTCCTCATTGCGCCTCGGTTCGTAAAGATCGTTTCCATTGTCGCTGGCACAATGTTTATATCGGAGTTCCGGCGAGCAATTTCGAGCACAATTTCAATTTGCAGATACTGTAAGTATTCGATGAGTTCTTCAACCGATATTGAGCCTTCCGACTGCCCAGATTTTCCTAACGAAAGTTGGACAATGATGGTTAACGGTGCACTGAGGTAGCTATGGTCGCTGTTGGTCTCTTCCTGCAACATCTCAATATCTCGTGCAAGCATACCTAACCAATTGTCGGACAAATTGCAGGGTAACGCAGCTTCTGGTCCTTGATCTAACACCTCGCGCTTAAGCTGCAGGAGATCGCTCTGTTCCATTGTCAGTATCCTCAGTTTGTGCAAGGTTCACATCCGGAAGCAAAAACAAGAATAGGGGACTCGAACGACGATGACTCTACCGCACTAGATCCAATTTGTCACTTATAGAGCGTGGCCCCATAGTAACCAAAGCCATAGCATGTTCGCATGGCTAGGCAAAATAAAATGGGTATCCGGATTATCGGGTGGATTGAGCCGGTCTTTGGGTTAGAACTTGCCTGAATCGAAAACCAGATCCAGTGTGGTTTGGCTATTCCGTTCCGGGCATCATAGATAATCGGTGGTTGTGTTGCGTTGAGTGTTACTCGTTGTCGTCTGCTTCCAGGTTATCCGGAACGCGACCTTCTGGATCGCCGGATGCAACTTGCCCATCATAGGTCTCTAAGGCTTTCCACTCTTCCTGATTAAAGAAGCGCGGTGCAGCTTGCATACGATCAACAGCGCTCTTTCTGGCCAGATTTTCTGAGATGATGCGATCCGATTCAGCTTTCAGCGCAGCAGCTTCTTCTGGCGGGAATCCCAAGTCGGCAAAGACGTTCCCGCCGACGGGGGTGATGTGCATGGATTTTGTCTCAATACTCACGACTTTCTCCTGTGATACCGACTCATCGCCTGAAGGAATTTATCATTCCTGGGCGGCGGATTCTCAATTAACTCCAGCAAGCGCATCGACTCCCTCCGAGTCAGGATAAGTTGCTTGTCCTGAGCACGAGCAATATCCATTCGCACCTTTTCGATGAAAGCCGAATCACCTTCAGCCACCTCGATGCAAGCCTCTAGGTATATCTCCATCTCATCCGAAGTACGAAGATGGTCAGCTACGTCGTAGTGAGAGGTTTTCATGCCGCAATGCTCTTTTCAATCGCCTCAGAGACCCAAGTGTTCAGGCTCTTGCCGCGAGTCTCAGCGACCATCGCGGCACGCGCATGCAGCTCAGGAGTGAGCCGCAGGCGGAACTGCCCGGAGTACGGTTTATCTGGATTCTTGCCCGCCTTCTTGCACGTCTCCAGATAGTCATCTACGGCCTCCTCGAAAGCAGCGCGCAACTCAGCTACGCTCTTGCCATGAAAGCCGATCACATCACGGATGCCAGCTACATGGCCGATGAAGCACCCATCCTCTTCGCTGTATTCAACACGGGCTGCAAAGCCCTTGTATTCCATCGTGTTCATGGTCTTACCCCCAAATTCTCCAGATATTGCCGCGCATCGCGTACCTGATACGGCTTCGCTTCCTTGGCCGGGTGCGGACGGTGAAAGGCGGCAATCTGCCCGTCCTTCTCAAAGCGCACCCGCGAACCATTGCCCTCGATCACGCGGCAGCCTACCGCCACCAGCAATGCCTCGATGCGCCGCCATTCGAGTGATACCGAAACCGGATCTGCAAATACTGCGGCAAGTGTCTTTCGATGCGTGGCGTTCATACTTTGCATGGTATCAACTTGCGGAACCATGTCAAGCGACATCCACCCGATAATCCGGAGTCTGAAAATGAAAGCAGGGCAACCGGATATTGCCTCATCCACCGTTTAATCCGGATACCCAATAAAATAAGCAAAAAAGACCCTCGGGTGTTGTTTGGCTCTCGGCTAGTCGAATTGCGAAAGGCGCGTGAATGGTCTCAAGAAAATCTTGCTCTTGAGAGTGGGCTTGCGCGAAGTTACTTAGGTGGTGTGGAACGAGGCCAGCGCAACATTGCGATTGTGAACATCTGTAAATTGGCCGAAGCGCTAGAAATAGAGCCGCTTGAACTTCTTAGATTCTGATTGGACTGGTAGTCTATTGACAGGCATTGTCAGATGATCCACTGCGGTCATTCTAGGTAGTCTTGCTTGACTGCCGCTTCTGATACTAAAGAGACGGTCAATTTTCCCCAAAGCACGCATCCATCTATACTGCCCACAAGGCCGACAGCAACTCCGCCTGAGCCAGCACCGTCTTGGTCGCTTCTTCCTGCAAATCGGGCGGGAAACCGTGCTTTTTCAGGATGCGCTTCACCATCACCTTGATTCTGGCGCGCGCACTTTCACGCACCGCCCAGTCGATGGTCACACTCTTGCGCACTTGGGTAACCAGTTCGGCGGCAATCACTTTCAGTTCATCGTTGCCCATCGCCTGCACCGCGCTCTCGTTCGCAGCAAGCGCATCGTAGAAAGCGATCTCGTCTTCGTTCAGCCCCAAATTTTCGCCGCGCTTGGTTGCTGCATCCATCTCCTTGGCCAGCTTGATCAGCTCTTCGATGACCTCTTGCGTGGCAATGGCGCGGTTGTGATAGGCGTTGAGCGTGCTCTTGAGCATTTCTGAAAATGCACGGCTTTGCACAAGGTTACGCAAGGAGCGCTTCTTGATTTCATCCTTGAGCAGCTTCGCCAGCAACTCGGCAGCTACATTCTTGTGCTTCAGCCCGCGAACTTCGGCCAGGAACTGGTCTGAAAGAATGCTGATGTCCGGCTTCTTCAAGCCTGCGGCGGTGAACACATCGATGATGCCTTCTTCCGCCATGATCGCCCTGGAGACGAGCTGCCGGACTGCGGCGTCGATTTCTTCCGGCGGGCGTTGCGTGCCGGATGACTTGACGAGCTGAGCCTTGATCGCCTGAAAGAAGGCGATGTCGTCGCGCAATTCGATGGCTTCATCCGTTGCCGCGCAGAGTGCAAACACGCGAGAGAGATCGGAAACCACCTGAGTAAATCGTTGCTTGCCGTCCTCTTGCAGCAACACATGTTCCTGCCCTGCGGGAATCAAGCCAAGGCGCTCGGCTGACGTGCCGGTCGTCCACTTGTCCCAGTTGAAGCCGTGCATGATGGCGCAAGCGACTTCGTGCTTCTCCTGCATCATCGCAATCGCCTGCGCGGTATCAATGCTCGGGCTGCCCTGACCGCCGCTCTCGGTGTAAATGGAAAGCGCATGCTTCAATTGATCGGCAAGCCCCAGATAGTCCACCACCAAACCGCCGGGTTTGTCGCGGAACACGCGGTTCACGCGCGCGATGGCCTGCATCAGGCCGTGACCGCGCATCGGCTTGTCGGCATACATCGTGTGCAGGCATGGCGCGTCGAAGCCGGTCAGCCACATATCGCGCACGATCACGATGCGGAACGGGTCTTTGCTGTCCTTGAAGCGCGTTGCCAGTTCGCGGCGGCGCAGTTTGTTGCGGATGTGCGGCTGCCAGTCCGGGCCATCGTCGGCGCTGCCGGTCATCACAATCTTGGCGACACAGGCTTGCTTCTTTTCGATTTCGATGTCGTCGTCTTTGGCACTCGCCCATTCCGGCCGCAGCTTGATGATGGCGTTGTAAAGGTCAACGCAAATGCGACGGCTCATGCACACCACCATGGCTTTGCCATCCATCGCTTCGAGTCGGCGCTCGTAATGCTGCACCAGGTCTGCAGCCACCAGCGCAATGCGCTTCGGGTCGCCCACCAAGGCTTCCAGCGCCGCCCATTTGGTTTTCAGTTTCTGCTTTTTGGCGTCTTCTTCACCCTCGGTGATTTCGTCGAACTCCTCGTCGATCTCCGGCAGCGCAGCCTCATTCAGCCCCAGCTTGGAAATGCGGCTCTCGTAATAAATCGGCACCGTCGCCTTGTCCGCCACGGCGCGCTGGATGTCGTAGATGCTGATGTAATCGCCGAAGATCGCCCGCGTGTTGGCATCGTTCTTCTCGATGGGCGTGCCGGTGAAGCCGATGAACGAAGCATTCGGCAATGCATCGCGCAGGTTGCGCGCGAGGCCGTCGATCAAATCGTATTGGCTGCGGTGCGCCTCGTCGGCGATCACCACGATGTTGCGGCGCGGCGATAGCTCCGCCATCTTCTCGCCCTTCTCCGGCATGAACTTTTGTATCGTGGTGAAGACCACACCGCCGCTGGCGACTTGCAGCAATTCGCGCAATCGTTCGCGGCTTTCCGCCTGCACCGGCATCTGGCGCAGCAACTCGTGGCAGCGCTGGAATTGCCCGAAGAGCTGGTCGTCCAGATCGTTGCGGTCGGTCAGCACCACCAGGGTCGGGTTCTTCATCGCCGGATGGCGCACCACGCGCGCGGCGTAGAACAGCATGGAAAAACTCTTGCCCGAGCCCTGCGTGTGCCACACCACCCCGGCGCGGCGGTCGCCCGGCTTGCCGCCGTGCATCCTGCCCGTCCAGTAATTGCCCTGATCCTGGCGCAGCAGGTTTTCTTCCGCCATGCCGCTTGCGCGCACGGTTTCTTCCACGGCGGCGTTCACCGCGTGGAACTGGTGATAGCCCGCAATGATCTTGTGCAGCCGGTCGCTGTCCGTATCTTCCTCAAACACGATGAAATGCTGGAGTAGGTCGAGGAAGCGCCTCGGCTCGAACACCCCGCGCACCAGCACATCCAGCTCCAGCGCCGTCTTGGGCGCGTCGCCCTCGCCATCGACCGTGCGCCAAACCTTGAACCATTCCTGGCTCGCCGTCAGAGAACCGATGCGCGCATTCGTACCGTCGGACACTACCAGCAGCTCGTTGTAGTTGAACAGGCTGCCGATTTGCTGCTTGTAGGTTTGCAGTTGATTGAAAGCCGACCAGATCGTCGCATCCTCATCCGCCGCATTTTTCAGCTCGACTACCGCCAGCGGCAGGCCGTTGACGAACACCACGATGTCGGGCCGCCGGTTGTTTTGCCCCTCGATCACCGTAAACTGGTTCACCACCAGCCAGTCGTTGTTACCGGCGTTGTCGTAATCCACCAGCCGCGCATGATCGCCCGCAATGCTGCCATCCTCGCGCCGGTATTCCACCGGCACGCCATCGCGCAACATCGCGTGAAATGCGCGGTTGGTTTGCGTCAGCGAAGGCGTGCCAACGCGCAACACCTTGCGCAACGCATCCTCGCGTGCCTCTTCCGGTATGGCGGGGTTCAAGCGCCAGATCGCATCGCGCAAGCGGCCAACCAGCACCACGTCGGCAAACGAATCCCGCTCCGCCGCCGGTTCGCCGGGGGCCATGTGCGGCCCGTGAGCAATGGCATAGCCCAACTCCCCGAACCAGGTCAGGGTGGCGTCTTCGACAATGGATTCGTTCAGGGACATCGTTATCGTCCTTTGATTATTTTGTGTGTCTCACACCTTTTTGTCAGGTCTCGTACGCCGCGAACAAAGTCCTTTGCCTGATCGAAAGTCACTTCGAGCCGCCCAGGGTTGTCATGGCTGAGGAAGTTCACCAAGTCTCCCTGACCAAATACACGCCCAACATCGGTCCGAATCGCTGTGTCCTCAGTCGGAGCCAACTTGATTAACGTGTCGCGAATCGAGTCTTGAATGCCCGCGTTCGCGAAATCACCCGACGTATATTTCCCGTCGAACTTGAACTTAACCTTCAATTCGAGCTTTACGGCGGTTCGCTTCAAAAAGTCTTCGAGGATGAGCCGGAATGGTCCGCCTAGTTCGCGATAATCTGCCTCGGTCAGATGGGCGTCGACGAACTCCCACGAGCTGTCGACCTCAGAAAACGAGGGGCCTGAGTCTACACTCCAGCCCTCGACCTTGATGAAAGCCCAATTCCCTTGGATGCCCCAAGCACGCACCGAAGTGTTCAGCAAGTCATGCCAATGCTCGTCGTGCGTGGTGAGCACGATTTGGTAATCCGCGAACTCTTGGAAAAGGAGTTCACCCACGCGGCGGCGATGTTCACGGTCAATGCTGGTAAGAACGTCATCAAGTACAAGAAGTGAGCCGGGAGGATTGAAAATTCGAACCGTCGCAAGGAAGAGACAGAGGCCAAGCGAATCTAGGTGCCCCTCACTGAGAAACGCTCGCGGGTCTTTGGAATCAGCCAAGCCAAGAAACTGAATTGCTAGCCGCAACCCTCCGGCTGCTGCCCTCGACGTTGGCTTTAGCTCAAGTGCGGTGCATTCGGAGTGTTCGCTGTCGTCAACAACATCATGAAGGCGCTGATAGTAATCGAGAACGGTTTTAGCAATCGCCTCAAAGACCTTCTGAATTGCACTTTCACGCGCCTTGGAAAAGGCGTCCTTTGCCACGGCAGCCCTCCGTGCTAACTCGTTGGTGCAGCCGATTGCCCCCTCGGCAGCGGCTATTTCAGCGTGTGCAGCGATACCCTTTTCAACCAAAGCGATAGCAGCTTCGAGTTTCGACATGTCCGGCGGGACCAGTGCCACTTTCTGCTCCTTCAGGTCCGTCGCGCATGCGCTGCGGGTAGCCCCCAAAGTGGAGAGGCGCTGCGGTGCCGTTAGGTCTGAACCAGTGGAAATACTTTCTGTCCGTTTTATTGAGCGTAGCCAACGAAGAGTTGATGCGCGTGCGTCACGCAGCGTTTGCTTGGTCACCGTCTCAAGCAGTGCTGAATGCGTGAGGTCTTTAGCAATCTGAGCCGCGACAGCTTCACCATATCGCTGTATGCGGCCAACGGCTGCTTTGCGATTGGCTACAGCTTCTCTCAGTTCGCGCAAGGCGTCACCGCGCTGTTTGAGGCGTACGAGAACGTCCGCTAGCGGTTGATCGAACTCCTTCTCGCAAAGCGGGCAACTCGTTTCCGTCGGATGTTTGGTCAGATAGCTAGCCGCTTCGGCGATAATATTGCTCCGTGGCGCATCGACTGAAAACGTGTCCAGCGTTACCAGCTTTTGGCGCAGCGCATTGGCCGTTGTGATGTCACTTCCGATGTCAGTTGGCAGCGGATTCTCCAAGCTGACGAGCGCTCTCGTCAGGGCATCAATCTTTTCCTTGTTGGCTTCCGGGCGCATTGCTTTGAGCAGAGGCAGTCGGATTTCCGCATCGGACCATTCAGCCAGTTTCTCAAGTCCAATCGCTGCAACCGTGTCTGAAACCCGCACTAGCACCTGAGCGAGATTCAGAGGGACGAAATTTGCGACAGGATCCCGAAACACGGCCAGCTTCGTCAGATGGGTAGTCCGTGCCCGTTGTGCAGAATCTTTCGCCTGCTTTTCGGCCTCGACAAAGGTTCGCTGCAACGTGTCAACATGTGAAACACCGAGCAGCTGGATGAACTTCCGGTATCGGTCAGCATCTTGGTCGCAAACAAAATCCAGAATCTTTGATCGCCGGAGAATAAAAGCATCAACTCCAGGATGGTTCGCTAGGTAGTCCTTCACAGATTGCCGGTCGGTAATCGAAAGCGTTTCGGAGTCCAAGCTTCTGCTAATGGCACCGTTCGATGGGCTGAGAGAAAGCGTGACTTTTGGGACGCCAAGTTTCCTCACGTGCCGAATCGCATCATTGTGGTCGATGCTTCCCGTCCCCGTCCCAACGAAGCGGCTCACCTGCCCAGAAAACAAGAACTCGATGCCGTCTACGACAGCACTCTTGCCCTTCCCATTTGCCCCAAGCAGCACGAGACTTTTTCCCTTGAGTTTAAAGTCGCTGTCGGGGATGCCGCGAAAATGCTCGAACCGGATTGAGCGAATCACCTCACTCATTTGCCACCTCCGATTGAGTTGGGTCTTCTAAGGCGAGTGCCAAAATGATGTCAGCAGAAGTTGTGCCATTCGCACCAAGCAATGAGACCAATGCTTCACAAGCCACTTTCGGAAGCGTTCCCGCTGCCGAAAGGTTGGCGGTGAACTCTGATTTCAAGTCGGCCATTAGTTCTGCCCGCAAGTCCTTTGGTGCCGAACTCGTATCGACCTCTGGTGCGGATGGCTGCAGGATTTCTTCTGGCATATTGGTCATGGTATTTCGGTCACACTCAATTCACCGCTTAACAGTTTCGGCAGCAGCGAGTCGCGCAGGGCAGCAAGAGAGCGGGATTGGTGTTCTAACGTGTAAATTTGATCGTCGAGCGGCTTTGCTATTTGCTCGTAGGCCGCAACTATTTCTTGCGGCGGTATCACGAAACGGAGATTCTCGAAGCTTTGCTTGTTAATGGAACCGAATACTGTCCCCTCACCTTCAAAGAGAGCGAAGTCGGGCGAAAGATTTTCCATCGCATGGTAGGTAAATGAAACTGCGCCACTCTTGTGACGCACTGCTGCCACTCCTCGTCCGATACAGCATTCCTCATCCGCCATGTTGATGTCGCCAACGGGAGCGCGGACGCTGACCAGCGTATCGCCTGGCTTGGCATAGCGTGTTGGTGCGGTGCAATAAATTCGGCGCGTCGGAAAGCGAAAACCAAAGTCTGTTCGACCTTGATAGAAAGGAATTCCATCGCCGTCTTCGTTGTAAGTATCGCCGGGCGGAGATTGCCCCATGGTGAGATCAAAGCCTTCGCTAAGCGTGCCAGCCGTCCAGCCCTGCGGAATATGCCCGAGCGGTGACTCCTGGAAATGCGCAGGGAAGAGCGCGGCGGTGGCGGCGTCGAGGCCGGTGGGTTGGCGGCCATCGAGTTTTGCGCGGACGGGATCGAAATCCACGAACCAGCTCTGGAACAGCGCCCGCGCCATCGCCTCCAGCGTCCCGTTCATCCGCCGGTTTAACTCGATCTTGTCGTCCAGTGTGCCAAGGATGTGCGCGATGGTTTTTTGTTCTGAAAGCGGAGGGAGATTGATTCGCAGCGTGCGAGCTGAGCCGACATTGAAGTGCTGCTGCACAGCCCCGACGAGATGGGCTGCGACATGGTCAGAGGCTACTGTGTTGACGTAGTAGGCGAGGAAGCGATTGTTGAGCCGCTTCCCGCACCGGACGATTACGAGGTCGGAGCAGTTCGCATCAGCAAGCCACTCCGGGATCACTGAACAAGCACCAGGTTTCCCAGTTCGGACAATCACGACATCGCCAGGAGTCAGTCGTGATTTGCGAATTCGTTGGTGAAATTCTGGGGTGATAAACTTCAGGCCATTTTTGTTTATTCGCAGTGGTTCTACGTTCAGTGACCGTAGAAACGGAACGCCGACATCAACGTATTCAGAAGCCATTGGGCCGACGTAACCAACGGTCAATTCGTCGGCTACGTCTTCGAGAGCGACGTTTATCCACTCACCTGCCATACCCGAGCCTCTTTCCGGTTGCCTGACTTCCTGCAAGACCACATATTCTTTGCGAATGATTTCATGAAAGCGCTCAGGCACTTCATCCCAGACATGGAAATCCACCGGAAAAGGAAGATCGCTTTCGGCCAGTGCTTCCTTGAGTTCTGAAACAAGGGGTTGTTGCTCGGGTGTGGTAAAGGCCACCAGATCGAGGTCGGAATTGGGCCGGGCCGTCCACTTCACGCGCGAACCATAGGCCCACACCGCAACGCCGGGAATGTAGCGGCGCAACAGTGCGAGCAGCGTCTTGCGCTGGCCCGCCGTGATGTCTATCGCGGCGGTCATTCCCAGGTGGTTCCCGTCATGGTCTGGTAGAGACCGATGGCGTCGTCGATGAAGTCGCCGACGACGGCGAGGGTTTCTTCCGCTTTTTCTCCGCTGTAGTCATGGGCGGTGCTGGTGCGGGCGTCCGCGTATTTCAGCCACTGCTCTACGCTGGAGGCGAACAGGTCGTTCTGTCCGGCCAGTTTCAACAGCGGCTTGGGGCTGTTGGGGGCATCCGCCAAGCCGATTTCTTCGATGAGGTAGCGCTTGAGGTCTTTCCACAGGGTGTCGTAGCAGGTCTCGAAGCGATGGATGACGGATTCGGCGATGGCTTCGCGGTCTATGTCGGCGAGCTCGGCGCGATCCTGTGACAGTTGGTAATTGGCAAACTGCTGTTCCAGATGCTTGAGCGATTTCTGGAGTTTGTCGTAGTCGATCATGGTTTATTTCCCCTGCTTCGTGACTTCGTAGCCCAAACCTCTAAGATTTTTTGCGATGGCTTTTTCCAGCTTCGCGGATACGTCGAACTGCTCGCTCAATTCGGCGACCAGCCGGGCCATCTTTTCTTCGAAGGGCTCGCTGTCTTCTTCGATTTCTTCGGCGCCGACGTAACGACCGGGGGTTAATACATAACCGTGGGTGGCGATTTCGGTAGTGGTGGCGGATTTGCAGAAGCCGAGGGTGTCTTGGTATGCCCCCTCTCCCCCGCCCTCTCCCGCGAGGGGAGAGGGGGTTAATTGGTCGCCGCGCCAGGCATGGTAGATGCCGGCGATTCTGGCGATGTCTTCGTCGGTCAGTTCGCGGTGCACGCGGTCGATCAGTGTGCCGAGTTTGCGGGCGTCGATGAATAAGGTTTGTTTGCGGCGGTCGCGGCGTTTGCCGTCATTCTTGTTTCGGGTGAGGAACCACAGGCAAACGGGAATTTGCGTGGAATAGAAAAGCTGGCCGGGCAGCGCGACCATGCAGTCCACCAAGTCAGCTTCAATAATTGCTTTGCGGATGTCACCTTCACCGGACTGGTTGGAGGACATGCTGCCATTGGCCAGAACGAAGCCCGCGTAGCCATCGGGTGCAAGGTGGTGGATGAAGTGCTGTACCCAGGCAAAGTTGGCGTTGCCCTTGGGCGGCACGCCGTATTGCCAGCGCACATCGTCATCCACGCGATGCCAGTCGGAGTCGTTGAAAGGCGGATTGGCGATGACGAACTGAGCCTTGAGGTCTTTGTGCAGGTCGCGTCGGAAGGTATCTGCCTGCTCGGGGCCAAAGTCGGCTTCGATGCCGCGAATGGCAAGGTTCATGATGGCGAGGCGGCGGGTTGTGGCGTTGCTCTCTTGGCCATAGATACTGAGGTCGCCGATGCGACCACCGTGTTCAAGAACGAATTTTTCCGACTGCACGAACATGCCGCCGGAACCGCAGGCGGGGTCATAGACGCGGCCTTTGTAGGGGGCGAGCATTTCGACGATGGTGCGGACGATGCAGCTAGGGGTGTAGAACTGGCCGCCGTTTTTGCCTTCGGCGCTGGCAAAACGGGTGAGAAAATATTCGTAAACGCGACCGAGCAGATCAACCGAGCGGTGGGATTTGGCATCCGCGCCCTCTGTGGCGGTGGCTATTAGTGTGATGGTGCCAATGAGATTGATCAGCTCACCGAGGCGGTGCTTGTCAAGCGCGGGACGGGCGTAATCTTTGGGCAGCACACCTTTAAGGCGCGGATTGTCGCGTTCAAGGGCAACCATCGCATCGTCAACCAGCTTTCCAATAGTGGGTTGTATGGCTGAAGCCATGAGGTGTGACCAGCGCGCTTCTTTTGGTACCCAGAAGACATTCTCGGCGCGGTATTCGTCTGCATCCTCAGGATCGGCTCCGGCGTAGTCGCCCTTGCCTTCGACGAGCTTGGCGCGCATTTCCTCGAAGGCGTCCGAGATGTATTTGAGGAAGATCAGGCCAAGGACTACGTGCTTGTATTCAGCCGCATCCATGTTGTTGCGCAATTTGTCGGCGGCAAGCCACAGCTTGGCTTCGAAACCAATATTGGCGGATGAGTCGTTCTTTTTCGGTGCTGCTTTTGTCATCAGACGTCCTTGGAATTCTTATTATTGGCCGACCATGCCGATAGACATGGACACATGGGGCATGATGCTAGCAGATTTCGGTAAGCTACTGGCTCAGCAGGACTTAGGCCAGCAGCCATAGATAGGCGCTTGATATCGCCAAGGTGGCAACTGTTACCGGCACGCCAAGTTTTGCATGCTCCTGCCAGTCGATCTTGATGCCTCTACGCGTCGCTTCATTTACAACGATGATGTTGGCAATGCTGCCGACGATCAAGAGATTTCCTGCTAAGGTGCTGGATAAGGCAAGCACAGTTCCGGCATGCTCACCCACTGTCGTGGGTAAAAGAAGCATGACTGCCGGCACGTTGGAAACGACATTGCTGAGTATGAAACTGGTGACAAATAGGGGACCTTGTGTCCGCAAGTCGAAACCATAAACCGCTAAGGCTTCCACGAGGCGAGAAGGTAGTCCCGTCTGCTGCATTGCATGGTTGACCACGAATAATCCCATGAAAAGAATTAGCAGTTGCCAATCCACAAGGCCGAGCATCCTGCGCGAATGAAGTCGACGACTGGTCAGCAGAAGTCCTGCTCCAGCCAATGCCATCAGCTCGCGCGGCCATGGCGCAAACAAGAAGGTCGCGAAGAGAGTTACGGCAACCATAAGCCCCTTCCCGGTCTGCCACAGGTTAAGTGGTGCTTCCTCTTCGTTACGCGAATCTTCGGCTGGCAGGCCGTAAGAATCAGCTGCAATCCAACCGTGACGGTATCTTAAGGCCACGATTAGACACCACGTCACGATTAGGCTCAGTGCTACCGGAATGGAGGCAACCAAAAGATAACGACCAAACGACATATTGAGTGATTGACCTATCAGCATGTTTTGCGGATTACCAATGAGCGTCGCTGCGGAACCGATATTGGCTGCGCAGGCAAGACCAATCAGGAAAGGTATGGGATTGAGCTTCCTGGCAAGACATATCTCGGCAATCGCTGGAGCCATTGCTAAGCAGACGACGTCGTTACTGAATACTGCTGATAGATATGCGGCAACACCGATAATGGCACCTAATAGCATGGGAGGCCGAGTGTTCAGTGAACCAATTCGACGTGCAATCCAAGAATAGAAGCCGCCCAATCGGAGTTGCGCGGAGATCACCATGAAGGCGAAAAGCAAAATCAACGTAGGTGAGTGCAACGACTGAAAGGCTTCTTCGACGCTAATCACTTGTGAGGCGACGAGTGCGATCGCTCCGAGCAGAGCAATACCGGTGCGATCCATCTGAAGAAATGGAAGGCCGCCAAAGATCATCCCCACGTAGACGAGCAGGAACACCGTGATGACGAGGGCTGTCATTTTGCTTAAACCCGCCCGGGCTTCCTAATGGGTATGACCTTTCCACCCGACAGTGCTGCACGTTCCTTTGCCCAAGCATCTCGCTCGTCCCACAACTGCTTAACCAATGACACCTCCCTAGCCAGCGCCTCTTCCCAGAGCACTCGGTAGCGCGCAGCTTGATCCTTGGCCTCGTCCAGTTTTGATCGCATTTCGTCGCCGGGCTTTGTCTCGACCTTAGCCGCCGCATCAATAGCTTCGATGAGGTCGCTGAATATCGGACGGGACTTTTTAATTGTCCCTTTCTTGCGTCCTGCTTCCAAAGAAACCGAGTCGTTGGTGATTTTGGTTCCTTTAAGAACATTGATCGGCTTCCCCTTTTTCAGACGCTCCAATGCTTCGAAGTAGTCTTTGAGAATGTCAGTCATCTTCACCTCCTCTAGAGTGAACCACAGGGTGTTCCTGCGACCGCCATTCGCGTTCTACACGCTCCAGTGACTCCAACTCTTCCCGCTCCATCACTTCTGATATCGAGCCGGGCGTAATGTGTGCCATCGCTGCACGCTTGAGTCGGATTGTTTGCATGATCTTTGAGTGCTTGCCTATCAGATGCTTGCACCCATCAGTGGCGCAAACGGTGTCAATGAGGTTCAGCCCCTTGCGGGTTTCACAAATGCCCGGTCGGGTGCAGCCTCCCAAGGGGCCGTCGCGGTAGGCAAGCAATCCAGCTTTCATTTGCTTTGCAACGTCCTCGCGAGACATAACCACGCCACGTTCCCGCTGCCGTTCGTAGAAGCTTCCCGCCCCTCCGAACATGGGCTCGGTGCAACTCAGAACGTCGCGTACGAAGGCTAGCATCTCAGCCTCCTCGGCACCATCCTGCCATTCGACCGCGACGTGCTTCTTGTATTCGTCTGGATCGTCCGCAATGAAATTCTTGCAGAAGGTGCTCCCACGTCCATAGTACAACGCCATTTCCCGAGTCATGTGCTGCAACTGTCTTCGCAATGAAGAAAGACGAACCAAGCCGCTGGCGTTGGCATAAACAGCTATGCTTCGGCGCAACTGATGGGAAGTCAATGGCCAGCGCTGCCCAACAGCGAATTCAGGCTCATCGCGCCAGGGACGAAACGGGTCGATTTCCTCCAACTCGGCGATATCCTCTTCCTCGATGAGTGGGCACAGGCGCGAGCGCAACAAATCATTAGCATCCCAAAGCATTAGCTTTGGAGTCGAAATGCGTTCTACCGTAAGGTCACGACGTGCCATCCACGGCAAATAATCGCATGAAGTAAACAGCGGATAGTCGTCCTTAAAATCATCGTCTTCGCTCGGCTTAATACCAAGGAAACTGTAGGTTGCCGTCGAGAACTCTTGTGCCAGCCGGATAGCCCGGAATCCGTCAAGCTCGGTGGTAACCCACTTTGTCCTTAAACGTCTTCCTTTGTTAAATTTGGTCGTATAGCCAGTAATTAAACAGTGTTTTCGGCCATGAGAACCATTTTCATCGATCATGCAGTGATACGGGAGACTGTTTGCCTCTTTGTCCCGCATGCCACTAAACACATGGATCTGTAGCTTGCAGACACGGAAAATATCAGTGATCGCGCCAGCAATGCTTCGCAAAGAGTTCCTGCCAAATCCGCGCTTTTCTAGGAATGTGCCGAGTTTGTACTTCTCGATTAGGGCGGGACCGATAGGAATACGGCTATTGGTCATGCGGACCTGTGCATGGGCAGTGATGGCTTCATGTAGCGCATTCAGCAACCGAGACTTATGTGCCTCAATGTCATCGAGTTCCGTCGAGAGGTTATTGATAAATGAGGCGTAGATTCTCGTGGGTAAAGGGGCAACTTGACGTAGGTTGTTGCGGTACTCCTTGTCTCGCCGCAGTATGTCCATCCATCTCTTCGGCCTCGCCAATGTGAAACCAAGTTGTGTTTCGGGATTGAGGGTGCGAAGGAAAGTAATCCACTCTATCCAAACACTCACGGCGTGATTGGGAAGGCTTTCGCCACAAGCGTCAAGAAGGGTACTTTGCGATAGTACGTTTTGCACTGTGCATGCGCGCTCCTCGGCAAAGCGTGCGACATTGCGCAGATATCTGAGTAATTCATAGAGCGTTTTTGGTGCTTTTTCTCTGCCAAAGTAGATTTGCCGTGTCATTAGAAACTGCAGTTCGCGTATGCGGGCTTCGCGCTCAGGTGTAATGTCCTCAGTAATGATTGATACTCTGTTACTGTTTTGCTTCCAATAAAAAAAATGCAGTAAGCATCTCTTCTGATCGGCAGTATAGGCGGTCCATGGCCAGACGTATTCGCTGACCATGTGCGGAGTCCCATCCACATCGCGGCAGATGATATGCCCCAAGGGGAGACGGATACCCCAGTCCTCGTCCCAAGGATCAGGGCCTTGGGTGAATTTGTGTAATCCAATTCGCGCATCTATTTTCATGCGATGATTCCCAATTCGAGGAATAACTGAAATTTGTCTGCAAAGAACGGTGTTAGATTGCCGTTCTGATACACATCATTACGCACCCCCTCTACCATCTCGCTGCAGTTTCCGAAGTTAGCAATCTTCGCGAGGTCACTGTCACACTTCAAAATCAGTGGACGCAGTGCTTCTTCGTGCTTCGGGCCGAGTATTACCTGCTCCATGACAAATGCAGCCGAGGCGATTTTGCGTGTGTCCTCTTCACTAGCGGTGAGAATTCGGTGGGCACAGAACAGGCAGCCCTGACCAGTCTTGCAATCCGGCTTCACAGGTGCATTTTCGGCCAACAACTCGGGATGACCAAAGCTTTCGCAACATCCGCCCTCTTCAAGCGAACGAGCATCTACATCCTTGAGCGCAATTACGCGTTGCCGTTTTGCAGACTCGGAGACTGAATGCAGGAAGAGCGACATTTCATCGCGGTGATCAATTACTGATCCAGCGTCGTAGTGCATCTGCACGGTACGTTCTGAGTTCTGAAGGACCTTAGCTGTGACAGAAGCGTCGTGGTGGCGTTGGTACCAGTCGGCTACGCTGGAACGGAGTATTCGAGATCCCATGCGAGGCAGTAGAGGGTCGATAGCGCGGAGCACAGAAAATAGAGACTCAAGTGCTCCTGCCCCAAACTGCCGAGGCGGATTTGCGTTATGTATGCCTAAAGTGAAGAACAAGTAAGGAAAGGAAATGTCGCCAAGAAGGTATCGGCGCAGCTCCATGAAGCGTCGAAGAGATGTCATGAAAGTTGCGGGCATGGCAATTGTGATTTGTTTGCCACCTGCCCGAAATTTGATTGATCTAAATTGCTGGTTAAGAGTGGCTGCGTCGATCTCGCCGTTCGTTTCGATTTCCCGCACCACAGACTCGTTTGCTCCGGTGTTACAGAGAAAAAGGAACAAGAAGGCATTGTGCGCAATCATGCCAAGCTTGATTCGCATAGGATCCCGTGGGTTTCTGTTCGCCTCGTTGATTCTACTTCCTGCATCTGCTATGAGTCTTTTGGCGATTTTGTTTCTTTCAGATGGGTACTTCCAAAACGAATAGTGATGCGAAATCTCGTCAGGAGTAAAAAGGCGGCCGCCGGCGTAGTCGTATGCCCAGTGTGGGTGGCCACCCTCTTCTCGTTTGGTTCCCCATTGATGTGGGGGGAGGCGCCATTTATAAATGGGAAAAAGCCAAAGGTGGCTTTCTTCCCAACCGAGGCTGTCCGGCAGTAATAGCTTGTAAGGAAAGGAGCGTTGCTCCAGCACTAGATTGCATAGGCCGTCGAAAAAGGCTTGGTTGAGGGCCACGCCATGAGCGAAATCGTGCGGCGCCAATGGATCAGACCCATTGGGGTTCTTTGGGATCTTGATTTGGCGGATTCCGCTATGGAGATCTTCGAGACCAGTCGTGGCCTCAAGAAGATCGCGAATATAGTAATTTCTATGGTGGAGTGTTTTCTCGCCAAACTCCTGCCTACTGTAGCGCTCCAAATTTTCGTTTGCCCATCTCTCATATGCTTCACGAGTGGCGGCGCCGCCAGACAGGCAGTCATGAAGGCAGTTGGCATCCGCCCAGTCGAGGAACAATTTTACGCCTACGCTCGCATAGCAATTTATCGTCTCTAAAGACCTGCCGCTCTCTGTAGCAAGCCGAGATAATGCCTTTATGAGGTGCAGGACCTGCTTGGGACGCTGCTTGAGAAAGGAACTAATTACAACTTCGCGCGCTTGACATCGTTTCCGATGCTTGTGTGAACGCATGGCGTAGCAGTAGGCGCCAAGGTCGTGGTATTTGTCACCAATTCTCAGGATAACCTGCTCCGGATACAGAATGCGGGTATTCTTGCCCAACGGTAGGTTGATAGTAACTGTCGGACGCGTGACAAAGATGTGTTCTGCATGCTTATTCATGCGTCACCTCTATGCCTTTCATCGCCTGTTCAGTCCACTTTTGCAACTGCTCCCCATAGCCATTCACCGCTTCGTAAATCGCATCCATCTGACTGCGATAGTTGAGGTAGAGGTCGGTGGTGGCGAGGCTCTCATGCCACAGCAAATCCTTCACGGTCATCCGAGCTCGATGCAGGGTGATTGTTTCTGCTAGCACCAACTTCATCAGAAGTTCAGTCATGTTCATGCCAAAGCTGGCACGTAGGTCGTGAATCCGATAATGAAAGTGTTTATCATGATGCTCGCGTACGAATGGAATTACTTGATCCTTGAGGAACTGTCGAACTGGCTGACCGGACTTCTCGTGCCGACGGTTGAAATCTGGATTAAAACGCAGGACCTCGTCCTTTGCTGTGTAATAAGGATTGCCCTGCTGTGTCAGGAATAAGTAGGGATCGGGATGTTCGCCCAGCTTTGCAACGAATCTAGTCCTCCGTATCTTGGCACGCTCGGAAATGGCATAAGTGTGGAGCACTTCATACACAGAGCGCGGAACTTGCAGCACGCCGTTCTTGTTGTTCTTAGTGTCAATGCCTGTGCCTGGCCCCGCTCTCAGCTTAAAGACCTCGCCTTCACCAGTCAGCGCTCTCGAATAATGGGGGTGAGGTTGAATAAAGTGCCGCAAACGAAGCGTACCGGCTGTTTGGATGCGCGCCCCGGTGGCCAACATAAAGAGTTGGAACAGGTAGCACTCAGTGTTGCCCTTTGCCTTTGTGGCCTCAAGAATCCATTTCTGCTCCCTGCTGGTGAGCGGTCGAAGCCTGCCGCCATCCTGGATAGTTCCTGCAAAAGGATCCTCTGACTTTGGTGCGCGAATACTAACGTCAGTGGAAATGACTTTCTTTGAAATTGCTCGACCTTCTGTTGTTTTGAAGGAAAGTTGGTATTTCTTTTCTTCCCATGGGGGGCACTCTGGCTGAAAGTAGTTGTTGTCAATCAACCAGCGGTAGAAAGCGATTACAGTTCCCATGCGCCGCTTGGCGGTCGCAGGTGCAATCTCTCCAGCTTGAATTTGCTGTTGAAGATAACCACGATAGCGATACGTTGGGCGCCTCAATTTGATCTTTGGAAATAGGAACATCAAGTCGTCAGGTCTATCCTGAGAGTCCAGCCATTCTTTGTAAGCACCTAGATCATCTGCCTTGCTTTGGAAAGACGTCATGACGGGGCTAGTTTCCGCTTCCAACTGTGACAAGATATAAATGGTGCCAAGGGACCAAGGAACTCCCCCTCGGTCAAGGACAACAGGAAACAGGTTGTAGCTGAAACTACGCTCAGCTTGCTCATCCAATTTAATTCGGTATTGATAGGTCAGGGCTGGATGTCCTTTGCCCTGGTTGATAACCCTTTTAAGCGCGTGCGGGTCATCCTCTGTCGTTAACTCCGACAGTTGAAATACTGGCAAAATGACCTTGCGGCGCAATTCCTTCAAAACTTGCTTCCTTTCAATAGAGAACATGTCCATTTTACAGAAAACTTGCATTACATATCAAGCAGTGCAAGACTTGCATGTACTGATTCAGGTGCCGGCCAATCGCATCGGCTACACCCAGCTCAGCCTCGGCCAGCTCAAGATTCTGCAGGAAGTCATCACGCTTTCCATCTTCGTGCCGTTCGCGGTCATCTACATGAACCAGCCGCTGAAGCTGGACTTTCTGTGGGCAGGTTTGTGCCTGATGGGTGCGGTGTATTTTATTTTCAGGACGTAAAAACCTTGCACCACAGAGACACGGAGGAAGGCCAACCCGAAAGCAGTTTTGCTTTCTCTGTGTCTCTGTGGTGAGTTTGTTTTGTTGGGATTTTAAACATGCAAAAACACATCCACATCCTCGGCATCTGCGGCACCTTCATGGGCGGCATTGCCGCCATCGCCAAACAATCCGGCTACCGCGTCACTGGCTGCGATGCCAACGTCTATCCGCCGATGAGCACGCAGCTCGAAGCCCATGGCATCGAGTTGATCGAGGGCTGGGGGGTGGATCAGCTCGACCTCAAACCCGATGGGTTCGTCATCGGCAACGTGGTGTCGCGCGGCAATCCGCTGTTGGAAGAAATCCTCAATCGCCACCTGCCCTACACCTCCGGCCCGCAGTGGCTGGCGGATACGCTGTTGCGCGACAAATGGGTGCTGGGTGTGGCGGGCACGCACGGCAAGACGACGACCGCTTCGATGTTGGCGTGGATTTTGGAATATGCGTCCTTGAATCCCGGCTTCCTCATCGGCGGCGTGCCGCAAAACTTCGGCATTTCGGCGCGCATCACCGACTCGCCTTTCTTCGTGATTGAAGCCGACGAATACGACACTGCCTTCTTCGACAAGCGTTCCAAGTTTGTGCACTACCGCCCTCGCACGGCGATCCTGAACAACCTCGAATTCGACCACGCCGACATTTTTCCAGACCTCGCCGCAATCGAAACCCAGTTCCACCATTTGGTGCGCAGCGTGCCCGGCAGCGGGCTGGTCGTGTGCAACGGGCGCGAGGAATCGCTGCAGCGCGTGCTCCAGCGCGGTTGCTGGACGCCGGTGGAAACTTTCGGCGCTCCTCTTCCGTCGGGAGAGGAGCTGGAGGTGAGTGAAAGCGGCTGGAACATCGATGCACACGATGGGGTGTCGCTGAACGGCAAAGTGCAGGGTAAGTTGGAATGGAACCTGCTGGGCGAACACAACCGTCAGAACGCGCTCGCCGCCTTGGCCGCCGCGCGCCACGCCGGCGTGCCGGTCGCACAAGGTCTGGCGGCGCTGGCCAAATTCAAAAACGTCAAGCGCCGCATGGAAGTGAAAGGCCAGGTCAACGGCATCACCGTGTATGACGATTTCGCCCACCATCCCACGGCCATTGCCACCACCGTTGCCGGACTGCGGCGCAAAGTCGGTGGCGCGCGCATCCTCGCCGTACTGGAGCCGCGCTCCAATACCATGAAACTGGGAGTGATGAAGGACGCGTTGCCCGCCAGTCTGAAGGATGCGGACCTGACCTTCTGTTACGCCGGCAATCTCGGCTGGGATGCGCGCGCCGCGCTCGCGCCGATGGGTAGCCAAGCGGTGGTAAAAGACGATCTCTCCGATTTGATCGAAGCGGTCGCTGCGGTCGCCAAATCGGGCGACCAGATTCTGGTAATGAGCAATGGCGGTTTTGGCGGCATCCATGACAAGCTGCTAAACCGTCTGGCCGGCAAACCATAAACAACCGTCCCGCCCCGCCCACAATTCATCATTTACGATCATGCGGACGGACCAGCATGACCGATTATTTGAGGCCTTTACATGACCGTCTTGCAACAACTCTTCACCCGCCGCATGCTGATTTGCGTGTTCACCGGCTTCGCTTCCGGCCTGCCGCTATTCCTTCTGTTCAATCTGGTGCCTGCCTGGCTGCGCACCGAGCACGTCGATCTCAAGACCATCGGCCTGTTCGCGCTGATCCAGTTTCCCTACACCTGGAAATTCATCTGGTCGCCGTTCCTTGACCGCTATGTGGTGCCGGTGCTGGGACGACGACGCGGCTGGATGCTGCTGACCCAGATCGGACTGCTGGTGACCATCGCCGCGATGGGCGGGTTTTCGCCGGCCAGCGACCTGGTCGCCATCGCTTGGATCGCCACGCTGCTCGCCGTATTAAGCGCGACCCAGGACATCGTGCTCGACGCCTATCGGCGCGAGTTGTTGAGCGATGCCGAACTCGGTCTGGGCAACGCCATCCACGTCAACGCCTACCGCATCGCCGGGCTGGTGCCCGGCTCGCTGTCGCTCATCCTGGCCGACTTCCTACCTTGGAGCACGGTGTTCATCATCACCGCGCTGTTCATGCTGCCCGGCATCGCCATGACACTGATGGTGAGCGAACCGCTTCGTGCCTCCCCGCCCAAGACACTGCGCGAAGCCGTGGTGGAACCGTTCCACGAATTCATTACCCGCAACGGCTGGCACAGCGCGCTGCTGGTGCTGGCCTTCCTGTTGTTCTACAAACTCGGCGACAGCATGTGCACCGCGCTGGCGACGCCGTTTTATCTCGACATGGGATTCTCCAAGACCGACATCGGCCTCATCGCCAAGAACGCCGGGCTGTGGCCCTCCATCATCGGCGGCATGCTGGGCGGACTGTGGATGGTGAAGATCGGCATCAACCGCGCGCTGTGGCTGTTCGGCGTGGTGCAGATACTCTCCATCTTCGGCTTTGCCTGGCTGGCTTCCAAGGGACACTTCGATGTCATCGGCGTCGCCGAACGCGCGCAACTCGCCATCGTGATCGGCCTTGAAGCCCTCGGCGTCGGCCTTGGCACCGTCGCCTTCGTCGCCTTCATCGCCCGCACCACCCACCCCGCCTACACCGCCACCCAGTTCGCGCTGTTCACCAGCCTGATGGCGATACCGCGCACCTTCGCCAATGCCGCGACTGGCTGGCTGGTGGAAAATATGGGGTGGATGATGTTTTTCCTGCTGTGCGCGTTGCTGGCACTGCCAGGGATGCTGCTATTGTTCAAGGTTGCGCCGTGGGGTGAAACCCCACAGAATACGCAAAGGTGATTTACACCGCTGTCGTTTGGAAATCGCGGATAGCGGATTTGCCCGAAAATTGTTGCACCTGGTTATTGAGCGCGCCGAACTTCTTCCCGGCGGGCAGCGGGGGTAATCGACAACCGTGCTGCTTGGGCACGTGCTTATATGAAAATGGCCGGTCTGGTAGAGAACACTCGTAGAGGTGTTTTTCGCATCACCCACCCTACGCGGCCGGGAGGCATACCGGGCTGGGCCGGCATGACGTGGGCTAAGTTTTTTTCTTGGCGGTTGTTTTCTTGGCAGCCGTTTTTTTACCGGCCGTTGCCTTTGCCGCGGTTGTTTTGGCTTTGGTTGTCGTCTTGGCGGTCTTTTTGGCTGCTGCTTTCTTTGCGACGGGTTTTCTGGCGGTCCTGGTTTTGCCGCTTCCACCCTTGGCCGCCTTGGCGGCAATCAGTTCCAGCGCTTCTTCCAGGGTCACCGCTTCCGGCGTCACTTCCTTTGGCAGGGTGGCGTTGACCTTGCCGTGGCGGGCATAGGGGCCGTAGCGGCCGCTGCAGATTTCGACGGGAGCGTGGTCGTCCGGGTGTTCGCCCAGTGTGCGCAGGACGGTGGCACCGCCGGTTCTGGCCTGTGCCAACAGTTCTACCGAGCGTTCGAGCCCGATGTCGAAGATGCTGTCGCTGCGCGGAATCGATTTGAACTTGCCGTCATGGCCGATGTAGGGACCGAAACGACCGATGTTGACGATGACTTTTTTGCCTGTCTCGGGGTGCAGACCCAGGTCGCGCGGTAGCGAGAGCAATTTCAGCGCGTGGGCTAAATCTGCTTGTTCCAGCGGGAGCTCTTTGGGCCAGGACACGCGTTTCGGTTTGGTTTTTTCCCCTTCCACCACTTCGCCGAGTTGGACATAGGGGCCGTAGGGGCCGCGCAACAACAGGACTTGTTGCCCGGTTTCCGGATGTGCGCCCAATTCCTTGCGCGCTTCGCCGGGTTCTTCTTCTCCGCTCAAGCTGCGGGTGTAATCGCATTCCGGATAAGCGGTGCAGCCGATGAAACTGCCGCGCTTGCCAAGGCGTTTCGACAGCGGTTTGCCGCACTTGGGACAGGCTTCTTCCAGAATCTCGGTGCCGGGACGATCAACGTCTTTCTTGTCAACGATAAGCTGGTTGAAGCCCTTCCAGAATTCATCCAGAACCGGGATCCAGTCGCGCTTTCCTTCGGAGACTTCATCCAGTTCGTCTTCGAGGTTGGCGGTAAAACCGTAATCCACATAGCGGGTGAAGTGTTCGGTGAGGAACTTGATGACCACGCGCCCGACGTCGGTGGGCACGAAGCGTTTCTTGTCGAGCGTGGCGTATTCGCGCGCCTGCAGGGTGGAAATAATAGTGGCGTAGGTGGAGGGGCGGCCGATGCCGTATTCTTCCAGCGATTTGACCAGACTGGCTTCCGAAAAACGCGGCGGCGGCTGGGTGAAGTGTTGTTCGCCGTAGAGTTTGTCCGCGGGCAGCACATCGCCTTCGGCCAGCGGCGGCAACTTGGCGCTGTCTTCTTCCTCGGCATCGTCCACGTCTTCCATATACACGCCGATGAAGCCGGGGAACACCAGGGTCTGGCCGCTGGCGCGGAACAGGGTGTCGTCGCTGGAGAGGCGAATATCAACGCTGACGGTGTCGAAGCGCGCCGGTGACATCTGTGAGGCAAGGGTGCGTTTCCAGATCATCTCGTACAGGCGCATCTGGTCGATATTGAGGTGATCGCGCAGGCTATCTGGCGTGCGCGCAATCGAGGTCGGGCGGATCGCTTCGTGCGCTTCCTGCGCGTTCTTGGCTTTGCTCTTGTACAGCGGCTGCTTGACCGGGAGGTAATCGGCGGCGAAGTTGTCCTTGATGTAGCCGCGAATATCGGCGACAGCTTCGTTGGCGAGGTTGAGCGAATCGGTACGCATGTAGGTGATCAAACCGGTGGTCTGGCCGCCGATGTCCACCCCTTCGTACAGCGATTGCGCGGTACGCATGGTGCGGTCTGAGGTCATCCCCAGTTTGCGTACCGCTTCCTGTTGTAAAGTGGAGGTGGTGAACGGCGCGGCGGGGCTGCGCTGCTTGCCTTTCTTCTCCACGCGCACCACTTTGGGGGGCAGCTTGGCGGCGGCCAGTTTGGCGTGGATGGCGTCGTATTCAGCCTGGCTGCCAATGCCCAGTTGCTCCAGCTTTTTGCCCTGGAACTGGAACAGCTTGGCCTTGAACAGGGTGCTGTTTTTTTGCGTGTCCAGATGCACCGACCAGTATTCGCGGCTGTTGAATTTCTCGATTTCCAGTTCACGCTCGACGATCAGGCGCAAAGCCGGACTTTGCACGCGGCCCGCCGACAGGCCGGGGCGGATCTTGCGCCACAGCAGCGGCGACAAATTAAAGCCAACCAGATAATCCAGCGCCCGCCGCGCCTGTTGCGCGTTGACCAGCGGCATGGCGATCTCGCGCGGGTGGGCAACGGCATCCTGCACGGCTGATTGGGTGATCTCGTAGAAAACCACGCGCTTCATGGTCTTACCTTTGAGTGCGCGCTTGCTTTTCAGCAATTCCGAAATGTGCCAGGCGATGGCCTCGCCTTCCCGGTCGGGGTCGGGCGCGAGCAGGATGGTGTCTGCTGCGGCGGCGGCCCTGGCAATCGCGTCGACGTGTTTGGCATTGCGCGCGATCGTCTCGTAATTCATCGCGTATCCGTGATCGACATCAACCGCGCCGTTCTTCGGAACCAGGTCGCGCACATGGCCGTAGGAGGCCAGCACTTCGAAATCTTTGCCCAGATATTTTTTTAATGTCTTGGCCTTGGCGGGCGACTCGACGATCAGCAGGTTTTTTGGCATGAAATTTTAGTGAAGCTGGGTAGCGTCGGCAGGGGTGAGCAGATCCTCGATCAGCAGCGGATCAAGATCATCGTGCTGGTTCCATAGCACCATCAGGGCGATCAGCTTGACCTTGTCCAAAGCCAGCTTGTCGCGCCCCAGGGCCATGATGCGGTCGATGATCATCTCGCGCTCGATCGGGGTGATGATCTTGTTATGTTCCCAGAAGGCGATGAAACGCAAACCTTCAGCGCTGATCCTGTCTTCTTCAAAACTTGTATAGCAGCGCGACCCGCTTTGGTTGATGACGGGCGGGTACGAAGCGGCGGATAAATCGCGCAAACCGGACAGCCAGGCCAGCGCCTGATGGATATCGTCGTCCTCGAAACCGGCAGCGCTCAGTTTGGCCGAAAGGCGGTCCGATTCGGGATAACTCTCCGCGTCAAAGTAGCTCTCGAATAGATAGATCAAAATGTCGAACATAGGAAAAAATCAGGTGATTCGTTGATAGCGGCCGCCGGGCATCGGGGCAACCGCCCCGTCCAGCTCAAGTTGCAACAGGATGGCGGATAGCTCCGCTATCGTCAAGCCGCTGCGCTGCGCCAGTGTCTCCGCATCGACCGGATCGAATCCCAAATGTTGAAACAAGGGATGGTCGGGCGCGGCGGCAGCGGCCCCCGCCTTGAACAGGTATCCCAGTTCTTCGAGAATATCCTGCGCGCGCTCAACCAGTTTGGCTCCCTGCTTGATCAGGCTGTGGCAACCCTTGGCTTGCGGTGAGTGGATCGAGCCGGGGATGGCGAACACTTCCCTGCCTTGTTCCAGCGCCATACGCGCGGTAATCAGCGAACCGCTTTGCAGTCCCGCCTCAACCACCAGACAGCCCAGGCTGAGTCCGCTGATGATCCGGTTGCGGCGGGGAAAATTGGCGGGCAGGGGCGGCGTGCCAAGGGCAAATTCGGAAATAATGCAGCCGTCTTGCGCCAGTTGATGGGCCAGCTCGCGGTTGGATGCCGGATAAACCTTGTCCAGGCCGGTGCCGACCACCGCAATGGTGCGTCCTTTACCGCGCAGCGCCCCCCGGTGGGCGGCGGCATCGATCCCTTGCGCCAAACCGCTGACCACACAAAGACCACATTCGGCGGCGGATTGGGCAAAAGCCTCGGCATCGCGCAGCCCCTGGACGGTTGCGTTGCGGCTGCCGACGATGGCGAGTGCGGGAGTGTTGAGCAGATCGACCCGGCCTTTGACATACAACAACAGCGGCGGGTCGGCAGTATTGAGCAGGGCTTGCGGGTAAGCCGCATCAGCTACCGTGACGATCCGGTTCAGCGGGTCGGCAAGCCAGCCTGCCGCCGACACCAGGTGTGTTTCATCCACACCGGCGAGAATCGCGCGCGCCACCGGTTGGCGCACATATTGGGTCAGCGACGACTGGGATTGTTGCAGAACCGCAGCGGGAGAACCAAAGGCGAGCAGCAGTTTGCGCAGCCCCTCGCCGCCCAGACCGGGAATTATGGCAAGCCGAAGCCAGTCCGCCAGTCCGGGGTCAAGCGTCATTTATTCGGGATTGCGCGCGCTGTCCAGGATTTGCACCGGCAATTTGGTCTCGAGCACCAGTGCGTAAGAGACTTTGTTGAACACACGGAACACCATGGCCAGTCCGTAACGCATATCCGGCAATTTCACATCGGGGGTGAACAGGCCCTTGGTTTTGAGGGTTTCGCCTTTTTGGTACAGGGCCAGCACGTGGCCGGTTTCGATGCCATTACGCCGGCCTTTGTTGAGGGTGATGACCGAGTATTGGCCGGCCTGTTGCACCCCGCCATAGATTGAAATGACTTTTGCGCCGATCTGCGTATTGGGCACACGGGGATAAAAATCGGTGGAATAGCCCGCCGCGGCCTGAGCGAAAAAGTCGCCTTTGTTGATCTCCAGAACGGCGTGGGTAATGCGCAAGGTGCTGGGGTCGGCAAATTTTTCCACCTCGGCATCGCCCAGATACAGAACCTCCTGCCCCAGCGCTTCACCCGTATCAGGATCGGCGAATTTCACGTTGGGCCGATAGACTTGCCACAACAAGCCCTGGTCGAATGGCAGGTTTTGCGCATAGGCCACATCATTGTCGGACAACAGGGTGCGCTGTTCATAGGTGCCAACCAGCTTTGGCGCCCGCGCCAATTCCTCTTCCTCGATCACCAGCGGGCGGCGCAGAAAAGGTCCGATCACATTCAGCGGGATCGCCGGAATGGCCTCGCTGTTTTTGGCCAGCACCCGCACCCTGGGCTGAAGCTTGACCAATTCCGATGGCGTCACCGGCTGATTCACCACCAGCTGGCCTGTCGCGCGATCCAGATAGACCACATCGCCCGGATAGATCCAGTGCGGGTCCTTGATTTGCTCCTTGTTCAGGGCCCAAATTTCCGGCCACTTCCACGGTGTCATAAAGAATCGGGCGGAGATATCCCACAGCGTATCCCCCTTGACCACAACATAACGGTCCGGCGCGTCTTCGCGGATTTGCACGACATCGGCAGAGGCGAGGATGGGCAACAGCAGGCAAATCAGCGATATAATCTTGCGCATGGAAAACCCCAGCAAAGTAAAGGAATGCGGCACAAACTTGTTGCGCCGGTTTAAATTCTGCATCTAGTCTATTCAGTTGGCAAGCATTTATGGCTCTACTACCAATACTTCAATATCCCGACCCGAGGCTGCACAAAGTTGCCCGGGCCGTTACGCAGGTGAACGATGAAACGCGCCGTCTAGTGCGGGATATGGCCGAAACCATGTACGCGGCACCGGGGATCGGGCTGGCGGCAACCCAGGTGGATGTGCATCTGCGCGTGATTGTCATGGATATCTCCGAGACGCATGATGATCTGAAAGTATTCATCAATCCCGAATTGCAGGCGCAAAGCGGCGAGGAGGAAGGGGAGGAGGGCTGTCTTTCGGTGCCGGGAATCTACGAAAAAGTCAGGCGGGCGGCGCGCGTGACAGTGCGCGCCCTGAATCAACAGGGTGAGCCGTTCACCCTGCAAGCCGACGGTTTGCTCGCGGTTTGCATCCAGCACGAGACGGATCATCTGCAGGGGCATGTGTTTGTCGAACATCTCTCGCATCTCAAACAATCCCGCATTCGCGCCAAGCTGAAAAAACAGCGGCGCGAAACCCTGTAGCAGGCGAACGTGAATATCCTGTTTGCCGGAACCCCGGATTTCGCCGCCGCCGCCCTGGCCACTTTGCTCCAAAGCGAACACCGGCTGATTGGCGTGTTGACCCAGCCGGATCGACGCTCGGGACGCGGCATGCAACTCAGTGCCAGCCCGGTGAAACGCTTGGCGCTGCAGCACGGCATCCCCGTGCTGCAGCCGGACAGCCTGAAAGGCGACGTGATTCAGCAGGAATTGCGCGCGCTACAGCCGGACGTGATGGTGGTGGCCGCCTACGGCTTGATTTTGCCCCCGGCGGTATTGCAGCTCCCGCGCCACGGTTGCCTCAACATCCACGCCTCATTGCTGCCACGCTGGCGCGGCGCGGCACCCATCCAGCGCGCCATTCTGGCCGACGACCGGCAGACCGGGATTACCATCATGCAGATGGACGCCGGGCTGGATACGGGAGACATTGTGTTGCAGCAAGCATGCCCGATCAGCAGCGAAGACAACGCGCAAACCCTGCACGACAAACTCGCCAGCCTCGGTGCCGACTGCATCGTGCGAGCGCTGCAGCGGCTGGCCAACGGCCCCCTGCGCGCGCAACCGCAGGATGCCGGCCAGTCCAGTTACGCGGCCAAATTGAGCAAGGCGGAAGCCTGGTTGGAGTGGAATCGCTCCGCTGCCGAATTGGAACGCGCGGTGCGCGCCTACAATCCCTTTCCGGTCGCCTGCGGCGAGTTGAACGGGACGGCGATCAAAATCTGGCGCACGCGCCGCGGCAGCGGCAAGGGAATCCCCGGCACCGTGCTGGGCATGGACAAGAGTGGAATCGAAGTGGCTTGCGCCGAAGGCTCGCTGTGGTTGGAAATCCTGCAAAAACCCGGCGGCAAACCCTTGCCCGCCGCCCAGTTCGTACAGGGATTCGGGTTGAGCGTCGGCAACCGTTTTGGCAAGGGAGCAGCATGAATCTGATCCAGACCGAAGCCGCCAAATTGGTGAAACGGGTGATGGATGGCGGCAATCTGGACCATGCGTTGCAGGAGGTGTTGCGCGCGCATGCGGAATTCAGCCCGCAACAGCGCGGCGCCCTGCAGGATCTGGGCTACGGCACGGTGCGCTATTTCGCCCGTCTGCAGTTTTTCCTCGATCGACTGCTGACAAGACCATTGCGCGAGCCGCACTTGGGATATCTGATGGCGGTTGCCCTGTACCAGCTCGAATTCAGCAAAAGCGCGGAACACGTCATCGTCGATCAGGCGGTGCGTGCCGCCAAGCGGCACAACCCGGCAACCGCCCCCTTGGTGAATGCGGTGTTGCGCCACTTTTTGCGCCAGCGTGTCACGTTGCGCCAGCAGGCGGATGCCGATCCGGCGACCCGCCATGCCTATCCGCGCTGGTGGGTCAGTCAGTTACAAGATCAATACGGCACGCGTGCCGGGGAGATTCTAGAAGCAGGCAACCGGCATCCGCCGATGACCCTGCGGGTGAATGTCCGGCAGGGGACGGCAGCAGCGTATCTGGAGGCGTTGGCACGCGAGGGAATGGCCGCGACCCGGCTTGCCCCCGATGCCCTGATGCTGGCGCAACCGGCGGCGATTGAGCGTCTGCCGTATTTTGCCGAGGGCAGGGTGTCGGTACAGGATGCGGGAGCACAATGCGCTGCCGGCCTGCTGGATGCGCGCACCGGAATGCGCGTGCTGGATGCCTGCGCCGCACCGGGCGGCAAGGCCGCGCACCTGCTCGAGCGTGCCGATATCGAATTGGTGGCGCTGGACAAGGATGCGGCTCGTTTGCAGCGGGTGCGGCAAAACCTGGAGCGCCTCGCGCTGCGGGCCGAACTGGTGTGCGGCGATGCGGCCGACCCGCAGGCCTGGTGGGATGGCCGGCCATTCCAGCGCATCCTGGCCGATGTGCCCTGCTCCGCTTCCGGGGTGGTGCGCCGTCATCCCGACATCAAATGGCTGCGCCGTCCGGCGGACATCGAAGGATTCGCGCATCGGCAATTGCAGATTGTGCAGGCGCTGTGGCCGCTGCTCGCGCCCGGTGGGGTGATGCTGTACGCGACCTGCTCGATTTTCGCCCGCGAAAACCAACAGGTGATCGATCAATTCCTGCAAACCCAGGCCGATGCCGGGCGCGGGAAAATCACCCTGGACGGGATTGGGCACGCGGCCGGACAATTGTTGCCGGACCCCCGCCATGACGGATTTTTTTATGCCCTGCTGCACAAAAAAAATTGATTCACGCCTGGGCTGGCTGGCGCTGCTGATTTTCTGGGCCGGCGCGGTTTTCGCCGACGGTATCAACCTAGAAAAAGCGGAAGCCCGGCTGACGCCCGATGGTTACGTGCTCTCGGCCAATTTTGAGATCAAGCTCCCGCCCCAAGTGGAGGATGCGTTGCGCCACAATGTCACCCTGTATTTCGTCAGCGAGCTTTCCTTGCATCGCACCCGCTGGTATTGGCCCGACAGCGACATCTTCGTGCAGCAGAAAACCAGCAAGCTTTCATTCAATTCCCTGACCCGGCAATTTCGCATCAGCAGCGGCGGCGGTTTGTATCAAAGCTTCGCCACCCTGCCGGAGGCGCTGCATCTGCTTGGACGCCAGTCCACCCCGCCAATCGACACGGCACTGCTGGGCCATTCGGGCGATGGCTATTTCTCGCGTCTGGTCAAAAAAAGCAGCCGGGTGGGCGCCAAAGCCTCGATGCGCCTGGATATCGATCAGTTGCCAAAACCGCTGCAAATTAACGCCATGACCAATGACCAATGGAGTGTCAGTTCCGCCGAGTTTCACTGGGAAATCAAAACCGAAGCGCCGGCAGAAACGGGGCGGCCATGAAATATCTGGTCCTGTTTTCGGCGCTGGCCGGCGTTCTGTTGCTCTACCTGCTCGCCAGCGCGAGCGGCAATACCGAGCTTTACTCGCAAAACTATGCGGCCTTGCTCGGCCTGACCGGCAGCCTGGCGCTGGGGCTGCTGCTGCTGGTGCTGTACCAGATTGGGCAGTTGTACGGAAAACTGAAACGGCGGGTGTATGGCGCCAAGCTGACCTTGCGACTGGCCGCTTTTTTTTCCCTGATTGCGGTGCTGCCAGGGTTGCTGGTGTACGCGGTGTCGGTGCAGTTCCTGCAAAAAAGCATCGAGTCATGGTTCGACGTGCGGGTGGAAAAAGCGCTGGAAGGCGGCCTCAATCTGGCTCGAAGCACGCTGGAAAACGGGCTGGATGAGTTGGAGAAAAAAGGCCGATTTGTTGCCCTTGTTTTGGCGGAACAGGATCCGCGCCGCCATGCCGCAACCCTTAACCGCTTCATCGCCGAAGGGCTGACCCAGAAGGCCGCGGTTTTCGACCGAAAGGGAAATTTGCTGGCCCATGCCGGCGATGCCCGCCCGGCAATCGGGCCGCTCAAGGAAAGCATCGATACGGCGTGGCAGGTAGGAAAATTTCGCCGCATCGATGCGCTGCCCAACGAGCAGCTGACTTTGCAGGTGCTGCTACCGATCCGTTCGTCGCGCTGGCAAACCCCGCGTCTGCTGCAATTTACCCAGCCAGTGTCAGCGCAGATGGCGAGCGATGCCGAAGTGGTGCGCGCGGTGTACGGCGATTACCAGCAACTTTCCCTTTCCCGCCTCGGCCTCAAGCGCCTGTTCGGAATCACCCTCACGCTGTCGTTGCTGATTGTTTTATTGAGCGCGTTGTCTGCCGCCTTCTATTTTAGCGCCAGATTGAGCGCCCCCCTGGCGGCGCTGGCCTCCGGCACGCGCGCGGTGGCCCAGGGGAATTTCAGCGGTAACTATCCGGTGTACGGCCGGGATGAACTGGGCGGCCTGACCGTGCTGTTCAACCAGATGACGGCGCAACTCGCCAGCGCAAAACAATTGAACGAGGAACAGCAGCAACAGGTGGCAGACGCCAAGGCGCACCTGGAAAGCGTGCTGGCCCACCTGTCGTCCGGGGTGCTGGTGGTTGATGCGCAGGCGGTGATCCGCTCTGCCAACGCCAGTGCCGGCCGCATCCTCGAAATCGGGGAAGAAGCGCTCAATGGGCAAAGCCTGCCAACCCTGGCACAGGCACATCCCCTGCTGCGCCCCTTCATCGAATCGGTGCAGCAGGGCATCGCCACCGCTTCGGGCAGTGTCTGGCAACGCCAAATGGAACGAATGAGCAAGAACGGCGAACAGGTGTTGCTATTGCGCTGCAATATCCTGGGCGCAGGCGGCCAGTTTAGTCATGTGCTGGTGTTCGACGACATCAGCCATCTGCTCCAGGCCGAGCGCCAGGCGGCATGGGGCGAGGTGGCGCGGCGGCTGGCGCACGAGATCAAGAACCCGCTGACACCGATCCAGCTTTCCGCGGAGCGCTTGCAACACAAACTTTCCGCCAAGCTGGAGCAACAGGATGCGCAGCTGCTGCAGCGGGCCACCGCGACCATCGTGAGCCAGGTTGCGGCGATGAAAAGCATGGTGAGTGATTTTGCCGACTATGCGCGGGTGCCGGCAGCGCAACTGGCGCCGCTCGATCTGCACGCATTGCTGCGCGAAGTGACCGGACTGTACGAGGCCAACAGTAGTCCGGTCACCCTGCGCCTGCAAGCGTCGCGCGCGCGTATCGAGGGAGATGCCACGCGCCTGCGCCAGGTAGTGCATAACCTGCTTCAGAATGCCCATGACGCGCTGCAGCAGACAGCCGACCCGCAGATCGTTCTGGCCACTGAAGATGCGCCGCACAATATGCTGTGTTTATCGGTCACCGATAACGGCAGTGGTTTTACGGAGCATTTTCTGGCCAAGGCATTCGACCCGTATGCCACGACCAAGCCAAAGGGTACCGGCTTGGGTTTGCCCATCGTAAAACGAATCGTCGAAGAGCATGGCGGCAGCATATCAATTCAAAGCACGCAGTCCGGCGGCGCGCGGATCGCGATTCTGTTGCCGCTGTTGCAGCAAAAAACGGAGATGAGCGCATGACTACAAAAAATATTCTGGTGGTGGACGACGAGGCGGGAATTCGCGAATTGTTGTCCGAAATCCTGTTCGACGAGGGCTACGGGGTGCTGCTCGCCGAAAACGCGCAACAGGCGCGGGAGCAGATGAAACATGCACCGGATCTGGTGCTGCTCGATATCTGGATGCCGGATACCGACGGCTTGAGCCTGTTGAAGGAATGGGTGGCAGAAGGCGCGCTCGACATCCCCGTGGTGATGATGTCGGGTCACGGGACGATTGAAACCGCCGTCGAGGCGACCAAGATCGGCGCTTCGGATTTTCTCGAAAAACCGATCGCGCTGAAAAAATTGCTGGCCACAGTCGAGCAGACATTGCAGCAGTCCGGGGCCGCTGCCGCGCCAATTGCAACAGATGATACGGCAGCCGAAAATCATGCCGGGTGGATCACGGTCGAGCTGCCGCTGGAGTTGCCTTTCAAGCAGGCGCGCGAGCATTTTGATGCCCTGTATCTGCAATACCATCTCGCCACGGCGGCCGGGAACCTGTCCGGTTTGGCGGACAAGATAGGCATCGAGCGCACCCACCTGTACCGCAAGCTTAAACAGCTCGGGATCAAACCGCCGAAAAGAAGCGCGGGCTGAATAAAACTGCGCGCCCGCAAATAGTGCCAGAATCGGTTGATTTGCCCTGCACTGGGCGGGTGGTGCATAATCTGCGCTCAAAATTTAAAGATAGTTGTAGTCCATTCACCCACAAGTTTCCGGAGGAGAGTCGAAATGTCAGGAGCACGCAGCGTCACCCCACCCAAATTCAACGACGTTACCGGTGCCATCCGCGCGCTGGCTATGGACGCCGTGCAGAAAGCCAATTCCGGCCACCCCGGCGCGCCGATGGGGATGGCGGAAATTGCCGACGTGTTGTGGAATCGCCATCTGCGCCACAATCCGGCCAATCCGAAATGGCCGGACCGCGACCGCTTTATGATGTCGAACGGCCACGGCTCAATGCTGGTGTACGCGCTCCTGCATTTGTCCGGCTACGATCTGCCGATGGACGAGCTGAAACGCTTCCGCCAGATGCATTCGAAAACGCCGGGTCACCCCGAATATGGTTACACCCCCGGCGTGGAAACCACCGGCGGCCCGCTCGGTCAGGGCATCACCAACGCGGTTGGGATGGCAATGGCGGAAAAACTGCTGGCCAACGAGTTCAACAAACCCGGCCACGTGATTGTCAACCACAATACTTACGTGTTTATGGGTGACGGCTGCATGATGGAAGGCATTTCGCACGAAGCCTGCGCGCTGGCCGGCACCTGGGGCCTGGGCAAGCTGACCGCATTCTGGGACGACAACAACATCTCCATCGACGGCCATATCGACGGTTGGTACACCGACGACACCGCCAAGCGTTTTGAAGCCTACGGCTGGCACGTCATCGCCAATGTCCAGGGGCACGATCCCGAAGCGATCGATGCCGCAATCAAGGCTGCCCATGCGGTGACCGACAAGCCGACCCTGATCTGTTGCAAGACCATCATCGGCGCGGGTTCGCCCAACAAGGAAGGCACCCATGACGTGCACGGTGCGGCGCTTGGCGATGCGGAAATCGCCGCGACACGCGAGCACATCGGCTGGAAATATCCGCCGTTCGAGATTCCGCAGCATGTCTATGACGCCTGGGATGCGCGCACCAAGGGAGAGGGACTGGAAAAGCTGTGGAACAACAAGTTCGCCGAATACAAAAAGGCTTACCCGAATGAAGCCGCCGAATTCGAACGCCGCATCAACAACCAGTTGCCGGTCAACTGGGCTGCCCATGCTGCCGAGTTCATCGCCAAGACCAACGAGAAGGCGGAGACCATCGCCACGCGCAAGGCTTCGCAGAACGCGATCAACGGCCTGCAACCCGCTTTGCCCGAGTTTCTGGGTGGCTCTGCGGACTTGACCGGTTCCAACCTGACCAACTGGACGGGCGCGCACCACGTCAGCGGCAAAAAACCGGGCAACTACATCAGCTACGGCGTGCGCGAATTCGGCATGTCGCACATCATGAACGGCATGGCACTGCACGGCGGCTTCCTGCCGTTTGGCGGCACCTTCCTGATGTTCTCCGAATACGCGCGCAACGCGCTGCGCATGTCGGCGCTGATGAAACAGCGCGTGATCTTCGTGTTTACCCACGACTCCATCGGTCTGGGCGAAGACGGCCCGACCCACCAGCCGGTCGAACAGACTGCCACCCTGCGCTACATCCCCAATATGCAAGTCTGGCGTCCGTGTGACACGGTCGAATCGGCCGTGGCATGGGTGGCGGCGGTGGAACGCAATGACGGTCCGTCCAGCCTGATCTTCAGTCGCCAGAACTTACAGTTCCAGAAACGTGATGCGGCGCAGATCGCCAACATCCGCAAGGGCGGTTATGTGTTGTCCGAAGCCGCTGGCAAGCCGCAGGCGGCCATCATCGCCACCGGTTCGGAAGTCGACCTGGCGATGAAGGCACAGGCAGCGCTGGCAGCTGAAGGTGTGAATGTGCGCGTCGTGTCTATGCCTTCGACCAACGTGTTCGACTTGCAGGATCAAGCGTACAAAAACAGCGTCCTGCCAAAAGGGATGAAGCGCGTTGCAGTTGAAGCGGGCGTTACCGGCGGCTGGTACAAGTATGTCGGTCTGGATGGTGCGGTGGTCGGCATGGACACCTTCGGCGAATCCGCCCCGGCGCCGGAACTGTTCAAGCACTTTGGCTTTACCGTCGAGAACGTTGTGAAGGCCGTCAAGAGCGTGCTCTAAGGCGATACAGATTTTTTAATTGATACACAAAAGGGAGAGAAGACATGGCAATCAAAATTGGCATCAATGGTTTCGGTCGTATCGGTCGCATGGTGTTCCGTGCGGCAGCCAAGGATTTTCCGGAAATCGAGGTCGTCGCAATTAACGATCTGCTTGAACCGGATTACCTCGCTTACATGTTGAAGTACGATTCCGTGCACGGTCGCTTCAATGGCGACGTCAAAGTGGAAGGCAGCAATCTGATCGTGAACGGAAAAAAGATTCGCCTGACCGCCGAGCGCGACCCGGCCAACCTGAATTGGAACGAAGTGGGCGCGGATATTGTGGTCGAGTGCACTGGCTTCTTCCTGACCAAGGAAACCTGCCAGAAGCATATTGACGCGGGTGCCAAGAAAGTGGTGCAGTCGGCGCCCTCGAAAGACGACACACCGATGTTTGTGTATGGCGTGAATCACGACAGCTACAAGGGCGAGGCGATTGTTTCCGCCGCCTCCTGCACCACCAACGGCCTGGCGCCGGTGGCCAAGGTGTTGAATGACACCTTTGGCATCAAGCGCGGCCTGATGACCACCGTGCACGCCGCCACCGCCACTCAAAAGACGGTTGACGGTCCTTCCAACAAAGATTGGCGTGGCGGACGCGGCATCCTGGAAAACATCATCCCTTCCTCCACCGGCGCAGCCAAGGCGGTGGGCAAGGTGATTACCGAGCTGAACGGCAAGTTGACCGGCATGGCCTTCCGCGTGCCGACCTCCGACGTGTCCGTGGTTGACCTGACGGTCGAGCTGAACAAACCGGCCAAATACGACGAGATCTGCGCGGCGATGAAGGCGGCTTCCGAGAGTGGTCCGCTTAAAGGCGTGCTGGGTTATACCTCGGAGAAAGTGGTATCCACCGACTTCCGCGGCTGTTCACAGCCTTCGACTTTCGACGCTGAGGCCGGCATTGCGCTGGACCCGACCTTCGTCAAGGTGGTTGCGTGGTATGACAACGAGTATGGCTATACCTGCAACCTGATGCGTCTGGTTCGTCACGTTGCCAAGTAATTCGCCTCGTTCAGGGCTGGCGCTGCCAGCCCTTTTTCTTCATGCCAGTTCAAAGGAAAAATCATGTCTGTAATCAAAATGACCGATCTGGATCTCAAGGGCAAACGCGTCCTGATCCGTTCCGATTTGAATGTACCCGTCAAAGACGGGAAAGTGACTTCCGATGCGCGCATCACCGCCTCCATGGCGACCATCAACGCCGCGCTGAAGGCCGGGGCCAAGGTAATGGTTACCTCGCATTTGGGCCGTCCGACCGAAGGGGAGTTTTCCGAAGAAAATTCGCTCAAGCCGGTGGCTGATACTATTGCCAACAAACTGGGCAAGCCGGTGCGCCTGATCCGCGACTGGATCGACGGCGGTTTCAACGTCGCTGAAGGCGAGCTGGTTCTGTTGGAGAACTGCCGCTTCAACCAGGGCGAAAAGAAAAGCACCGATGAATTGGCGAAAAAATATGCGGGACTGTGTGACGTGTTCGTGATGGATGCCTTCGGCACCGCGCACCGTGCGGAAGCCTCGACCCACGGCGTGGCAAAGTTCGCGCCCATCGCTGCTGCCGGCATCCTGCTCACCGAAGAACTTGAAGCTTTGACAAAGGCGCTGCTCAGCCCCGCGCGCCCGATGGTGGCCATCGTCGGCGGCTCCAAGGTTTCGACCAAGCTGACCGTGCTCGAATCGCTGTCGGAGAAATGCGAGCAACTGGTGGTTGGCGGCGGCATCGCCAACACCTTCCTCAAGGCGGCCGGAAAGAACGTCGGCAAGTCGCTGTGCGAAGACGATCTGGTGCCGACGGCACAGGCGCTGATGACCAAGATGCAGGCGCGCGGCGCAACCATCCCCATCGCGGTGGATGTTGTGTGCGGCAAGAAATTTGACGCCAACGAGCCGGCAGTGCTGAAAAATGCCGACGACGTGGCTGACGACGACATGATCTTCGACATCGGCCCGCAATCCGCCCAGCAACTGGCCGACATCATCATGCAGGCGGGCACCGTGGTGTGGAACGGTCCGGTTGGTGTGTTCGAGTTTGACCAGTTCGGCGAAGGCACCAAGACAATCGCCATGGCGATCGCCAATACCAAAGCGTTCACCCTGGCGGGCGGCGGCGATACCATTGCCGCCATTCAGAAGTACGACATCTATGACAAGGTGTCCTACATCTCCACCGCAGGCGGTGCGTTCCTTGAATTCCTCGAAGGCAAGACTTTGCCGGCAGTGGCGATTCTGGAACAACGCGCCAAACAATAATCAATCAGGAATCACATGCTGCGTAGAACCAAAATAGTTGCAACGCTGGGCCCCGCGTCCAGTGATCAGAAAGTGTTGGAACAAATGATCCGCGCCGGGGTTGATCTGGTGCGGATGAATTTTTCGCATGGCACCGCGCAGGATCACATGCAGCGAGCTGAAACGGTGCGTGCCGCCGCCGCCGCGGTCGGACGGACGGTCGGTATTCTGGCCGATCTGCAGGGGCCGAAGATCCGAGTCAGCAAATTTGAAAACGACAAGATCATCCTTAAAAAAGGCGACACGTTCATCCTTGACGGGGCGCTGAACGGCCTCGGCAACCAGGAGCGGGTCGGCCTGGACTACAAGGAATTGCCCAATGATGTGGATGTGGGCACCGTGCTGCTGCTTAACGATGGCCTGCTGGAGTTTCACGTCACCGGCGTCAAGGGGAGCGAGGTGCATTGCGTGGTGGTGCGCGGCGGTGTGCTGTCCAACAACAAAGGCATCAACCGCAAGGGTGGCGGTCTGACCGCTCCGGCATTGACCGACAAGGACAAGGAAGACATCAAGACGGCTGCGCTGATCAAGGCGGACTATCTGGCGGTGTCATTCCCGCGTTCTGCGGACGACATGAAGTTGGCGCGCGATTTGATGCATGCAGCCGGCGGCAAGTCGATGTTGCTGGCCAAAATCGAGCGCGCGGAAGCGATCCCGGTGCTGGAGGAGATCATCAATGCTTCCGACGCCATCATGGTGGCGCGCGGTGATTTGGCGGTGGAAGTTGGCGATGCGGCAGTTCCCGGTCTGCAGAAAAAGATGATCAAGCTAGCGCGCGCGCACAACAAACTGGCCATCACGGCAACCCAGATGATGGAGTCGATGATCACCAGCCCGATCCCGACCCGGGCCGAAGTGTCGGACGTTGCGAATGCGGTACTGGATGGCACCGACGCGGTGATGCTGTCGGCAGAAACTGCGGTGGGCGACTATCCGGTGGAAACCATCGAGGCGATGGCGCGCATCTGTCTGAAGGCCGAGCGCGAAGCGGAGGATCATGCGATTGATCGGCGCGGGAAACACCAGAAATTCACCCGCATCGACCAATCCATCGCGATGTCCGCGCTGTTCGCTGCCTCGCACTTGAAAGTCAAAGCTATCGTGGCACTCACCCAGTCCGGCTCGACCGCGCTGTGGATGTCGCGCCTCAATGCCGGAGTGCCGATCTTTGCCCTTACCCCGGTGCAGGAAACGCTGACCAAGGTCACCCTGTTCAGCGGGGTGCACCCTCTCGCCTTCCACTCGACAGCGAAGGAACAGTCGCAGGAGTTGCACAATGCGGAACAGGCATTGCTGGACAAAGGGCTGGTTGAAAACGGCGACATGATCGTGATGACTGTGGGCGAGGCGGTGGGCAAGGCCGGTCACACCAACACCATGAAAATCGTGCGGGTCGGCGATCGCCACATTACTTGAGTGGTTGAAGCCCCCGCTTTGGCAATTTAAACTGCAACAGAAAATCAGACCGTAATTTTTTAATCAGGAGGAAATATGGCACTCGTATCCCTGCGTCAACTACTCGATCACGCTGCCGAGCACAGCTATGGCTTGCCGGCGTTTAACGTGAACAATCTGGAACAAGTCAAAGCCATCATGGAAGCGGCGGATGAATGCAACAGCCCGGTCATCATGCAAGGCTCCGCCGGCGCGCGCAAATACGCGGGCGAGCCGTTCCTGCGCCACCTCATCGAAGCTGCCGTGGAAATGTATCCGCATATTCCCGTCGTCATGCACCAGGACCACGGCGCATCGCCGGCGGTCTGTATCAACGCCATCAAGTCCGGTTTCTCCAGCGTGATGATGGACGGCTCGCTGATGACCGACGGCAAGACCCCTTCCAGCTTCGATTACAACGTCAACGTGACCCGCAGCGTGGTGGAAATGTCGCACGCCGTCGGCGTCTCGGTCGAAGGGGAACTCGGTTGCCTCGGCTCTCTCGAATCCGGTGCCGGCGAGAAGGAGGACGGCCACGGCGCGGAAGGCGTGTTGAGCCATGACCAACTGTTGACCGATCCGAACGAAGCCGCTGAATTCGTCAAGCTGACCCAGGTTGATGCACTGGCCATCGCCATCGGCACTTCGCATGGCGCCTACAAGTTCACCAAGCCGCCCACCGGCGACACATTGGCGATCAGCCGGATCAAGGAAATCCACGCGCGCATCCCCAATACCCACCTGGTGATGCACGGCTCTTCCTCGGTTGAGCAGGAGTGGCTGAAGATCATCAACGAATTCGGTGGCGCGATGCCGCAAACTTACGGCGTGCCGGTTGCCGAAATCGTTGAAGGCATCAAGCACGGGGTACGCAAGGTGAACATCGATACCGACCTGCGCATGGCTTCTACCGGCGCGACACGGCGCTACCTGATGCAGAACCCGAAGGATTTCGACCCGCGCAAATTCCTGGCCGAAACCACCAAGGCGATGCGTGCCGTGTGCAAGGCGCGCTACGAAGCTTTCGGTTCTGCCGGCATGGCCGACAAGATCAAGCCGATTTCGCTGGAAAAAATGGCGGCCCGTTACGCCAAAGGAGAGCTGAACGCGATCATCAAGTAAGTCAGTTGTACGAACCATAAAAAAGCGGCCTCGGGCCGCTTTTTTATTTGCGGGCAATCTGTTTTCTTGCGGATGAAGCAGGTGCCGGACCCTGCGCTTGCGCCAGCAGAAAGCGCTCAAACTCGATTGCCGACAGGGATGGGCGTTTGTCTTTACGTTGCACGATATGCCAGTGGCGCATGATGGGGAAACCTTCAACATCGAGCACGACGAGACGACCGGTCTCGAGCTCCAGTTCGATGGCGTGGCGCGAGATGATACCGATGCCCATTCCCGCCTGCACCGATTGCTTGATTGCTTCGTTGGTATCCATCTCCATGTGGTTCGGCAACGGCAGCGCGTGGCTGTCGAAAAACCGCTCAACGACCGCGCGTGTGCCTGAGCCTTTTTCGCGCAACAGAAAAACCTCTTTGGCCAACTGTTGCGGTTTGATCTTTCTGGCATGCGCCAAAGAATGGGCGGGTGCGGCAATCGGCACCAGCGGATTGGCCAGGAAAGGTTCGGCCAACATGTCGGCGCCCTGTGGTGGCTGGCCCATGATGGCAAGGTCGGCAACATTGTCGGCCACCTGGCGGATGACGGCATCACGATTGGCGACGGACAAGCCGACCTGGATTTTCGGATGTGCCTGAATGAATTTCGCCAGCAGGTGCGGCATGAAGTAATTCGCGGTGCTGACCACCGTGATGTTCAGACGGCCATGCTCCAGACCTTTCATGGCATCAAACACGTTTTCCATTTCCTGCATCAACTGCAGGATTGAGCGCGCGTAATGCAGCATCTCGCGCCCGGCCTCGGTCAGAAATAGTTTCTTGCCGGCTTGCTCGAACAGCGGCAATCCGATAGTCTGTTCAGCCTGTTTGATCTGCATTGAAACGGCCGGTTGCGAAAGAAACAATTCCGCTGCCGCCCGCGAATGATTCAGATGACGGGCGACACTCTCGAAGACCTGTAGTTGGCGCAAGCTTAAGGGCAACATGACAGGCAGATTGTAAATCATAAATAATACTTATGGTTCTTATAAAAACATTTGACTGTTATTTATAGTTCGCAAACCGTAAAGTTCGCAATGTAGTAGCTCTATTCAACAACAAGAGGAGAAAACAATGGATCAATCGAATCGTTATGCAGACCTGAGCTTGAAAGAAGCCGATCTAATCGCCGGTGGCAAGCACGTTCTGGTTGCCTACAAAATGGCACCCAACCCCGGCCACACGTATCTGGAAGCAGCGGCGCACTTCGCCGCCGAATCTTCAACCGGCACCAACGTGGAAGTTTCCACCACCGATGACTTCACCAAGGGCGTGGACGCACTGGTGTATCTGATCGACGAAGCCACCGAAGACATGCGTATCGCCTTCCCGCTGGAATTGTTCGACCGCAACGTGACCGATGGCCGCATGATGATGGTGTCTTTCCTGACTTGTGCGATCGGCAACAACCAGGGCATGGGCGACATCAAGCACGCCAAGATGATCGACTTCTACATGCCGCCCCGCGCCATTCAGCTGTTTGACGGCCCGTCCAAAGGGATCGAAGACATGTGGCGCATCCTCGGTCGTCCGGTCAAGGACGGCGGCTACATTTCCGGCACCATCATCAAGCCCAAGCTGGGTCTGCGCCCCGAGCCTTTCGCCAAGGCAGCGTACCAATTCTGGCTGGGCGGCGACTTCATCAAGAACGACGAACCGCAAGGCAACCAGACTTTCTGTCCGCTGAAGAAGGTATTGCCGCTGGTGTACGACTCGATGAAGCGCGCACAAGATGAAACGGGCGATGCCAAGTTGTTCTCCATGAACATCACGGCGGACGACCACTACGAAATGTGCGCACGTGCCGACATGGCACTGGAAATCTTCGGCCCGGACGCAGACAAACTGGCGTTCCTGGTGGACGGTTTCGTGGGCGGTCCGGGCATGATCACCACCGCGCGTCGCCAGTATGCGGACCAGTTCTTGCACTACCACCGCGCCGGTCACGGCATGGTGACTTCGCCATCTGCTAAACGCGGCTACACCGCATTTGTCTTGGCGAAGATGTCGCGTCTGCAGGGTGCATCCGGCATCCACGTCGGCACCATGGGCTACGGCAAAATGGAAGGTGAGGGCGACGACAAGATCATCGCTTACATGATCGAGCGCGACGAGTGCCAAGGTCCGATCTATTTCCAAAAATGGTACGGCATGAAGCCGACCGCGCCAATCGTTTCCGGCGGTATGAACGCGTTGCGTCTGCCGGGCTTCTTCAAGAACCTCGGCCACGGTAACGTGATCAACACGGCAGGTGGCGGTTCTTATGGTCACATCGACTCTCCCGCAGCAGGCGCGATTTCTCTGCGCCAGGCTTACAACTGCTGGAAAGAAGGTGCAGATCCGATTCAATATGCGAAAGAGCACAAGGAATTTGCGCGTGCATTTGAATCGTTCCCCAAAGATTCCGACAAGCTGTTCCCGGGCTGGCGCGAAAAGTTGGGCGTGCATAAATAAGCAGTAGCAAGGTAAGGCTGCACCGTTGCACTAAAAACGCGCCCCCACTTGCTGGGGGCGTTTTTTTCCAGAATTCAATACCGTTCGGTGTGCATCAATGCGCACGGAACAGGAGTCGAAAATGACCAACAAAGACCAGTACAAAGTCGGCAAAAAGCCTTTCTATCAAGCCCAGAGCGACGAAGTGGCGCTGTACGAAGCGGCTTACGCCGCGCGCTTGCCGGTGATGGTGAAAGGCCCGACGGGTTGCGGTAAATCGCGCTTCGTCGAATACATGGCGTGGAAGCTGAACAAGCCGCTCATCACCGTGGCCTGCAACGAAGACATGACCGCCAGCGACCTCGTCGGGCGCTATCTGTTGGATGCTAATGGCACACGCTGGCTGGATGGCCCATTGACCACGGCGGCACGCATCGGCGCGATTTGCTATCTGGATGAAATCGTCGAAGCACGACAGGACACCACCGTAGTGATCCACCCGTTGACTGACCACCGTCGCACTTTGCCGTTGGATAAGAAGGGCGAGTTGATTGAAGCGCATCCCGATTTCCAATTGGTCATTTCCTACAACCCCGGCTACCAGAGCCTGATGAAGGACCTGAAGCAATCGACCAAGCAGCGCTTCGTCGGCTTCGATTTCGACTATCCGGCGGCGAATGTTGAAGCAGAAATTCTGGGCAAGGAAACCGGCATCGAAGTCAGCCTTGCCGCACAACTGGTGAAGATCGGCCAAGCCGCACGCAACCTCAAGGGACATGGTCTGGACGAAGGCATCTCCACCCGTTTGCTGGTGTACGCGGCAACCCTGATCAAGGGCGGGGTCGAGGCCAAAGCGGCCTGCCGCATGGCCCTGGTGCGCCCGATCACAGACGATGCGGATATCCGCGACACCCTTGATCACGCGATTGCAGCCACGTTTGCCTGAATCATGGCCGTACCCGTGATCGAGATCCCTGCAGACCTTCAGTCCTATTGGACTGAATTGGGTTGCGGATTTCCGCGCGTTGCGGAAATGTTTCCCGATTGCATGCGCAACGCGCTGGCGAAATTGTCAGCCGAGGGTGTGGCGTCGTATATTGAGCACGCCAGGTATTTAGGCAAGATGGGACGCGGCGCCGAACCCATTTTGATCTTTCTGGAAGAATGGCCCGACACCGCCGAAATCATTGGTGAAGATTGCCTGCTCGACATCATGTCGTTCATTCACAAGATGTCGCGCTCGCCCAACAGCAAAGCCATCGCGCCTTTCCTGCAATCATTGCCTGCCACCGCGCGCAGACTGCCCACACGTGACCAGTTGAGCGATTACCTGTCCATCGCGCTTGACATGATGGAGCGCACCACAAGCTCGGTGCACGGTATCCACCAAACCTTTCCCAGCCCCGGCCTGCCGGAGATGTTCAAGCACATTGCAACATTGCTCGGGCAGCTTTCACTGCACGGCCTGAAAAACTGGGTGGATTACGGCGTGCGTTTTTACAATGACCACCCCGATCGCCAAGCCGAGTATTTCGGTTTGCAATCGGCGGACAGTCTGGCCGTGTTGCAACGCGAACGTCACGGTACCCTGCTGGTGGATAACGAGCGCAAATTGAGCCTGTACCTGCGCGGCTTGTGGCAAGAGGAAGACCTGCTCATTCCCTACTCTTGCGCCTTCGATGAGTTGCGCAAACCCATTCCCTATTTCGACAAACTGGGGATTCGGTTGCCGGATGTGTATGACGATACGCAGGGCCTGTCGGGTCTTGAGCGTTACCGCGCCACCCTGGCACACATGATGGGTCATCGCCGTTGGTCGCGTGCCATCATCGCCGACAACCTGAGCCCGTTTCAGCGCATGGCGACCGAATTTCTGGAAGACAGCCGTGTCGAATGGCTGGTGATGCGCGAGTACCCGGGGCTGCGCCGCATTTTTCAGGCACTGCATCCGATCCCTGCCGAAGACGCCTGTGATGCGGAAAAAGAATCCGGCGTGCGTCACCGCTTGACGATGTTGTCGCGTGCGATTCTGGATGCGCAGCATCCGTACAAAAATCCGCACATTCTCGAATTTGCGCAACGTTTCCACGCCCTGATGCAGCAGGGCGAAACCAGCACCCAGACCATCGCGGATATGGCCGTGTCGTTTGTGGCGCGCACCCGCTTGCAAAGCGACAACCTGCCCAACACGCATTTCACTGATACCGTCATTGATTACCGTGATGACAATCGTCACCTGTGGCAATTCATCGAGCCGGATGATGAAGATGAATCCCTCAAAGAAGAACGCCAGATTGAACCGGGTGATGAGATCAAAGGGTTGCCGCCGCGCCACTACCCCGAGTGGGATTACAACAGCCAAAGCTACCGTCCCGATTGGGTGAGCGTTTATGAAGTGCTGCACCCGCAGGGAAATGCATCCGATATCGAAAAGTTGCTCGAGAAGCATGCCGGCCTGGCGAAGCGCCTGAAGAAGATGCTCGATCTGCTCAAGCCGCAGGACAAGGTGCGCATCCGCTACCAGGAAGAAGGCAGCGAACTCGATCTGGATGTCGCCATCCGCTCTCTTATCGATTACAAGAGCGGTGCGCAACCGGATCCGCGCATCAACATGAGCCACCGCAATGATGGGCGCAACATCGCCGTTATGTTGCTGCTCGACCTGTCCGAGTCGCTCAACGAAAAAGCGGCAGGCAGCGAGCAGACCATTCTCGAACTCAGCCAGGAAGCGGTGACGCTGCTCGGCTGGGCGGTGGAAAAACTGGGCGATCCGTTTGCCATCGCCGGCTTCCATTCCAACACCCGCCACGATGTGCGCTATCTGCACATCAAGGGTTACAGCGAAAAATGGGACGATGAGGTAAAGGCTCGCCTGGCTGCGATGGAAGCCAGCTATTCCACGCGGATGGGCGCAGCGATGCGCCATGCCGGGCACTATCTTGAGAAACAGCAGGCGGACAAAAAACTAATGCTGATCCTGACCGACGGCGAACCCGCCGACATCGACAGCAAGGATGGTCGAATCCTGATCGAGGACGCCAAACAGGCGGTGCATGAGCTTGATCGACAGGGTATTTACAGCTATTGCATCAACCTCGATGCGAAAGCGGATGAGTACGTTTCAACCATCTTTGGCAAGCAATACACCATTGTGGATAACGTTGCGCAATTACCCGAGAAATTGCCGGAGCTATTCATTTCATTGACCAAATAGGCATAGAGGGCGAGCGCCAAAAGCAGTAGAATCACGCATCAAAACGCAAAATAACCAACGAGGAGAAACCAGCATGAGCAAGAGTCTTATCCAATTCATCATCGAAGAGCAACGCCATATTCCCAATGCCAGCGGCGACTTTACCGGCCTGTTGAGCGATGTTGTGTCGGCCTGCAAACAAATCGCGCATGACGTGAACAAGGGCGCGCTGATCGGCGTGCTGGGCAGCGCGGGCAGCGAAAACGTGCAGGGCGAAACGCAAAAGAAACTCGACATTATCACCAATGAAGTGTTCATCAAGGCGAACGAATGGAGCGGCCACCTGGCGGGCATGGCGTCCGAGGAAATGGATGATGTGTATGAGATTCCCAAAAAGTATCCGCGCGGTAAATACCTGATCACTTTCGACCCGTTGGATGGTTCTTCCAATATCGATGTGAATATCTCCGTCGGTACCATCTTCTCTATCCTGCGTTGCCCGGAAGGCGTGACAGATCCCAAAGCAGCCGACTTCCTGCAGCCCGGCACCAAGCAGGTCTGTGCCGGCTATGCCCTGTATGGCCCCAACACCATGATGGTGATCACCACCGGCCACGGCGTGAACGGCTTCACGTTGGACCGCGACGTCGGTGATTTCTTCCTGACCCACCCCAACATGCAGGTCCCTGCGGACACCAACGAATTTGCCATCAACATGTCCAACCAGCGTTACTGGGAAAAGCCCGTGCAACGTTATGTTGAAGAATGTGTGAAGGGCCAGGATGGCGGGCGCGAAAAGAATTTCAACATGCGCTGGGTGGCTTCGATGGTGGCCGAAGTGCATCGTATTTTGACCCGAGGCGGGATCTTCATGTATCCGTTTGACACCAAAGACCCGGCCAAGGCTGGCAAGCTGCGCATCATGTATGAAGCCAACCCGATGTCCTTCATCGTCGAGCAGGCAGGCGGCATGAGCTCCACCGGCCGTGAGCGCATCATGGAATTGCAACCGCAAGGTTTGCACCAGCGCGTGCCGGTGATTCTGGGCTCGAAGAACGAGGTTGAGCGCGTCGTGAGTTACCATAAAGGCGCGTAATTGAACCATGACGCCCCCGCACTCCGGGGGCGTTTTTACATCTGACAGCATAAGGCAGGCACATGAGCAAACCGCTGGTCTCCATCGTCATGGGTAGCGCGAATGATTGGGAAATCATGCAGCAGGCAGCGCGCGCCTTGCAGGATTTCGGTGTGGCATTCGATGCGCGCGTGATCTCGGCGCATCGCTCGCCCGATATGCTATTCGACTACATCACGGAAATGAGCACACAGGGCGTGCGCTGCTTCATCGCCGGAGCGGGGGGTGCGGCGCACCTGGCCGGGGTGATTGCCGGCAAGACCACGCTGCCGGTACTCGGTGTGCCCATGCCTTCAAAGTATCTGAAGGGGATGGACTCGCTGCTCTCCATCGTGCAGATGCCCAAAGGCATCCCCGTCGCGACTTTTGCCATCGGTGAAGCAGGTGCGGCGAACGCGGCTCTGTTCGCCGTGTCCGTGCTGGCGTTGAATGATGCGCAACTGGCGCAAAAGTTGTCCGATTATCGCAAGCAACAGGCCGCGCAAATCGCCGCGACCACCTTACCCGACCTGGATTGACATGGACGCCCTGCACGAATCGAATTTGCCCAGCCTGAAATTTCTGCACCGGGGCAAGGTGCGCGATCTGTATGAGGTTGATAGCGAGCACTTGCTCATTGTGCAGACCGACCGCCTCTCGGCCTTTGACGTCATCCTGCCCAATCCGATTCCGGGCAAGGGTGAGGTGCTGACCGCGGTATCGAATTTCTGGTTCAAACGACTGGCGCATATCATCCCGAATCATCTGACTGATATCGCGCCCGAGTCGGTCGTGTTGACGGAAGCAGAGCGCGCACAGGTGCGCGGTCGCGCTTTCGTCACCAAAAAACTGAAGCCGTTGCCAATCGAGGCCATCGTGCGCGGCTATCTGGTCGGATCGGGCTGGAAAGATTACAAAAAGAGCGGCGCGGTGTGCGGCATTCCGCTGCCGCCCGGTTTGCAGGAAGCACAGAAACTGCCGCAACCTTTGTTCACCCCGTCCAGCAAGGCGGGCGTGGGCGAACACGACGAGAACATCAGCTTTGAGGCGGTACAGATACTGCTGGGGCCGGCAATGGCCGAGCAAGTGAAGAGCGCGACGCTTGCGCTCTACACCGAAGCAGCCAACTATGCCCTGACGCGCGGCATCATCATCGCCGACACCAAGTTCGAATTCGGCGTGGATGGCGCGGGCAAGTTGTACCTGATCGACGAGGCCATCACGCCCGACTCTTCGCGCTTTTGGCCGGCAGACCAGTACCAGGTCGGCAGCAACCCACCCAGTTTCGACAAACAATTCGTGCGCGACTGGCTCGAATCGTCCGGCTGGAACAAGCAACCGCCCGCCCCGCAAGTCCCTGCCGAAGTGCTGCAGAAGACCGCTGAAAAATATCGCGAGGCGCAACGTCTGCTGGGCGCATGACCCGTCCCGCCGACCTCATCGCCGGATTTCACCGCTTCCGCCAGGAACATTTCGGTGAGGCGGATGCCCTGTACAAACAGTTGGTGCAGGATGGACAGACCCCCAAAATCCTGATGGTCGCCTGCTGCGACTCGCGCGTCGATCCGGCACTGGTGATGGATTGCGCGCCGGGCGACCTGTTCGTCATCCGCAATGTGGCCAATCTCATCCCGCCGGCCGAGGATTCCGATCACGGCCGGCACGGTACCAGCGCCGCGCTGGAATATGGTGTGCGCATTCTTGGCGTCGAGCACATCATCGTGCTGGGGCATTCACATTGTGGCGGGATCCGGGCATTGCTTGCCGGCAACGGGGTGCGCCAGGAAGACACCAGTTATGTCAGCAGCTGGATGCGCGTGGCGGAAGAGGCGCGCAAAATGGTGCTGAACCGGCATCCGCCCCTGCATGAGGATGAGCGCGAACGCGCCTGCGAGCTCCAGGCGATCCTCTGCTCATTACAGAATCTGATGACGTTCAGTTGGGTGCGCGAGGGTGTAGCAGCCGGCACGCTGGCACTGCATGGCTGGTATTTCGACATCGAACACGGACAGTTGCTGCAGTATGATGAAGCAAACCGACGCTTTGGATCGGCCTGATCAATTATTCTTCGCGGTGAGTCCCTTAAGTTCACGATAGCGTGCTTTGTCCGCCGCGTAGCGTGCTTTCACCGCCTCCGTTTCTTTCAAGCTTTGATTTAGATCATTTTCAAGTTTGGCGATATGGGCATTCGCCTCAACCATATCCTCCTCAAGCGATTTGAATACCTTGCGACCTTGTTTGGTCATCTTTTCAGCTTCCTGTTGCAGGGAAACCAGATTCTCTTGCGCGGATTTCAGCAGCACGGAAAAGCTGTTGGTGCGCGCCTCGACCTGCTGCAGGTTGCGGTCGCGCGCCAGATCAATCTCTTTCTCCGAACTATAAGTATTGATCAGTGCATTATCGCGCCGCCGCGCCTGCTCCTCGTCCCTGCTCAGGGAAATTGAATTTTTCCCCGGCTTCTCGCGCGCACTTTCGCGTTCCTGCAGACGGCCTTTTTCCAGCGTTTGGGTATTTCGGTTGGCGTAGTTGGGCGGGATTGTTTCGCCGTAGTGGGTGGTCCCGTTCTCGTCCACCCATTTGTACAATTTGGCCTCGGCATTCAAGGAGAAAACCGCGCACAACGCCGCAACGCCCAGAAAAAATTTTGAATTCATCATCTCTTTACCCCGTAACGCTCACGATAAGTTTGCACCGCATGCAGATTCTGCACCAAATCTGCTTGCCCCTGCAAATAAGTCAGTAGATCCTCCAGAGCCGCGATGGAGATGACCGGCAATCCGTAGTCCCGCTGCACCTCCTGCACCGCCGATAACTCGCCCTGCCCGCGCTCCATGCGATCCAGCGCGATTACCACCGCGCAGGGCGTGGCACCCGCCGCGCGGATAAGTTCGATCGATTCGCGCACCGAAGTTCCGGCCGAGATCACATCGTCGATGATCAGCACCCTGCCCTGTAGTTTTGCCCCCACCGTCGTGCCGCCCTCGCCGTGATCCTTCGCCTCCTTGCGGTTGAAGCAATACGGCACGTTTCGCCCCCGCTCCGCCAGCGCAATCGAGGTGCCGGCGACCAGAGGAATGCCCTTGTAGGCGGGTCCAAACAACATATCGAACTCATATCCGGAGGCGAGGATGGCCTGCGCGTAAAATTGGCACAACTCGCGCAAGGCCGCTCCGTCCTGGAACAAACCGGAGTTGAAAAAATACGGGGATAGGCGTCCCGCTTTGGTCTGGAATTCGCCAAAGCGCAGCACTTTCTGCGCTACAGCGAAGCGAATGAAATCCTGGCGGTAAGCGTGCATAGAACCTCGAAAACAATTCACCACATAGACACAGAAGCAAGCCTCTGAATTAAGGACCCCATTATAATGCGCGGGCAAAATCAACGAGAGGCAACATGAGAATCATCACCCTCAACTTCAACGGCATCCGCTCCGCCTATAACAAAGGCTTCCTTGAATGGTTCGGTACACAGGATGCCGACATCCTGTGTGTGCAGGAACTCAAGGCACAAGCCGCCGACATGACGCTCGAAATGCACACTCCTCCCGGATACCACGGCTATTTCCACTATGCCAAAAAGAAGGGTTACAGCGGTGTCGGCATTTACAGCAAAAACAAACCCGACATAGTTATCGTCGGCCTCGGTATTCCCCAATTTGACGCCGAGGGTCGCTACATTGAGGCGCGCTTCGGCAAGCTCAGCGTAATTTCTGTCTACTTGCCTTCAGGCTCCAGCGGAGAAGAACGGCAGGAAGTGAAGTTTGCCTTCCTTGCCGCCTTTATGCCACACATGATTGCGCTCAAGCAAAGCGGGCGCGACGTTATCGTCTGCGGAGACTGGAACATCGCCCACACCGAAAAAGACCTGAAGAACTGGAAAGGCAACCGTAAGAATTCCGGCTTTCTGCCAGAAGAAAGAGCATGGTTATCCCATTTATTTAACGAAGTCGGCTTTGTGGACGTGTTCCGGAAACTGAATCCCACGCTCGAAGCGTACACTTGGTGGTCGACCCGCGGCCAGGCTTGGGCCAAGGACGTGGGATGGCGACTGGACTACCAAGTCGCTACCCCTGATATAGCCGCAAAGGCGCTATCGGCAGGAATCTACAAGGAGCAGCGGTTCTCGGATCACGCACCGTTCCTGGTTAATTACGCAGAATAGGCGGGGCGCGAGCAACCTGCCTAGCTTGCTAGCCGATTTCCTGCAGGTCCAACAAGTTAAAAATCTCTCACACATCCAAATTCTTTACTCCCAGTGCATTCTGCTCAATGAACGCCCTGCGCGGTTCGACCACATCCCCCATCAATGTCGTGAATATCTCGTCCGCGCCAATCGCATCCTCAATCCTCACGCGCAACAGGATACGGTTCTTCACGTCCATGGTCGTTTCCCACAATTGGCTCGGGTTCATCTCGCCCAAGCCTTTGTAACGCTGGATGCTAACGCCTTTCTTGGCATCTTCAAGTAACCACTCAATCGCCTGCTTGAAGCTGCTGACGCCGCGTTTCTGCTCGCCACGCATGGTATAGGAGGTTGGTGAGATCAGGCCGTTGAGCGCATCGGCCGTCTGGCGGATCTGCGCGTAGTCACCACTTTCCAAGAATTCCTTATCCAAATAACTAAGGGAATAGTTGCCGTGAAAGAGTTTTTCCAGGCGCAAACGCAATTCGCCGTTTTCATCCTTCTCCGGGTCAGCTTTAATGATGCCACCGCAAGCTTCTTCCAAAAGCTTGGCACTTTCTTTGGCTCTTGTTTCGTCTGCCAACGAGAGTGCGGGCAGGACAAGCAAGGCGTGGCTGGCTTCGGGTGCAATGAAGTGAGAGAGGCGCTCAATAACTGCCTCGGCGAGGAAATATTGTTTGGCGATCTCGCTCAGTGCTTCGTCTTGAATCGGTGTGGCATCAAGCACGGGGTAGAACGCGGCTCCCTCCAGCGCCGAGGCTAGCATGTAGTTTTTTAGTTCGTGCTCGTCTTTGAGATAGCGCTCCTCTCGACCTTTTTTAATTTTATATAGGGGTGGCTGGGCGATGTAGATATGGCCTCTTTCAACCAGTTCCGGCATCTGGCGGTAGAAAAAGGTGAGCAGCAAGGTACGGATGTGGGCGCCATCCACATCCGCGTCGGTCATGATGATGATGCGGTGATAGCGAAGTTTATCCGCGTTGTATTCCTCTTTTCCGATGCCGGTGCCCAACACAGTAATTAGTGTGGCGATTTCCTGCGAAGCGATCAGTTTTTCGAAACGCGCTTTCTCAACATTAAGTATCTTGCCTTTGAGCGGCAGGATAGCCTGGAACTTGCGGTCACGGCCTTGCTTGGCGGAGCCGCCGGCAGAGTCACCCTCAACCAGATAAATCTCTGATAATGCGGGGTTCTTTTCCTGGCAGTCGGCCAGTTTACCGGGTAGGCCAATACCGTCAAGAATCCCTTTTCGGCGTGTCAGCTCGCGCGCCTTGCGGGCGGCATCACGAGCGCGGGCTGCGTCAATAATCTTGCCGCAAATAATCTTGGCATCAATGGGATTTTCCAGCAAGTAGTCGGCCAATCTCTGTGACACAACCTCCTGCACGGCGGGCTGAACTTCACTGGAGACAAGTTTATCCTTGGTTTGAGATGAAAATTTAGGATCAGGCACCTTAACCGATAGCACACAAGTCAAGCCTTCGCGCATATCGTCGCCAGTCGTGTCCACTTTAGCTTTTTTGGCTAATTCGTTGTCTTCAATGTATTTATTGATGACACGGGTCATTGCCATGCGCAGACCCGTCATATGCGTGCCACCGTCACGCTGGGGGATGTTATTGGTGAAACATTGCACCACCTCGGAATAACTATCATTCCATTGCATCGCCACATCCACAATAATGTGGTCTTTTTCCCCGCTCGCCTGAAAACATTTCGGGTGCAACACGGTTTTGGTTTTGTTCATATATTCAACAAAACCTTGCACACCACCCAAATAAGCAAAGTTTTCTCCTTTGCCGGTGCGCTGATCAATCAACTCGATTTTGACCCCGTTATTTAAGAAAGATAACTCGCGCAAACGCTTGGCTAAAATTTCGTAGTGATATTCGACGTTGCCGAAAATTTCCTTGTCCGCTAGAAAGTGAACTTCGGTTCCGCGCTTGGTGCTTTCCCCCAATACTGGAATCGGTGAAACCTCAACCCCTTTTTGAACCTCGATCCTCCGGTCTTTCAAGACACCACAGTCAAACTCAAGACCAAATTTCTTGCCGTCGCGATACGTCGTCAGCTTCAACCATTCTGATAAACCATTAACGCAACTTACCCCAACTCCATGCAAGCCCCCGGACACCTTGTAACTGTTTTGATTGAATTTTCCTCCTGCATGGAGGACAGTCATCACAATCTCGGCGGCTGAACGCTTGGGTTCGTGCTTGTCGTCAAACTTAATGCCAATGGGTATCCCGCGTCCGTTATCTGATACAGATATTGAGTTGTCTCCATGAATGATGACTTTAATCTCGTCACAATGCCCAGCCAGAGACTCGTCAATCGCGTTATCCACCACTTCAAATACCATGTGGTGCAATCCGGTACCGTCGGAGGTGTCGCCAATATACATTCCGGGACGTTTGCGCACCGCCTCCAAACCTTCCAGTTGCTGGATACTTGATTCGTCGTAGCTATCACTCATTGTTTATCTGCTTTCCTATTTGTTTCACGTGAAACAATTTTATCTTGGTTTATTTTTCTTCCCGGGCACATTAAATCCGCATAGGCATGACCACATACTTATAGTTTTCGCGTTCTGGGGTAGTCACTAATAAGCTGCTATTTTGATCTCCAAAAGAGAGGGTTATCTCTTCGCTATTTAAAAAACTTATACCATCAACCAAGTAATTAACGTTAAATCCAATATCCAAAGCCTGTCCGCCATAACTAATTTCAATATCTTCCTGGGCTTCTTCCTGCTCGCTGTTGCTGCTGATGATCTGCAGGTTATTCTCGGTTAATAACAACCTCACTCCCCTGAACTTCTCGTTTGATAAAATCGCGGCGCGTTGCAGAGCTTGCATCAGCGTTACCCTGTTGACCGCCAAATGATTGCTGTGATTTGGAATCACCCGGGTGTAATCGGGGAATTTTCCGTCGATAACCTTGGATGTCATGGTTATATCGCAAAATTTGAATCTGGCCTGTTTCTCCGCTAATTCGATATCAAGTAATTCATCACCATCTCCCAGCAACTTCATCAGCTCGTTTACTGTTTTACGGGAAAGGATAGCTTCGATTTTCGGGTATTCCTGATCCAAGTTTTCCGCAATAAATGCCAACCGGTGCCCGTCGGTGGCGACAAGTTTGATCGAATCACCCTCAACAACCAACAAAACCCCGTTTAGGTAGTACCGAATATCTTGTTGCGCCATCGCATGTTGGACTGAATTTAAAAGTTTTTTAAGTTTTCCTTGCTGGATGCCGATTTGGACAGCACCTTCCAGTTGGTTAGCCAGTGTTGGAAAGTCTTGTGCAGGTAGTGTCTGCAGGCTGAATTTGCTCTTGTTCGCTTTAACTTGCAGTTTATTTTCTTTGTTATCAAGGCTGACTAAGCTTTCTTCAGTAATCGCTTTTAAAATATCCTGGAATTTCTTGGCCGATACGGTTATTGCTTCATCGCCTTCACTTTCCCCCAACTCTATATCCAGGTGCACTTCGATCTGGATTTCAAGATCGGTGCTGAGGAAGTTAATCCCGTTTGGAGTTTTTTTAACCAGCACATTTGACAGGATCGGCAAAGGTTGTTTCCTTTCCACGATTCCGCCCACCGCAAGCAAGGGTTTAAGCAATTCGTTGCGTTTGATCTGTTTAATAAACATGTTTTAATTAATACCCTAATAGATATAACAATCATTGAAAAATGTGTTGATAACAAAAATAACCAAAATAATTCATGATTTAAAGCGTTATTTAGGTTGTTCGCAACACCCCTGACAAAACATGTATGGTTTGTTGATAATTTGGATGCAACCCAAAATCCAAGCACTTACCCACAAAAAGCAGCGGTCATTTTGCGACTTATGCACGCAGTGTTTGATGCAGCAGGTTGAATTCCTTCTCTATCGTCTCATCTGTATTGCGCATATTGTCAATTGTTTTGCAGGCATGCAACACTGTTGTGTGATCCCTTCCACCAAAGGCACTGCCGATCTCAGGCAAACTTAGCTGTGTTAATTCACGTGCCAGTGACATGGCAATTTGCCTTGGCCGGGCAATCGCGCGGGTTCTTTTTTTCGACAGCAAATCGACAAGTTTCAGACGGTAGAAGTCGGCGACAGTTTTCTGGATATTCTCGATTGAAACCTGTTTGTTTTGGGCGGAAAGCAAATCTTTGAGCGCTTCCTTGGCCAGGTCAATGGAGATTTCCTGTTTGTGAAAACGGGAAAATGCCTCGATTCGGTTTAAAGCGCCTTCCAACTCCCTAATGTTGGAGCGGACATGCTTGCCTATGAAAAATGCGACATCCTCACCTATCTTGATTTTGCTGTTTCCGGCTTTTTGCAGCAAAATCGCGACCCGCATTTCCAGTCCAGGAGGTTCGATCGCAACTGTCAAACCGCAGGTGAAACGCGAAGTCAGTCTTGGTTCTATCCCGTTTATTTCCTTGGGGAAAGTGTCACACGAAATAACAACTTGCTTGTTTGCATCGATCAGCGAGTTGAGGGTGTAGAAAAACTCCTGCTGGGTGCCGGGTTTGTCCGCGATGAATTGAATATCATCAATCAACAGTAGATCCAGCGAATTGTAAAACTGCTTGAATTCGTCAAAGGTTTTTGTCTGAAACGCCTTCACTACCGCCGAGACATAATTGGTGGCATGGATGTAACAAATTCTAGCCCCCTTGTTTTCTGTGGCAACCAGATTGCCGATAGATTGCAGCAAGTGTGTTTTTCCCAGACCTACGCCGCCATATATAAACAGAGGGTTATAAGATTGTCCCGGCTTTTCAGCCACCTGGAGAGCCGCCGCATGTGCTAGCTGGTTGGCTTTGCCGGTTACATAAGATTCAAAGGTGAGCAGGGTGTTGAGTTTGTTGCCCGCCCGCGTATTTCTAGCCGGGGTGACGGGTTCTTGGTTTTTCCTGCTTTCAACCGCAGGAGTAGGCAACTTCTGGTAAATCTTCTTATCCAGCCGCAACTCTATTTCCGGCGGAGATTTGAAAACCGCCGAAACTTGCCTGGAAATTTCGGGCAAAAAACGCTCCTGAATGATGCGCAGGGCAAAACTGTTCGGCGCGGTTAGCACAAGGCGTTGGTCCACCATGTCAAAGTGCAGCGGTTTGATCCATGAGTTATATTGCAAAGGGGGCAACAATTCCTTGAAATAACGCTGGCAGTTGGCGGATAGAGAAGGTACAGACATGCTTGAATGGCAACCTAAAGCTGGAAGTCGGAACATTCTACAATCTAGGCCAAAAGTTATCCACAATATAAATTAAACTTGACAAAAAAGCCTTTAGCTATTGTAATTGCGCGCTTTTTTTAACAAACTCGATCAAGGATTAAATTATGAAACGCACATTCCAACCGTCCGTAACCAAACGAAAACGCACCCACGGTTTTCTGGTGCGCATGAAAACCAAGGGCGGACGTGCTGTTATAGCGGCCAGACGAGCCAAAGGCCGTGCAAGATTGGGCGTCTAAATCTGCTGAACGCGCTTTTTTCCCGCGAAGAAGCAGGATATCCCGCCAGCAGGGTTTTTCTGCCATCCTCAAACACAGGGCGCAGACAACTCGCTGGTTTGCAGTACATGTCCAAAGCAACCTCGCCGGGTGTGCCCGACTTGGTATAACCGTGAGCAAAAGACTTATTCCCGGAGCAGTCGACAGGAACAAAATCAAGAGGATGGTTAGGGAAAATTTTCGATCCTTTACCCGTAAGGGTATTGAAGCTGATGTGGTGATCCGTTTGCGTCTTGCTTTGAAAAAGAAAGATTTCCCGCTTGCCAAGGCACAGCTTGTACACGCACTAAACGCCGTTTTGGACAAAAAATAATGCGCCGATTTATGCTTTTTTTGGTCCGGGCGTACCAGTATCTTGTTAGTCCGCAATTGCCCCCTTCATGCAGGTTTTATCCTTCATGCTCGCATTATGCCGAGGAGGCGATCAGCAAGCACGGCCCGTTCAAGGGGTTGTGGTTGTCGGTAAAGAGGGTAATCCGATGCAACCCCTGGAGCGCGGGCGGACACGACCCGGTTCCGTAGTTACATATAGGTGATATTAAAGATGGATACCCGTCGCTTGTTGTTGTTTATTGTTTTTTCTTTTTCTCTGATTGTGTTGTGGGGGGAATGGAGCAACAGAAATCAACCGCATTCAAGCCTAAACGAGGTGGCTGAAAAAACCAATCTGCCGCAACCCGTTGAGCGTGCAACGCCGGCACCGCAAAGACATGTTGCCGCAGCGGTGATGGCGGATGGGGAAATGATTCATGTCGTCACCGATACACTGGAGGTTGAACTCAATACAGCTGGCGCAAATCTGCAAAAAGTTTCCCTGTTAAAACACAAGGATGCAAACGACACCAGCAAGCCAATTGTTTTGATGCAACGACGGGACGACCACACTTACCTCGCCCAATCCGGGCTACTGGGTGAAGGCTTGCCAACCCACATTGCCACTTATAACGCCGTACAAAAGGAATTTAAGCTGGAGGATGGCGCGGACGAGTTGAGGGTGGAGTTCACCGCCAGTGAAAACAAGAATGCGCGGGTCAGCAAGGTCTATGTGTTTCATCGCGGCAGTTACCTGGTGGATGTTTCCTACCGGATCGAGAATATGAGCCAGGTTAGCCTGGTGCCATCCGCCTATTTCCAGTTTGTCCGCGATTCTTCAGCCCCGCAAGGCGCTTCCGTTTTTATCCCCACCTATACCGGCCCCGCCTTCTACACCGATGCGGAAAAATTCAAGAAGGTAGACTTTCCCAGTATCGAAAAGAAAAAGGCCGACCTACCACCCGCCAGTGATAACGGCTGGGTCGGGATGTTGCAGCATTATTTTGTTGCCGCCTGGCTTCCGCAAAACGGAACAAAACGCGAGTTTTACGCCAGACAACTGGACGGAGGTCTTTATTCCGCCGGTTTGGTGCTGGCGGTGCCGGAAATCAAGGTGGGCGAGCAAGCCGTGTTTGGTACGCAGCTTTACGTCGGACCCGCAAAATCGAAGCTGGACGAGGTCGCCCTGGGTTTGGGTCTGACTGTGGATTACGGTATTTTCACCATTTTTGCGACCCCGTTGTTTTGGTTGATGTCATTCATCAATCAATGGGTTGGAAACTGGGGTTTTTCCATCATCCTGCTCACTGTGCTGATCAAGCTGGCTTTTTTCCCGTTGTCTGCGGCGAGTTATCGCTCCATGGCCAAAATGCGGGTGGTTGCGCCAAAGCTTGAGAAGATAAAAAAACAATACGGGGATGACCGCGAGCGCCTGAATAAAGCGATGATGGATTTGTACAAGACCGAAAAAATCAACCCGCTTGGGGGTTGTTTGCCGGTCCTCATTCAAATTCCGGTCTTCATCGGCCTGTATTGGTCAATACTGGAAAGCGTCGAACTGCGCCACGCGCCGTTTATTGGTTGGATTATTGATCTCTCGGCAACCGATCCGTATTTCGTGCTGCCTGTAATTATGGGGGTCAGCATGCTGATTCAGACCCGCTTAAATCCTGTGCCGGCAGATCCGCTGCAGGCCAAGATTATGAAGATTATGCCAATTGCGTTCAGTATTATTTTCTTTTTCTTCCCTGCTGGGTTGGTTTTGTATTCCATCGTGAACAACGTTCTCTCGATCAGCCAGCAGTGGTACATCACGCGCGCAGCCGAAGCCGGCCAAAAAGGTGGCGCAAAAGACTGACACAATCGCGGCAATCGCCACCGCTTCAGGGCAGGGCGGCATTGGCGTGGTGCGTCTGTCCGGCCCCAACCTTGAGACATTCTGCCACGCGTTGCTGGGCTTTTTGCCACAAACCCGCTTGGCTTGCTATACCCCTTTTATCGATTGCGACGGCTCTCCGATCGACCGCGGGATCGCACTGTATTTCACCGCCCCGCACTCATACACCGGTGAAACCGTGCTGGAATTACAGGGGCATGGCGGGGTGGCGGTGATGCAACTCCTGTTGCAACGCTGCCTTGCGCTGGGTGCCCGCCTAGCGCATCCCGGCGAGTTCACCCAGCGGGCGTTCCTGAATGGAAAGCTGGACTTGGCCCAGGCCGAAAGTGTGGCAGATCTCATCGCGGCGACCACCCAACAAGCCGCGCGCAGTGCAGCGCGTTCCTTGCAGGGAGATTTTTCTGCGGCGATTCGTGACGTTGTGGCGATGTTGATCGATCTGCGGGTGTATGCGGAGGCGTTGATTGACTTTCCAGAAGAAGAGGATGTGCCGCTACAACGGCAGTCTCACCTCGATACCAGGCTGTCTCAAATAAGAGCGCAGTTGGTTCATATTCGTGACTTGGCCAGGCAAGGGAGCATCCTGCGCGAAGGCGCGCAGATTGTCCTGGTTGGGGCGCCCAATGCGGGCAAATCCAGTTTGCTTAATTGTTTGGCGGGAGAGGAGGTGGCTTTGGTCAGCGATATTCCCGGTACCACTCGCGATGCCATACGCCTGGTGCTCCAAATTGACGGGGTTCCGTTGCACTTGGTCGATACGGCAGGAGTGCGCGAAACCAAAGATGCAATTGAATTGTTGGGCATCGCCCGCACCCGGGAAAATATCGCCAAAGCGGATATGGTGCTGATCCTGCTGGACGAGGCGCACCCAATTCACCTTGAGGATGATTTTGTGCGCGCCAGCGCCAGCCGTGGTACGCCGCTCATTTTCATTCACAACAAAATTGATCTTTTGAATAAGGCAGCAAAAGTAGAGCAAAGCAGTGATGCGATCCATCTCTATCTTTCCGCCAAAACCGGTGCCGGCATCGATGCGCTAAAACAGGAAATACTCAAATTGGCAGGTTGGCAGCATGCGGATGGAGTGTTTATGGCGCGCTCCCGCCATCTGGCGGCTATCGCCACGGCACTAAAAGAACTGGATGATGCCGCCGCCCAACATGCCGCCCTGGAATTGGTGGCAGAGTCTTTGCGCCAGGCACAGCACGCCCTGAATACCATCACCGGGGAGTTTGTCGCCGACGATCTGTTGGGCGAGATTTTTGGCCGGTTCTGCATTGGAAAGTAGGGCGCCGCAAGAATGTTTCACGTGAAACAGTCGTCTTGGGTTGCTAGACGCATTGTTGTAAGATGCGACCCCTTTTAAGGTGGATGGCGGAATGGAAACCCCGGACAAATTCGATGTGATTGTAGTGGGAGGCGGGCACGCGGGCACCGAAGCCGCGCTCGCCAGCGCCCGCAGCGGCAGTAAAACACTGTTGCTTAGCCACAACATTGAAACCCTTGGGCAGATGTCGTGCAACCCCTCCATCGGCGGTATCGGCAAGGGACATTTGGTTAAGGAGGTGGATGCGCTGGGTGGGGTGATGGCACGGGCGGCCGATGTTGCAGGGATTCAATTTCGCATTCTGAATTCCAGCAAGGGTCCGGCGGTTCGTGCTACCCGTGCTCAAGCGGATCGACTGTTATACAAGCAGGCAATCCGATCGGTCCTTGAAAATCAGTCCAATCTTTGGCTTCTGCAGCAGGGGGTGGATGGTTTGTGGCTGGATGGCGATCGCGTGGTGGGCGTTATAACCCGGCTCGGTTTGCGTTTTGCTTCAGCCAGCGTCGTGCTCACAACGGGCACTTTTTTGTCGGGTTTAATCCATGTTGGTCTATCCCATTATCCGGCGGGCAGGGCGGGCGATCCGCCTGCAATGAACCTTGCCGCACAATTGCGCGATCTGGGGTTGCCCGTCGGCAGACTGAAAACAGGAACACCGCCGCGCATTGATGGGCGCACCATTGACTTTACGGTGATGCGGGAACAACACGGCGACGATCCGTTGCCGGTGTTTTCGTTTTTGGGAGATGTCACGCAACATCCGCGCCAACTTCCTTGCTGGATTACCGAAACCAATGAGAAAACACATGAAATCATCCGCGGCGGGTTGAGTCGTTCACCCATGTTTACAGGGGTTATTGAAGGGGTGGGGCCGCGCTACTGTCCTTCAGTGGAAGATAAGATTACACGATTTGCCGATAAATCATCGCATCAGATATTTCTTGAACCGGAGGGATTGACCACCCACGAAATCTATCCGAATGGGATTTCCACCAGCCTGCCCTATGATGTGCAAGTGGCGCTGGTGCATTCCATCAGAGGTTTGGAGAGCGCACATATCCTGCGCCCCGGGTATGCCATTGAATACGATTATTTCGACCCGCGCGGACTAAAAAGCTCGCTAGAAACCAAGGCAATTCAGGGTTTGTTCTTTGCCGGGCAGATTAATGGCACGACCGGCTATGAGGAGGCGGCTGCGCAGGGACTGCTGGCGGGCATCAACGCGTCCCTGCAGGCGCGCGGCATGGAGGTCTGGTGTCCGCGCCGGAATGAAGCCTATCTTGGGGTGATGGTTGATGACCTGATCACGCGCGGTGTGACCGAGCCGTATCGCATGTTCACCAGTCGCGCCGAATATCGTTTGCAGTTGCGCGAGGACAATGCCGACCAGCGCCTGACCGGGGTCGGACGCCAGCTGGGGCTGGTGGATGAAGCCAGATGGTGTGCGTTTGCGCGGAAACGCGAAGCCATCGAGCGCGAAGAGCAGAGGTTAAAAACGACATGGCTAAATCCCGCTTCCTTACCGGAGCAGGAAGCAGAGCGCGTGCTGGGCAAGAAAATCGAGCGGGAATACTCGTTGTACGATCTGTTGCGGCGGCCACAAGTGGACTATCGTTCACTGATGTCATTATCGGAAATGGACGCGGAAGTGTCTGATGAGATCGCGCTCCAAGTGGAAATTGCAGCGAAATATCACGGATACATTGAAAAACAGAAAGTTGAAATTGCGCAGCAGGCAGGTTACGAGGACTTGCGTCTGCCGGCAGGTATGAATTACTGCCTGGTGCGCGGTTTGTCGATAGAGGCGCAGCAAAGATTCAATCTGCAACAACCCGAAACATTGGGGCAGGCGGCGCGAATCTCGGGGATAACCCCGGCAGAGATTTCATTGTTGCTGGTGCATATTAAACGCGGGCTGAAAGCGCCTGCGGAAAAACAACAGGCATGACGGGCGCGGCGGTATTGCGGGCGGGATTGTCTGTCTTGGGCCAGGAGCTGGAGGCGGATTTGCAGCAAAAGCTGCTGGCTTACCTCGCGCTAATGCAAAAATGGAACAAGACCTATAACCTAACCGCCGTTCGCGATGAAAACGGAATGGTGACCCATCACTTGTTGGATAGTATGGCGGTACTGCCCTACTTGTGGCCGGGAAGCTGGTTGGATGTGGGGTGCGGCGCCGGGATACCCGGGGTGATTTTGGCGATTGCGCGGCCGCAATGGCAATTTACCCTGCTGGACAGCAATAGCAAAAAAACAGGATTTGTTCAGCAGGCAGTGATCGAATTGGGACTGCGAAATATTCGGGTGCATACGGGGAGGGTAGAAGAATGGCGCCCAACGGAGAAATTTGACGGCATCATCTCGCGAGCTTTTTCCGAGACGGGAAAATTTACCCGCCTGACACAACATTTGTTGGCGGGAAACGCTCGCTGGGCGGCGATGAAGGGGCGTCTGGAAAACGAACCAGCCCCGCTGGGTTATGTGATCGAGCGACAGATACCGCTTCAGGTGCCCGGTCTGAACGCGGAAAGAAGTCTGGTTATCGCAGCGAAAACAAGGGAGAGATTGGAATGGTAAAAATAATTGCCGTGACCAACCAGAAGGGCGGGGTAGGAAAAACCACCACCACGGTCAATCTTGCGGCCAGTCTGGCGGCGGCCAAAAAACGCGTATTGCTGGTCGATCTGGACCCGCAGGGAAATGCCACGATGGGCAGCGGAATCAATAAATCCGGGCTGAAACTAAGTATTTACAACGTGTTGCTGGGTGAGGCGGTGATCGAGGAAGCAAAAATTGTCTCCGAAAAAGGCGGCTATGACGTGCTCGGTTCAAACCGCGAACTGGCGGGGGCGGAAATCGAGTTGATCGAGATGGAGGGGCGCGAAACACGCCTCAAAAAAGAGCTTTCGGCCATCACCGGAAGTTATGACTTCATTCTGATCGATTGCCCTCCCGCCCTCAATTTACTGACTCTGAACGGGTTGGTCGCGGCACACTCGGTGATGATTCCAATGCAGTGTGAATATTATGCGCTGGAGGGATTGAGCGATCTGGTCAACACTATCCGCAAAGTAAGGGAGCATCTGAACCCGAGTTTGGAGATTGAGGGCTTGCTGCGCACCATGTTTGATCCGCGCAATTCGTTGGCGCTACAGGTGTCGGAGCAATTGCAAAGGCACTTCGGCGACAAGGTGTATCGCACTGTGATACCGCGCAATGTCCGGCTGGCTGAAGCGCCGAGTTATGGTGTGCCGGTGTTGCATCACGATGCCATGTCCAAGGGAACCAAGGCTTATCTGGCGCTGGCCGGGGAAATCCTGAACAAGGGAGAGCGCGCCGATCATCACAATATTGTCAAACCGAATCGGGAATAAAAAAATGGCCAAAATCAACAAAGGGTTGGGACGCGGATTGGACGCCTTGCTGGCGGGCGGAAATGACGTCAAGGCGGATGACAAGTTGCGTGAGCTGGCGGTGACTGAACTCAGGCCGGGTAAATATCAACCGCGTAGCCGGATGGATGACAAGTCGCTCAACGAGCTGGCCGAATCAATCAGGGCGCAAGGGGTGATCCAGCCAATCCTCGCGCGCGAGTTACCCAACGGCAACTACGAGATCATCGCCGGGGAGCGGCGTTGGCGTGCCGCCCAGCTGGCTGGATTAGCCACCGTACCGGTTTTGGTGCGGGTGGTGGAGGACAGTGCGGCGCTTGCTATGGCGTTGATTGAAAATATACAGCGTGAGGACTTGAATCCGCTGGAAGAGGCGGTGGGAATCCAGCGCCTGATTGACGAATTCAGGATGACGCATCAGCAGGCTGCCGATGCGGTGGGGCGCTCGCGCAGTACGGCAAGCAACCTGCTCCGATTGCTCAAATTGCCAGCCGAAGTGCAGGGCATGCTCATGGACGGCGAATTGGATATGGGACACGCGCGCGCCCTGTTACCGCTGGAAGGTGCACATCAGATTCTACTGGCAAACAAGATTGTGCTGGAGGGGTTGTCGGTCAGGGAAGCCGAAGGATTGGTACAAAAAAGCAGCGCGGAGCCGGCGGCGAAAAACAGGAAGAAGCCTGAAGCTAATCGTGATTTGCGGCGCCTGGAGGAGGAGGTCAGCGAAAAACTCGGGGCTCGCGTGGAAATCAAGGCGGGCATTAAAAAAGGGGGCAAGCTGCTCATTCATTATGCTTCCAACGACCAACTGAATGAACTCATCGACAAGTTGATCAAGGCCTGAACACCATGTTGCAAGGGCATAAGGCCGGCCATGAGTGTTTGACACCCCGCGAGAACGCCGCTATCATCCCGCCGCCTGATGTGGTGCCAGCACAAGAAAAAGAAAAAAACCGCCAGCTGATCACACTTCAACTTGTGGTCGTAAGCGCAATCGCAGCAGGTTATCTGGGCTACGGGGCAGCGCCGCAAGAAACGATGGCGGTGTGGGGCGGGGGAGGAGTTTCAATATTCAATAGCTTGCTGATCGCGTGGAGAATGAAGCGCGAAAACAGCTGGGTACGCCGCAACGCACAGCTTCAATTACGGCTTCTGTTTTTTTTCGCCGCAGAGCGATTTCTGCTGGTGATGTTGGTGCTTGGATTGCTGATGGCGTTTAGCCACGGGCCGTTGGCAGTCTTGAGTGGATTTGTGGCGGGTCAGGCAGTAATGATAATTGCCCGCCTGTATTTACAACTGCGAATAAAATAAACAAATATGTCCAGCGAAGCTCATACCTCAGCGGAATACATCAAACACCACCTGCAAAACCTCACCTATGGGCAATTGCCCGACGGAAACTGGGGGATTGCGCATACTGCAGCGGAAGCAAAAGAGATGGGTTTCTGGGCGCTCAATCTGGATACGTTCATCATGTCGCTCCTGCTGGGAGCGATTTTCTTGTTTATGTTCCGCCGTGTGGCCAAGAGCGTGGTTAGCGGCACCCCGGGCGGACTGCAAAACTTTTGCGAGTGGGCGATTGAATTTGTTGACAGCAGTGTGCGCGGTTCCTTTAACGGGAAGAACAATATGGTTGCCCCGCTGGCGCTGACCATTTTCTTCTGGGTCTTTGCCATGAACCTGATGGACTTGATCCCGATCGATTATGTGCCGCTGTTGATGAGCGCGATCGGCGTTCCATTTTTCAAGGTTGTCCCTTCTACCGACCCCAATGCCACCTTCGGCCTGGCGATCGGCGTATTCCTCCTGGTGCTGTACTACAGCGTCAAGATGAAGGGGGTTGGCGGATTCTTGGGCGAACTGACCCTGCAACCGTTTGGCAAGTGGGGCATGCCGGTTAATCTTTTGCTGGAAGGCGTCAACCTGATTGCCAAGCCGATCTCGCTGGCTTTGCGTCTGTTCGGCAATATGTACGCCGGTGAAATGATTTTCATCCTGATCGCGCTGATGGGCGGTGCGTGGGCGGGCGCGTCTGTGGCGGGAGTCACCCTGTTTGGCTCGCAGCTGTTGCTTTCGCTGGGTTGGGGAATCTTCCACATCCTGATCATCACATTGCAGGCTTTTATCTTCATGACCCTGACCGTTGTCTATCTGGATATGGCGCATCAGGAACACCACTAATTTCGCTTTCATCAACTTTAATTTTTATCAACAGGAGAAATAAAAAATGGAAATGGCAAACGCACTGCTGTACATCGCTGGCGCATTGATGATGGGCCTGGGCGCACTCGGCGCAGCCGTCGGTATCGGTATTCTCGGCGGTCGCTTCCTTGAAGGTGCGGCGCGTCAACCGGAATTGATTCCGATGTTGCGCACCCAATTCTTCGTGGTGATGGGTTTGGTCGATGCGGTTCCGATGATTGCCGTCGGTATCGCCATGTACGTTCTGTTCGCCGTGGTGGGTTAATCCTCACAAACGCGAAACGCATAATTTAGAAAGGAAGCTTGCATGAATATCAATGCAACTCTTCTCGCCCAGACCATCATGTTCGCGCTGTTCGTGTGGTTCTGCATGAAGTTCGTCTGGACGCCCATCGTGGCCGCCCTTGACGCGCGCAAAAAGCAGATCGCCGACGGCTTGGCGGATGCCGAGCGCGCCAAGCAGGATCTTGAGTTGGCGTCCAAACGCTCTGCCGAAATCCTGCGCGAAGCCAAGGAAAAGGCGGGCGACATCATCGGCAACAGCGAAAAGCGCGCAAGTGAGCTGGTAGAAGAAGCCAAGACACAAGCCAAAGTTGAGGGAGACCGGATTATCGCCGGCGCCAAAGCCGAGATCGACCAGGAAGTATTCCGCGCCAAAGAACAATTGCGCACCCAGGTATCGGCGATTGCTTTGGCCGGGGCCGGCAAGATTTTGGGGCGCGAGATCGATGCGAAAGCACATAACGATCTGCTCGACAAACTTGTAGCGGAAATCTAAACGCCATGTCAGAAGCCATTACCATCGCCCGACCCTATGCGCAGGCAGCATTTGACGAGGCGCAAAAACTGAATGCCTTGCGGGCGTGGTCGGAGATGCTGTTGTCTTTGACGCAAGCCGTGAATCATCCCGAAGTGCAAGCTGCAGTGAGCAATCCGCGTGTTCCCGCTGTACAAATAGCCGGGCTGATGGATGCCTTGCTGGGCACATCGGCGAGCGTGCAACAGAGGAATTTTGTGCGCATCGTTGTCGACAACCGCCGCCTGTTGGTGCTACCGGAAATCGCCGAATTGTTTGAGGCGCGCAAGGCTGAAGCGGAAAAATCAGTCAACGTGGTGGTGGATTCGGCATTCGAGTTAAGCGCCGCGCAACAGGACAAGATTGCAGCCTCGCTGAAGAAACGTCTGGCGCGCGAGATCAAACTGACTTGCAACGTTAAAAAAGAATTACTGGGTGGCGTGGTGATCCGCGCCGGAGACAAGGTGATCGACGGTTCCGCGTTGACCCGCCTTGCTGAAATGGCGAATGCCCTGGCCTGATCAAGAACTATCAAGAATGAGGAAATCCAGATGAAGCTCAACCCTTCCGAAATTAGCAACCTGATTCGCAGTCGCATCGACAACTTCGAAGCACTGACCCAGGCGCGCACCGAAGGTACGGTGGTTAGCGTGACCGACGGTATCGTCCGCGTGCACGGCCTGTCCGATGTGATGCAGGGCGAAATGCTCGAATTTCCCGGCAACACCTTTGGTCTTGCGCTGAACCTTGAGCGCGATTCGGTTGGCGTCGTGATTCTGGGCGAATACGAACACATCACCGAGGGCGATACGGTCAAGTGCACCGGCCGCATCCTGGAAGTACCGGTCGGACCCGAGCTGAAAGGCCGCGTAGTCAACGCGCTGGGCCAGCCGATTGACGGCAAAGGCCCGGTCAACACCAAGATCACCGACAAAATTGAAAAAGTCGCGCCGGGTGTCATCGCGCGCAAATCCGTTGACCAGCCCGTGCAAACCGGCCTGAAGTCCATTGACTCCATGGTTCCCGTCGGCCGCGGCCAGCGTGAACTGATCATCGGCGACCGCCAGACCGGCAAGACCGCTGTTGCCGTTGACGCCATCATCAACCAGAAGGGTCAGAACATGACCTGTATCTACGTCGCCATCGGTCAGAAAGCGTCGACTGTTGCCAACGTGGTGCGCAAGCTGGAAGAACACGGCGCAATGGAATACACCATCGTGGTTGCCGCCACCGCGTCCGATTCCGCCGCGATGCAATTCCTCGCACCGTATGCAGGGTGCACCATGGGAGAATATTTCCGCGATCGCGGCGAAGATGCGTTGATCGTGTATGACGACTTGACCAAGCAGGCATGGGCCTATCGTCAGATCTCCCTGCTGCTGCGCCGTCCGCCTGGTCGTGAAGCTTACCCCGGCGACGTATTCTATCTGCACTCGCGTTTGTTGGAGCGTGCTGCACGCGTGAATGCCGAATTCGTCGAGAAGTTCACTAACGGAGAAGTCAAAGGTAAGACCGGTTCGCTGACTGCACTGCCGATCATCGAAACCCAGGCGGGTGACGTGTCCGCGTTCGTGCCGACCAACGTGATCTCAATTACCGACGGCCAGATATTTCTGGAAGCCGACCTGTTCAACGCCGGTATCCGTCCCGCGATCAACGCCGGGGTATCGGTGTCCCGCGTCGGTGGTGCAGCTCAGACCAAGGTCATCAAAAAGCTGGGTGGCGGGGTGCGTCTGGCGCTGGCACAGTACCGTGAATTGGCAGCGTTCGCGCAATTCGCTTCCGATCTGGACGAAGCTACGCGCAAACAGCTTGAGCGCGGCAAGATCGTGACTGAGCTGATGAAGCAGTTGCAGTACGCGCCGTTGTCGGTATCCAAAATGGCGGCAACCCTGTTTGCCGTCAACAAGGGCTATTTCGATGATATCGAAGTGCCCAAGGTGTTGGCTTTCGAAGCGGCGCTGCATGCCCAACTGGGGTCCAAAAACAAGGAGCTGATGGACGCGATTGAAACCACCAAGGATCTGTCGGCAGACAACGAAAAACTGCTGGTCGCAGCGATTGATTCGTTCAAGGCAACTGCAGTTTATTAAGGCGAGGTGAGTTATGGCCGGCAGTAAAGAGATTCGCACCAAGATCAAGAGCGTGGAAAACACGCGCAAGATCACGCGTGCGATGGAAATGGTGGCAGCGGCGAAGATGCGCAAGGCGCAGGAACGGATGCGCGCCGCCCGCCCCTATGCCGAAAAGATACGCAACGTGGCGGGTCATCTGTCGCGCGCCAACCCGGAATACAAACATGCATTTCTGGCCAAGCGCGAGAAAATCAGCAACGTCGGCCTAATCGTGGTCACCTCGGACAAGGGACTGTGCGGCGGATTGAACACCAATTTGCTGCGCCTTGCCGTGAACGAGATGAAAAACTGGGAAGGCGAGGGCAAAGGCCTGCTGGTATGCCCGATCGGCAACAAGGGGTTCGGATTCATGAACCGGATCGGTGCCAAGGTGCGCTCGCACATGATCGGACTGGGCGACACGCCCCATGCCGAAAAACTGATTGGCACTGTGAAGGCGATGCTGGATGCTTACGTGGCAGGCGAGATCGACGCCATCTATTTGAGCTACAACCACTTCATCAACACCATGCGCCAGGAGCCCCGCGTCGAACAGTTGTTGCCGTTGAGCGGCGAAAAATTCGGCACCAGCGACGCCACCTGGGATTACATCTACGAGCCGGATGCGAAGAAGGTCATTGACGAATTGCTGATGCGCTACGTCGAGTCGCTGGTGTATCAGGCGGTAGTGGAGAATATTGCCGCCGAACAGAGCTCGCGCATGGTGGCAATGAAAGCCGCTTCGGACAACGCGAAAAGCGTCATCAGCGAACTTAAACTGGTGTACAACAAAGCGCGTCAGGCAGCCATCACCAAGGAAATATCCGAGATCGTTGGCGGCGCGGCGGCGCTGGAATGATTGGGCGAAACTAGCATGAGCATGGCGAATGTTGGTGGAGACCAAATCTTCAAACGTGGCGGCGCCGGAGTGATGGGTTGTGGCAAAGAATTTCAGAATTAATTTAGACGGGGAATCTTAAAATGAGTCAAGGAAAGATTGTTCAGTGTATCGGCGCGGTGGTTGACATCGAATTTCCGCGCAACAAGATACCCAAAATTTACGAAGCGCTGACATTGGCAGACGCCGGCAATTCTACCGCCGAAGTTGGCCTGACCTTCGAGGTCGAGCAACAACTGGGCGACGGAGTGGTGCGCACCATTGCGATGGGTTCTTCCGACGGTCTGCGTCGCGGGATGGCAGTGAAGGCAACCGGTCAGGCGATCCAGGTGCCGGTCGGTACCGGCACACTGGGCCGCATCATGGACGTGCTGGGTCGCCCGATTGATGAAGCCGGCGAGATCAAGTGCGACGAAAAGCGCGCCATCCACCAAGCCGCCCCCAAATTCGACGAGCTGTCTCCCTCGGTTGACCTGCTGGAAACCGGGATCAAGGTGATCGACCTGGTTTGCCCGTTTGCCAAGGGCGGCAAGGTTGGCCTGTTCGGCGGCGCCGGTGTGGGCAAGACCGTGAACATGCTGGAACTGATCAACAACATCGCCAAACAGCATTCCGGTTTGTCGGTGTTTGCCGGCGTGGGTGAACGTACTCGTGAAGGCAACGACTTCTACCACGAAATGACGGACGCCGGCGTTATCGACATTGAGGACTACACCAAGTCCAAAGTCGCGATGGTGTTCGGCCAGATGAACGAGCCGCCCGGCAACCGTCTGCGCGTTGCGCTGTCCGGTTTGACCATGGCGGAAAAATTCCGTGACGAAGGCCGCGACATCCTTTTCTTCGTGGACAACATCTACCGCTATACCCTGGCCGGAACTGAAGTGTCCGCGTTGCTGGGTCGTATGCCTTCCGCTGTGGGTTACCAACCGACGCTGGCCGAAGAAATGGGTCGCTTGCAAGAGCGTATCACCTCGACCAAGGTTGGCTCGATCACTTCGATCCAGGCCGTTTACGTGCCAGCCGATGACTTGACCGACCCGTCTCCGGCGACCACCTTCTTGCACCTGGACTCCACCGTCGTGTTGTCGCGCGATATCGCTTCGCTGGGTATCTACCCGGCGGTTGATCCGCTTGATTCCACCTCCCGCCAGCTCGATCCTCTGGTGGTGGGTGAAGAGCACTACGGCGTTGCCCGTCGCGTGCAGCAAACCCTGCAACGCTACAAGGAATTGCGCGACATTATCGCGATTCTGGGGATGGACGAACTGGCACCGGAAGACAAACTGGCCGTCGCCCGCGCGCGCAAAATCCAGCGTTTCCTGTCGCAACCGTTCCACGTGGCGGAACAGTTTACCGGCGCTCCGGGGAAATATGTTTCCCTGAAGGAAACCATCAAGGGATTCAAGGCGATTGTGGAAGGTGAATACGATCATCTGCCGGAGCAGGCTTTCTACATGGTGGGCGGCATCGAAGAGGCGGTCGAAAAGGCCAAGACGCTGCAATAAACAATGGGAGCTAGCATGGCAATGACTGTACATGTGGACGTGGTGAGCGCGGAAGAACAAATCTTCTCCGGCTTGGCCGAATTCGTCGTGGTACCGGGAGAAATGGGCGAGCTGGGTATCTACCCGCGCCACACCGCGCTGCTGACCCGCATCAAACCCGGCGCAGTGCGCATCAAACGCCCCGACCAAGAGCAAGAAGAACTGGTTTATGTTTCAGGCGGGATGCTGGAGATTCAGCCAAGCGTGATCACAGTGCTGGCCGATACCGCGATTCGCGGCGCCGATCTCGACGAGGCGCGCTCGCTGGAAGCCAAGCAAGCGGCTGAAGAGGCGATGAAGAACCGCACTTCCGATATCGACTACGCGGCAGCGCAAGCCGAGCTGGCTGAAGCCATCGCGCAACTGCGGGCCATCCAGCAACTGCGCAAACACACCCACTAGGCGCGGTGTTTTGCAACGTCTGACAAAGAGCAGCTTCGGCTGCTTTTTTGTTGCCTGAACGATATACTTGGCCACCTTGAAAAAAACCACGGTAATGAGTCCCTTGAATATCGTCATCCTTGCGGCCGGCAGAGGAACACGCATGGTTTCCGCCAAACCCAAGGTGCTGCACAGCCTGGCGGGTAAGCCGTTACTGCAACATGTACTGGATTCCGCGCAGTCGCTGCAGCCGCAACAAGTTTGTGTGGTTTACGGCCACGGCGGCGAGGCGGTGCCGCAGGCCGTGGCACAATACAACGCACGGTTCGTGATACAAGAACCACAGCTTGGCACCGGTCACGCGGTGCAACAGGCACTGCCCCATCTCGATCATAACGGTCGCACCTTGGTGCTTTATGGCGACGTTCCTTTAATCCAGCACAGCACCTTGCACCAGATGCTGCAAGCGGGCGAGGGACTGGTGCTGCTCACCGTCAACCTCGACGATCCAACCGGCTATGGCCGCATCGTTCGCAACGCCAAAAGCGATGTGCAAAGCATCGTCGAGCAGAAGGATGCCTCACCCGAACAGCTGAAGATCGAGGAAGTGAACACTGGCATCATGCTGGTGCCGACTGCGAAGCTGCGCAACTGGTTGAGCAGGCTGGGTAATGACAACGCCCAGGCAGAGTATTACCTGACTGACATCGTGGCGATGGCGGTGCGGGATGGGGTGGCGGTGCATACCGTACAACCCGGACAGCGTTGGGAAGTGGAAGGCATCAACAACAAAATGCAACTCGCCACACTGGAGCGCGTCTGGCAGATAAATGTTGCCCGGCGATTGATGATGCAAGGGGTCACGCTCGCTGATCCTGCACGCCTGGATGTGCGCGGTGACCTCACTTGCGGGCGCGATGTCGAGATCGACGTGGGCTGCATTTTCGAGGGCAGGGTCATACTGGGCGACTGCGTGCAGGTGGGGGCTTACAGCGTCATTCGTGATGCGACGATCGCACAGGGTACGCAGATCGAAGCTTACAGCCACATCGACGCCAGCGAAGTTGGCGCCAATTGTCGAATCGGGCCGTATGCCCGACTGCGCCCGGGAACCCGGGTTGCGGACGAGGCGCATGTGGGCAATTTTGTCGAGATCAAGAACAGCGAGATCGGGCAGGGCAGCAAGGCCAATCATTTGAGCTACATCGGCGACAGCACCGTTGGGTGTCGCGTCAATATTGGCGCCGGCACCATCACCTGCAACTACGATGGCGCCAATAAATTCCGCACCGTCATCGGCGACGATGCCTTCATCGGTTCGGACACGCAGCTGGTCGCGCCGGTGACCGTAGGCAGGGGCGCGACCATCGGTGCCGGCTCAACCATTACCCGGGATACGCCGGAAGGAGAGCTGACCCTGTCGCGCAGCAACCAGATCTCGATTCGCGGCTGGCAACGACCCAAGAAAGTAAAAAAATAAAATGTGCGGAATCGTGGGCGCAGTGGGGCGGCGCAATATTGTCCCCATCCTGGTTAAAGGTTTGCTCCGGCTGGAATATCGCGGCTACGACTCGGCCGGACTGGTGGTGGTGCATGACGGCAAGCTGGAGCGGGTGCGCAGTGCCGGACGGGTGGCCGAGCTGGCTACGAAAAGCGCCAATACCTACGGCGAACTGGGCATCGCCCACACGCGCTGGGCGACGCACGGTGTCCCCTCCGAACGCAATGCGCATCCGCATGTCAGCCGCAACCTGATCTCGGTGGTGCACAACGGCATCATCGAAAACTACGAAGAGCTGCGCACCGAGCTGACTGCACAAGGCTATGAGTTCACCTCGGATACCGATACCGAAGTGATCGCTCACCTGATTCACAGCCACTACGCGCAGGGCAGTTTGCGGGTCGCCACACAAATGGCGCTGGCGCAGCTGGTTGGCGCCTACGCCATCGGCGTGGTGGCGGCAGACAGGCCACATCAACTCATCGCCGCGCGCAAGGGTAGCCCGTTGCTATTGGGTGTCGGCGAGAGTGAGCACTTCATCGCATCGGATATGTCAGCGCTACTACAAGTCACGCGTAAGGTGGTGTATCTGGAAGAGGGAGATGTGGTTGAAGTAAATCTAGCGGACTATCGCATCTTTGATTTGCATGGTAATTCCGTCCAGCGCGAAGTCCAGATCAGCGAACTGGATAACGACAGTGTGGAGTTGGGCGAATATCGGCACTACATGCAAAAAGAGATCCACGAGCAACCGCAGGCCCTAGCCGACACGCTGGAATCGGTATGCAACAGCCAGTCGCTGGTGCCCGGCATCTTTGGCGCAGAGGCCAAAAATATTTTCCCTCAAATTGAAAACATCCTGATCCTCGCCTGCGGTACGAGTAACCACGCCGGGCAGGTGGCGCGCTACTGGCTGGAAGAAATCGCAGGCATCCCGTGCAGTGTCGAAGTCGCCAGCGAATATCGTTACCGTGTCAGCGTGCCCAATCCAAGAACTCTAATCGTTACCATCTCGCAGTCGGGCGAAACAGCGGATACCCTGGCCGCGCTGAATCACGCCAAAGTAACCGGCCATGCCCACACCCTCGCCATCTGCAACGTGCCAGAAAGCGCCATCATTCGCCAGTCGAAATTGCGCTTTCTCACCCGCGCGGGTCCGGAGATCGGCGTCGCCTCGACCAAAGCGTTCACTACCCAGCTTGCCGCGTTGTTCCTGCTGACTTTGGTGCTGGCAAAACTGCGCGGCCGTCTGGACGCAGATCGGGAACAGCAATTCCTGCAAGAGCTGCGGCATTTGCCGGCTGCCGTGCAGAAAGTGCTGGCACTGGAACCGCAGATCGCCGAGCTCGCCAACCATTTTGCCGATAAACACCATGCACTTTTCCTCGGGCGCGGCATGCATTTCCCCATCGCCGCCGAAGGGGCGCTCAAGCTGAAAGAGATCTCGTACATCCACGCCGAAGCTTATCCGGCGGGAGAGTTGAAGCATGGCCCGCTGGCGCTGGTGGACAAAGAGATGCCGGTGGTATCGGTCGCGCCCAATGATGCACTGCTGGAAAAACTGAAATCGAATTTGCAGGAAGTCAAAGCGCGCGGCGGCGAGTTGTATGTGTTTGCCGACGCGAACACGCATATCAAGGAAGCCGAAGGGATTCACATCCTGCAAATGCCCGAACATGCGGGCTTTTTGAGCCCTATTCTGCACACCATCCCGCTGCAACTGTTGGCATATTACGTTGCATTGCAGAAGGGAACGGATGTGGACAAGCCCCGCAATTTGGCAAAGTCGGTCACGGTCGAATAACACCGGACAGAAGTGCAAGGTTGAAGCCACAAGTCGCGAATGAATAAAATCATTGGCGCACCCCCGTTCCCGCCAACGTGGAGACACAGCACATGGCGGTCATCGCCGTATTCAATCAAAAGGGCGGGGTCGGCAAGACCACCACCTGCCTCAATCTGACTGCAGCGTTGTCCTTGGCACAACGCAGCCCGATTGCGCTCGACATGGATCCGCAAGGCCATTTGAGTCTTGCCTCGGGCTTGAAGCACGGCACTTCGCAAGCCAAGAGTATCGTGTCCTTTTTCAAGGAAAACACCCCGCTCGCCAAGCTGCTATACGAAACGCCGGCTGGCTGGCAACTCATCCCCGCTACACTTGAACTCTCCAAAATCGATGCGTTGTACGGGAGCGACCCGCAGGCGGCGAAGATGCTGAAACAAGGACTCGCCGAAGAGCTTTCCCTGACAGGCGCGCCGATCCTGATTGATTGCTGCCCGACGCTGGGCGTGCTGACCTTGAATGCGCTGCTTGCAGCAGACAAGGTGCTGATTCCCGTTTCCGCCGATTACCTTTCCCAGCATGGGGTGCATCGGCTGGATAGCGCATTGAATGTGCTCGAGAAAAAACTCCAGCGCAAGTTCGAGCGCCGGATCGTGGTGACACGCTTCGACTCGCGGCGAAAACTCTCCTTCGACATCTACGATCAGCTCCGGGAAAGATATGGAGACTTGTTGTGCAAGACACGCATCGGCGAAACCGTGGCACTGGCGACCAGCCCCATGCATGGTCTGGATGTGTTCGCCTATGCGCCGCACAGTCCGGGTGCGGCAGATTACCGCGCGCTGGCGAAAGAGTTAATAGACAGCGGATTTGTTTAAACCCGGGCAAGCAGTTGACCGCAGATTATTCAGATTTCCACAGATAAAACAAAAAGAACCGCCACCTCCAATTACTCACATTTGGGTGAACCTGCACTCTTTCCAACCGCCAGAAAATCTGCGTTAATTTATGCAATCTACCCGCTGAATTACCTTTTTAAAGTTTAAACGAAGTGGATCCAGGCAGCGAGCACCAGCGTTGCCGCCAACAGCAAGGTGATCAGCCCCAGCCACAGATTGCGCTGTTTCTGCTGGATCAGCATGGTGCGCAACAGGGGTGCCAGTTGTTCGTGCGCTTCGCTCTGCAGGCGCTGGTGAAGCAGGCGCGGCAGTTGCGGCAGGATCGTGGCGTAGCGCGGAGCTTCGCGCCGCAGCCCCTTGAAGAAACCGCGCCAGCCAATCTGTTCGCTCATCCAGCGCTCCAGCCACGGTTTTGCAGTCTTCCAAAGATCCAGGTCCGGATCGAGTTGCAGCCCCAATCCCTCGATATTGAGCAGGGTCTTCTGTAGTAACACCAGCTGCGGCTGGATCTCGATGCCAAAACGGCGCGAGGTCTGGAACAGACGCAAAAGAATGCGGCCGAACGAAACTTCCTTCAGCGGCCGGTCGAAGATCGGTTCGCACACCGAGCGGATCGCCGCCTCGAACTCATCTACGCGGGTATCTGCCGGGGCCCAGCCGGATTCAATGTGCAGTTCGGCCACCCGTTTGTAATCGCGGTTGAAAAAAGCGATGAAGTTGTGGGCCAGATAATTTTTGTCGGTATCGGTCAGCGTGCCCATGATGCCGAAATCGAGGGCGACATAACGCCCGTCGGCTGCCACCAGAATATTCCCCGGATGCATGTCGGCGTGGAAGAAACCGTCGCGGAAGACCTGGGTGTAAAAGATCTCGACACCGTCACTCGCCAGTTTGGAGAGATCGATGCCGGCCGCGCGCAAAGCCGCCGTCGGGCTGACCGGGATGCCGTGCATGCGCTGCATCACCATCACCTGCCCGCTGCACCAGTCCCAGTAGACCTCCGGCACCAGCAACAGGCGGGCATCGGCAAAATTGCGCCGCAACTGGCTGGCGTTCGAGGCCTCGCGCATCAAATCCAGCTCGTCATGCAGATACTTTTCAAACTCCGCGACCACCGCCCCGGGCTTCAGTCGCTTGCCGTCTTCCCAACCGAGCTCGATCAGTCCGGCGCAAACCTGCAGTAGCGCGACATCGTGCGCGATGGTGGAGGCGATACCGGGGCGCAGAATCTTCACCGCCACTTCACGCCCGTCCGGCAGGCGGGCAAAGTGCACCTGCGCCACCGATGCGCTGGCGATTGGTGTTTCGTCGAATTCGGCAAATACCTCGCACAATGGCTTGCCATAGGTTTGTTCGAGGATTGATAGCGCTTGTGCGGAAGGGAAGGGCGGCACCCGGTCTTGCAATCGCGCCAGCTCGTCGGCAATGTCCAGCGGCACAAGATCGCGCCGGGTGGAAAGCAACTGGCCGAATTTGACAAAGATTGGGCCGAGGGTTTCCAGCGCGAGGCGCAGGCGTACCGCGCGCGGGCGCGAGGAATCGCGGAAAAAAAGCAGAAGGTTGAGCGGACGCAACAGCCAACTGGTGCGTTCATGCGCGAGCAAAAACTCATCCAGGCCGTAGCGCAGGACGACGAACAATATTTTCAACAAACGCAGGGAACGCATGGCCGCAGACGGAATAAGAGAAGCGGGGAGCGAGCCTAAACCTGCTGGATACCGGCCAGAAGCCAAACCGACTGATCGTTTTTCAGATCTTTTTGCACATGCCAGATTTCGTCAAAGTTATCCGGCGCGCCGTTGTTTTCGCGCAGCTGGCCGGACAGTCTCACGCTGGCAACAGCCTGATCGTGTTCCGTCACAACCTCGAGCAATTGCGCGTTGACGAAGCCAACATCGGTCTGCTGCGGCGCATCACCGCGTTCCTGCAACTGGAGCGAAATTTCGGCAAACATTTCCGGTGTGGTGTATTCGCGGATATCGTTCAAGTCCTTGCGATCATTGGCCGCCTGCAGGCGAATAAAAGTAGTCTTTGCGCTACGCAGGAAACTGTCCACCGGGAAATCGGCAGGAATGTTGGCGGATAACGCGGGTTCGGTGACTGCGGTGACTGCGGCGGATGAGGCCGCAACAGGTTCTGCACTAGTGCTGTAGGGCGCACCGGCGGCGGCATAGTTCATGACGGTTTGCGGTTTTTTGCGCTGCATCGAAAACAGCAAAAAGGCACCCGCGGCGAGCAACAGGATCATCAACAACATGCCCATACCCTCGCCCAGACCGAGGTGCGAAAAAAGCGCCGCCAAGCCCAAACCTGCGGCCAGGCCGGCCAGCGGCCCAAGAAACTTGTTGCCCGGTTTGGTGGCGGCCGGTTGCGCGGTGGCATTCTGCGGGGCGGCAGCCGGGGCTTTGGGCAACGGCGCGCTCATGCTGCGTTGCTTGCCGATGCTGCCGCCACCGCCAAAGCGCTTCGCCTCGGCATTGGCCGCAAGCAGGGAAAGGCTGGTCAGAACGATGGTCAGGAAAATGGCAAAACGTTTCATCTGAAATATCCGGCAAAAATTCAAGGGAGTGAAGTATAGCGTCAGAAGGGGGCTGCGTGTTCGATGCGCAGGGCCTCGCCGTTGCCCGGATGGGTGAATTCGAGGGCGCAACAATGTAACAACAGGCGCGGTGCAGAACGCGCATCGCCATACAAGGCATCGCCGAGGATGGGATGGCCGATCTCTGCCAGATGCAGGCGCAACTGGTGAGTGCGTCCGGTGACCGGCTCCAGCACCAAACGCGATTGCGTGGCGTCCGAATCAGTGACGCGATAGCGGGTCAGCGCGTGTTTGCCGGTGAGACGGTCGATCTGCCGCAACGGGCGCAGCGACCAGTCGGCGCCAATCGGCAGATCAATCTCGCCGGATTCGGCTTCCGGCGTACCTTGGACTACCGCCAGATAGCGCTTCGCCACTTCCCGCTCGCGGAACAGGCGCGACATCTCGCGCTGCATCGCCGCGCCGCGCGCAAACAGGATCAACCCCGAGGTCGCCATATCGAGACGGTGAACGATCAGGGCATCGGGGAAAATTTCCCGAATCCGCGCAGACAGACAATCCTGCTTGTCCGCGCCGCGCCCCGGCACCGCCAACAGGCCGGCGGGTTTGTTGGCGATGAGCAAAGACTCATCCTGAAACACCAGTTCAAAACAAGGCGCGCTCAATTGACCTCGGCAAATACCGGCGTGTGGTCGGACGGACGCTCCAGTTTGCGCGGCGCTTTGTCGATCATGCAGGCGGTGCATTGCAGTGCATTGCTGATGAGGATGTGATCGATGCGCATCCCCTGGTTGCGGCGGAAAGCCAGCATGCGGTAATCCCACCACGAGTAACTTTTTCCGCCTTGCTCGAACAGGCGGAAGGCATCGCGCAGACCAAGCGCCACCAAACCTTTAAAGGCCTCGCGCTCCGGTTCACTCACCAGCACATTGCCTTGCCATGCTTGCGGATCGTGCACGTCGCGGTCTTCGGGGGCGATGTTGTAATCGCCGAGCAGGGCGAGTTTCGGATGCTGCGCCAGCTCGTTCCCGAGCCACAGCTTCAGCGCCGCCAGCCAGTTGAGTTTGTATCGGTATTTGTCGGAATCCACGCTTTGCCCGTTGGGCACATACACGCACACGATGCGCACATCGCCGATGGTGCCAGCGATGACGCGCTTCTGTTCATCTGCAAAGTCAGGGATGCCGGTTTGCACATCGGCGATCGGTTCGCGGCTGAGGATGGCGACACCGTTATAGGTCTTCTGCCCGCTGCATACGCTGTGATAACCCGCCGCCTGCAATTCGGCATGGGGGAAATCCGTATCCTGCTGCTTGGTTTCCTGCAGGCACACCACATCGGGTTGCTGTTCCGCCAACCAGCCCAGCAGATGCGGCAAACGCACCTTGAGCGAATTGACGTTCCAGGTCGCAATCTTCATGGTGCGCGGCGCGGGCGGTAAGGCGCGTTCCTGGGGTAACCCGCGACATCCAGCTCCTGGTTCCAATCCGAGGCGAGGAAACCGCGCAACCAGGTTCTGCCAACGGTGGCTGCAGGGATACTGTCACCGCCGGAGAGTTTGCGAAAGGCCTCCAGGTCTTCTTGAGTGGCCACCTGTTTTTCGCTAAAGGGGATGCCGCGTTGTAGCAAAAATTCACGCGCCAACTGGCAGGGTGAACCGCAGTCCGCGGATGCGTACAGCGTGACCGGGAAATATTGCATCGCCCGCTGCGTTTCGTAAGGCAGGCTGGCGTCGGGCGCAGGCGGCTGGCCCAGATGCAGTTGTTCGACGTCATCGGTACCGGGCAGCGGCCGGTCGCTGTAATGCACTTTGCCTTGCGCGTCGATGGAACGGTAAAGCTCGCCAGCCTGCACGCTCGCAGTCAGGCAGCAAGCAAGGATGATGGCGATGGATTTCATATTGCCCCCTGTGTATTGCCGACCAGCCCATTATGCCGCAACAGCGCATCGATGGCAGGCGCGCGACCGCGGAATGCCTGGAACGATTCCATTGCCGGCCGCGCGCCGCCCATCGCCAGGATCTCGGCGCGGAACTTCGCCCCGATGTCCGGATTGAGCACGCCGTGTTCCTCGAACAGGCTGTAGGCGTCTGCCGACAGCACTTCCGCCCACTTGTAACTGTAATAACCGGCCGCATAGCCGCCGGCGAAGATGTGCGCGAAGCTCTGCGGGAAGCGGTTGAACTCGGGCGGGATCAGCACCGCCACTTCGGCGCGTACTTCGTCGAGAAGTTGCAATATGGATTTACCTTGGCCCGGATTAAAGCTGCTGTGCATCAGCATGTCGAACAGGGCGAACTCGATCTGGCGCAGGGTGGCCAGCCCGCTCTGGAAATTCTTCGCGGCGAGCATCTTGT
>Ga0210009_1000181_pt1 | contig 81060 bp, 74 predicted proteins | sample CryGeyCG2114_065_FD_185457 | JGI IMG/M metagenome (GOLD analysis project Ga0210009, IMG submission 185457) | Groundwater microbial communities from aquifer - Crystal Geyser CG12_big_fil_rev_8/21/14_0.65 (SPAdes) (version 2) | ecosystem: Environmental > Aquatic > Deep subsurface > Groundwater ...
CGATGCAAGAGCAAACCAATATGTTGCAACGTATGCGTGACCTGACTGTACAGGCCGTGAACGGTGCCAACTCGACCAGTGACCGTGATGCTCTTCAGTCAGAAATCGACCAATTGGCCTTAGAAATTACGGCTATCTCTGATACCACGGCTTTTGGTGATACTAAGTTACTAGACAGTTCTTTTGCTGGTAAGAGTTTCCAAGTGGGCCATCAAGAGGGAGAAAATATTTCTATTAGCATCTCTGGTACAAACGCGACAGCATTAGGCGTGAACGCATTAGCAGTTTCTACGGATGTACTTGCCTCTACTGCCACAGGTGCAATTGATGCTGCAATTAAAGCTATTGATACTCAGCGCGCGAAGTTAGGTGCAACACAAAACCGTTTAGCACACAACATCAGCAACAGTGCCAATACTCAGGCAAACGTTGCCGATGCGAAGAGTCGTATTGTGGATGTCGACTTTGCCAAGGAAACCTCGCAGATGACGAAGAATCAGGTATTGCAACAAACGGGTTCAGCTATGTTGGCTCAAGCTAACCAATTGCCTCAAGTTGCCTTATCACTGTTGTAATAAAGCGCTTATAGCTGGAAGTGATAAGGGAGATTCGGAGACGGGTCTCCCTTTGCTACAATAATAGTTGGTTGAATATTTAAAGTGCTAATTTTTGTTGATTAAAAGTAAGTGCTTAACTTGGTGAGGTATGGCTATGGACATCAATATAGCAAGTTCATCTATGATGGTTCACAATAAGGTGGATGTTTTGCAAGGTTCAACAAAGGCTTCAGAGAATGATGTTGAGCTAAATAGCAAAAATACAGTGGCTGTTATTGATCAAGTTGTTAAACAAAAACAATTGGATAATGAACAGGACTCCAGTAAATTAGCGCAAGTGGCTACAGAATTATCAGATATGATGTCTATGATGCGCAAAGGACTTTCATTTAAAGTTGATGAAAACTCCGGTCAGGCTGTGGTAACTGTTTTAGATAAAGACACTGGAGATGTTATTAGACAAATGCCAAGTGAAGAAGCATTGGCGTTAGCTGAAAAATTATCTGAAGTCACCGGTTTATTGATGAAAACTGAAGCTTGATCTTGAGTTTTCAAGTAAATATTAAGTTGAGGAAATAGCTATGGCATTAACAGCGACAGGCATGGGGTCAGGCCTAGATATCAGTAATATCGTAACGGTATTAGTTAATGCCGAAAAGACACCTAAAGAGGCGATCTTTAATAAAACAGAAGATACGATAAAGGCGAAAGTTTCAGCAATTGGAACTCTTAAAAGTGAGTTATCTAAGTTTCAGGATGCCCTTAAAAAACTTCAATCTGGCGATGTGCTGAATCAGCGTAAAGTCACAACTGGTGATAGTAAATATATTAATGTCATAGCGGACAAAACTGCTAAGGCAGGCTCATACGGGATTAAAGTCGAGCAACTGGCAGTAAGTCATAAAGTTGCAGGAACGAATGTTGCCGATCGAACTTTAGGTGTGAGTGAAGGTTCATTAGATTTCGGTGTTAATGGGAATTCTTTTTCGGTATCTATTTCAGCAACGGATTCGCTTGATGAAATTGCCAAGAAGGTCAATGAAGCTTCAGGTAATGAATCTGTTACTGCGACAGTCATCACAAGTGATGCTGGTAGTCGTCTTGTATTTAGTTCGGACAAATCAGGTGAAGATAATCAGATTAACATTACTGCAAATGATACTTCAGGTACTGGATTAAACGATATGTTTGGAACAGGGAACTTGTCGACACTGCAAGTAGCAAAGAATGCCATTATTTACATTGATGATCAGAAAGTTACTTCACAGAGCAATGAAATAAAGGGTGCAATTACTGGTGTGACTTTGAACTTGACGGATGCGGATGTATCAAAAACTACTACACTAAAAATTGAGCAAGATAATGATGCTGTTAAGGAGAATGTAAAAGCTTTTGTTGATGCATTCAATAGTTTAAATGCAGCAATTGATAAAATGTCATCCTATGACAAAGATAAAAAGACTGCATCAGCATTACAAGGCGATTCGATGATCCGTTCAATTGAGTCGCAATTGCGTAATATGATTAGTGAGCGAGTAAGCACTGATACTGGCGATATTGCTTTATATGACATTGGTATCAAAACAGATAAGTACGGAAAATTATCTATTGACGATACTAAACTCGATAAAATGATCGCGGAAGATATGTCCAGCATTGAGGCATTGTTTGCAACTAAGGATACTGGTCTAGCGAATAGGCTCGATAATTTGGCTAATAATTATGTGAAAAGTGATGGTTTAATTGCCAGTCGTCAGAATGCATATACTAGCCAACAGACGCGTTTGAATGAACAAAGAGAAGCTTTTTCCCTTAAGATGGGACAGCTAACTGCAAGATTAACTAAACAGTTCAATGCGATGGATCTTGTTGTAGGAAGTTTAAATCAACAAAGTTCAGGTTTAGCAGACCGATTAAATTCACTTCCAGGTGTTATCGCTAAGTAATAATGTGTTGAGACGCGGGAGGAGTTTACGTGAAACAACTAGAAGCACTTAATGAGCAGTTATTAGAAACTCTACATCAATTAGAAAAAATGTCTGCTGAAGATGAATCTGCTGATAAGTTGGTATCAAAATTGCTTGAGAAAGTAAGGCAGCGTCAAGTTTTGTTGAATGCATTAGTTGTCGAACCGACGGAAGATTGTAGGGCGTATCTAGAAAAACAGTTTGATTTAACAAAAGTTTTTGTAGAAAAATCCAATATCATTCAGTCAGAAATACAAGCACTATTACACGCTGCAAACAAAAATAAGCGTCAAATAAATGTGTACAAAGCAATTGATTTAGACAGGTAGGTGTTTATGAGAGGTTCACTGCAATCATATCGTAAGGTTTCATTAGACAGTGAGATTGGCGTCGCATCACCACATCGAATTATTCAACTCATGTTTGCTGGTGCGCTTCAACGTTTGGCACAGAGTCGCTATGCTATTGAGCAAAATGATCTAGCCAATAAAGGGATATATATCAGTAAAGCTATCGGTATTATTACTGGATTAAGTAATAGTTTGAATATGGATGCTGGTGGGCAGATTGCGAGAAACTTAAGCGATCTTTATGACTTTATGTTACGTAAAATCTCCGAAGCCAATCTCAATAATGATGTGAAAGCCATTGATGATGTATGCGATATTTTACGCACGATCAAAGAAGGTTGGGATGCTATCCCGGCGGATAAACATAATGTGTCTTCCCATACTGAGGCGAGTTAATTGGGTTATAGATCAAAAGGAAGAAGGCGCACTGGGTGCGTCTTTTTTTTGGCTGATGTCAATTTATTGACTGTTTTGACTAGAATCATGGCATAAATGAACTAAAATCAATTCAGTTTGGCATAATCCGCATCCGAAGCTTGCTTCTCGACTGCTGATAATACAATATTCATCACAGTAGTGATGGTGGCACAGATTGTTACATTGAATTTGTTAAGCTTTTACAGCAACTAATCATAAATAATTAATGCGAATTAATACCTATTAGCGCTTTACGGCCTACTGAATGATGCAAACAGATCAACGAATTTTACTTATCGGAACCCCATCAGAGCGCTTAAGTCGCCTGTGTTGCATTTTTGAATTTTTGGGTGAGCAAATTGAAACAATTGCCCTCGAAAAGTTAAGCATTTGTCTCCAAGACACCCGTTATCGTGCTTTGGTTATTTGTACCGAAAACACGCCCATTGATGTGATAAAACCTCTCGCAGGTCAGTATCCATGGCAGCCTATATTGTCACTCGGTGATACTGGTGATCTTCAAGTCTCGAACGTGCTTGGGCAAATTGAAGAACCGCTAAGCTACCCTCAGTTGACCGAATTGTTACATTTTTGCCAAGTTTTCGGCCAAGTAAAGCGTCCTCAAGTACCAACAAGTGCGAATCAGACTAAGCTATTCAGGAGCTTAGTCGGCCGCAGTGAAGGTATTGCTAATGTTAGACATTTGATTAATCAGGTGGCGACCTCAGATGCTACTGTCTTAGTCCTAGGACAGTCGGGCACTGGTAAAGAGGTTGTGGCCCGTAATATCCATTATCTTTCTGAGCGCCGTGAAGGTCCTTTTATTCCCGTAAACTGTGGCGCTATTCCACCCGAATTGCTCGAGAGTGAACTGTTTGGCCATGAAAAGGGATCCTTTACCGGGGCAATTAGCTCCCGCAAGGGGCGCTTTGAATTAGCCGAAGGCGGCACCTTATTCCTCGATGAAATCGGTGATATGCCGTTGCAGATGCAAGTGAAATTACTTCGCGTATTACAGGAGCGGGTTTTCGAGCGAGTGGGTGGCACTAAAACGATTAATGCCGATGTTCGAGTGGTGGCAGCAACCCATAGGGATTTGGAAAGCATGATCTCGGGCAATGAGTTCCGGGAGGATCTTTACTATCGGCTCAACGTTTTCCCCATTGAAATGCCGGCGCTGAGCGAGCGTAAGGACGATGTACCTCTATTACTGCAGGAGTTGGTTAGCCGAGTCTACAACGAAGGCCGTGGTAAAGTGCGCTTTACCCAGCGGGCCATCGAGTCCTTAAAAGAGCATACTTGGTCGGGGAACGTCAGAGAGTTGTCAAACTTGGTCGAACGCCTAACGATTTTATATCCTGGCGGTTTAGTCGACGTGAATGATCTGCCTATTAAATATCGCCATATAGATGTTCCGGAATATTGTGTTGAAATGAGTGAGGAGCAACAGGAGCGTGACGCCTTAGCGTCTATCTTCACCAGTGAAGAGCCCGTTGAAATTCCTGAAACCCGTTTTCCGAGTGAACTGCCCCCAGAGGGCGTAAACTTGAAGGACTTATTGGCTGAACTGGAAATTGATATGATCCGTCAAGCATTAGAGCAGCAGGATAATATTGTTGCCCGTGCGGCGGAAATGCTTGGTATACGTCGAACCACGCTAGTGGAAAAAATGCGTAAGTACGGGATGACAAAAGAATAGTCATACAGCCTTGGTCTATCTATTTAATTTTACTTAATAAATCTATCTTTTAATTTGGCATAGAACCTGCAAACACTCCGCCATAAGCAATTTTTTGACGGAGTGAGACTATGTCAGCCCACCCACTAGCGCAACTTGAGACATTCAAGCACACTAGCAAGCAATGGAACCAACTGCGTGAGGCCGCAAATATGTCCAATCGAATGGAACATATTTTACAGGCTATGCCTTCTGGCGTGGTGATTTTAAATGGCGATGGTATTGTCATCGACGCTAATCCTGTCGCGGTAGAATTGCTTGAACATTCGCTACGTGGTGCCCGCTGGATCGATGTTATCCACTCGGCATTTGCCCCCCAGGATGATGATGGGCATGAAGTATCCCTGCGTAATGGTCGCCGGGTTAAGTTGGCTATTACGCCACTCACTCCTGAGCCAGGGCAATTAATTGTCTTGACCGATCTCACTGAGACGCGCCTGTTACAAAAAAACCTTTCACACCTCCAGCGATTATCTGCGCTGGGGAAAATGGTGGCAACTTTGGCACATCAGGTACGTACTCCGCTATCTGCCGCCTTGCTGTACGCCTCTAATCTCGCCAGCCCTAAGTTATCCGAAGCGGCGAAAATCAAATTTCAACAGAAGTTGGTCGATAGGCTTAATGAGCTTGAACGACAAGTCAATGATATGTTGTTAATGGCAAAAGGGCGCCAAGATGAATTAGGTGAATTGATTGCCCTTGAGGATGTGATTGCCAATGTGATGGCCAATTGTGAGCCCATAGTGGCTAAGCAGAATTGTGTGCTGTCCTTCACCAATACCTCGAGTGGTTTAATGCTGGCGAATGCAAATGCACTTAGCTCTGCGATTAATAATCTCGTGATGAATAGCCTAGAGGCGGGTGCAAGCGAAATTCGTATTGTCGCCGCCGAGTCAGCCGAACAGTTACTACTTGATGTGGTTGATAATGGCAAAGGCTTAGATACGAATATGCAGCAAAAAGTCTTGGAGCCATTTTTCACGACTAAAGCGCAGGGAACGGGTCTGGGTTTAGCCGTGGTGCAATCGGTTGTGCGTAATCACGGTGGTCAAATACACTTAAGTTGTTTGCCTAAGCGAGGTTGCACTGTTTCGTTAGCTTTTCCTAGGGCTAAATCTGCGACCGTATTGCCTTTGGAGAAGCCCCATGTCTGAAGCAAAATTGCTGTTAGTGGAAGATGATGCCTCACTGCGCGAGGCACTACTCGATACCTTAATGCTAGCGCAGTACGATTGTGTTGATGTCGCCTCGGGTGAGGAGGCCATTCTCGCTTTAAAGCAACATCAATTCGACTTAGTCATAAGCGATGTACAGATGCAAGGTATTGGCGGATTAGGTTTACTTCATTATCTCCAGCAACATCACCCTAAGCTGCCGGTATTATTAATGACGGCCTATGCCACCATTGGCAGTGCGGTTAGCGCGATCAAATTGGGCGCCGTTGATTATTTGGCAAAACCTTTTGCGCCTGAAGTACTGTTAAATCAAGTGTCCCGTTATTTACCCTTAAAGCAAAACAACGATCAACCCGTCGTTGCCGATGATAAGAGTCTGGCGTTACTTGCACTCGCGCAGCGCGTTGCCGCATCCGATGCATCCGTGATGATCATGGGGCCAAGTGGTTCGGGTAAAGAAGTGTTAGCACGCTATATACATCAACACAGTAGCCGTGCGGAGCAAGCTTTCGTTGCCATCAACTGCGCCGCCATTCCTGAAAATATGCTCGAAGCCACGCTCTTTGGTTATGAAAAGGGCGCCTTTACCGGTGCTTATCAGGCATGCCCAGGGAAGTTTGAGCAGGCCCAGGGCGGTACTTTATTGCTAGACGAAATATCCGAAATGGACTTAGGTTTGCAGGCGAAATTGTTAAGGGTACTGCAGGAGCGCGAAGTTGAGCGTTTAGGCGGTCGTAAAACGATCAAGCTTGATGTGCGGGTATTAGCGACGTCTAACCGCGACTTAAAAGCGGTCGTTGCAGCTGGGGGATTTAGGGAAGATCTTTACTATCGTATTAACGTCTTTCCGCTAACATGGCCTGCACTGAATCAAAGACCCGCGGATATTCTCCCGCTTGCTTGTCATTTACTTGGCAAGCATGCCAAAGCGCTCAATGTTGCTGAGGTGCCAGAATTTGATGAGCATGCCCGTCGTCGTCTGTTAAGCCACCGCTGGCCAGGCAATGTGCGCGAGTTAGACAATGTGATCCAAAGGGCTCTTATCCTCAGAGCTGGAGCCGTAATTACGGCCAATGACATTATTATCGATGCTCAGGATGTAGTGTTAAGTGCGGATGATATGGAGTTTGCCGCTGAGCCGGATGGGCTGGGTGAAGAGCTAAAGGCGCAGGAACATGTGATCATTTTAGAAACCTTAGCCCAATGCCAAGGCAGTCGTAAGTTGGTTGCTGAAAAGCTGGGGATCAGTGCGAGAACCCTAAGGTATAAAATGGCTCGAATGCGCGATATGGGTATTCAATTACCCAGTTAGCAATTGCCCTGTTAACAATTGCCAAAATAAGTTTTGATTAACAGCACTTCGGTGCGCAATTTCCGCTATATAGGGGCCTTAGCCGCAGCTAAGGCCAAATTTATGCGTCATTTTTTGGCCAGATAGTCATTCCTTTCAATGGATTTATCCTCATCAGCGGACCTCATTTAAACTTGGCCGCCATTTTGCATTATCCCTGTTATAGATATTGTGATCGTCAAGAACTCGACGACTGGGAGCTCAGCATGCAAATAGGCGCCAATTCATTACTGCAGGAAATGCAGTCACTTAAAGGTGAAATTACCCCTTCTTTTGGTATTTCTCCTAATATCATGCAGCAGGTGAATAATACCAGCGGTGCCGATTTTGGACAGTTGCTCTCCCAAGCGGTTGGTAATGTTAGCGGTCTGCAATCGACATCGTCCAACTTAGCTACACGCCTAGAGATGGGGGACACAACGGTTAGCCTGTCCGATACAGTTATTGCCCGTGAAAAAGCCAGTGTCGCCTTTGAAGCGACGGTGCAAGTGCGTAATAAACTTGTTGAAGCTTATAAAGAAATAATGAGTATGCCTGTTTAGGCCAGTGAATAACCCAATCAGCAGGTACGAATCGTGAGCACAGAAATGATTGTCGGGTCGAATTCCGGCTTAGCGGACCAAGGTGTCCAGCAAGAACATAAATCAGGCGTTATGGGGAGCCTTGGCGGTGTCGATATGATGCGCCAGATCACTATGATTTTAGCCTTGGCCATTTGTTTAGCCTTAGCCGTGTTTGTCATGATATGGGCCCAGGAACCTGAGTATCGTCCATTGGGTAAAATGGAAACCCAGGAAATGGTGCAAGTACTCGATGTGCTTGATAAAAATAAGATCAAGTATCAGATCGAAGTCGATGTGATCAAGGTGCCCGAAGACAAGTATCAAGAAGTCAAAATGATGCTAAGTCGCGCGGGTATCGATGGCGCCGCCTCAAGTAAAGATTTCTTAACCCAAGACAGTGGTTTTGGTGTCAGCCAAAGAATGGAGCAGGCGCGCCTTAAGCACAGCCAAGAAGAAAATTTAGCTCGCGCAATTGAGCAGTTACAGAGTGTCAGCCGCGCTAAGGTTATCCTCGCCTTACCTAAGGAAAATGTCTTTGCCCGTAATACCTCTCAACCGAGCGCGACCGTTGTTATCAATACGCGCCGTGGTGGTTTAGGCCAAGGCGAGGTCGATGCGATTGTCGATATCGTTGCCTCTGCCGTGCAAGGTTTGGAACCCTCCCGCGTGACTGTGACCGATTCAAATGGCCGTTTACTCAATTCTGGCAGTCAAGATGGTGTCTCTGCTAGGGCTCGCCGTGAACTCGAGTTAGTTCAACAAAAAGAAGCCGAGTACCGTACTAAGATAGAATCGATTCTGGTGCCGATCCTAGGCCCTGAGAATTTTACTTCCCAGGTCGATGTCAGCATGGATTTTACTGCAGTAGAGCAAACGGCAAAACGCTTTAACCCAGACTTGCCCTCACTTCGCAGCGAAATGACGGTTGAAAATAATACCACTGGCGGTTCAAGTGGCGGCATTCCTGGCGCCCTATCGAATCAGCCACCTATGGAGTCAAATATTCCGCAGGATGCAACGGCAGAGGCGACAGAAAGCGTCACCGCGGGCAATTCCCACCGTGAAGCGACCCGAAATTTCGAACTCGATACCACTATCAGCCACACCCGTCAGCAAATTGGCGTCGTGCGCCGCATTAGTGTGTCGGTTGCGGTCGATTTTAAACCCGGCGCCGCGGGTGAGAATGGTCAAGTGGCACGGGTAGCCCGTACCGAACAAGAACTGACGAATATCCGCCGTTTATTAGAAGGTGCAGTCGGTTTCAGTACCCAGCGTGGTGATGTGTTAGAGGTTGTGACCGTGCCCTTTATGGACCAACTGGTAGAGGATGTACCCGCCCCAGAATTATGGGAGCAACCTTGGTTCTGGCGCGCGGTTAAATTGGGTGTGGGTGCTCTGGTTATCCTAGTGTTGATTTTGGCCGTGGTTCGTCCAATGTTAAAGCGCTTAATTTACCCCGATAGCGTGAACATGCCAGAGGACTCAAGATTAGGTAACGAACTGGCGGAGATTGAAGACCAATACGCCGCCGATACCTTAGGTATGCTCAATACTAAAGATGCTGAATACAGTTATGCCGATGATGGTTCAATTCTTATCCCTAACCTTCATAAAGATGATGATATGATTAAAGCTATCCGTGCGCTTGTGGCGAATGAGCCCGAGCTTTCTACTCAAGTCGTGAAAAACTGGTTACAAGACAATGGCTGAGAATAAAACAAAAGAAGCCGCCGAGGTTCCAAGCTTTAATGTGAAGGACATGAGCGGTATCGAAAAAACGGCAATTTTACTCTTAAGTTTGAGCGAAGCCGATGCCGCCTCTATCCTCAAGCACTTAGAGCCTAAGCAAGTGCAGAAAGTGGGTATGGCTATGGCGGCAATGGAAGACTTTGGGCAAGAAAAAGTCATCGGTGTGCATAAGCTGTTTCTCGATGATATTCAAAAGTATTCCTCTATTGGTTTTAATAGTGAAGAGTTCGTTCGTAAGGCATTGACCGCGGCGTTAGGTGAAGATAAAGCCGGTAATTTGATTGAACAGATTATTATGGGCAGCGGTGCTAAGGGCCTAGATTCACTCAAATGGATGGACGCACGCCAAGTCGCCACTATTATCCAAAATGAACATCCGCAGATCCAAACCATTGTTTTGTCTTATTTAGAGCCGGATCAGGCCGCAGAAATTTTTGGCCAATTCCCCGAAAATACCCGTTTAGACTTAATGATGCGGATTGCAAATCTTGAAGAAGTGCAACCCGCTGCATTGCAAGAATTGAACGATATCATGGAAAAACAGTTTGCCGGTCAAGGTGGTGCACAGGCGGCTAAGATGGGTGGTTTAAAAGCCGCTGCCAACATCATGAACTACTTAGATACGGGTATCGAAAGCCAATTGATGGAAACTATGCGCGAATCCGACGAGGAAATGGCGCAACAAATTCAAGATCTGATGTTCGTGTTCGAAAATCTTATCGATGTGGACGACCGTGGCATTCAGACCTTGCTGCGTGAAGTGCAGCAAGATGTGTTGATGAAGGCGCTTAAGGGCACCGACGATCAGTTGAAGGACAAAATCCTTGGCAATATGTCTAAACGTGCCGCCGAGCTACTGCGTGATGATCTCGAGGCGATGGGCCCCATCCGTATCAGCGAAGTGGAGATTGCCCAGAAAGAAATTCTGTCGATTGCCCGTCGTTTGAGTGATAGTGGTGAAATCATGTTAGGCGGTGGTGCTGGTGATGAGTTCCTCTAATCCGAGCGACAAAAAATTGTCGAATAAGGTGGTCAGTGACACTGAAATCGAGTTTAGTCACTGGAACTTACCCGATGTTACTGAAGTTGAAGATGCTAGCATCTCCAACTTATTTGGCTATACGGGTCATCAACATGTTAAGCCTGAGACGGTTGAAATGGTTGCGCCGCCGACCATGGCCGAAATAGAAGACATTCGGGCTCAGGCGGAAGAGGAAGGATTTAATGAGGGGAAAACCCAAGGTTTTGCCCAAGGGGTGGAGCAAGGCAGGCTTGAAGGATTAGAGCAGGGCCATAATGAAGGGTTCGCTCAGGGCCATGAACAGGGATTAGAAACCGGGCTTGCCGAAGCCAAACATTTAATCAGTCGATTCGAAGGCCTATTAAGCCAGTTTGAAAAACCGCTACAACTGCTTGATGGGGATATTGAATTGTCCCTAATGACACTGACCATGGCACTGGCTAAATCAGTGATAGGTCATGAATTGAAGACCCATCCAGAGCAAATTCTTTCGGCCCTGCGATTAGGTATCGAATCTTTGCCGATTAAAGAGCAGAGCGTGACCATTCGTCTGCATCCGGATGATATTACCTTAGTCGAGCAGTTGTACTCCAGTGCCCAACTGGCGCGCAATCAATGGCAACTTGAAGTCGATCCTGCGCTAAATGCGGGTGATTGCATTATCAGTAGTCAACGTTCGCTGGTGGATCTCAGTCTTTCATCACGAATTGACGCCGTGTTTGAATCCCTTCGCAATCAACAGGCCCATGTCACTCACCAGCAGCAACAGCGACAAGAAGCACTTGAGCTGGAAGATGCCGCTAAGATGCTCCATGGCAGTGAGTCCGAAGCCTCTGGCGAAGCATTAAGGGATCCTGAAACCGAGACGCTCCAAGCCTATGGAGAGCAAGATGCAAAATCGTCGTCACCAACTGCTGAATAAATTCCATCACTATATAGATAAAGTGCCGCCGTTTCGTGCTGTGGCAAGCGGCCAATTGGTTCGCGTGGTGGGCTTGACCCTAGAGGCGAGTGGTTGCCGTGCCCCTGTGGGCAGTCTGTGCTCTATCGAAACCATGGCTGGAGATCTGATTGCCGAAGTCGTTGGATTCGATGATGAATTACTTTATTTAATGCCTATCGAAGAGTTACGTGGGGTATTACCCGGCGCACGTGTTGTGCCGCTGGGTGAGCAGACAGGACTCAATGTCGGGCTATCGCTATTAGGTCGAGTGCTCGATGGAAATGGCGTTCCCCTCGACGGACTCGGGGCTCTGCAAACCGATCAGCAGGCATCGAGGCACAGTGTATCGATTAACCCCTTGTCGCGCCGCGCGATTACCGAGCCCCTCGACGTGGGGGTGCGAGCCATCAATGCCATGCTGACTGTTGGTAAAGGCCAACGTATGGGGCTGTTTGCGGGATCTGGTGTGGGTAAGAGCGTGCTCTTAGGCATGATGACCCGAGGCACAACCGCTGACATCATTGTGGTTGGATTGGTCGGTGAGCGGGGCCGTGAAGTCAAAGAATTTATCGAAGAAATCTTGGGTGAAAAGGGCCGAGCCCGCTCCGTTGTGGTGGCTGCACCCGCAGATACTTCGCCATTAATGCGGCTTCGAGCCTGTGAAACCTCGACGCGTATTGCCGAGTACTTCCGTGATCTTGGTTATAACGTATTGTTGTTAATGGATAGTCTGACTCGCTATGCACAGGCGCAACGGGAAATTGCCTTAGCGGTTGGTGAGCCTCCTGCCACTAAAGGTTATCCGCCATCTGTGTTTGCTAAATTGCCGCGCCTAGTCGAGCGGGCGGGAAATGGCGGTCCGGGGCAGGGCTCAATCACGGCATTTTATACCGTATTAACCGAAGGGGACGATCAACAGGATCCGATTGCCGATGCATCGCGGGCGATCCTCGATGGGCATATTGTATTGTCGAGGGCGCTTGCCGATTCGGGACATTATCCTGCGATTGATATTGAGGCCTCCATCAGCCGGGTTGCCCCTATGGTTATCTCTCATGAACATCTCGAGGCAATGCGGCGTGTCAAACAAACCTATTCGCTCTATCAGCAGAATCGGGATTTGATTTCTATTGGGGCCTATGCCCAGGGAAGCGATCCTCGGATCGATAATGCGATACGTCTGCAACCGGCGATGAATGCCTTCCTAAGGCAAACCATGCGTGATGCCTTTAGTTTTGCAGATAGCCAAGCCATGCTGGGGCAGCTTGCTGCCCAATGTAAATAATCGAGGCTAAAATGGCGAACGCTGATCCCTTACTACTCGTCTTAAAATTGGCCAAGGATGCCGAAGAGCAAGCCGCATTATTGCTAAAATCGGCACAATTGGAATGTCAAAAACGTCAGAATCAATTGGCGGCCCTAAACAACTATCGCTTAGATTATATGAAGCAGATGCAGTCCCAGCAGGGGCAAGCCATCAGTGCTAGTCACTATCACCAATTTCATCGTTTTATTCGCCAGATTGATGAGGCTATCGCGCAGCAGAATCGTGTTGTCGCCGATGGCGAAAAGCAAAAAAGCTTTCGTCAGCAGCATTGGTTAGAGAAGCAGCAGAAGCGTAAGGCGGTGGAGTTGCTGCTGGATAATAAAGAGAAGAAGCGCCAAGTACTTGAATTGAAAAAAGAACAAAAAATGACCGATGAATTTGCCTCCCAGCAGTTTTATCGCCGAAAACAGCAGCAATAGAAATGTTGAACCTCAAATAACGGAGCTTAATTATGCTACATCGCAGGATATCGCTCGCAGGCACGCCATGAACTCTTCCCTGAGGGCTCCACCGCGCCATCCATGGCGCAGAGGGCCTGCTTACCGATATCCTGCTCGCCCTATAATGTGATCTACAATTCGAATCGACTATTTAGTTCTGTTCCATTGCAGATATCACTGACACGCCAGCACGTTACAATTCGATATGGCCAGTAGTGAACTGGCATTCTGGGATTATACCCATCCGCTTTGTTTATAATTGCTTGATTGGCATCTTATTTGCTTGTTTGTAAATCATCTCACCGTAACAGCAGCTTAAATTGACGTATTACCCTGCCATTTTTTATTTTTCTAGGGGTGATATTGGAGAGCGCATATGCAACAAATGACGAATATTTTATTAGCAAAACCTGGGCTAAACGGTACGGGTTCGAGCAAGACATTAACTCAAGATGCTAATAGTGAAGACTTTTCTGCAGCATTAGCCTCCATGAATTCGACGCCTTCCAAAGCGCTCAAGTCTTCAACATCCGCGGAAATAGGGGAAGCCCCCACCAAAGTGGAGACTGCAAATGATGTGCAGCCTGATGATGAAAAGGATATCAATTTAATTTTTGCCCAGATTGGCATGGCAAGTGAAATGAAAAAAGCGGCAGCTCAGGGCGATAACTTGCCGCTCGAAGTGGCTGGCGAGCAAAATATTGACACTGAGCTTATCGAGACGGCTTGCGATGTGACTATGATGGGTTCCCTCGGGAATACCGCTACTCCGGCTGATACTGACTCAGATGCTAACTTAGATATTGACGCTGACATGAGTGCTGCGAGTGATGATGGTGCTGATAGCAACTCAGTAAAAGGCAACTCAGCAAAAGGCGACTTAGCAAAAGATGACTCAGTAAAAGGCGACTTTTCCGCAGAATTAATGAAGTTATCCAAGAACGCCTCTGCGGCTGCCACTGTCACTGTTTCAGATGTGAGTGATAAGCCCCAGATAAATACTGGCACTATCGTGGGGGACGCCTCCTCCACTTTGGCAATATCGACAGATGAAACCGATGGGGTAGAACAATCGGCTCCGCAAACTAAAGTGCCTGGGTTTGGAGCATCGGCGTCAAATTTAGCAGAACAAAATCGTACTGGGGCTGTTGAGTCCAAAGGCGCGGTTGATATGGCCGAAGAGGCTAGCGTGAGTCTGATTAGCCAAGGGAGTTCGCAAGCTCAGAAGCAGGAGGGGGTGAATGTTTTTCCGACTCAAAGTGAAAATCCCGCTGCCAATATAGAACGGGGGAATATAAGTCTAGATGCTAGCTTAGATAAAACAGACTTAAAAAACATAGGTTTATATAGCAAAGGTTTAGACGGCAACAAAGTTGGTATCTTACCCATAGAGGACGACAAATTTGATGTGATGTCCGTTGAAGCAAAACTGAATAGTTCGACTGGTAAACAAGCGGGTGGCGATTTTGTCTCATCTTCTCAGTTCGCTGTGAATGCGAGTGCTGTCGCTGATAGTCGTGTAAGCAATGTCAGCCAAGATATCGGCATAAAACCACTGACGACAGATGCATCAACTCAGCCACTCAACATTTTAGGAACAGAGCCTATTAATGGGGAGCAGGCTCAAGATGAGACTGCAAGTGCTGAAATTAAGGCTGGGCTGATACTCAAAGATGCTAAGTTGGCGGTGACACTTGAGACGCGTCAAGAGACAACATTATTAAATAGGGCTGAGGAGGATACGGCATCCACAACGGAGCTTAAGCCTACAGAGTTTAAACCTGTGTCGACGTTAGCTTCAACCACAGGTCAGCCACAGATTAACCGCCAAGATCTGCAACAAGTTCAACTTTCTTTGCGTCAGGGAGTTGAGACACAAAATCAGATGCAGGAGATGATCCAACGTTTCTCCCCCGTCATGAAGCAGCAATTAGTGACTATGGTGAGTCAAGGTATTCAACATGCCGAAATTCGCCTCGATCCACCCGAGTTAGGTCATATGCTAGTGAAAATTCAAGTGCATGGCGATCAGACTCAAGTTCAGTTCCATGTGACCCAGCCTCAAACCCGCGATGTGATTGAGCAGGCGATCCCACGTTTACGGGAATTACTACAGGAACAGGGAATGCAACTTGCCGATAGTCATGTTTCCCACGGGGATCAAGGCCAACGCCGCGAGGGTAGTTTTGGTGAAGGGGGCGGTTCCGGGGGCGCGAATGTGGATAATTTCTCGGCAGAAGAGCTAGATTTAGGGCTAAATCAAGCAACTAGTTTAAATTCTGGTATAGATTATTACGCTTAAGCAGGTAACCTATAGCGTTAGAGACGGTTGTGGCATTTTTGCCACCCAATCTTGACAATGCTTAAGCCTAACCTAAAGAGTACTGTAATGGCTAAGGAAGAATCGTTAGAACTTGAAAGCACCGACGCCCCTAAAAGTAAGAAAAAACTTTTTATTTTCATTGGTGCAGGTGTGTTTGCCGCCCTGTTAATGGGCGGTGCATTATGGTTTTTTATGGGCAGCAGTGGGGATGAAGCCCAAAATGCGGCAGCAGAGGGGACTGAAACACAGACGCCTGCGGTAACGGGTGAGGCTGCAATGGCGTCTTATGTGCCTATGCCCCGTCCTTTTTTATTCAATTTACCGGGACCGGACAGATCTCGCCTCGTTGAAATAAAAGTTCAACTGATGGTGAGGGGATCCGATGATGTGCTGACGCAAAAACATATTCCATTAATCGAAGATGCACTCCTGACAACCTTCAGTGGTGCCGATGTGCAAAAGTTAAGTACGCAGGCGGGTAAGGATGAACTGCGTCAGTTGGCACTCCTAAGTGTCCAAAATACCCTGCAATCGGTCACGGGACGTAAGGTCGTTGAAAAAGTGCTATTTACGGGTTTTGTAATGCAATAATCTTTTATCTTCAGCACCTAAAGAGGCGAAGGCAATATAGTGAGTGATTTATTAAGCCAAGACGAAATTGATGCGCTACTGCACGGGGTCGATGACGTCGATGAGGATGATGAGCTTGATGCCGCTGGGCAAGATGCTCGCTCCTACGACTTTTCCTCCCAAGACCGTATCGTCCGTGGGCGTATGCCTACGCTGGAGATAGTGAACGAGCGATTTGCGCGTCACCTACGTATTAGCATGTTCAATATGATGCGCCGAGCGGCGGAAGTGTCGATTAACGGCGTGCAGATGCTTAAGTTTGGTGAATACGTACACACGTTATTCGTGCCAACCAGTTTGAACATGGTGCGCTTTAGCCCCCTAAAAGGGACGGCACTTATTACCATGGAAGCCCGACTGGTCTTTATCCTAGTGGACAACTTTTTTGGTGGCGATGGCCGTTTCCATGCCAAGATTGAAGGGCGGGAATTCACCCCGACCGAACGGCGAATTGTGCAGTTGCTTTTAAAGATTATCTTTGAAGATTATAAAGATGCATGGGCGCCAGTGATGGATGTAGAGTTTGACTACTTAGACTCTGAAGTTAACCCCGCGATGGCCAACATCGTCAGCCCAACCGAAGTGGTTGTGATTAACTCCTTCCATATTGAGGTGGATGGTGGGGGCGGTGATTTTCATATCACTATGCCCTATTCGATGATTGAACCGATCCGCGAGTTACTCGATGCGGGTGTGCAAAGCGATAAGCAAGATACCGATATGCGTTGGTCACAGGCGCTACACGATGAGATCATGGACGTGAAGGTGGGCTTCGATGCGAGCATTGTTGAGCATGAACTGACACTGAAAGAAGTGATGAATTTTAAGGCGGGTGATATTATTCCGATTGAATTACCGGAATATATTATGATGAAAATCGAAGACTTACCTACTTATCGCTGTAAAATGGGGCGCTCACGGGATAATCTGGCACTCAAAATCTGTGAAAAAATCCCCCGTCCAGAAACGGTGAAATCCGAACTCCAGTTAGTGACGCGTAAAGGCAAAGCTAGAGACATATCAGAATTATAAGGTGAAGTGAGATGAGTACAGAAGATACGGGTGATGATTGGGCTGCCGCGATGGCTGAACAAGCGCTAGAGGAAGCCAATGCGATTGCGCTCGATGAGTTGGTCGATGATTCTCAGCCTATTAGTAAAGCCGAGGCGGCTAAGCTAGATACCATCTTGGATATCCCGGTGACGATTTCGATGGAGGTGGGGCGTAGCTTCATTAGTATTCGTAACCTGTTACAGCTTAACCAAGGTTCGGTCGTCGAATTAGATCGAGTCGCGGGTGAACCTTTGGATGTGATGGTCAACGGTACGCTTATCGCCCATGGTGAGGTGGTCGTAGTGAACGATAAATTTGGTATTCGTTTAACGGATGTCATCAGTCAAACCGAGCGCATTAAAAAGCTTAAATAATAGCCGCTGGACGAGTTGGAACGAGAGATGAGCATACCGGTAATACTGAGTTTAGTGTCAGCCACTCAGGTGGATGTGGCCGCCGTAGTCAATGAAGGTACTGCGGCAACCGTCGCAGCAACGACCAAGGTTTCCGAACCATCACAACTCGCCTCCGCCGCCAGTATGCTCGGCGGCTTGATCCTCGTGCTACTGCTTATCTTCACCTTGGCCTACCTGCTAAGGCGATTTAATTTAGTCCCAACACACAATAATGTACTGAAAACCCTTGCCGTGACCTCCCTTGGGCAAAAAGAGCGGTTGGTGCTAGTGCAAGTTGGCGAGCAGCAGTATTTGTTGGGCGTCAGTGCACAACAAGTGAATTTAATTGATAAATTAGCAGAACCTATTCAAATTGAGTCGGCATCCTTTGCGGACAAGCTACGGCAGGCGAAATTAAAACAATGATGAAGTTCATCCTCAGCTTAATCGGGTTTAGTACACTCTTGTTTGCCGTATCGGCTGGTGCGGCCGATGGGGTTTTGCCAGCGGTCACAGTCAAAACGGCAGCCGATGGTTCGACCGAATACTCAGTGACCATGCAGATTTTGCTATTAATGACTTCGCTGAGTTTTTTACCCGCGATGGTCATTATGCTGACGTCCTTTACTCGCATTATCGTCGTACTGTCAATTTTGCGCCAAGCGATTGGGCTGCAGCAGACGCCTTCTAATCAAGTGCTGATTGGTATGAGTCTATTTATGACCTTTTTTATTATGGCGCCCGTGTTTGATAAAATTTATGACCAAGGTGTTAAACCCTATATTGATGAGCAGCTTACGCTACAGCAAGCCTTTGATAAGGGTAAGGAGCCACTGCGGGCTTTCATGTTGGGTCAAGTGCGTACCACAGATATAAAAACCTTTATTGAAATTTCGGGGTATCAGAATATTCATTCCCCAGAAGAAGCCCCCATGAGTGTGTTAGTGCCCGCTTTCATTACCAGTGAGCTTAAAACGGCTTTTCAAATTGGCTTTATGTTGTTCGTGCCTTTCTTGGTGTTGGATCTGGTCGTTGCCAGTATCTTGATGGCCATGGGGATGATGATGTTATCGCCTATGATAGTGTCATTGCCCTTTAAAATTATGTTGTTTGTGCTCGTCGATGGTTGGGGACTCGTCATGGGAACCCTAGCCAATAGTTTTGGTTAGACGAGTGGGGAAGCCACTATGACTCCAGAAGCGCTAATAGATATCTTCCGTGAAGCCTTGGCCGTCATTGTGATGATGGTCTCTGCCATTGTGTTGCCTGGACTAGGGATTGGTCTGATTGTCGCCGTATTTCAAGCGGCAACCTCGATTAACGAGCAAACCTTAAGTTTTCTGCCTCGTTTGCTAGTGACCTTATTTGGTCTGATGTTTATGGGGCATTGGTTAGTGCAAACCCTCATGGATTTTTTTCTTGAGATGGTTAACCGTATTCCCCAAGTGATAGGTTAAGCCGATGGAGCTGCTGCTCGATACCCTAATGCAGACTATCGCCTCTTACATGTGGCCGTTATTTCGGGTCGCAAGCATGCTAATGGTGATGGTGGTCTTTGGGGCAGCAACCACGTCAGCTCGAGTGCGTCTACTGCTTGCAATGGCGATCACCTTTGCGATAGCACCCGTTTTACCCCCGGTTGAAAATGCGGACTTATTTTCCTTAAGTGCAGTGTTTATTACCGCGCAGCAGATCATCATTGGGGCCGCCATGGGGTTTGTGACACAAATGCTGATGCAAACCTTTGTACTAACGGGGCAGATTATTGGGATGCAAACCAGTCTAGGTTTTGCCTCTATGGTCGATCCCAGTTCAGGGCAACAGACCCCGGTAATTGGTAATTTTTTCCTACTGCTTGCCACCTTGATTTTCCTCGCCGTCGACGGGCATTTATTGATGATCCGTATGCTGGTGGCCAGTTTTGATACCTTGCCAGTTTCGAATCAAGGGTTAACGCTCACTAGCTACCGAGCCTTAGCCGATTGGGGTTCCTATATGTTTGGTGCGGCATTAACTATGTCAATCTCGGCGATCATTGCTTTGCTCTTGGTTAACTTGTCTTTCGGGGTGATGACACGGGCGGCGCCACAGTTGAATATTTTTTCCATTGGTTTTCCAATCACTATGATTGGGGGGCTATTGATCCTCTGGTTAACCCTTACGCCCGTCATGGCGCATTTCGATGAAGTGTGGATATCGGCACAGCTTTTGCTTTGTGATGTTCTGGGGCTTCAGTGTCAAGCCGACGGCTTGCACTAGCATGATGGGAGTACTCGATGGCAGAAGAAAGTAGCGGCGAACGCAGCGAGGAACCCACAGGGAGGCGCCTCGAACAGGCGCGGGAGAAGGGGCAGGTTGCTCGCTCTAAAGAGCTAGGCACAGCCACAGTGCTATTGTCGGCTGCAACGGGTTTTTATATGCTGGGCCCCGGAATAGCCACGGCGCTTGCCCGCGTGTTTGAGCGGGTGTTTACCATGGATCGGGCTCAGATTTACGACACTAACCACATGTTTAATGTCTGGGGCGTTGTTGCCGGGGAAATTGCCTGGCCCATGCTTAAAATCATGTTGCTGATTGTGGTGGTGGCCTTTATGGGGAACGTTGCCCTCGGCGGGATGAATTTCTCGACCCAAGCTATGATGCCCAAAGCCAGTAAAATGAGCCCCATCGCCGGCTTTAAACGCATGTTTGGAGTGCAGGCTTTAGTCGAGCTGACCAAAGGCATCGCTAAATTTTCCGTGGTTGCTATCGCGGCTTATTTACTCTTAAGTCATTACTTTAACGATATTATGCTGTTATCCAGCGATCACTTACCCGGTAATGTACACCATGCCTTAGATCTCTTGGTGTGGATGTTTATCTTGCTCTGCTCTTCGGTGTTATTGATTGTGGCCATCGATGTGCCATTTCAAATTTGGAATCATAATAAACAGTTAAAGATGACTAAGCAGGAAGTAAAAGACGAATATAAAGATACCGAAGGTAAGCCAGAGGTCAAAGGACGGGTGCGTCAAATGCAACGCGAACTCGCCCAGCGCCGTATGATGGCTGAAGTACCCACTGCCGATGTGATCGTCGTTAACCCTGAGCATTATGCCGTGGCGGTAAAATATGATGTGACTCGTTCCGCCGCGCCCTTTGTGATTGCCAAGGGAGTGGATGATGTCGCTTTTAAAATTCGTGAAATTGCACGGGCACACAATATTGCGATTGTGTCAGCGCCGCCGCTGGCGAGGGCCATTTATCATACCACTAAGCTAGATCAACAAATCCCCGAGGGCCTGTTTACCGCAGTGGCTCAAGTGTTAGCCTATGTGTTCCAGTTACGGCAATATCAAAAAGGCCGAGGCCGCAAACCTATCCCTATTCCATTGAATCAGCCCATTCCAGATGAACTGAAATATTGACCTCCCAAGCCGATGTTACTCGACTCACTTTCTTGGCGTGATTTTTGCTTTTGTGCTGTTATACGTCAAAGTTTAGGTAACAGTGAATGGATGTTAAAGCGACTCTGGGTCAAGTAAAACAGGTGAAGCTCAGCTCTTTCAAAGGCATAGGTACACCTATGCTGGTGCTTGCGGCATTAGCTATGATAGTGCTGCCTATCCCGCCATTCTTACTCGACGTGTTATTTTCCTTTAACATTGCGCTCGCATTGATTGTATTGCTCGTTGCCATTTATACCGACAGACCCTTAGATTTTGCCGCTTTCCCGACCGTGCTCTTAGTGGCCACCCTGTTACGTCTCGCACTTAACGTAGCCTCTACCCGTGTGGTGTTACTCGAAGGTCATAATGGGGGAGATGCCGCGGGTAAAGTGATTGAAGCCTTCGGTTCCGTGGTGATTGGCGGCAACTATGCTGTGGGTTTGGTTGTTTTTATCATTTTGATTATTATCAACTTTGCGGTGGTAACTAAGGGGGCTGGGCGTATTGCTGAAGTGAGTGCCCGCTTCACCTTAGATGCGATGCCCGGTAAGCAAATGGCCATCGATGCCGATCTTAATGCGGGGACATTGAACCAAGATCAAGCTCGATTACGCCGTGCGGAAGTCACCCGAGAAGCGGACTTCTATGGTGCGATGGACGGTGCCTCAAAATTTGTAAAGGGGGATGCGATAGCTGGGATTATGATCCTCGTGATCAACATCCTCGGTGGTTTCATCATTGGTATTGTTCAACACGGTTTAAGTTTTTCGCAGGCCGTTGAAATTTATACTTTACTCACCATAGGTGATGGCTTAGTCGCGCAGATCCCTGGTCTGTTACTCTCCATTGCCGCCGCCCTAATGGTGACCCGTCAAAATGAATCCGGCGATATGGGCCAAATGCTGATGAGTCAGATGTTTGACAGTCATAAGTCATTAGGTATTGCGGCGGGCGTGTTGTTTGTGATGGGGATAGTGCCTGGCATGCCCCATATGGCGTTTTTAAGCTTTGCAGTTATTACGGCGGGTGCGGCCTATTTTGTATTTAAGCGCAATGAAGCCAAACGTCTAAAAGCGTTAGAGCAAGTCAAGTCCGGCCCAATTGAAAGACACGACAAGGAACCAAAAGAGTTAAGCTGGGATGATGTACACCATGTCGATACTATTGGTTTAGAGGTGGGTTATCGGTTAATTCCATTGGTGGATAAAGGTCAAGGTGGAGAATTACTCAGCCGTATCAAAGGTGTACGTAAAAAACTGTCTCAGGAGCTAGGGTTCCTTGTTCCTGCGGTGCATATTCGCGATAACTTAGATTTATCACCCAATGCCTACCGTATTTCCCTGATGGGGGTTGTAGTTGGCGAGGCGGATATTCGCCATGACTGCGAACTAGCCATCAACCCGGGTCAGGTCTATGGCAAGCTCGATGGCATTGAAACTCGCGATCCAGCCTTTGGACTCGAAGCCGTATGGATTGCGCCAGAATTGCGTGAACATGCACAAACCTTAGGTTACACAGTGGTGGATGCTGCGACTGTGGTTGCGACCCATATCAGCCAATTACTGACTAATAATGCGGCAAAACTGCTCGGTTACGAAGAAGTGCAACAGCTGATGGATATGCTTGCTAAACACTCGCCTAAACTGGTGGATGGCTTTATTCCCGATGTCATGCCGCTGGGTAGTGTCGTAAAAGTGATGCAAAACCTATTAAATGAAGGAGTTTCGGTCAGAGACTTGCGTACCATAGTGCAAACTTTGTTAGAATACGGCACTAAGAGTAATGATACCGAGGTATTAACCGCGGCAGTTCGTATTGCATTGAAGCGCATGATAGTCCAAGAGATCTCGGGCCCCGAACTCGAAATCCCCGTCATAACTTTGGCGCCAGAGTTGGAACAGATGTTGCATCAGTCAATGCAAGCAACCGGTGGTGATGGTCCAAATATTGAACCCGGTCTTGCCGAGCGTATGCAGCAGTCATTAGCCGATGCCGCTCAAAGGCAAGAAATGGTCGGACAGCCCGCCATATTGCTAACGTCTGGTATGTTACGCGCAACCTTATCGCGCTTTGTTAAACATACTATTCCTAATCTCAGAGTGATTTCTTACCAAGAAATCCCCGATGAAAAGCAAATACGCATCGTATCTGCCGTCGGCCAGTAGAGGACGCATAAGTGAAGATTAAACGATTTTTTGCCAAAGACATGCGTGCCGCACTGGCCCAAGTGAAAGAAACACTCGGCTCAGATGCCGTGATTATGTCGAATAAAAAGGTAAATGGCGGCATTGAGATTGTGGCCGCCGTTGACTATGATGAGCCCAAGGCAAAAGCCCCCGCAACTGCGCCAGCACCGACTTTTATGGATGTGAGTGACGATCTCGTCTCCCTCGGTGGGAAGCAACCCGTTCGCGCCGAGACTCGTGCTAAACCCTCGGCGCCCGCAGATTCGTTGCAAGCTTTACTTGAAAAGCAACAAAGCCGCTTAAATCAACAATTATCCCATCAGCAAGTTGATGCGGAATTACCCGCATGGGCGAAAGGTCTGCAGGCTCCAGCAGCGCCGAAGACCGAACGGAGAGAAGCGCCAGCCGCATTTGATAAGAAGCCACAAACATCACAGAAGCAGAGTGCCGATATCGAAGCCATGCGGGATGAATTAGCCTCATTGCGTAATTTATTGACACATCAAGTGTCCTCTTTGATGACGGAACATAAAAAACGCATCGATCCCGTTGGTGCTATGCTCGAATCTAAATTACTTGAAGCCGAGTTCTCCCCCGCGGTTGCTGCAAAACTGGCGGCACTAAGCCAGCATTATACCCCCGCCGAATTAGTCAGAGCTTTGCCCCAAAGTTTAGCTAATATGCTGGATAATCAAGGTGATGATATTGTTCGTCAAGGTGGTGTGGTTGCCTTGGTTGGCCCCACTGGTGTGGGCAAAACGACCTCTTTGGCAAAGTTAGCCGCACGTTTTGCTGCCCATCACGGCCCAGAACAAGTTGCATTAATTACCACGGATCATTATCGCATTGGTGCCTATGAGCAATTGGCGACCTATGGCAAAATAATGGGCTGCCCCGTAAAACAAGCCCATGATCTCCATGAGCTAGAGCAAATTCTTTATCAGTTCAGAAATCGCAAGCTAGTATTGATAGATACCGCGGGTATGGGACAAAGGGATATGCGGCTCTACCAGCAACTTGATAATTTAACTGCAAATAGCAGAATACCAATCCGCAGTTATCTGGTACTGTCTGCCACAGGGCAGCGGCGAGTGCTGCAAGATGCCGTTAATCATTTTAAACGTATTCCTTTATCTGGTGCGGTGCTCACAAAACTTGATGAATCTGTTTCTTTAGCAGGTGCACTCAGTGTGTTGATCCAAAGTGGGTTACCATTAAGCTATGTGACTGATGGTCAACGCGTTCCTGAAGATATGAAAGTCGCGGATACCTTGATGTTGGCGCAGCAAGCGCTGGCGGCATTAGATAGTACAGAACAACAATCATTACAAGACGCAGCGTGGTCAGATAATATGACCTGTGCATTTGAGTAGAGTTATGACCCTGGATCAAGCAAGTGGTTTACGTATGATGAATCAACCCTATAACGAAAAAGTGAAAGTAATTGCGGTCACGGGCGGTAAAGGTGGCGTGGGTAAAACCAGTGTCTCTATTAATACCGCAGTGGCATTGGCCGAGAAGGGCAAGCGAGTCTTAGTGCTCGATGCTGACCTTGGCTTAGCAAATGTCGACGTCATGTTGGGGATCCGTGCCGAGCGTAACCTCTCCCATGTATTATCGGGTGATGCAGAGCTTGACGATATTATTGTCCGCGGTCCTAAGGGCATAGGTATAGTTCCGGCCACCTCGGGTACTCAAGGGATGGTCGAACTCAGCCCCGCTCAACATGCTGGATTAATTCGCGCCTTCAGTGAGATGCGTACTCAGTTTGATATTCTAGTGGTGGATACCGCTGCGGGGATTTCAGATATGGTGCTCAGTTTTTCCCGCGCTTCGCAGGACGTTTTGGTCGTGGTCTGTGATGAACCCACTTCAATCACCGACGCCTATGCGTTGATCAAAATCCTCAGCCGTGAACACGGTGTTTTCCGCTTTAAAATTGTTGCAAACATGGTGCGCAGTTTACGCGAAGGGATGGAATTATTTGCTAAACTCAGTAAAGTGACCGACAGATTTTTAGATGTCGCACTCGAGCTTGTTGCGACCATCCCATTTGATGAAAATCTGCGTAAATCGGTACGTAAGCAAAAGTTAGTGGTAGAGGCTTATCCTAAGTCTCCGGCCGCAATTGCGTATCAAGGGTTGGCAAATAAAATCATGAGCTGGCCCGTTCCGCAGCAACCTGGTGGGCATTTGGAGTTTTTCGTTGAACGTTTAGTACAACGACCAGATTTTCAAGAGGAAAAAACGAGTGAGTAAAGCCGCAGCGTATACTTGTTTAGACAATAAATCATCTATCGTTGAACAGTATGCTCCGTTGGTTAAAAGAATTGCACATCATTTGCTCGCCAGATTACCAGCCTCTGTACAGCTTGATGACCTACTGCAAGCTGGGATGATGGGATTACTCGAAGCATCATCCAAGTTTGATGGTGGCAAAGGTGCAAAATTTGAAACCTTCGCTGGTATACGGATCCGCGGTGCCATGCTGGACGAGATCCGCCGTGGTGATTGGGTTCCTCGTTCCGTTCACCGTAACAATCGTAGGGTCGCACAAGCTATTGATGAGTTAGAGCAAATTTTAGGTCGTGATGCGCGCGACACAGAAATTGCAGAAAAACTTGATATGACGCTCGATGAGTACCATCATATCCTTAACGATGTTTCTGTCGGAAAAATCATAGGGATAGAAGACTTAGGCGTATCGCAGGATATACTAACTCCGAGCGATAGGTCTGACGATGGTACGTTTGAGGCATTAGCCGAGACCCAATTTCATTCTGCGCTAGTTGAGGCAATAAAATTATTGCCAGAAAGAGATGCGTTAGTGTTATCGCTGTACTACGATGAAGCATTGAATTTAAAAGAGATTGGCGCCATTCTTGAGGTAAGCGAATCGCGGGTTAGCCAGATATTAAGTCAGGCAATGTTGCGACTCAAAGGCAAGCTCAAGCACTGGACATAAGTATAATTATTAATCGAGCACAGAATGTCAGCTCACCGGAGGAAACCTTGGACAAGAATATGAAGATTCTCATTGTTGACGACTTTTCAACAATGAGACGTATCATCAAGAACTTGTTGCGAGACTTGGGGTTTAATAACACCCAAGAAGCAGACGACGGCTCAACCGCCCTGCCGATGTTGCAAAAGGGGGATTTTGATTTCGTTGTTACAGATTGGAATATGCCCGGCATGCAGGGAATTGACCTGTTGAAGGCTATTCGCGCAGACGATTCACTCAAGCATTTACCCGTATTAATGGTGACTGCTGAGGCAAAACGTGAACAAATTATCGCTGCCGCACAGGCGGGAGTGAATGGCTATGTGGTTAAACCTTTTACCGCAGCTACGTTGAAAGAGAAGTTAGATAAAATATTCGAACGACTCGCTTGAGCAAGGATGAGCTATGAAGTCATATACATCAGGGCTCATCACGCTCGAGCAAGCTCGGCATTTAGTTGAACTATTAAGTGCGGGTGAGCAATCTCAGGCAGATGATTTATTTCGGGAACTCGCAGCTCCGCTACAGAGAGAACTCTTTGATGAAGTCGGTAAACTAACCCGACAACTTCACAGCGCGTTGATGGACTTCCAAGTCGATAATCGATTAGTGGAACTGGCCAATACTGCAATACCGGATGCCAAACAACGATTAAGTTACGTCATTGATATGACGGAACAAGCGGCAAATAAAACCATGGATGCGGTCGAAGAGTGCTTGCCATTGGCCAATGCATTAACCGCTAATATTGAACGGGTTATGCCCGCTTGGGACAGGTTGATGCGCCGGGATATCGCATTAGCGGATTTTAAAGTGCTTTGCCATGATGTGCAGCATTTGATGTCGCGTAGCGAACAGGACTCGAATCGGTTACGTGAGTTACTTAATCAAATACTGATGGCGCAGGATTTTCAGGATCTCACGGGGCAAATGATCCGCCGCGTGATTGATCTGGTGATGGAAGTTGAAAGTAATCTGGTGTCTATGCTGACGGTATTTGGTGAGCAGCCGGTAATTGAGAGTCAGATTACTCAGAAGAATAATATTGAAGCAGAAGGCCCGATAATGAATGCCGAGCTTCGTCAAGATGTGGTAACGGGTCAAGACGAAGTGGACGATCTTCTATCGAGTCTGGGTTTCTAACTGGGAGTCAATTTGATGGCCTTTGATGTAGATGAAGAGATACTCCAGGACTTTTTAATCGAAGCAGGCGAGATTTTAGAACTGCTGCAGGAGCAACTTGTTGCCCTTGAAAATAATCCTGATGACACTGACTTGCTGAATGCCATTTTCAGGGGATTTCATACCGTTAAAGGCGGCGCCGGCTTTCTCAGTTTGACCCCTATGGTCGATGTTTGTCATGAAGCGGAGAACACTTTCGACCTGTTACGTACAGGGAAAAGGAGTGTCAATGCCGAGCTGATGGATATTATTTTGCAGGCAGTGGATGCCATCAATACCATGTTTGCGCAAACCCAGCAGGGCGAGCAGCAAGATCCTGCCGATCCAGCCTTATTAGCTAAGCTCAAAATGCTCAGTTCAGGGGCGCCACTGCCTTCCGAATTAGGTCAAGTTGCGGCCGAAGTCGCGCCTGAACCTATAGTTGAAGCTGAAGTTGTCATCGTTGCTGAAGACATGCCCGTTGAAGTGACACATAATGGCGACTCAAGCATTGATGAAATTGACGAAGCGGAATTTGAGGCACTGCTCGATGCCTTACATGGCACAGGTAAAGGCCCTGCTGCTGCGAATGTTGTTATTGACGCTCCAGCTAAAGCTAAACCAGCAACGCCTGTCAATACGTCATCCGCTAGCGATGATATTACCGACGATGAATTTGAAGCACTATTAGATGAACTACATGGTTCTGGCAAATTCAAAGTGGAAGTCGAAGCGCCGGCCAAACCTAAAGCCGCCACTGTTACACCAACTCCTCCAGTTGATGCGGATGAAATCACCGATGATGAGTTTGAGCGTCTGCTCGATGAGTTGCATGGCAAAGGTGGTGCGCCAGCTAAAGTAGCCGTAAAGGCTGAAACTAGCTCAGTTGCACCAACGCCTACAGCTCCCACACCTGCTCCTAAGGTCGCACCTGCGCCCATCGCGGTGGCGAAACCGAAGGCCGAAATCGTTGTTGCTGAGAAAGCCCCAGCGAAAGCGGCGGCTTCTGCAAACGTGCCCCAAGGTGAAACAACCGTACGGGTTGATACTGCAAGACTCGATCAAATCATGAATATGGTGGGTGAGTTAGTATTGGTTCGTAATCGGTTGGTGAGTTTAGGCGTGAGTCGTGATGACGAAGAAATGTCTAAGGCATTAGCTAACTTAGATTTAGTTACCGCAGATTTACAAGGTGCGGTGATGAAGACTCGGATGCAACCGATCAAGAAAGTCTTTGGGCGTTTTCCTCGGGTTGTTCGAGACTTAGCACGTACACTCAACAAAGAAATTGATTTAGTCATGATCGGTGAAGAAACCGATCTCGATAAAAACTTGGTAGAAGCACTCGCAGATCCCTTGGTTCACTTAGTGCGTAATTCAGTCGATCACGGGATTGAAATGCCTAATGATCGTGAGGCCAGCGGTAAACCAAGAACCGGTACTATTACCTTATCTGCCAGTCAAGAAGGCGACCATATACTGCTGAAAATCGAAGACGATGGCGCAGGTATGGATCCTGAAAAACTGAAGCAAATTGCTATCAAGCGTGGGGTTCTCGATGAAGATGCCGCGTCGCGCATGACAGACAGCGAAGCTTATAATCTGATTTTTGCCCCAGGTTTTTCTACTAAGGTTGAGATCTCGGATATTTCGGGCCGCGGTGTGGGGATGGATGTGGTTAAAACCCGCATCACCCAACTCAACGGTACTGTGCATATCGACTCGATGAAGGGTAAGGGCACCATACTCGAAATTAAGGTTCCCTTAACGCTGGCGATTATGCCAACCTTGATGGTCGATGTGGCTAAACAAGTGTTTGCTTTGCCGCTCTCGAGCGTGAATGAAATTTTCCACCTCGATCTCACTAAGACCAATATTGTCGATGGTCAGCTTACCGTCATAGTACGTAATAAAGCCGTGCCGTTATTCTATTTAGAGCACTGGTTGCACCGGAATAAAACGACGTTCAAACATGGCGATAAAAAGCATGGTCATGTCGTTATTGTGCAGTTAGGCATGATGCAGATTGGTTTTGTGGTTGATGCGTTAATTGGCCAAGAAGAGGTGGTGATTAAACCACTTGGCGCTATGTTACATGGCACACCAGGCATGGCTGGTGCAACAATCACCTCCGATGGCGGTATTGCACTGATTTTAGATGTACCAGGGTTATTAAAGCACTATGCAAAAAATAAAAGTTAGTTTCCAAGCTAAGGAATGGAATGGCCATTAAAGTATTAGTCGTTGATGACTCAAGTTTTTTCAGACGACGTGTTAGTGAAATAGTCAATCAAGATCCTGAACTGGAAGTTATCGCAACGGCCTCAAATGGGGCCGAAGCGGTGAAGTTGGCTGCTGAGCTTAATCCCCAAGTCATTACCATGGATATTGAAATGCCAGTGATGGACGGCATTACTGCCGTCCGTGAAATTATGGCAAAGTGTCCCGCTCCCATTTTAATGTTTTCCTCATTAACCCATGACGGCGCCAAAGCGACCTTAGATGCGCTCGATGCGGGAGCATTGGATTTTTTACCTAAGCGCTTCGAAGATATTGCGACCAATAAAGATGATGCCATTCTTTTGCTTCAGCAAAGGGTTAAAGCCCTTGGCCGCCGCAGAATATTTCGTCCAATCGCGCGCCCAGCGCTTGCCACTCCAGCACCACGTCCGAGTGTCAGTACTGGGCTTGGTTCGTCGTCCTTCGCACATTCTCAGGCAACATCTGCGCCAGTGAGGACGCCAACAGCATCTTCGATTCGTGCCAGTGGTAAACAGTATAAGTTATTGTTGATTGGGACATCGACCGGTGGACCTGTGGCACTGCAAAAAATTCTGACCCAGTTTCCGGCTAACTACCCACATCCTATTTTGCTTATTCAGCATATGCCCGCGGCATTTACACCAGCATTTGCCAACCGATTAAATGGCTTGTGTAAAATCGAAGTCAAAGAAGCGGTTAATGGTGATTTATTGCGTCCAGGTTGCGCATATCTTGCCCCCGGAGGCATGCAGATGATGGTAGAACGCACGGGTTCGAGCGGACGTATTAAAGTGCTCGCTGGTAGTGCTGAGATGAATTACAAACCCTGTGTCGATATCACGTTTGCATCGGCTTCAAAGGCTTACGGTGGTGATGTGCTGGCCGTTGTGTTAACGGGTATGGGTGCCGATGGCAGAGAAGGAGCACGAATGCTTAAATCTGCGGGGGCGACGATTTGGGCACAGGATGAAGCCAGTTGTGTGGTTTATGGCATGCCACAGGCGGTTGCCAGTGCCGGGATTGCGACTCAGTCTATCTCGTTAGACAATATGGCTGAATCCATTTTAAAAGAGTCGGCGCGTGGCTAAGGTAACGGTTCCTGTGAGCACCAATATTGTGCTTATTATGGTGCTAATGGGGATTGCTATTGTTTGTCTAGGGGCGTTGAGCCTTGATTATCACCGAAAAATCAGTTTATTACGTGATGATGTTAAACGATTAGAGTCGAGTCAGGTGTTGCTCATGGTGCCAGATGAGCAAGCAGAAGCGATTGCGACTTGGCTTGCCTCCCATCCGGATCAAACAAAAGCCATGTTGAAACTGGCTTCTCCGGGGGAGCAAAAAGCGGTCACCTTAGGTCCTGAGACGTTAACAGCACCTGAAGATAATATTCCTCCGCTATTGGATAAATCGTTGGATAAATCGCCGGAGCATAACCAAATCCAGACACCACTCATGCCCGAGCAACCTAATACGACAAACGGCTCTGGTCCTGTACCTGTCATTATTTCGGAAAATGCTGATGGTGTAAAAATCATCAGTTTGCCTAATGGTGGTATCAGAGTGACGACGCGGGAAGGCGACTAGCCAATGTCATGCGAATAATATTAATGGTGATGATTCTAATAGTGAATTATTCGAATAACGCTAATAACTAAGGGATCACTTCTTGAAAGTATGGACGATAGCGAATCAAAAAGGTGGAGTGGGTAAAACTACTTCGGTAGCCAGCTTAGCGGGTGCTCTCACTAAGCGAGGTAAGCGTGTGCTGATGATTGACACAGATCCCCATGCATCGCTTGGTTATTACTTAGGTATTGATTCTGAAGAAGTCCCAGGTTCACTCTTCGATGTTTTCCTTGCCCATCGCCATTTAACGAAAGAACTCGTTCTATCCCATGTTGTTCCCACCTTGGTCGATGGGCTGGATCTTCTGCCTGCCACTATGGCATTAGCGACCTTAGATCGTGCCCTAGGACATCAAGAAGGGATGGGATTGGTGCTGCGTAATCTGCTTGCTCTGGTCGCCGATGAATACGATGTGGCAATCGTGGATTGCCCGCCCGTTTTAGGGGTGTTGATGGTTAATGCTTTGGCGGCGAGTCAGCATATTGTCATTCCCGTTCAAACCGAGTTTTTAGCCATTAAAGGGTTAGAGCGAATGGTTAAAACCATGGAGATTATGGGGCGCTCCAAAAAAACGAGGTACAGTTACACTGTTGTGCCAACCATGTATGACAAACGAACTAAAGCGTCTCCCGCGGCGCTGCAAGTGCTAAGTGAACAATATGGTGATAGTCTGTGGCGGGATGTTATCCCTGTCGATACTAAGTTTAGGGACGCCAGTTTGGCGCATTTACCCGCTTCGCATTATGCAAGTGGCAGCCGTGGTGTAAAAGCCTACGAAAGATTGTTAGATTTTTTATTAGCTGGGGAGTTTGGCCATGTCAAAATCGGTTGATGAGACTGTTTTTGATTTTTTTGAATTATTGCTACATGAAGATGATGGCTCTCCTGCTGTTGTTTCCCCCGCTATTTCTCACGCTGAGAAACCTCATTCACTTGAGAGTATTGAAGAAAATGAGGCTGAATTACTCGATGCGGCCATCTTAGCAGAGCATAACCGCAGCAAGCCTCAGTCGAGCATGGCTATGGCAGCCGAGGTGCAAGTTGCTAAGAATAAAGAGCAGAGCTTTAACCTACCTTTAACTGATCCATCGCCGCAGGTAAATAAAGCAGCGTTGGAGAAATTACTTGCACCAGTATTTAAGAGCAACACTCTGAGTGAACCTACACAGGTTGAAGTGCCGGAAGTGGTAGTTGCTGCGCCGGAGGTGAGTTCTGACCATTTAGCGGAAGATGCCACTTCATTGTCATCTGCACCAACAACCGCTCAGCATCAACCACCCATTGCCGATACGATAACGGTGCCAGAAACGCAAGTGGGTATCGCCCCGCCCAGCATTACAAAAGATCTACAGGAAGTGCTCGATGATGAGTTTCAAGTACTATTCTTTAAAGTGGCAGGCCTCACCTTAGCCGTGCCGTTGGTGAGTCTGGGGGGCATAGTGAAGGTGGAGCGGATCAATCATATTATTGGTCGTCCATCATGGTTTTTAGGAGTACAAACCCACAGGGAAGAGCAGTTAAACATTGTCGATACCTGCGCGTGGGTTATGCCAGAAAAATACACGGATACACTGGCGCAATCGGTAAATTATCAATATGTTGTATTATTAGAAGGCAGTAACTGGGGATTAACTTGTGAGTCCTTGGTCAATGCTGTAAAAATTAATAAATCGCAAGTAAACTGGCGCAGCAAAGCGGGTAAACGACCTTGGTTAGCTGGTGTGGTGAAAGAACAAATGTGTGGCATTTTGCACGTACAAGCCTTGGTTGAAATGCTTGATGCGGGTTTAGGCTGTCAGGACTCAATTGGTTGAGGTAAACATGAAAGATACAAGAAATGTCGCAGCCGTAGCTGCAAGTAAAGATGATGCGGTATTACAATGGGTTACCTTTAAGCTAGACAACGAAACCTACGGTATAAATGTGATGCAAGTGCAGGAGGTACTGCGTTATACCGAAATTGCTCCAGTACCAGGGGCTCCGCATTATGTTTTGGGTATTATTAACTTACGCGGTAACGTCGTGACGGTTATCGATACTCGCTCACGTTTTGGACTGCAATCGGCCGAGGTCGATGATTCAACCCGTATCGTGATTATTGAAGCAGAAAAACAGGTCATCGGCATTTTAGTCGATAGTGTTGCTGAAGTCGTTTACTTACGCCGCTCTGAAATTGATAACGCACCAAACGTCGGTACTGAAGAAAGTGCTAAGTTTATTCAGGGTGTGAGTAACCGAGACAATGAGCTGCTGATCTTAGTTGACCTCGATAAGTTACTGTCCGACGAAGAATGGGCCGAGTTAACACAGCTATAAGGTGTCGGTTGGCTGAGTGCCACACTGCCAATACCGGTGTTTTCAGCATTTGCGGTGTACCTATGGGAAAGTGGGAATTATTTTGCATTCTCTCCACCTGCTGGGGAACCACTTTTCCATGATGGATCTTGACAATCATAGAGATGCATAAGGATTTTTGATGGGCGATGAATTTATAATCGCAGCGTTAGTCTATGTTATTGCGTGCTTAGGATTAGTTCTCTATTTGCAGAAACAGTTGAGTAAATTACGCAATAAAGCCGAGGCATTAACCGTCTTAGTCAAAGAAGGAGACCGTCAGCGTGAATCTTTTAAACGGGAATTACAGGAATTACGCAGCGGTACCATAGGCGTGGGTCGACGCGTGATTGAAATTGAGAAGCGGCTACAGCAACAGTCTGAACGGATTGAAGAATCATCGCAGCAGGATCCTCAGGCGAAACTCTATACTCGCGCAATGAAAATGGTGGCACTGGGGGCGGGTGTCGATGAGTTGGTTAAAGAGTGTGAGTTACCTAAGGCTGAAGCTGAGCTGTTAATCCGATTACACCGTAAATAGTCTCTCGGGCTTGCTGCTAAATTCTAGGACTGCCTTCGGTCTGCTAGGACGCTGCAAAAGCGCCGCTGCTAGAATCTAGGGTGTTGTAATTGTGCAGCTACAGAATATCACTTCGTGACTCATGGATAACGGCACGCTGCTTCGCCGCTACGGTAAGCGAAGCGTTCCGTCAACCGTCAACGGTTTTCTGTCAGCGCAGCGTTCTGTGAGTGAGCTTGCGAACGTTCCGTTTACCGAGAGCCCGCTCGCTTTTAGCTTTTCCCCTCCTAAGCTTTCTCTACAATCTTTTGATGCATATTGTTCCACTGTTCGGGAAACTTGCCATCCAGCATATAGACGAAGGCGATGAGCTCGGCGATAAGCAAATACAGTTCTTTTGGGATCTCTTCGCCCAGTTCCAATAAGCTAAGGAATTGGCTCAGATGGGGATCTTGGTGAATATAGACGCCAGATGCCTTGGCAAGGGCGATAATTTCTTCGGCGATAAGACCTTCCCCTGTGGCAACAATTTTAGGCGCATTTTTGCCATCGTAACTTAAGGCGACAGCTTGCCGGGTTTTATTGTCTTCAGTCATATCTGTGTGTCCAGATTGTTATTGCAAATATTGTCATTGTATTTCCCACTATGCCTTTGTTTTTACAAGAAAGTGGTCACCTGGAAGTAAAGTTGCTGGCACTTGAGCTATTTGAGTCGAGAGTTCTCCTGGCGTAAAACCAATTTGTGATAGCTTTTGCCCTAAGGGCACGAGAAAGTTATCAACCCTGTTTAATAGCTGTTGATTATTCCCTTTAAATTGAATATCTAAAGTCTGCAAATGACAGCGAGCACTGATAAGCAACGGCCCCTGTGTCAGATTAAACTTTAACTGTAGATGCCAGCCTTGCTGTTTTTGTTGCTTATCGTTATCCGCATCTTGCTCAAATTTTCCTTCGAGCTGTTCATGTCGCTGATTAATTCCATAGGGCAGTGCAAAGTACCATACGAGATTACCGTTATTTTCACTACTCGCTTGTTGGTAAAGGTGCAAACTAGAGGCGAGTTGCCCCATGGTCTCAAGGCCACCCGCCTTGCTGAGTTGATTAAGGAGATTACTCGAAAGTCCTGTTTTAGCTTGCAGCTGTTCGAGGTAGTTAGCCAGTTTTTGGCTGACAGCATTAGTCGTACTATTTGCCCTAACACCCAGTAGCAGTTGGAATAATGAGGTAATCGCACTCGCATTCATAAAAAGTGCCGCTTGGTTTAGCTGCGGCGCTGCAAGATTGAGCGTGGCGAGCCCGAGAATATCAGCCTTAAGCGCCGTAGGAACGCTCAATTGACTTAAGGGCTGGGGGCTTAATTGTGGTAAACGCTTGAGCAGCTCCGCCGCTAAATTGAGATGGTTGCGTAGGGTCAGCTGATCCAGCGGTAAAGCGCCCGCTTTATTGAAAGCCTTTTGTAGAACCTCGTTGACAGATATCCCCGCTTCAGCCGCCTTATTCCCCTTTGGCTCGTTAACTTGTCCCTCTAAAGCGATTAAGGGTTGCAAAGGGGAAAGCTGTGCCGCTGTATCACTCGACTTGGGTGTGAGGCCATTTGCCAGTTGTGGAACTAAAGGTTGAGCAGATGCTGAATTTGCTGACGTTGTAGCATTTGCTGAGTTAGATATCGGCGTTTGTGCGGCAGGCTGAAGAAGTGGTTTATCTGGGGGGCGGTTTCCCATCCCCTCAAGGGAAATATTTTGAGCTAATGCCGACTGGAGTGATGCCGCGGTAGTCGCATTTTGGGGCGAGCTGGGCGTCATATTCTTGGTTGAAATTGCATCTGATGCAGAAACGGATTTCAAATCAGTGGCTTGGGTTGTTGGCCTAAGTTCTATCTCTGTCGATGAGCTACTCGATGGTGATTTAGTCAGACTCGTTTGCCCAACATCGATACTTGTTTGCCCTAGATTTAGGCTACCCTTGGCTGTGCCTGTGCCTGTGCCTGTGGCTGTGGCTGTAGCTGTGCCTGTGGTCGAGTCTGAGCTTGACCCTAATACGCTTGTCGCTATTGGCTGTGTCGTCGAAGCGCCAGAAGGTAAGATCCCTGTGGCTGTCGTTTTCGCTATGACTCCGGTTGTTGAAGACACTTCTACTTGGGGAACAAGGCCTTCCAGCTTCCGCAGGAAAGTCGCAATGATCTGGGCAGGTTCAGTTTTAGCGATCACAATATTGGCCGCTTGTTTATCAATTATGGGAACTTGAGTTTCATTTATTGGGGCGCCAATAAGGATTTCGAGTTTGCTCAGTATAGGGGTCAGTACTAAAATGGGCCGTCCCTGGGATAGGGCTATTTTCGCTTGATATTCCCCCGCGCTGAGTTGAGTATTTGGATCTTGTTGGATGGCAGTCCCATTTGCAAATTGAAATTCTCTATTGATAACAATGACATTGGGAAGGCGGTAGCCCTGAGAACGTCCCGCAAGCGCATACAGCTGCTCTAAGGTTACGCCATTTTGCTGTGCTAACTGCGTTATCGCTTCGGGCAGTTTTAATGTCAGTGGTGTGCCTAGGGCAAGCAGTTGAGCCGTTTGATGGGCGTGTATTGTTGCTGTTTGAGCCGTAGCAATCGTGGATTGAGTGACTAAAAAATGGCTAGCAGTGATCAGAGTTTGCCTCTGCTGCGCATTTACAAGCTTTAAATTATATTCTGTACCGTTTAGAATAATACTGTCGCCATCTGCAGAAACAAGCACTTCAGCAGGAATGGGGCGTGAGGGTACATTAGAGGCATCTGCCTGTGTGGCCGAAGTGGCTAACGGTACATTGACAGTATTGATAAGTGGAATTGACTCCATGTAAGGCCCTTTACTCGTTTATCCTGCGGCATATTATTTTGAAAAATTAACAATTGACCAAAATATTTTGCCAAGTATGCTTATGCGTTTTGCGAAAACGATGACAATTTCTCTGTCATGCTAGAGTATGCCACTAAGTGAATGATCACTATATCGTCACTTATCCATAGTCACTTTAGCGAAAACTCGATATCGAAGCAGTACATTTATTAAGAGAGCAATATGAAGTTGAGATGGATAGGGTTACTTTTAGGATTAATACTATTGCCCAATGTTTATGGGGCAGAAGCTTCTGCACCCGATACGACCACAGAGAACCCCTCGGCTGTAAAAATTACCTATGATGACCCACAGGATCCCTTTGAGGGCTTTAACCGTGTGATGTGGGACTTCAACTATTTATATTTAGATAGATATATTTACCGCCCCATTGCCCATGGTTATAACGATTATATTCCCATGCCAGCCAAAACAGGGGTAAATAACTTTATTCAAAATCTGGAGGAGCCAAGCAGCTTAGTCAACAATGCCTTGCAAGGTAAGTGGGGCTGGGCCGCAAATGCGGGTGGTCGCTTTACGATCAATACCACAGTCGGGCTTTTAGGGGTCATCGATGTGGCAGATATGATGGGGCTACCACGCAAGCAGGATGAGTTTAATGAAGTGTTAGGTTACTATGGCGTACCTAATGGCCCATATTTTATGGCGCCTTTTGCGGGTCCCTACGTCGTTCGAGAACTCGCGTCAGATTGGGTGGATAGTCTATACTTTCCACTATCTGAGCTAACCGTGTGGCAAGCCGTCGTAAAATGGGGGCTAAAAAGTCTTCATGCTAGAGCCACTGCGATTGATCAGGAAAGGCTTGTCGATAATGCACTCGATCCCTATACCTTTGTGAAAGATGCGTACTTACAGCACATGGACTATAAAGTCTATGATGGTGATGTTCCACAAAAACAAGATGATGATGAGTTGCTCGATCAATACATGCAGGAACTTGAGTGAACCTATGCGCTGTACTTGGCTGCCAGCATTTTTAGCAGCCAAGATCTTGCCGTATTGAATGATTCTTCCGATGTCATGATTGAGTTATTGCTGCCGCAATGAATTTTATTCGGGAATCTTTATGGCGTTAAATGGTGTTTCAATTCTTTGGGTTGAAGATGATCCTGTCTTTCGGCAAATTGTCGCCACGTTTCTCAGTGGGCGAGGTGCCGAAGTTGTACAAGCCTCCGATGGTGAGCAGGGGCTGGGTATTTTTAAGCAGCAGCATTTTGATATCGTCTTAGCTGATTTAAGTATGCCTAAACTCGGCGGCCTCGATATGCTGAAGGAAATGGTTAAGCTTGAGCCTTTAGTCCCTTCTATTGTGATATCGGGTAATAATGTTATGGCGGATGTCGTTGAGGCATTACGCATTGGTGCATGTGATTACTTAGTTAAACCCGTCCCCGATTTATTTATTATTGAGCAATCCATTCGCCAAGGATTACAACGTACCCACAACGATGATCCCATGTTGGTAGATTTTGATGCGTTATCCCACCAAGAGCTAAACGATAACTTAGCGCTATTAGAGCAAAGTGTTGAAGCCGCGAAACAAGTTCAGCAACAGTTATTTCCCGCATCCAATATTAGCTATCCAACGGCGAAGGTGGATTATAGCCTATTCAAGAATAGCGACATCAGTAGCTATTTTATTGACTCAACCATGGTGGGTAGCGAGCATTTGATCATGTATATGGCGCATCTTTATCCTGAGGATAATCGTGCTGCTTTTGCGTGCGTATTATTAAGAAGTTTTGTTAATCAAAAGCTTAAAAACTATCGTAGTGGCCAGAGTACAACGATTATTGAGCCATTTAATATGTTGAGTTATCTCAATGAGCGCCTAGTAAAATCAGGACTCGATATCACAGTCGATATCATCTATATCTCCATCGAATTGACTAAGTATCGCGCCGCCATTGCCCAAGCAGGTAAGGGACTGCGATGCTATCTACGCAATGATGAAGGACTAAGCCCCTTAGCCCTTTCCGATAGCTTACAACTGGGGATGTTAGATTGGGGCAAACCCAGTATTCAATTCCGCACTATCTTGCCCCAAGAACAACTCTGTATTGCCACCAGTGATGCGCAACATAAACAGTACCTGCTGGAAAATAAATTTAAAGGTCTGGTTTATGATCCGACTATACCCGCAGGCGGATTTATGCAGTTAAGCTTATAGGACGTCAAAGCTAGAATGGCCTTCGGCCTACTAGGACACTGCAAAAAGCACAGCTGCTAGAATCTAGGGCGTCGCTTCGCAACTTCTAGAACGCCACGGTGCGGCTCTAGGACGCTCGTAGACTCGCTGCTAGCTTCTAGGCCCGCCGCTTTGCGGCTACAGAACGTCACTGCGTGACTCACCGATAACGGAACGGGCTTCGCCCTGACGGGAAATGAGCTTGTGATTCCAATTCCCTTTGTCATTCCCGCGTACGACTGCATGGATGCAGAAGGTAGAATAACGCAGGAGCAGTTATCGACGCGGGAATCCATACAAAAGTCTTTTGGTGTCTTAAAGCGTTGTGAGTTAAAAGCCAAAAGCTGGATCCCCGCGTGCGCGAGGATGACGGCCTAATAGCAGAACGCTCCGCCATATAGCAGAACGCTCCGCCATTCCCGTCCTTTTTGGCATTCCCGCGAACGCGGGAATCCATACAAAAGTCTTTTGGTGTCTTAAAGCGTTGTGAGTTAAAAGCCAAAAGCTGGATCCCCGCGTGCGCGAGGATGACGGATCTAATGGGGTTAATCTTGGCGATTCTGATACTGGATCCCCGCGTGCGCGAGGATGACTACCAGCAAGTGTTTTGCCAGAACCCAATTTACACTGGATCCCCGCGTGCGCGAGGATGACGGCCTAATAGCAGAACGCTCCGCCATTCCCGTCCTTTTTGTCATTCCCGCGAACGCGGGAATCCATACAAAAGTCTTTTGGTGTCTTAAAGCGTTGTGAGTTAAAAGCCAAAAGTTGGATCCCCGCGTGCGCGAGGATGACGGGTGTTGATGGTCTCCACGTTGATAAAGACCTTATGGATCCCCGCGTGCGCGAGGATGACGGTTTAAAAACGAGGATGACGGCGTAAGAGCTGAATGCTCCGCCATTCCCGTCCTTTTTGTCATTCCCGCGAACGCGGGAATCCATACAAAAGTCTTTGGTGTCTTAAAGCGTTGTGAGTTAAAAGCCAAAAAGCTGGATCCCCGCGTGCGCGAGGATGACGGGGATGTTGATTTAGCAAAAGCCCCTTAACTGGGGCTGGATCCCCGCGTGCGCGAGGATGACGGTTTAAAAATGAGGATGACGGCCTAAAAATTGTGAAGGGCAGGGTATGAGGACAAAACAAAAAACGCTGCATTTCTGCAGCGTTTTTTTATCGCAATCTAAGATGATTAGCAGTGTAGAATCTGGACGCCACTACGTGGCTCTAGATTCTAAGCACGCTGCTTTGCGGCTACAGAACGTCACGGCGTGACTTACGGTTTACGGAACGGGCTTTGCCCTTACGGTTAAAAGCAAAGAAAGTTGCTTGCTTTTTTAGCTTTGCTTTGCCCTTACCGTAAGTGAGCTTGCGAACGTTCCGTTATCCGTCGACTGTGAATTTAGTGTTCTGTATGCGTTGTACTCTGCTTATCTCTTAATTGCTTCGTGCTCGCCAGTGACGGCAATTTCATCTTCTAAGGCTTCAGCTTCAGAATGATGTTTAGTCTCTGCGCCGTGCATCCAATCAACCAGCTTATCCGCCATAAAGTACAGAATAACGCCAGAAAGTGCGGCAGTAATCGCAATACCTGAGAAAATCGCCATCGCATTAGCCAGTTGTTCCTCTACCTCACCACCATGGCCGATAAAAGAACCTATGTATCCAGCGGTTAGATTTGCAATGAAAATAAAGGTAAACCAAGCACCCATCAAGAGTGAGATCATTCTTAGTGGAGCTAGCTTAGTCACCATTGATAAACCAATTGGTGATAGACACAGTTCGCCCATAGTATGGAAGAAATAAGCGCCAACTAACCACCACATGCTTGATTTAGCAGATGCATCGCCCCCCATCTCAAGAACAGCACCAATCATAAATAGGAAACCAATTCCTAATAGTATTAGCCCGAGAGCGAATTTTACTGGAGAGTTCGGTTCATTATTACCTAATCTTATCCAGATCGAAGCAACTACTGGTGCAAATAGTACTATGAATATTGCATTAAGCGATTGGAAATATGTGGTGGGAACTTCCCAACTACCAATCATGCGATCGGTAAACTCATTGGTGAACAAGTTCATTAAACCACCAGCTTGTTCAAAACCTGCCCAGAATATAATAGTGAATAGACCCATTATCATGATAACTTTGATACGATCTCGTTCAATTTTAGTAAGAGGTTCGTTCCTTACTTGTCCACGTTGCTCGTTCAACTCCCGCTCTAATTTTGCCGCTGGCTCTTTACCAATATTCCCTAATAGCTTTTGCGCGAAAAAGAACTGAATTACCAATGAAAGAAGCATACCAATGCCTGCACAAACAAATCCTGCTTGCCAGTTTTTAATAAAAACTTCTTGCCCATTTATAACTTGAATACTGCCAAAACCGTTATAAGCTTCTGCGACCAAAATACCGGCAAGTGCAGCACCAACGTTAATACCCATATAGAAAACAGTGAAAGCACCATCTCGTCTATGATCGCCTTCGTTATATAGGTCACCTACCATTGTCGATATATTAGGTTTAAATAATCCGTTACCTAAGATTAAGCTCGCTAAACCACAATAAAAAACGGTTGTTTCAAACCCAAGAATCCATGCATGTGGAGTTGCAAGCAGAAATTGGCCTGCTGCCATCATAGTGCCGCCAATATAAATGGCTTTACGTTGGCCCAAAAAATTATCAGCTAACCATCCACCTAGCAGCGGCGTGAGATAAACTAACCCTGTAAACCAAGCATAAAGACGAAGAGCATCAGCTGATGTCCAACCTAATCCTCCTCCCTGATCGGCGACTTGGTCTGATAGATAAAACACCAAAATGGCGCGCATTGCATAATAACTAAAACGTTCCCATAGCTCTGTTGTAAATAGCAGGAACAATCCTTTGGGATGCCCAAGCATTGTCCCTTGTGGTTTTGCTACGCTCATGAAGTTTCCACCTTAAGCTCGTGATTGCCTGTGGGCCCCTGAAACAGGATGATGTCGCCACAGAAAAATGGTTGTTGCTTATCCCATAATCGCCCTGAGTAACACGCTTTATCTGAAACGAGAAAATCAGAATAAAATTGTTTAATTACTGCAGGTTACGTATGAGTTATTGTTACGTTCTTATAATAAAAGTAATATTTTATGCGTTAAATTGAATGTTTTCGCTAAAATCCCACCTTATATACCCCTTAAAAGCAACTAAAGTCAATTTTGGCTTACCAACTGGCGACATTATCAGCGATTAGCGGTTAGCTCGAATTACTACTGATTTTGCTAATATATCTGGCATTTGTTCGCATACCGTTCAGCAAGGTCGATGAAGCGAAAAACTGCTTCCATCGGTCTTAGCAACTTTGCTATGATTGCGACCCGTGAATGGACATCACCTAACATAGGGTAGTGAGAGCAGTAGATGAAGGCATGGTACCTTTTGTATTGTAAACCTCGTAGTGAAGCGAGAGCACAACAAAACTTAGCACTTCAAAATTTAGAAACCTATTTACCCATGGTCTCTGAAGAGAAATCTCAACGTGGTCAGAAACGGATCTGTCGCGTACCGCTATTCCCAAATTATCTATTCATCAATTTTGACCCAAGCCAGACAAGCGTCAAGCAGGTCCATTCTACCCGTGGGGTGAATCGTATCGTCAATTGTCAAGAAAAAATGACCCCCATTGACGACCGCATCATTCACGCCATTCGCATGAAAGAGTTAACGCCTTCCCACGCCGTTTTAGTCGATGAACCAGAACTAAAAACGGGGGAGAAAATTCGCTTTAAAGATGGCCCATTTGTTGATTTAGAAGGTATTTTTCAAGAAAAATGCCCAAATAAACGTTGCCATGTTTTATTTAATATCATGGGGCAGGTCAATACCTTAACTGTTCCAGAGCAATCGGTTGAACGAATTTAAGTTTGTGATGAAGCTCAAACGCTTTAGTAAGAATAATGCTTAGCAGCTTGTGAGACATTGGCTATAGCGGCATAAAAAGTGTTTATTTTTTGTAAATTGATTTTTAAATTAAATCATTATGTTTCAATGTGTTACGAGTTAAATTTTGGGGAAGGATTTTTTGTTACTTTTATTCGGTTGGAATTTGAGCTGTAGGACTTGTGTTAGTGCATAAATCAGCCAACCGATGTAAGCCGTTTACAGTAGAATCCCGCAAATTGATTTTTTGCGGCTAAAATCTCTTTGTACAACTAAAGTTTTACTGTGATGAAGCTGCAAGGGATTTATTTAAGCTAGCTTGCCAACATTAGCCAGTACGGTAGTGTTGCCACAGCTATTTGCGTTTAAATGGTTACCCCAAGCTGATAAAAACTGATAAAAATTGATAAAAATTGAAGGTCCGCGGTATGCAACATGGTCAGTCTTAGCGCCGACTAATCACCGCAAGCAAGTTAAGCTGCACAATATAGATACACAATATAAATAGGGTACTAGGCACTCTTAAAAATAAAGTGTCGGTTTCAGATTTATGTTATTACATTGAAAAATATGAATTTTCGCACCGCGAAGGGTAATTTAGAGGCCGCAATCTATGGGCGGTAGCGTGCCTGAAAGGCAAAAGACAGAAAAGTTTCTGTCTTTTAGCGGACGCCGAAAATAATTGTCTGGAACAATTATTAACAGCTTTAGCTGGTCCGAAGGATGAAGTACAGGAAGTACTGAATAAGGCGTCTCGCCCGCCACGCGGATCGGTAGCGTGTCTGAAAGTAAATAAATTCCGTTGGCATTCCCGCGAACGACTGCATGGTCAATTTTGTTCCATACAAAATATGACATTTCCCCCTCCATGGTGGTCAGATGCAGGAGGTAGAACGCTTTAATAGAAAGAGTGCAGGAGCAGTTATCGACGCGAGAATCTTATTCCTTCGTCATTCCCGCGAACGCGGGAATCCATAGTAATGTCTTTTGCTGGTTTAAAGCGTAGTGACTTAAAGCCCAAGAGCTGGATCCCCGCGTTCGCGAGGATGACGGCTTGAAAGCGAGGATGACAACGTAAGAGTGAGAGCGCTCAACTTTTTCAGTAAGCGCAGCGTTCTGTGAGTGAGCTTACGAGCATTCCGTAATCTGTCCACCGTAAGCGTAGCGTTCTGTCATCTAGAACATTACTGCGCAACTGCGATTATGCTTCGCTGCTAGAACCTAGAACCTAGAACCTAGAACCTAGAACCTAGAACCTAGAACCTAGAACCTAGAAGTCGCGTAGCGACGCTCTGCTTTCAACAATTTTACATTTTCAATCCAATCGGAGATATCTGGTGTTACAACAAGTCAAAAAATACATCAAAGCGGTTCCAAGAGCCGTAATATTAGTTGGCATGAGTGCCACTATATTGATGGGCGCTCAGGCGCAAGCCGTTACGCCCTCTCCGCAGATGATCGAGCAATTTAAGCAGTTACCTAAGGCCGAGCAACAGCGGTTAGCAAGGCAATATGGGATTGACCCTAGCATTATCTCGGGTAGCCAAACTCAACAACAGATTGTTAATCCACAAGTGGTTACAGCCCGTGACGTAGCGCCGGTAACCACAACCGCAGAACAGAAAGAAAAAGCCGATCTTGATTTCTCCGTCGACTCATCAAGCTTGAAATTACGCCGCTTTGGCTACGAAATGTTCGCTGGCGAACCGAGCACCTTTGCACCCGTGTCAGATGTCCCCGTACCAGGAGAATACCTGGTCGGCCCAGGTGATAACATCAAAGTTCAGCTCTACGGTAAAGAAAACAAAGAATACGATTTAGTGATCAATCGTGAAGGGGTGATCCAATTCCCTGATCTAGGCCCGATCCCCGTGATGGGACTGAGCTTCTCAGAACTTAGAGACACGCTTTCACAACGCATCCAACAACAGATGATAGGTATTGAGTCCAATATCACCATGGGCGAGTTACGCTCAATCCGCATTTTTGTCGCAGGCGATGCTTACAAACCCGGCTCTTATACTGTTTCTAGCCTATCGACTATCACCCAAGCCCTATTTGTTGCAGGGGGCGTCAATGAAATTGGCTCACTGCGAAATGTACAGTTAAAACGCAATGGTAAGTTAGTTGGTACGCTCGATCTCTATGATTTATTGCTAAAAGGTGATGCATCGGGAGATTTACGCCTACATTCCGGCGATGTGGTCTTTATCCCCTCTATCGGTGGGTTAGTTAGTGTATCGGGGGAAGTAAGACGTCCTGCCATCTATGAATTAAAGAAAAATGAGACCATGGCAGATGTGATTGCTATGGCTGCAGGGTTAAACCCAGGCGCATACCCCAAAAGCAGTTCAGTGGAGCGTTATAATAGCAAGTCGCTCAAAACTATCGTGAATGTGGACCTCACAACTGAACAGGGCAGAATGACGCCCGCTAAGGCTGGCGATGTTATCCGTGTGAAAAGCGCATCAGAGCAGTATGAAAGTGCCGTTACCGTTGTCGGCGCCGTTGTTCGCCCTGGTAAATACCAGTGGGTGGGTGGCCAAAAGATCAGCGATATTTTGCCTTCATTGTGGGGGGATTTAGCCATATCGGCCGATTTAGACTACGGTCTGTTAGTGCGCGAAGTTAATCAATACGGTGATATTGAAGTGTATCAATTCGCACCGGGTAAGGCGATTGGCACTAAAGATAGCAAGCAAGACTTAGCCTTAAATCCGCGTGATAAAATTATCATTTTTAACTATTCAGATGATGAACAAAACCGTTACGAATTAAATAAATTAGTAAAGCAACGAGTCGCTAAGGTCACATCGCTCAATAGCGATAACCTATCGGGTTCTGACCTATTTAACACCGGCTTTGCCCAGCTTGAAGATGTCAAACTCAGCAAACGCGCTCAAATTGCAGGCATCGTTATTAATGATTCGCCAAAAAATGAGCAAGTAACCGTTGTTAAAGGCGTTGTCAGCAAAATGTTGGCAAACCTCTTTGAAGATAACGAGCTGCTTAAATTAAGTGACCAAATGCGCCGCCAAGAGTTGCTCTATCCTGTAATGGTTAAGCTCAATAGCCAAGGCCGTGCAGGAAAAGGCACCCAAATTGTGGCCATCGATGGCCAAGTGAAGTCACCGGGTGCTTATCCCTTATCTGTTGGTGCGAGAGTATCCGATTTAGTTACCGCAGCGGGTGGTTTGAAGGAAGGCGCATATACTGTTAGAGCCGAATTAACTTCGACTGTAACGGATAATGAGGGCTCCAGAGTCGATCATCGTAACCTTGATTTGGAATTAGCACTGCAGGGGGATCAAACGGCAAATGCGCGTTTAGTGGGTAGGGATATACTCACAGTGATGACAACGCCAGATTGGCAAGAAAGCAAAGTGGTCGAAATCCGTGGTGAAGTAAAATTCCCTGGTCGTTACAGTATCCGCAGAGGCGAGACGTTAAGCGATTTAATTACCCGTGTTGGTGGCTTTACCGACTATGCCTCTTTACCCTCAGCGGTATTTGTGCGTGAGTCAGTGCGTCAACAGGAACAGATTGAAATTAAAAAACTTGCCGACCAGCTGCGCCGTGATATTGCCACCCGTGGTGTCTCAAAAGATGGTGCCGTGGTGAATTACTCCGATGCCCAGTTAATGCTGGCCGATCTAGAAAATATCAAAGCCGTTGGGCGTTTAGTCGTCGATTTACCGGCAATCACGCTCGGCATTAAACAAGCCGATCTCCAGCTTGAAGATGCCGATATTTTATACGTGCCATCCACTAAGCAAACTATTGCAGTAATGGGTGAGGTGCAACATCCGGCCACGCACAGATATAAAGAAGGTCTAACGATTGACCAGTATCTTGCAATGTCCGGCGGCTCAAGAAAACTTGCGGATGAAGACCGAACCTATGTGATCCAAGCCAATGGCTCAGTATCAATGCCAAGCCGTTCTAACTGGTTTAGCAGTGGTGAGCAGCTACAGCCGGGCGATACCGTAATTGTACCGTTAGATACCGAGTACAAAGATAACCTAACTCTTTGGACACAAGTCACCGGCATTATCTACAACACTGCTGTAGCCGTATCTGCCATCGCGGGGCTATAACGCCACTATGTGGCTAGAGTCTAGGGCGTTGCTTCGCAACTGCTAGGACGCTCGCAAGCTCGCTCTAGAACGCAGCAAAAAACGCTGCTCTAGGACGCCACAGCGTGGCTCTAGATTCTAGGAACGCCGCTTTGCGGCTACAGAGCGTCACTTCGTGACTTACGGATAACGGAACGGGCTGCGCCCTTACGGTGATTGCGACCACCGTCAAGGTTCTCGCTTTTGCGGTCATCCTCGCGGCAGCGGGGATCCAGCGTTTAGTTCTTACTCGCTTTTGCCGTCATTCTCGCGACTGCGGGGATCCAGCGTTTAGTTCTTACTCGCTTTTGCCGTCATCCTCGCGACCGCGGGGATCCAGCTTTTAGCCCTTACGCATTGACGCTCTGCTGTTACCGTAAGCGAACGACTGCATGGATGCAGGAGGTAGAATAACGCAGGAGCAGTTATCGAGCATGCTGTTAGTGAGCTTGCGAACGTTCTGTTTTCCTACCCACCTCACCTAGAAGCAAAGCGCTCTAGCAGGGTGAAACCCGCTCTGCTTTTTGTGGGAGGTACCATGACTGAGCAAGAATTTATCCGTTGCAAGATGCAGTTGTTGAAATTGGCTGATGCAGATAAGCAAATAAACGCGCTTTGGCTATACGGCTCGCACGCTAAGGGATTGGCTCATGAACACAGTGATTTAGATTTAGCTGTGCAGTTTACCTCCTTTGAGCCAGATATTTTTGCTCGGCGTATGCACCCCGAGATGCTTTTACTGGATTGGCAGCAAAGTTTACAGCTACGTGATGGTCAATTGTCGGTGATTGACCTTATGCAAGCACCCATACTGCTTGGTATCGAAGTCCTACGAGCCAATACCCTTTGGTATTGCCGCGAGCGAGGTTTAATGCTGCAAGGTGTGGGTAAAATCATGTCGCGATATGAAACCGACTATCTACAGCAGCGAGTGATACATGAGCGATAACATAAAACATGACGGGTATTTAGCGGCAATGCGTGTCCATGTGCAGCAGTGCCAAAGTGATTAAGAAGAACTGCGTAACCACTTTTTGCAGGCACCACTTGATAAATATCAGCGTTTGGCTTTACAACGTTTAATGCAAATAAGCATTGAGTCAGCAATTGGTATTGCCAAACATTGGGCGCAACAAGTAAGCCAACATCCAATATTGGAGGCCTATCAAGCCTTTGATATTTTAAATAACGCAGGCTTACTTAAAGGCAATGCGCCTTGGCGTCAGATAATCGGCATGCATAATGTGTTGGTGCATGATTATCTGAATCTGGACGAACCATTGCTAGAAGTTGTCATCCGCCAGCAGTTATACGCGGTAATTTTTGATTTTTGCTATCAAGGCTTAACAGCGTTAGAAGCGAGAATCTAGGATGGCCTTCTGCAGCTAGATTCTAGGAACGCCGCTTTGCGGCTACAGAACGTCACTACGTGACTTACGGATAACGGGACGGGCTGCGCCCTTACGGTAAGCGAATTTTTTGTTGCTTTTACCGTTATCTGTAAGCGAACGACTGCATGGATGCAGGAGGTAGAATAATGCAGGAGCTGTTATCGAGTGTTCTGTCAACCGTCAACGATAACCCGTCAACCGTATTCGAGAACTCACACAACGAGATAAGTTTTAAATGTCCGATGAAATAAACAAGTATATGCAAGATGCCCAGTTTTCAACTATCCAGCGACCCGCAGACGACGAAATCGATCTTCGCGAGTTGTTCTCCGTCATCTGGCAAGGCAAATGGCTTATCATTGCCATTACCGCAGTATTTACCATTGGTGCGGTGGTATTTGCTATTAAACAACCCAATATTTATAAGTCCGAAGCCCTATTAGCGCCAGCATCTGAAGAGCAAAGCGGTGGCTTAAGTGCCTTAGCATCTCAATTTGGCGGCTTAGCTAGCCTTGCTGGGGTTAATCTCCGTGGTAAAGGTGGCGTTGATAAAACGCAAATGGCGATTGAAGTATTAAAATCCCGTCAATTTGCCAGTGATTTTATTCAAAAGCATAATATCCTTGCCGATTTAATGGCGGCAAAAAAGTGGGACCGTGAAAACAATCGCGTTATCTACGATGAAGATGACTATGATGTGAACAACCAAAAATGGGTAAGGGACGTCAAGCCACCACGCCAGCCTGAGCCTTCCATGCAAGAAGCCTTTAAGGTATTCGAAAAAATATTGGTGGTGACTAAAGATAAAGAGACAAGCTTAGTCACCATTGCAGTTGAACATCGTTCTCCTTTTGTTGCTCAGCAATGGGTGACATGGCTCATTCAAGATATTAATAAAGTGATGAAAGAGCGCGATGTCGCAGAAGCCAATCGCAGCAGCGAGTTTTTAAATAAACAAATCGCCTTAACCAATGTTGCCGATATTAAAGCGATTCTTTATAAGTTGGTTGAAGAGCAAGCTAAAACCATTATGTTTACCGAAGTGCGTGATGAATATGTATTTAAAACGCTTGACCCAGCATTAGCTCCCGAAGAAAAGGCTAAGCCTAAACGTGCATTAATTTGCATACTAGGCACAATGCTCGGCGGTATGTTAGGTGTGATGTTTGTATTGGTAAGGCATTTTGTAAGAAAAGAGCAGAATCTAGAATCTAGAATCTAGCCCCTTTCTGTTATCTATCATCCTCGCGAACGCGGGGATCCAGTTTTCAGGCATTTGGTTCTAGGGTTGGCCTATTGGGACAGTTTGAAGAAAAACAGTAAAACCTAGGCTTTATGAGGGATGGCGAAGATACAGCTCAAAATGGATGAAAAGTGTCTCAGTTTGGTTTGGAGGGCTGAGATGAATATGTGTAGTATTTCAATTTCTTTTTTAGAAATTGTTCTAAATTAGGTCTGAAGTAATGACGAAAAAGAAAGTTCTTACGGTTTTTGGTACACGACCAGAAGCGATAAAAATGGCTCCATTGGTACATGCATTCGCCTCAGATGAACGTTTTGAAGCAAAGGTCTGCGTAACGGCCCAGCATCGTGAAATGTTAGATCAAGTTTTGTCATTATTTGATATTACTCCAGATTATGATTTAAATCTGATGAAGGTAGGGCAGACTTTAAACGATATTACAGCCCGTATTTTGCTTGAGCTAAAACCTGTACTGCAAGAATTTAAACCCGATGTTGTGTTAGTTCATGGTGATACAGCTACAACTTTTGCAGCAAGCTTAGCAGCATATTACGAGCAAATTGATGTCGGACATGTTGAAGCTGGTCTACGTACAGGCAATATATATTCCCCATGGCCTGAAGAAGCAAATCGCAAGCTCACTGGTGCATTAACCAAATATCACTTCTCGCCTACCGAAACGTCTAAGCAAAATTTACTTCAAGAAAATTATGCTGAAGAGAATATTTTTGTTACTGGTAACACGGTAATTGATGCACTCCTAATGGTCAAAGCAAAGATTGAACAAAATAGTGAACTACAAAATACATTGGCTGCCCAGTTCCCATTTTTAGATGAAAATAAAAAATTAATTTTAGTAACTGGTCATCGTCGTGAAAGTTTTGGTGATGGTTTTGAAAGGATTTGTGAAGCTTTAGCTATCACAGCTAAAGCCAATCCTGATGTGCAAATTCTTTATCCAATGCACCTAAACCCCAATGTACGTGAGCCAGTCAACCGTATTTTAGGTGGTATCAAGAATATCATTTTGATTGAGCCACAAGAGTATCTGCCGTTTATTTACCTGATGATGCGCAGTTTTATCATTTTAACTGACTCGGGTGGTATTCAAGAAGAAGCACCTTCTTTAGGTAAGCCTGTGTTAGTTATGCGGGATACTACAGAACGACCCGAAGCTGTAGCTGCTGGGACTGTTAAATTAGTGGGTACAGATGTTGATAAAATCGTATCTGGTCTTTCGGTATTACTTAATGATATCAACGCATATACCGAAATGAGCTTTGCACATAATCCCTATGGAGATGGTCAAGCTTGTCAAAGAATTTTAAATAAATTAATTAAATAAGTGTTGGAATTAACATGTCTTTTAAAACAATTTCAGTAATTGGTCTTGGTTATATTGGTTTACCTACGGCGGCAATGTTTGCCTCGCGCAAGGTCAACGTAATTGGTGTGGATGTTAACAAACATGCAGTAGATACCATTAACCAAGGGAGAATTCATATCGTTGAACCAGAGCTTGATATGTTAGTGCATGCAGCGGTGACAGAAGGCTATCTCAAAGCTGTTATGACACCAGAGCCTGCGGATGCCTTTTTAATCGCTGTACCAACACCTTTTTTACCTTGTGCCGAAGGCGAAATTCCTGCCCCTGATTTAACCTACATTGAATCAGCTTGCCGTGGTATTGCCCCTGTGCTCAAAAAAGGCGATTTAGTGATCTTAGAGTCAACTTCCCCAGTAGGCGCGACAGAGCAAGTAGCCGAATGGCTGGCGACTGCCCGACCTGATTTATCTTTCCCACAAACAGTGGGTGATGCAGCGGATGTAAACGTAGCTCACTGTCCTGAGCGTGTATTACCTGGCCATGTAGTACGTGAACTGGTACAAAACGATCGCGTAATTGGTGGTATTTCAACTACATGTTCAGTACGCTCGGTTGAGCTTTACAAAATATTTGTAGAGGGTGATTGCATTATCACTAATGCTCGAACGGCTGAAATGGCCAAATTAACTGAAAACAGCTCCCGAGATGTCCAAATTGCCTTCGCCAATGAGTTATCAATGATCTGCGATAAATTGAATATCAATGTATGGGAATTGATTAGCCTTGCCAATCGCCACCCTCGGGTAAATATCCTCCAACCAGGCCCTGGTGTGGGCGGTCACTGTATTGCAGTTGATCCTTGGTTTATCGTATCTAAAACACCAGCAGAGGCGCGTTTAATTCATATGGCGCGTGTAGTGAATGATAGTAAACCGGATTGGGTGATTGAAAAAGTCAAAATAGCGATAGCTGACTTTTTACAAGCCAACCCTGAGAAGACTGCGAAAGACATTACGATTGCCTGTTATGGTTTAGCATTCAAGCCCGAAATAGATGATTTGCGTGAAAGCCCTGCTATGGCCATCACGCAAAAAATTGCGCAGATGCATAAAGGTACTGTTATTGCTGTAGAGCCTAATATTGAATCTATGCCCTCAAAACTGACTAACGTTGAATTGGTTAATTTTGAAGTAGCTTCTAAAGCAGCTGATATTCATGTGATGTTAGTTGATCATAAAGAATTCAAAATGAATGTAATAAAATCACAGTACAATATAGATACTAAAGGAATTTGGAATTGAAGCTGAACTTCCGTTTTGAAAGTTATTTGAAAATTTAAATGATTTAGAAGTGTAGCTGTGAAATTGTAAATGCAATCTGCTTTAACATTTCTAATACTTAGAAATTACGAGCAGTTATATCTTTAAAATAATAAAATCATAGTAATAGGATTGAGTAAGTTGCGAACAATACTATTTTATTTTGCAAAATTATTAAAAAAAATCCAGATTGCAGCTATTGAAAATTCAAATATTCATCCTTCCTCTGTAGTTTGTTCGCAATCTCAATTGTTTAACACCAATGTTGGACGTTATACATATATAGGTAACGGATGCTCTTTGATAGAGGTTGAAATAGGTATGTTTTGCTCAATAGCAGATGGTGTTATTATCGGAGGAGGTAGTCATCCATTAGACTGGGTGTCTACATCACCTGTTTTTTATAAAGGTATTAATATTTTAAAAACTAATTTTGCAATCCATGAATACGATCCATTTAAAATAACGAAAATAAATAATGATGTATGGATCGGACGAAATGCAATAATTAGAAGTGGTATTACAATTGAGACTGGTGCTATTGTTGGTATGGGCGCTGTAGTAACAAAAGATATAGGGCCTTATGAAGTGTGGGCTGGTAACCCAGCAAAACTGATTAGAAAAAGATTTAATGATGATACAATTAAGCATTTATTGGAGAGTAAATGGTGGCTTTGGGATGATGAAAAGTTGAGAGAAAAATCTGGACTATTTAATGATGTTAATACTTTTCTAAAGAAAGAGAAAAAGCAATGAATGTTGTTATGGTTAAATACTTTTTTGACACTGACTCTAACTATCAAATCAATGAAATGGTCAAGGCTTGGCCAAAAAAAGGACACAGTTTAACCATAATTACGTCTAAAGTTTTGAGTTTTGTTCATAAGAACTATGATGAAGAACAAAAAAAGAAAGATATTGAATATGAGCAAAAACATAATATTAAAATAATTAGGTTGGATATTTGGTTTAAAATTAGTTCACGTGTTTTATTTAAAGGCTTAAGGAGTACAGTTGATAAACTAGCACCAGATGTATTGTTTATGCATGGATTAGGTGATTTTAATGATGTTCTATATCTTTATGGTAAAAATAATTATTTGACATTTAGAGATTGTCATATGTCCTGGGTGGCTTCCAGGAATGTTTTTGCAAAACAATATTATAAATTTTTTTCCATTTTTTTTGCTCCAATAATTAACAGCTCAAAGAAATATGAGAAAGTTTATGCACTCGGAAATGAAGAGAAGGAGTATATAAAAGCATTAGGTATTGCAGAGGAGAGAATTGAGATGCTACCTCATGGCTATAATATGCATACATATTTTGACAGTTTAGAATTAAAAATAGACGAGCGAAAAAATTTGGGTATTTCAGATAATGATATTTTGATTTCATATATAGGAAAATTTGACTATGCTAAGCAACCTCATATTAATTTGGAAATATTTTCACTTTTAGAAAAGAGTTTTGTTGATAGTCATAACTTAAAATTTTTGTTTTTGGGCCATAAAAACTCGCATTATATGGAACAAGTGTTTTACCCTCTTCTGAATGATTTTAAGTATAAAGATAGAGTATTAGTGTTGCCTGGTGTTATAGCTGATGAGTTAAACAGATATTTTAATGCCAGCGATATTTGTTTGTGGCCGAGAGAAACAACATTGAGTTCTATTCATGCTCAAATTTGTGGCTGTAAAGTCATTATGGAAAATCATGATTCAAATATTGAAAGAGTAGTTGAACATAAAAATTTATTCTCACTTGGTTCGTCACACGATGCTAAGGATAAGCTAATTAATCTTATATTAAATTTAAATCTACCAGTCGATATAACAAAGCTTAAAAAAAGAGAGTACAACAAGCAAATGAAATTGTTACTAGAAAGTTGGACTAAAATTTTAATTGCTAGGGAGTCAAAATTATCTAATCGAGGAAAGCTATGAAGGTCTTAATGGTTCCTTCTTGGTACTCGTCAATTGAAAATCCTACTTTGGGTTCATTCTTTAGAGAGCAAGCAATTGCGCTAATTGAGGAGGGGGTTGACGTTAAAATTGCCTATACCGAATTAAGGAATCCTAAATTCATTTTTAGAGACATAAAACATGGAAATAAAATAGGATTACAAAAGTCTTATGATAATAAATTAGATGTGTATAGAGATATTCAATATAATATTCCACCAAGAATGACAAGCCTGATGTCGTTTAGGTTTTATCTTGGCATAAAAAAAATAATTACAAAATTAGCCAGTGAGAATTGGAAACCTGACATCATACATGTACAATCATTTTTCCCTGCAGCTGTTGCAGTCATTAAAATTCATCAACAGTTCGGTATCCCCTTTATTATTACTGAACATTCAACAGGATTCAGCAAGAAAAGCTTTAACAACTACCAGTTATCATTGCTTAAAAAATTGTTATATTACTCGTCGCAGATCATTTCTGTCGGAGAGGGATTAAAAACAGAGTTAGAAGTTTTCACCAGTAAAGAAATTATTATCATACCTAATATGGTGGATTGTAAATTTTTCCATAGAGAGGCTGTTACTAGTCCAGAAAAGTTTATATTCTTTAGTTTAGGTTATTTAACATATAAGAAAGGTTTTGATATTTTGATTAATGCATTTGCACATTCTTTTGAAGGGGATGAAAATGTACAACTAAATATTGGTGGCGATGGGGATGAATTACATAATTTAAAGAAGTTATGTAAAGATTTAGGTATAGAAAGGCAGGTTAATTTCCTAGGTAGTTTAGAACGAACACAAGTTGTTGAGCAAATGAATATGTGCAATGCCTTTGTTTTGGCGAGTAGACACGAAACATTTGGAGTAGTTTTTATAGAAGCTCTTGCTTGTGGAAAGCCCATTATCGTACCAAATATTTCTGGTCCAAAAGAAATTGTTGATTTGAATAACGGTCTTGTGTTTGAAAGGGAAAATATATTAGATTTAAGCGAAAAATTACAGATAATGAAGGATAATATAGATTATTACAACTCAAACCTTATAAGAGAATTGTGTTATAAAAAGTATGATAGTAGTACCTTTGCAAAGAAAGTTTGTCGTGAATATAAAAATATTTTATTACTAAAGTAGCGTTCAATGTATTTATTCATAATATATACGTTTTTTTTATTTGCCTCATTTGTTAAGTCAAATGTTAAATACAAGAAACTAACGGATTATTGTTATTTTTTTTTCTTGTGGTTATTTTCTTCAACGACTATGAATGGAAAGGATAAATTATCATACGAAGGAATGTTTTTATCCATTAATCCAAATGATATACATGCCGCCTTTAGTCAGGTAGTTGTTGATAAGGGATATTACTTTTTAAATCTTGTTGTAAGATTTTTTACAGACGAATTTGTCATTTTTTTGATGACCGCATCTTTAATTACAACATTTTTAACATTTAAAGCCTTTAAATATTTTGAATTCGTATATAAGATCAGAATTGAGTTAATATTTTTAGTATATTTACCAACAGTTTTTATTGCGGCTCAAATGGGAGCTCTTAGGCAAAGTATAGCTATTGCAATATTTTTATTTTCTTTTCGTTACCTTTTAGAGAATAAAAATGTAAAATATTTAATTTGCATTCTATTCGCATCTACTTTCCATATGTCTGCGCTTATATTGATGTTACTTCCTTTATTTTTTTATTTTAAAGGGCGAAAAAAATTATTAATTATAGCGCTAGTTCATTTGTCCTTTTTTATTTTTTTAATGTACATAAGCTCTACTGTAGAAATTGGTAGGCTTATGTCATATGCAAAAGATAGTGCAAGCTATGGAATGATAGGCGTTCTCGAAAGACTCACATTCTTATCTTTATTTCTTTTTATATATATGAAAAGAAATAATGATGATAAGGTAACGATTTTGATGGAAATATATTTCTTATATGTTTTGCAGTCATTTGTTTTCGATAGCTTTTTTGCTGTGATGTATCGAATTAAGTTATACTATTTTGGATTGTTTTCAGTTCTGTTTCCAATTTTATTTTGTAAAATGACATACCATAAAGCCAATCTTGGTCGATTTATTTTATACCTTTACGGTATTATACAGGTTGTTGCTTTTACAAGTCCTCAAGAGGTAAAAGATTATTTTTTCCCGTATAGGAATTATTTCTTTGATGAACATACAAACTCTGAAACTCAAAGAATTAATGATACGATTTCGGAATTTAATATACTTTTCGAACTTAAATGATTAAATGATAGGTTATTATGAAAATACTATATTATTTTGAAAACAAACCAACCTTAATGGATCAATGGCAAACTTATCATTTTTTTTCAGAATTAAATTCGTACGGTGTTGAAATTGTTGTATTCAGCCCACTGATTTTTGAGTCATTTTCGGAGGCTAACTTAGCACTTTTAGATTTCTTAAAAGAAAATAAAGTTGATTTATTTATGACTCCTTATAATGAAGATAAAATTTTCATAAGTACTTTGATAGCAATAGATAAGCTCAATATTGCTAAATTGCTAATTTGCTTTGATAACTTAGTTGTTCCATTCGAACACAAAACCGTGTGCTCTTATTTCGATTTGGTGTGGTTAACATCAAAAGAAACCGAATATTTATTTCAACAATGGGGTGCTAACACTATTTTTTTGCCGTACGCAGCAAACCCAAGCTTGTTTAAGCCATTAAAAATAAGTGAAATAAATAAAGTTTGTTTCATTGGCACACCATACGGTAGCAGGGTGAATACCTTAAACATGCTTGTTGAAAAAAATATACAGGTTGATTTATATTCTAATTTCTTAAAGAGTAAAAGTTTACCTTCAATTAAATCGAATCCGAGTATGCTAGATTATTTAGGGCCATTTTTTAATTTAGCGCGATTCTCTTATGGAAGGAAAATTATAAAGGGCGCATTAAAACAGAAGTTGTTGAGAACAAGTAATCTCGCTGTTGATAATGAAAATATTACTTTTAAATCACCAGTTCCGCTCCCTGAATTAGGTGCTGTATATTCATCTTATTCGCTATCATTATCAAGTACTGCAGCACGTAATACTGGAGTATTAAAAAAACCACTCAATATTATTAATTTAAGGAGTTTTGAAATTCCAATGGCAGGTGGTCTTCAAATTTGTCCTTATACTGATGAACTAGCATCATATTTTAAGGAAGACGAAGAAATTTTGTTTTATCATTCATCGGAAGAATTAATCGAGAAATCAAATTATTATCTTGCAGAAGACAATTTTGATTTACGTCAAAAAATAAAAATTGCAGCTAGATTAAGAGCTGAGACTGACCATTCTTGGAGTGCACGATTCGAATGTGTATTTAATCGATTGGATATTCATTTCCCTAGAGAAACCTTTAATGGGTAAGAAGCAGTTATTTATTAATTTGAGTTCTACTATTTTAGCATTTAGTACTTCTCTTTTTATATCATTTATTTTGACACCATATTTGATTAAACATTTGGGCAAAGAAGCGTATTCTTTTTATCCAATGTCGAATAATTTTATTGGATATATTACGATTTTAACTTTAGCATTGAATTCAATGGTTGCTAGGTTTATGAGTATATCTTACAGTTCAGAAAATTATTTTGAAGCTGATTGCTATTTTTCCTCTACATTCTTTTCTAATGTATTTGTTGTTCTGATTATATTTTTTCCAATTTCATTTTTTGTTACTTACTTAGATTGCTTTTTAAATATTCCTACTGAAATTTTGTTTGATGTCAAACTTCTTTTTTTCCTCGTATTCCTAAGTTTGCTGATTAATTTGGTAAGTTCTGCTTTTGGTGTTGCCACCTTTGTAGCCAATCGCCTAGATCTAAAGGCTGTAGGTGATCTCACTCAAGGAATTTTAAAAATATTTCTATTCTTTTTCTTATTTTATACTTATGAGGCTTCAATAGTCTTCATTGGTATAGTAGCTGTTATATTAAGTTGTTATAATCTTTTTGTTCAACTTTATTTCAAAAATAAGTTACTTCCAAATTTATCTCTCTCTTTGAGAAAAATTAGAATTAGCTCAATCGTAACGTTACTTAGTTCCGGTTTTTGGAATGTAGTAAATTCTTTAGGGATGTCACTTCTGCTCGGGATGTCTCTGTTCATGACTAACTTTTTTATAGGAGCTCAAGCTGGAGGTGATCTTGCAATGGCGTTGATGCTACCGGCTTTTGTTAGCGGGATTATTACAATGATTGTTTCAGTCTTGTTACCTAGGATGACGAATATATACTCTAATAAAGATTCTGAAAGCTTGATAAATGAGGTATTGTATTCACAAAAGTTATTGAGTTTGTTAACAACAGTACCTATCTCACTATTAATTATTTTCGGTGAAAAGTTTTTTATGCTTTGGGTGCCAAGTGAATATTCTGATGTTCTACCAGTTTTATCATTTATTTTGTTGTTACCTTTGTTTGTACATGGCAATATGTGGAGTATTTATAGTACTAATATTGTACTCAACAAGGTGAAAACTCCTTCGCTTTTATTGTTGTTTTGTGGTTTTTTGAGTGTGTTTTTTATCATTATATCCGTTAGTTTCATTAGTAAAAGTGTTTACGTGATCCCCATTGTGACTACTTTCATAAGCATATGTTATTACTTGTTTTTTATTCCATTTTATGCGGCTAAGCAAATGAGTGTTAGTTTATTTACTTTTTATCCAAGTATAATTAAGTCTTTCTTTTTTTTAGTTATATTTATATATATTTCCACTTTAATTTTTGATTTTATTTATGTGGGCAGTTGGTCGGATTTCTTTGGCTTTGGATTAATATTTGCTATTTTGGGTTTTTGCATGCATTTATTAATTATATTGAGTAAGAATGAAATTCTTCTTTCTTATGAGTTTCTTATTAAGTTTATATTGAAAATTAATTCGAGAGTGAAAAATGTTTAATGATAAAATTTTGTTGATTACTGGCGGTACAGGTTCTTTCGGCAACGCGGTACTGGAGCGCTTTCTTGACACTGATATTAAAGAAATCCGTATTTTCTCCCGGGACGAGAAAAAGCAGGATGATATGCGCAAAAAATATAACAACTCCAAATTGAAGTTTTATATTGGCGATGTGCGCGATTATCAAAGCATTCTTAATGCTAGCCGTGGGGTGGATTATATCTACCATGCTGCAGCACTTAAGCAGGTACCGTCTTGTGAATTTCACCCAATGGAAGCTGTGAAGACCAACGTATTGGGCACTGAAAATGTCTTAGAGGCCGCTATTGCTAACCAAGTTAAGCGAGTGGTGTGTTTAAGTACCGATAAAGCGGTGTATCCCATCAATGCCATGGGTATCTCCAAGGCGATGATGGAAAAGGTAATCGTTGCTAAGTCTCGTAACGTCGATCCTAATAAAACGGTTATTTCAGCCACGCGTTACGGTAATGTGATGGCATCTCGTGGTTCTGTGATTCCATTATTTTTACGTCAAATCATTAATGATCAAGCAATTACAGTAACAGACCCTAACATGACCCGCTTTATGATGACGTTGAATGATGCTGTTGATCTCGTTTTACATGCCTTTGAACATGGTTCAAATGGTGATATTTTTGTGCAAAAAGCCCCCGCTGCTACCATTGATGTTCTTGTAAAAGCATTGCTAAAAATCACTGATAAACCTAATCATCAAGTTAATATCATTGGTACACGTCATGGTGAGAAGCTCTATGAAGCTTTATGTAGCCGTGAAGAAATGTTTGTCGCTGAAGATCAAGGCGGTTATTACCGAATTCCGTCTGACAATCGCGACCTCAATTACTCTAAGTACAATGAGGAAGGCGAAAAAGATTTGTCTGTTATTGAAGATTACAATTCACACAATACTGAGCGTTTAGATGTGGATGGCATGGTCAAGCTGCTTCATAAGCTGGATTTCATCGCAGATATTGAGGCCGGTAGCCTAGTAGTTCCCGAGGGCGTGTAAATGAAAATTGTTGTCACTGGTGCAAAAGGTTTTATTGGTAAAAACCTCTGTGTCATGCTGCGTGAGCATGGCCATCAAGACATTGTGGAAGTCGATCGTGAAACATCTCGAGAAGAGCTTGCACAGTTTCTCAGGGAGGCTGACTTTGTTTATCATTTAGCTGGTATCAATCGGCCAAAAGACGAAACAGAGTTTCAACAAGGGAATGCAGATCTTACATGTTTTATTGCTGAAAAATTAAAGCAGTCTAACAAAAAAGTACCATTGGTAGTGAGTTCTTCAACTCAAGCTGAACGGGATAATGCTTATGGACAAAGTAAGCGTTTAGCTGAGCAAGCGGTTGAACAATATGGTATAAATACAGATGCCTCTTATTATATTTACCGATTTCCTAATGTGTTTGGTAAATGGTGTCGTCCAAACTACAACTCTTTTGTGGCCACTTTTTGTTACAACACGCTTAATGACTTAAATATCAGTATTAATGATCCCTCGGCTCCAGTAACTTTGGTTTACATTGACGATGTTTGTCATAGTTTAATTTCGCTTCTCGACGGTTCCTCAGGTAGCGGTTTTAAGCGTGTATTGCCAGAGTATCTAACCACAGTGGGTGAGGTTGCCGATCTATTAGGTGCGTTTAAAGATAGTCGTGATAGTTTGATCACTGAAAATGTGGGTTCTGGTTTGTGTAGAGCACTTTATTCCACTTACCTTAGCTATATGTCACCAGCACAATTTAGTTATGCCATTCCTAGCTATGGTGATGAACGTGGTGTTTTTAGTGAAATGCTAAAAACTAAATATGCTGGACAATTTTCGTTCTTTACTGCTCACCCAGGTATTACTCGTGGCGGTCATTACCATCATACAAAAAACGAGAAGTTTCTTGTAGTTAAGGGAAAAGCACTATTCAAATTTGAACATATTGCGACTGGTGAGCGTTATGAGTTGCAAACTGAGAGTCGCTCTCCTCGAATAGTTGAAACGGTTCCTGGTTGGTCACATGACATAACTAATATTGGTGATGAAGAAATGATCGTAATGCTGTGGGCTAATGAGATCTTTGATCGTGAGGCTCCCGATACGTTTGCCAAGCCATTATAATTATTCTAGAGAAAGCAAAATGAAAAAATTAAAAGTAATGTCTGTCGTTGGTACGCGCCCTGAAATTATCCGTTTGTCCCGTGTATTAGCAAAATTGGATGAGCACTGTGAACACATTTTGGTTCATACGGGGCAAAACTACGATTTTGAGCTCAATCAAGTGTTTTTTGACGATTTAGGCGTACGAAAACCGGATTATTTCTTGAATGCGGCAGGTAAGAATGCTGCGGAAACCATCGGGCAAGTGATAATTAAAGTTGATCAAGTTCTTGAAGAGGTGCAACCAGAAGCGATGCTTGTGCTTGGTGATACTAACTCTTGTCTCTCTGCTATTCCTGCAAAACGTCGTAAGGTGCCGATTTTCCATATGGAAGCAGGTAATCGATGCTTTGACCAACGAGTACCTGAAGAGACCAATCGTCGTATTGTCGACCACACGTCCGATATTAATCTTACGTACAGCACTATTGCCCGTGACTATTTGTTAGCTGAAGGTTTACCTGCAGATCGTGTCATTAAAACCGGTAGTCCTATGTTTGAGGTGTTAAATCACTATATGCCTCAAATAGATGGATCTGATGTTCTTGCTCGTTTAGGTTTACAGAAAGGTCAATTCTTTGTCGTTAGCGCGCATCGTGAAGAGAATGTCGATTCTCCTAAACAACTAACTAAGTTAGCAGAAACGTTAAATCGGGTTGCAGAGCATTACAATCTGCCTGTCATTGTCTCAACTCACCCACGTACTCGTAATCGAATTGAGGCACAAGGGTTAGAGTTTCACCCAAACATTCAATTATTGAAACCACTTGGTTTCCATGATTACAATCACCTGCAAAAAAATGCAAAAGCCGTGCTTTCTGATAGCGGCACTATTAACGAAGAATCTTCAATCATGAATTTCCCTGCGTTAAATTTACGCGAGGCGCATGAACGACCAGAGGGTATGGAAGAAGCATCGGTTATGATGGTCGGTCTTGCGGTTGAGCGTGTTATGCAAGCTTTGAATATTTTAGAGTTTCAACCTAGTGGTGATGAAAGATTGCTAAGAAGAGTTCAAGATTACAGCATGCCAAATGTTTCAGACAAAGTTGTGCGAATAATTCATTCTTATACCGATTATATTAACCGTGTTGTTTGGAAGATGTATTAATGCGGATTCTGTTTATCAGCCAGTTGTTTGATCCTGAGTACTCAATTAAAGGTTTGGAACTGATGAAACATTGGGTTAATCAGGGGCATGAAGTCGAAGTATTAACAACTTTCCCCAATTACCCTACTGGCAGAGTATTTGATGGTTATAGTGTTAAGTTTAAAAGTACTGAACTGTCCGGTGGCGTTAAGATTACTCGTCTTTGGTCGCATATTTCTCACTCAAAATCAAAACTTTCCAGAGCGACAAGTTATTTAAGCTTTACTTTTATGGCGTTATTCGCTGCTTTGCTTGGTAAAAAAGCAGATCTAGTTTATACCTATCACCCACAGTCTACGACAGGTTTAATTGGTATTGCGATGCGGGTAATACGTGGGACACCTTATATTACTGATGTGCAAGACTTATGGCCTGATGCATTGATTGCAACAGGAATGAATAAGAAAAGCTTTATTGTAAAATTAATTGGTAAGTGGTGCGATGTTATTTACAGGAGAGCATCGCAGGTGATTGTTTTATCTCAAGGTTATAAAGCTGCGTTAATAGATAGGGGCGTTAAATCTGATAAGGTGACTGTCGTTTACAACTGGTGCCCTGAAGAGAAGTTAATTGACAAAGTATTAGCGCAACAATGCCCAATTAATCATTTGACGACAATGCCTGCCCATATATTGTATGCCGGAAATATGGGAGCAGCTCAGTCATTAAGGACATTGATAGATGCTGTTTCTACTTTTAATCGAGATGACGTTCAGTTGACTTTGATTGGTGGTGGCGTTGAAAAGCATGACCTTCAAAAACATATTCTTGAACTTAACATTGCCAATGTTGATATTAAAGATTATGTACCTCCTAACAAGATTTTTGCAGTACTGTCAGAAGCAGATATTTTAGTAGTCCATTTACGTGATGCACCATTATTCAAAATAACGATACCGTCTAAAACTCAATCATCCTTAGCGATGGGGAAACCTATATTAATGGCAGTTGGCGGTGAAACTAACGCATTATTAGAGTCTGCAAATGCGGGGGTGACAGCTGAACCAGGCGACGTTAACTCTATCATATTAGCGATCAAAAAGCTGTTATTAAAACGTGAGCAGTGGGGTGATATGGGGAATAATGCGCGTGATTTCTATTTAAAGAATATGTCGATGTCAATTAATTACGCGAAGCTCGATAGTGTGTTAAATATGGCTGTAGAAAAAAAATGATCATAAGAGATGCGACGCAAGAAGATATATCAAAAATAGTGGAAGTTCATAGAAATGCCTTCCAAGGTTTTTTCTTGACAACTCTAGGCCGTGGATTTTTAACAAGGCTGTATGAAGGTTTTCTATTTAAAAATGATGGGATATTGCGGGTTGCAATTGCTGACGGAGAAGTTATTGGTTTTTCTGCTGGTACTACAACTCCAGAAACTTTTTTTGCTGAGCTTCGGCGTGATAAATGGCTTAGTTTTTTGAGAGCTGCGATACCTAGGCTTATGCTCAATCCTGCTGTAGTTATAAAGAAACTTTATCATGCGCTTTTTTATAAAGGGGATCCTATCGAGTCGCTGGAATCTGCTGCATTGTTAAGCAGTATTGCTGTTGATCCGAGTTGTACTGGAAAATCGATAGGTAAAGTTTTACTAGAAGATTACGAACTCCAAGTTAGCCAAAGAAGTAAGCTTGAATATGTTTACTTAATAACTGATAAGTTTGGCAATGAGAGAGTCGTTAATTTTTATAAGAAGTTACAATATATCCAAGACTCTGAATTCTGCCAGTCAGGCAATAGAGTTATGCTCCGTTTTATTAAGAAAATAATTTAAGAGGCTGTAATGTCTAGAAATTTTTTACCCTTTGCGCTGCCTGAAATAGGTGAAGAAGAAATTAATGAAGTTATTGATTCACTTCGTTCTGGTTGGGTGACTACTGGTCCAAAGGCCAAGCGTTTCGAAGAAGAGTTTACTGCTTTTTTGGGGTTAAAAGGGCTTGAATCAATAGCTGTAAACTCTGCTACATCTGGACTTCATCTTGCTCTCGAAGCTGTCGGTGTTGGCATTGGTGATGAAGTAATTGTTCCTACTTATACTTTTACTGCGACTGCAGAAATTGTGCGTTATTTAGGGGCGACACCTATCATGGTTGATGTAGACCCTACGACCTTTAACATGACAAGTAAAAGTTTTGAACAAGCAATCACTGAACGCACAAAAGCTGTTATTCCTGTGCATTTTGCTGGTTTAGCCTGTGAAATGGATCCAATTATTTCCGTCGCGAAAGAATACGGTATTAAGGTTATTGAGGATGCTGCTCATGCATTACCGACACTCTATAACGGTAAATTGATAGGCACCTTAAGCAGTGATGTTACAGTCTTTAGCTTCTATGCTAATAAAACCATGACAACTGGTGAAGGCGGTATGGTTGTAACCGCAGATCCTGAAATTGCTAAGCGATGCAAGATAATGCGATTACATGGTATTAGTCGTGATGCATTCGATCGCTATACTTCAACGAAGCCAGCATGGTCTTACGAAATTGTTGCGCCTGGTTATAAGTATAATATGCCGGATATTGCAGCGTCTATTGGCATTCATCAACTTAAGAAATTGCCAGCTTTTCAAATTAAGCGTCAAGAAATGGCTTATTTCTATAATGATGCACTTAAAGATTTACCAATTGAATTGCCGGCGTTGCCTTCTGAAAGATGTTCACATGCATGGCATTTATATCCCATTAGATTGAAAGCTGAAGCGAATATTTCACGGGATCTTTTTATTGAAAAAATGTCTGAGAATGGAATAGGCTGTTCAGTACATTTTATACCCTTACATTTACATCCGTATTGGCGTGACACTTATAACTTAACTCCTGAAATGTTCCCTGTAGCACAAGGTATTTTTGAATCTGAGGTTAGTTTACCATTGTACACAAAGATGACTGATGACGATCTAGTACGCGTTGTTTCTGCTGTTAAATTGGTGCTTTCAAATGGCTAAAAGATTGTTTGACGTTGTGTGTTCCTTGCTTGGGCTTATTGTGCTTTTGCCGTTATTTTTGATTATCGCAGTGTGGATAAAACTGGACTCTAATGGGCCTGTTTTTTTTCGCCAAGTGAGAGTTGGCCTAAATGGTGTCCCGTTTCGTATCCATAAATTTCGTACCATGGGTTTAAATTCAGAGTCTGTCGGACGATTAACGGTTGGAAATGACTCTAGAGTCACTCGTTCGGGGCAATTTTTGCGCAAATTTAAGATAGACGAATTACCGCAACTTATTGATGTTTTTATGGGCAATATGAGTTTAGTCGGTCCTAGACCAGAAGTACAAGAGTTTATTGACTGTTACCCAAGGGAGGTAAAACGAGAAGTTCTATCAGTGAGACCAGGTATTACAGATCTTGCTTCAATAGAAATGGTTGATGAAAATGAAATTTTAGCGAAATATAGTGATTCTAGAAAGGCTTACATTGAACAAATTCTTCCTATTAAACAACGGTATTATGTTAATTATGTAAGAAATAATAGCGTATTAATAGACATCAAGATTATTTTCAAAACAATTTTCAAAATTGTTAATCGGAAGTGAGTGTAAGCGCTCAAACTCAACGTGAGTTGATACAAGCTAGAAGTGTTAGTAAGTTTGTATGTCTTTTGGTGATTAAAGTAGGCCGATATGGCCTCTTTATTCTGAAGCTAACGCTAGACGTTTAGCGTTTTTCGTTCCTTTATCGAATTTGGATAACTGCTTCAAGGGGCTTTCATTTAGGCAAGTGAAACATGAGTATTCAAAGACATTTTTCCGCGCCGATGATCTTGAACAGTGAAAGAGACTGCTTACCAGTCTTGCAGATTGCAGAGTTCTCGCTGCAGTATCAAATTGCGTGGGGCACATGAAGTTAATACTATCGTAGTGTTGTTCGATTTTGCTTGGTGTAATCGAGCGTTTGTACTCTGCCGATGAGGTACGGTACTTCTAGTGAGCTTGGTTTTATTCCACTCGATAACACTAAATTTAAATATTTTTAGAAATTAATGCCGTGAAATGTTGTATCCCAACTAGACTACGCGCAGTGTTGCATTTTAAATCCATATTGGGTGCTATAGAATGGGGTCCTGATTTATCGGGTTGTGTCGAGTTAACGACATTGTAGTTGGTTAAATTATGAAGAACATGTCATTGGAGCAAAAGATGGAATTTTTGCAATTTTTATTTTCATTAAAACGGTCGCAAAAGCGTTTACTTAGTGTAGTGTTCGACTCAATGTTTTTGCTTTTTGCCTTTTGGCTTGCCTTGTTTGTTCGTGTTGATAACTTGGCAGTATTAGTCAATATCCAATACTGGGGGCTTATTGCTTTAACAATCCCTGTGAGTATTGCGGCGTTTATATGGTTGGGGCTGTATCGCGCAGTGCTGCGTTATATCGGTTCACATGCATTTACCGCAATAGTTGCTGGGGTTTTCACGTCTACAGTTACTTTGGTTTTGCTTGCCTACTACGGTGAGGTTGGTCTGCCTCGCACTGTACCTTTTATTTATGCTGCTTTTGCTTTGGTTTTTGTTGGCGGGGCGAGATCGCTAATGCGTTCACTGGTGGGGGCAGGAATTAATCGTCGTGGTGAGCCCGTGGTGATTTATGGTGCAGGTGTCAGTGGTCGTCAAACCGCAATTGCCCTTGCGCAAAGCCATGAATATCATCCTATTGCCTTTGTTGATGATGATGAAACTTTGCAAGGTACTGTCATTCAAGGACTGCATGTACATGCGCCGCAAGAGCTACGTAAGTTAATTAAGCAAAAAGCGACTACCCGTGTATTGTTAGCTATGCCTAGTGCTTCGCGTTCACGTAGGCAAGAGATTATTAGTCAGCTTGAACCACTTACGGTAAAAGTGATGACCTTACCCGCAATGGCAGACCTTGTTAGCGGGGATAAATTATTTAGTGATGTAAAAGAAGTTGAAATCGAAGATTTACTGGGCCGAGATTCTGTTGCTCCAAGACAAAATCTTTTGACCGCTAATATTAAAAATAAAGTGGTGATGGTGACTGGGGCAGGAGGCTCGATAGGCTCCGAGTTGTGTCGGCAGATTTTAAAGCAGACGCCTAAAAAGTTAGTGCTATTTGAGTTATCAGAATTTGCGTTGTACTCAATTGAACGTGAGCTTTCTGCCACAGCCCATGATTTGGGTATTGATGTGAAAATCTTACCTATTATGGGGTCTGTACAACGTGAGAATCGTGTACAAGCGGTAATGCAAGCCTTTAATGTACAAACTGTTTATCACGCCGCGGCCTACAAACATGTGCCTTTAGTTGAGCATAACGTGGTTGAAGGGGTTCGCAACAACGTATTTGGTACCTTGTATACTGCTAGAGCAGCAATTGCAGCAAAAGTTGAAACCTTTGTATTGGTTTCTACCGATAAAGCCGTGCGTCCCACTAATATTATGGGTACCACTAAGCGTATGGCTGAACTGGCATTGCAGGCGCTATCTAAAGAGTCGCACCAAACACGTTTTTGTATGGTGCGTTTTGGTAATGTGCTGGGTTCTTCTGGATCTGTTGTGCCTTTGTTCCGTAAACAAATTGCCAATGGTGGCCCTGTTACTGTAACTCACCCTGAAATCACCCGCTTTTTTATGACGATTCCCGAAGCATCACAGCTGGTTATTCAAGCTGGCGCTATGGGTAAGGGTGGTGATGTGTTTGTGCTGGATATGGGCAAGTCGGTTAAAATCGTTGATCTGGCCGCGAAAATGATCCGCTTAAGTGGTTTTGAGGTTAAAGATGAAGATCATCCTAATGGCGATATTGCGATCGAGTTTAGCGGCCTGCGCCCTGGTGAAAAACTCTACGAAGAATTGCTTATTGGTGATGATGTCACTGGGACAGACCATGAACGTATTTTGACGGCTAATGAAACATTTTTGCCTTGGATCCAATTAGAGCACATCCTTAATCGTTTAGATAAAGCTTGCCATGAGTTTAACCATGAGGCGATTCGTGAAATTTTGCTCTCGGCCCCTACGGGATTTGCACCAACAGATGGTATTTGCGATCTAGTCTGGCAGCAAAAGAAATTGTCTAAACCTGTTGATGTTAAAGCTAAAGTGGTTACTTTGGTTTCTTAGTTTAGGTCATTTTTTAAAAGCCAAATCAGACCTGATTTGGCTTTTTTCATTTATAACTGTTTTTAAGGATGCAGTATGTCTAGGAAGTATTTTGGTACCGATGGTGTGCGTGGCAAGGTGGGTACATTCCCCATTACCCCCGATTTTGCGATGAAGTTAGGTTGGGCGGCTGGCACTGTGCTGGCGTCAACGGGTACTAAAGAAGTGTTGATTGGCAAAGATACCCGTAGTAGTGGTTATATGCTTGAGTCGGCAATGGAGGCGGGATTTTCAGCAGCAGGAGTCAATGTGGCTTTGATTGGCCCTATGCCAACACCCGCGGTGGCGTATTTGGCGTCGACCTTTAGGGCTGATGCTGGCGTAGTGATCAGTGCTTCCCATAATCCTTATTACGACAATGGCATTAAGTTTTTTTCAAACTCAGGTACTAAGTTAAACGATGCACAAGAGCTTGAAATTGAAGCCTTATTAGAGCAGGCACTGCACCAGAATGCGATGCAGTGTGTGACCTCTGAAAAGCTGGGTAAGGTACGCCGCATTGATGATGCCGCAGGCCGTTATATTGAGTTCTGTAAGGGCACATTTCCAAATCATTTGTCTTTAGCGGGATTGAAGATTGTTGTCGATAGCGCCCATGGTGCTGCCTATCATATCGCGCCCAATGTTTACCGTGAACTTGGTGCTGAGGTGATTAGCATCAATGACAAGCCTAATGGTGTGAATATTAATGATCACTGCGGGGCGACGCATTTAGACAGTTTGCAGACTGCGGTAATGGTGCATGAAGCTGATTTAGGTATTGCACTCGATGGTGATGCCGATAGGGTGATGTTTGTTGACCATAATGGCCATGTGGTCGATGGTGATGAGATTTTATTTATTCTTGCCCTGGCTGCCTACAGCAAAGGTGAAATGACGGGTGGCGTGGTTGGTACCTTAATGTCAAACCTAGGTTTAGAGCTGGCGCTTAGACAAATGGACATTCCCTTTGTGCGTGCAAAGGTTGGTGATCGTTATGTTGTCGAGCAGCTTAAAGAAACGGGATGGCAATTGGGTGGTGAGGGTTCAGGGCATATTTTGAGTTTAAAGCATGCCTCTACTGGTGATGGCATCGTGGCATCCCTGCAGGTACTTAAAGCCATTTTAGAGTCAGGTAAGCGTTTAGCCGAACTTAAAGCGGGGATGACTAAGTTGCCGCAGGTACTTATTAATGTGCGTTTAACCTCTGGCAGTGCCGACAGCATTTTGGCTAAAGATAGTGTTAAGCAAGCCGTGATTACCGCAGAGGAAGTATTAGGTAACCAAGGTCGAGTGTTGTTGCGCAAATCCGGAACAGAGCCCTTAATTCGAGTGATGGTGGAGTCAACGGATAATCTGATGACACAGGCTCAAGCAGAATATATCGCGGATGCGGTACGAGCGGCGTAAAGCGGGCGCTTCGCTTACGGCCTTCGGCCGCGAGACTCTAGGGCGTTGCTACGCAACTGCTAGGACGCACTCTGCTAGAGTCTAGGAACTCCGTTTTACAGCTGCAGGTTACAGGACGGGCTGCGCCCTGACGGTGAGTGAGCTTGCGAGCGTTCCATAATCCTTCTCTTTTCTGTCATTCCCGCGAACGCGGGAATCTATATCGTCTTCGACTAATAACTTAAGTTTGACTTCGTCATTCCCGCGAATGCGGGAATCCATAGTAACGTGTTTTCATTTGGTGGCTTAAAGCGTTGTGATTCAAAGCCAAAAGCTGGATCCCCGCATACGCGAGGATGACGGCGATAGAAGCTAGGACAGCCTTCGGCCCTAAGATGCTCACAAGCTCGCTCTAGAGCGCCATTACGTGGCTCTAGAATCTACGGACGCCGCGATGCGGCTGCGGATAACGGCGCGTAGTAAAGCTACTACGGAACGTCACTTCGTGACTCACGGTTTACGGATGATGGTATAAAAGCTGGATCCCCGCGTCGATAACTGCTCCTGCATTCTTTCTAATTAAAGCATTCTACCTCCTGCATCTGACCACCATGGAGGGTGGACATATCACATTTTGTATGGAACAAAACTGACAATGCAGTCGTACGCGAGGATGACAACATAAGGGGTGAGGATGGCAACATAAGAGGTGCTAGGATAACAGCATAAAGAGTAGAGGGCGATTAGCTTTTTCCGTAACCTGTACTCCTAATCCGTCCTCCGTAAGCGCAGAGTTCCGCCAACGGTGAACTAAGTGTTCTGCAATCTAGAGCGTAGTTTCGCAGCACTTTGTAATCTTAGTCTTTACGACTGGTGCAGGTGGTAAGACAGGGATAAACTGCTATCCCAGAATAGCGAGAAATTAAGGAACATTTTATGAATGAAGAAGTCCGTTGGCGGCAGCGATTTCAAAACTATCTTAAAGCACTGGGGCAGTTGGTTTCAGCATTGTCTCAGTATGACGAACACGCTGAAGCCTTGATAAAAGAAGGCATTCTGCAGCGATTTGAGTTTACCCATGAGCTGGCTTGGAAAGTGATGAAGGATTATCTTGAATATGAGGGACATCAAGGTATTACGGGTTCTCGCTCTGCCAGCCGTTTATTTTTTTCGTTGGGTTTAGTTACCGACGGACAGGTGTGGATGGATATGATTGAAAGCCGTAATCGTACAGTTCATACCTACGATGAGCAAGTGCTGGAGCAGGAGTTTGCAAAGGTACAACAGGCTTACGCGCCCGCCTTGAGTACTTTTGCTACGCGTATGCAGGCATTTTTATGAATTTTGGTTTACCAGAATCAACGTTGCTAAAGATGCAAGGTGTTTTTGCCCGTCACCCAGAAATTGAGCAGGTAATATTGTATGGTTCACGGGCGAAGGGAAATTACAGGCCAGGCTCAGACATTGATCTAACCTTGCTGGGCCCCGCAGCAGATATCACTGTATTACGGCAGGTATTACTGGAACTGGACGATCTAAACACACCTTATTTAATGGATGTTTCGCTGTATCATCAGATCAAATCGGATGAATTGAAAAACCATATAACGTCTTACGGTAAGGTGTTTTATCTGCGTAGCTGCTAGAACGCCACTTGCGTGGTTCTATAATCTAGACTCTAGTAGCGAAGTGCTCTAGCTTTTACGGACGCCGCCTTGTGGCTACGGAACGTCACTTCGTGGCGCGAGAATCTAGGACATTGCTACGCAACTGCTAGGACGCACGCTGCTAGAGTCTAGGAACTCCGTTTTACCGCTGCAGGTTACAGGACGGGCTGCGCCCTGACGGTGAGTGAGCTTGCGAGCGTTCCATAATCCTTCTCTTTTCTGTCATTCCCGCGCACGCGGGAATCCATAGTAACGTGTTTTCATTTGGTGGCTTAAAGCGTTGTGATTCAAAGCCAAAAGCTGGATCCCCGCGTTCGCGAGGATGACGGCTTAAAAGCTGGATCCCCGCATACGCGAGGATGACGACATAATTGCTGGATTTCCGCATCGATAACTGCTCCTGCACTCTTTCTAATTAAAGCATTCTACCTCCTGCATCTGACCACAATGGAGGGTGGAAATGTCGTATTTTGTATGGAACAAAATTGACCATGCAGTCGTCCGCGAGGATAACGGCGTAAAGGGTGAGGGTGACGACATAAGGGGCGCGAGGATAACAGCATAAAGAGTAGAGTGTTTATTAACGGGATTAAGGTGTTTTTTCGATAGCCGCATAGATGATTCTGTAGGTTAAAGTGCTTGTTGCCATATTTGGCTATGTGATTGATGGCACCAATTGTGTATCCTATGTTAACAGGATGTCCATAATAAAGATTATGATGAAATTGTCAGATGAACAGTTATTGCAAACCTTTTTATTGCTGTGCTATCCCCAAACACCCGCTGAAACGCTGGCAGCCAAGCTGGCTGATGGTATTAATGAAGAGCGACTAAAGTGGTTGATTAACCGCCATCGAGTGTGGAATTTGGTTGCTGCGGTAATCTCAAAACTCGACTCTCAATTTTTTTCCACAGATTTTAGACAATGGTTGCAAGGAGCTAGTGCTCGCCGGCAGCAGCAGACACTTTTACAATTCAAAGTGCAATCAGAACTCGCTAAAGCGTTGGATGAAATTGGCGTAAAGTACCAATTTTTTAAAGGAATTGATCTCAGTTTACGACTGTATGGCGATTTAAATGGCCGTTATTCGAGGGATATTGATTTATTAGTTTCTGATTCAGATGCGATAGCGGCTGAGCGTATCTTAATTGACTATGGCTATACGCCATTAAATGATGCATTTACAGATACTGCGCCTGGTCAAGTGATTCGTGGATCCTTCTTTAAGGACAAAAGTTATCAAGCGTCAGGCTTGTCTGTGATTGAGCTGCATACCCGTGTTAATAATGAAGATACTGCCTTTTCTAAGGCCGTGACTGAAGCTTTGTTGGCGGGTGGGCAACCCCTCAATGTGCTTGAGTATCTTTATCTCTGTGTTCATGCGATGAAGTCCAATTGCCATCGAGTTAAGTGGTTGATTGATTTAGCTTGCTATTACGAGAAGCTTAATCAGCAGATGCCAAATTGGCACGCACAAAAGTGGCGAGAGGCAAAAAAGTTTGCTGTCGTTCGCCAAGTTATTGCCTGTGAGTATTTAATGGCGCAATGCCTCGGTATTACTGTTGAACCGAAACGCTTTATCGGATTACAAAGTTATAGCAATTGGGTGATGGGCACTTGGTTGGATGAATACAGTTCACTGATTTCATTAAAGAGGGTGGGGTTACCTATGTTAATGAATGGCCAATTCGAGCATAGGCTGAAAGCAATTAATCTATTGTTGTTTTGCCCAAACGATGCCGATGTGGCATTTATCAATCGCTATGCCTCCGGTGATGGCCGCCTGCTTAGCCTGTTACTTCCCTTCAGAAAACTCTCTCGATATACCAAGAAAAAATTATTAGGGGCCTAGTTGCAACAGATGAAAACAGTGATTCAAAAGATCAAGGCTTTTGGGGCAAGAGAACGCTTTTATCAAATCGGATTTTTACCCACTTGGTTGCTACTTGGGCTCGCTAGATTAGCAGTGTTGCTGTTTCCGTTCGCTCGAATTGCCCCGCATTTGGGCGTGCCTATAGCTTGTGATAATAAAGATGATTCGCTGCATCATCAGAGGGATAGGCTCACGAGTGCAGAAATGAACCGCGCGCGCCAGATTTCGCGTTTAGTAGTGAATACGGCTCGTTATTGTCCATGGAAGGCTAACTGCTTTGCGCAGGCTATCGTTGCCCGGCTGTTTCTCAGATGGCATGGTTTGCCGTATCGTTTGTACTTTGGTTTACGCCGAGACGATTCCAGCCTTAAAGCGCATGCTTGGGTTTGTTGTAGTGCCATTTTCGTTAGCGGTGGCAATGGGTTTACACACCACACAGTGGTTGGTTGCTACGGCTCTGAGTGTCATGCCCGTATAGAGGCGAAAGGTTAAGTGCTGAATAAATTACTCATCCGCATCAAGTCCATCTTGCTGAGAAGACGTCCGCTTTTTCGCTATAGCTGGCGTTATTTATTACCTTGTGAGGGTTATATCGCGGTGCATCGTCAGGTGATGCTGCGAAGTCTTAAGCATCGGCCCTGGTTAATCTGTGTATTTGCTTGGTCATTGTTGACATGGTTTTTATGTTGGCATTGGGTGGTGATGTACCGCGCAATGCGTCGATTCAGGCAACAAGCGGTTGATGCCGGTGTGCCCATTTGGCAGCAGGTGACGGGATTGCTGGCGGCGGGTTTAGGTCAGGGCATTTCGGGATTCGACTATTACCACTTTAAACTCTATCGGGTGGCACCAACGCATTGGTGGCGGTATGTGTTTGATTTTCAATTGCCCCATTTTCATCATGCCTTTCAAACGCATCCCATTAGCCAAGCTTCTCGGTCGTACTTAAGCTGTAAAGGTATTTTTGCCGAGCGATTAGCGGCGGTGGGCGGTCATCCCGTTGCCACCATTGCGAATGTTAACCTGCAAGAGCATTGGCCAATCGAGGATTGGTTAGTTATGGCTCCTAAGATATTTATTAAGCCAGAGGGTGCCTCGCGCAGTCAGGGCTGCGTAACAATATCAAAACCTGAGCAGTGGCGATTTGAATATGCTGAAGCTATCTATGAAGGTGCACAAGGGCTCGAATCGCTGAAATATCGCCTACCTATGGGAGAGTATCTTGTTCAGCCCTTACTCGAACATCACCCTACAATGGCGAAATGGCAACTGAGTGATAAAACTATCACCTTAAGAATCGTGAGTGCTATGGACGAGGGGGTATTTACCCTTGTCGCCGCTAACCTGGAACTTAATGACGATACCCATAGGCGTTTTAAGGTGTTTGCCGTTGATTTGGTTAACGGAACCGCCGTGTTGGATGCAGAGCATTGTGCGGTGTTGGGTTGGGAGTGCCATGAAGCTAAGGTGAGTCTGCCCCATTGGACTGACGTTTTAGCCGAGATTGAGTTGGCTCATCGATTGTGTGCGGATGTGCATACTGTGGGTTGGGATGCCGTGATCACGCCTAACGGTGTTGTGTTATTAGAGGGAAACCTCAACTGGGGGATCAATACATTACAAATCGTGCGTGAAGCCCCTCTATTGCCCTTGTTGTGTCAGTCTAGTCCCGTGTTTTTGAAATCGATGTCCTAGGTCGTTAGCTGAGCATCATAACGATAGCAACTGGTTGGCGATGGCCTTTCCATAATCTGTTAAGGATGAAAAATTCCCGAGTTCAGGCAACTGCATTGTGTAGCTTTGGCATTGATGTTGAAGCCGTTGGTTTAACGAAAAGAATGATGGTTCATGGCCAAATACGCGTATGAGTCGAGGGCGATAGACACTTTGACGCAAGCGTTGAAAGGCTTCAAGTTTTCCGATAGCTGAAATGTGAGCGTGTGCGTTATTGGTTCTTGCAGGGGCTAAAAAGAGACATTTGATGATTGGCATGGGTGTGTGGGCAAATTGATCCTCTGGTATATCCCAGCCAAATTTTCCGATACCGGGCGCGGTATTCGATAGTGTTGAAGTGTCAATGCCGAGTGTATGAAGTTGTGGTTGTGATAGCTTTAAGCGCCGATGAGCCGGTTGGATCTGTAAAACTCCATCCTTGTCTGCTTGCAAGGCCACAATGTCGTCGGTAAACACCGACAGGTTTGCGAGCAGCATGGCGGTTGCCAAGGTACTTTTACCCGAGCCGCTATCGGCTAATACGACAATGGCGCCTTTATCGGTTGCAATGGCCATACCGTGAAGGGGAATTTGTCCGCGCAGATGTAATAGAGTCCCAAGCCCTGAGCCTTGTATGGCGGTAATGGTATGTGCCTGACTCAGTGACGGATGAAAATCGAAGAGGATATTGCCTTGTTTTTCGATAAGTAATTTACCGAACAGAGGTTGATTTAATAGCACTCTATGACCATCAAACTGTAGCTTTTGATTGGGAGAAAATGCTGCCGACAGTATATCGGGGGCGGCACCACGCAGGATGGAGACTTCTGCCTGAAGAGGACTTTGTCGTGCTGGCAAGGGGAGTGATGTTGCGACATTCATGCCGTATATGCAATAAACAAGCTCTTGGGGCACTTTGCTCTCCAATGGATAGAATCGAGTGTTAATAACGCAGGATATGATAACTGAATATGGATCTAATAGAAAAAACAACATGTTTGCTTCAGTATGCTGAGCTGGGCCGAAAGGGTGGTGAATGTTAATGCCAGCGACTTTATCGTCAGTTAGAGCTTATTTAGCCAGCCTATGGCAAACGGTTCCTAAGCTGTTGCTGTTGGCTTTTGGTTTATTGCTATTGGGGAGTTTTACCGAAGGTATAGGTATTTTGATGTTGGTCCCCGTGGTCAACTTGATGTCCGATCCGAGCCAGACCCTTCCCCCTTGGCTTGCAAGCTTGCCGGGTGTTGATCGGGAACTCATTTCCCTCAAGGTGATTTTGCCATTCTTTTTAATCTTGTTGTTAACGCGCTCAGCGTTGGTCTATTGGCGTGAGATGGCCATGACGCAGATACGGCTCCACACCACAGATGAACTGAGAAAAACATTATTTGAATCTATGTTGTATTCAACTTGGTCGCAAAGAATTAATTCTCAGCAACATCAAGAGCTTGAGCAGCTGACAAATGGTGTGAATCGTGTCGGTATGGCCACCTTTTATATTTTAAAAATGCTGACGACAGTGATTTTACTTGTCGTTTATGCCGCCGTATCTATCTTGATTGCACCCTTGGCGCTACTTATTGCCTGTGCGGTCGGGGCAATGGTATTGCTTATGTTTCGTCGTATTTTTAAGCAGGCGGCGGCATTTGGTATGGGACTGACTAACAGTAATAAGCAGTTATACCAGCGCGTGATGTTTTTTTTAAACGGGATGAAAACCGTTAAAGCCTGTGCGTATGAGCCACAACAGCTCGATGCCTTTGTGCTAAGCCAGCAAGAGTTACGGGAAAATCAGCAAGCCTATCAGCATAAAACCGCCTTACAGCAGTTAGCTTTTCAAGGGGTGAGTGCAACTCTGTTGTGTCTGCTGGTGTATCTGGGGTTTGAGGTTTGGCAACTTGGGGTCGCTGAGCTTATCGTGTTAATCGTTATGTTTAGTCGTATGATGCCAATGCTGTCTGACTTGCAAGGCAACGCACAACGTTTATTGCATATGCTATCTGCCTTTGATGATATTGAGCATGCCATCGCCAGTAATCGACAAGGTTACGAAGCCAATCAATCGAGTCAGATTGCTTTTCCACAAGCTAGCTTAGCATTCGATAACGTCAGCTTTGCCTACCCAGGGCGTGAACCTTTGTTGAAAAACAGGACAATTGAATTCCCCCTTAACAAAATAACCTTACTGAAAGGCCCATCTGGTCAAGGTAAAACAACGATCATCGATATACTGGCCACCTTGTTAACGCCAAGTGAGGGGGCCGTGATGCTAGATGGTGTGCCTCTTGGTGTTAGCGCGCATCATTCATGGCGCCAGCAAATAAGTTATCTGTCGCAAGAGCCATTTCTGTTCGACGGCAGTATTCGAGACAATATTTTGTGGGGTGAATATTATTCCGACGATGAGATATGGCAAACATTGCAGCTGTGTTGTGCCGCTTTTGTGGCGGATTTACCATTAAAGCTCGACACTGCCGTTGGTGAGCGAGGCGTGCAATTATCGGGTGGTCAGCGTCAGCGCTTGGTATTAGCCAGGGCGTTAATCCGCAAGCGACCCTTGTTGATCCTCGATGAAGCGACTAATGCGCTCGATAGTGAAACAGAAAAACAGATTTTTTTAACATTGCAACAACAGCGGCACGTAATGACGATAGTGCTTGTGAGCCATAGCGAACAAGCAGAGGCTTTTGCGGATAAGTCTATCTCGTTATCAGTACCATTTTAGCCGTGCTTGTTTGCATCAAAAGATGAATTGGTCGTCAGTTGGTAAAGGTTTAGCCCTTGAATTTTACAGGTAATTAACCATTAATTCACGTTTTGACTTGCAAACCTCGCTATACTTTGTGAAGATTAGCCCACTCGGATTTATCATCTTTTGGAATTACAATGCATTTGACGATAGCTCTTTGCTGTTGATTGAGCGCGTCGAAAGCTGGCATTTAAATTGTTAGTACATAGTTAAATAGGGAGTCACCTAGATGCAACAAGATAATATGGACAAAAGCGGCCTAGCGGTAGAAAAAACGGTAAAAGCTGCTTGGTCAAAGCCAAAGATTGAAGTGATTGACGTTGTTGCTACTGAATCTAAAGCTACCACTCCTGGTGAAGCGGGCCTGTCGGGACCGTCTTAATTAGGGACAGTATTTAGTCATGGAACTTTATAGCCAGAAAAGCTCACTGAATGTGGCGCCCATGGGCGATGAACTGGTGATGATGGATACGTCTCAAGGTCAATATTTTGGGCTTAATTCGCTTGCGAGTCAGATATGGTCGTTGTTAATAACGCCAAAGTCTATTGATGATCTTGTTGTTGAACTGATGTCTATATTTGATGTGACAGAAGAGGAATGTCGAGCCGACACTGCTCTTTTTTTGCAGCAACTAGTCGATAAACAATTGGTAAAAGTGACAACAGCTGCTTAAATCGCAGCTGTTTTTTTATATAAGGTTGACCAGATCCCTGTGTACTATTCTCTGTATAATTTGACCATTGATAGTGACTTCGTTCTTACAAATTTACCTTATTTCCAAAAAAGTCACCCTGCAAATATTTCCATAAAACAAGTTGATAAACTGGATGTCGATGTATCTCTCATGAATCAAGTTGGCGCTTACTGTTGGCTGAGTTCGTCAAGCTTTCTGTTATCTATTCCTCGATTGGCTGATTTTTATGTGCGCGATGGGCAGTCAATTGCGGTTGCTGTTGCCGACGATGCAGATATGGCGCTGGTGATCACTTACATTCAAGGTTATATGCTTGCTGTTGTGATGCAACAACGTGGTCAGCTCGTTTTGCATGGTACTGTTTTGCAAAAAAATGGCTGTGCTATCGCTGTTTGCGGTCATTCCGGCAGTGGCAAATCCACGTTGGCGGCAACCTTATTGACCCAAGGTTGGCAATTGGTATCCGATGACGTATGCGTTTTTGATACTCACGGGAAAGTGCTTCAAGGCTGCCATGCGCTTAACGTCTGGCCTGATATTGCTGAGGTGTTACAGCTATCTGAGGCTGAGCCATTTACTGCAACAATGGCAAAGTTACAGTATGTGCCGCAAGTTTCAACAACGGGGAATAACGGGGCTAATGCAAGGTTAGGCGCATTCCCATTAGTGGCTGTCTATTGCTTAAGCGAAGAGCAAGATGATGATCAAAGTGACACGTTGGAAGAAGATGTTTTCGCTGGCGCATTGAGTGAATTTAAGGGGATGCGTAAATTTGCACCGCTAAAAGCCAATCGCTATCGGACTCAATTCGCGACGGCGATGGGGCAAGATGCCTTGTTTATGCAGCAGTGCAGTGCCTTTTTAGCCAATACTCCCGTGTATGGGCTGAGTCGCGGTAAAGCAAAACTGTCATTAGCCAATCTTCACGCATTGAGTGACCTTATTAGCGATTCATTCGAGGCCTTGGTTTAGTGATGCCTACAGGTATTTTCTGGCTCGCCTCTTACCCCAAATCGGGGAATACTTGGCTGAGAAGTTTTATTTTTGCCATGCAAAACCAATCTAAGGCCGATTTCACTACCATTGATATCAATCAATTGCAAACGGGCGCGATTGCCAGCAGCCGACACTGGTTAGAGAATGGTTTGGGGGTGGAGCTTGATTTACATTCAACGGAAGACATTGAGTCATACCGCAGCGATGCTTATCGCTTTATCCATAGCCAATTGACTGAACCTACTTACCATAAAATTCATGATGCCAATCATCTCTGCGTGTCGGGTCAGCGTTTGTGTCCAGCCGATGCCTGTGCTGGCGCGCTGTATGTGGTACGTAACCCCTTTGACGTGGCGATATCATTTGCGAATCATATGGGCGTTTCGCTTGATAGGAGCATAGAGATGATGGGCACCGCTGATTTTGCCCTGCTGGCAAATGATAAAAAATATCGGCCACAGGTGCGGCAACGAATGGGAACCTGGAGTGACCATGTTACCTCTTGGGTCGACAGTGACTTGCCAACCTTGTTAGTGCGCTATGAGGATATGCTGAGCAATTCACTCGTTAGCTTTACTAAGGTTAGCCAATTTTTGCATTTACCCGCTGATGAAACGTCGGTCAAAAAAGCCATTGCCATGTGCCATTTTAATAATCTTAAAAAGCAAGAAGATAAGCATGGTTTTAAAGAGCGGCCTGTGAAATCAAAAGCGTTTTTTCGAAAGGG
>Ga0210009_1000184_pt1 | contig 80391 bp, 67 predicted proteins | sample CryGeyCG2114_065_FD_185457 | JGI IMG/M metagenome (GOLD analysis project Ga0210009, IMG submission 185457) | Groundwater microbial communities from aquifer - Crystal Geyser CG12_big_fil_rev_8/21/14_0.65 (SPAdes) (version 2) | ecosystem: Environmental > Aquatic > Deep subsurface > Groundwater ...
CCACATGCAGCAGAATGCCCGCACGGCGCTGGCCACGAGCCAGGCCTACCTCGGATATTCGCTGCGCACCGATACTGCCCGGCGCGCGCTGGAAGAGACCGCCCTTCGCACGGGTCTGCGCGCGCGCCTCGAAACCCTGCGCGAGAACCCCCGCGTACTTGTGGATGTCGGCCACAATGCGGACGCTGTCTCGGCAGCGCTCGATGTCCTCTCCGACCTGGACTCCGGGTCGAACGGCCTGCTTGTACTGGGTATGCTGCGCGACAAGGATGCCGAAGCCGTGGGGCGCGTCCTTGCCCGGTGGCAGGCTCGCCGGCCAACAAGTGATCAGGGCGCAAGCCAGACAGGCGCCGGGTGGCCCGAGGTATGGGCCACGGGCTTGGGCAGTTCGGATGCCGGGGCATTTACCGATGTGCCGAACCATCGCGGCCAGTCGGGCGCCGAGCTGGCCGCCCGCCTGAAGCGCGAGGGCTGCCACGTGAGCCGCACGCTGGATGACGTAATGCAGGCTGTTGTGGCACTTGGCCTCACCGAATCCGGGCAGGCACCCGCCACAGCGGGCAGAAACATTCTTTTCATGGGATCGCACCTCGCTGCAGCAAACGTAATGGCGGCGCTTGCCCCGTAGCCCGCCGGGGAATTTTTTGAAGGATGCGCCAAGATTCTGGTTTTACCGGGGGAAGTGGCTATATTGAGGTCAGATCGGGTCGATACATCTGACTCCGGTCGGGTCTGTCTCTATTTCCCAGACCCTCCTTCCGCGCCCGGACACCCTGTTCGGCAGCGCCCTGAAAGCCAATCTGTACTCTGCGTACACCTATGTACCCCTGACCCGAAACGGGTCCGTCGGCCTGTTGTGGCACCCCGGTATAGCCGGGAAATGTGTGCCCGCGGCCCTTTTCCATCCCAATCGATATGAATATTTCCGATCTCCAGGACAAGAAACTCCCTGAACTGAAGGACATTGCCAAGAACATGAAGCTCGGCGGGTTCTCCCATCTGCGGAAGCAGGACCTGATTTATCTCATCCTGGAAGCCCAGGCTGAAGCCCTTGCCGAAAAGGCCAAATCCGGAGGTGGCTCGGGCAGTGACAGGGGCAGGGATCCGGTTGGCAGACCCCGCTCGGGGGGCGATGGCCGGGAAAAACGCGACAGTCGCGGTAATCGCAAGCCCGAGGTCGACAAAAAACCCGACGCGCGTAGCGGAGGCGACCAGAGCGACAACAACAAGGGCGGTGACGACAGCAGCAAGGGCAGCAACGACCAGAGCGAGAGCAAAAAGGGCAACGATGATCAGGGCCGCGACAAACAGAAGCGGGGTCGGGGTCGCAGCAATGACGGACGCGGCCGGGATCGCAGTGAAGACGGGCGTGGCCGGGGCCGGGGCCGGGATCGGGGAAATCGTTCCTCCGACGACACAAGCGGTGACGGCAAAGGCCGTGACGACAAGAACGATAACAGGAGCGACAGCGGCAGCGACAACCGGGGAGATAATCGCAATGACAACCGCGGTGACGATCGCAATGACAACCGCGGTGACGACCGCGGTGGACGCGGCCGGGGACGCGGCAGGGGTCGTGGACGCGGTCGCGGAAAGGACCGGACCCAGAACCGCGACCAGAACCGGGATCAGGGCCGTGATCAAAACCGGGAAAGCCGCGAGGAGCGCCGTCAGCGCGTGTACGCCGAGGCCCCACCCTACATGCAGGAATACGACCCCAAGGATACGGACCTGGAGGGCATGGTTGACAAGGTCGGCGTCCTCGAAATCCTTCCCGACGGCTATGGATTCATGCGCTCGTCCGAGTACAACTATCTTCCCAGTCCGGACGACATCTACGTGTCTCCGTCACAGATCAAGCGGTTTGGGCTCAAGATCGGCGATACGGTCGATGGTCAGGTGCGGCCGCCCAAGGAAGGCGAGCGTTATTTTGCGCTCATCCAGGTCAACTCCATCAACGGACGCGTTCCCGGTGAGCTTGAGGAGCGTCCGAGCTTCGACTACCTGACACCCTATTACCCGACCGAACAGCTTACGCTCGAGACGTTGCCCGGCGAGTACACGACGCGGGTCATGGACCTGTTTTCACCCATCGGAAAGGGACAGCGCGCACTCATCGTGGCGCAGCCCAAAACAGGCAAGACGATCATCCTGCAGAAGATGGCCAACGCCATTACGACGAATCATCCGGAAGTGACGCTGATCATCCTGCTCGTGGACGAACGCCCCGAGGAAGTGACCGACATGAGACGGCATGTAGATGCGGAGGTCGTCGCATCTACCTTCGACCAGGAGCCGGAACGGCATATTGAAGTGGCCGACATCGTACTCAACAAGGCCAAGCGCCTCGTGGAAGCAGGACAGGATGTGGTCATTCTGCTCGATTCGATCACGAGGCTTGCCCGTGCGGCCAACGCCTGCTCGCCGAATACCGGTAAAACCATGTCCGGCGGTATGGAAGCGGGTGCCCTCAAGGGCCCGAAGCGGTTCTTCGGCGCAGCCAGGAATGTGGAAGAAGGCGGATCGCTGACCATTATCGGTACCGCGCTGATTGACACGGGAAGCCGGATGGATGAGGTGATTTTCGAGGAGTTCAAGGGAACGGGCAACTCGGAAATCGTGCTGGATCGCGACCTGGCCAACCGGCGCGTATTTCCAGCCATGCATGTGGTCAAATCGGGTACGCGGCGCGAGGAGCTGCTCATTCCCGATGCCAAGCTTCAACGCATCTGGATCCTGCGCAAAATGCTGGCCGACATGGCACCGGTCGATGCCATGAACTGGCTGCTCGACAAAATGCGCGGCACGAAGAAGAATGACGAGTTCCTGGTTGTCATGAACTCGTGACATTGGGCGTGTTCACACGATATTCGGTTCGCTGAAGTCGTCCTCACCGGGCTCCGGGAGCCTGAACTGCACGATGGCGGCCATGGCCAGAATGGCAACGGCACCCACGATGGTGCTCGATACGTAGCCATACCGGGTATATGCCAAACCGGCCACGGCACCGCCGATGCCAATACCTACCTGGCCTATTGCCACGGCCAGGCTCAAAAGCGCTCCGCGCCGCTGGTCCTCTACAAGCGCGGTCATGAGACTCTGCAGCGGGCTTATCCGCATGGCAATCATTACCATGGTGAGCCCGAATACGATGTAGGCCGTGAATATGCTTGTAACCACCCACGTGGTCAGCACCATGATCACGCTCAGTCCCAGGCACGACCACACGATGAGCGGTTTGCGGCCGGTGGAATCGGAGATTTTCCCCGCCATGGGGCCCGTAATGACCGTGGCCAGCCCGCCCACGAAGAAAAGCGTGGCAATCACGGTGCCCGAAACACCCAAGTGGCCTTCAAGCCATGTTGGCAGGTAAATCACATAGAGCCCGATCGAGAAAAACATCAGGAAATAGGTGGCCGATGCGGCGGCGACGGCGGGTCGGCGAATGAGCTCCATGTAGGTGGAGATGGCACGCGAGATCGTGAGTGCTGCCTCGTCACGCTCCACCTTGGGCTGTGGCACGAAAAGCCATATCAGAATCGTGGTCAGAGTCATTGACACGGCGAACATCACAAATGCCGCCTTGAAACCAAACTGGTCGGCGAGCACCGTGCCGATGGGAATTCCAATGATCTGGCCGAAAGCGACACCGCTCATGACCCACCCGTTGGCCCATCCGCGTCTGCTGTACGGAAAATAATCGCCCACATAGGACACGGCGGCGCCGCTCAGCATGCCGCCCGCAGCTCCGGCAGCCGCGCGTACCACGAGTAGTGAAATGAAGCTGTCGGCAACTCCGTGCAGCCAGAGCGCAACAGCCATGGAGCCACTGCCCGCAATGAGTACGATACGACGACCCATTTTATCGGATATGGGTCCCACGATGAGCGCGAATATCGACAGGAAAACCGCGTATGAGGTAATGAGCCAGCCCTGGAGGGCTTCCGCAATCTGGAGCGCCTCTCCGATCCGGGGCAGGATGGGTGCAATGATGATGACCTGACTGCTCGCGGAAAAAACCATGAGCCAGAGCGCGAAAAGGACCAGGTATTCGTGCGAGCGGTCGCGCCGTTTTGGAGCCAGGGGTGCTGTCATCGGGAAAGGTTTTGCAGCCGGATAATACGGCTATTTGGCGGGAGATGCGTTGCATTCCTTCTGGCGCAGCGGAGGGCATGGGAAGAGTACTACGGCCTTTAGGGCCTGTTCACACTACGCCAGAACCCGCTGTAGCAGTCGAAAATGGCGTTTATCAAGGCGTGAGGAGCGAAGTATGGCCGGGTCATTTGGCGAAGTATTTCGCCAGAGTGACGAATAACGCAGAGAAACGCCATTTTCGGCGCTACCCGGTGGGACGGGGCCAATTTCGCGCCCACCGGCGTTGTCCTCACCTCGAGTAACGCTGCTACACTTCGGCTCTTTCGCCTTGGCGGACACGTAATTGGCCTCCGTCAGCGGGCTCTAGCGTAGTATGAACAGGCCCTAGTACCAAAAAGGGGCGGGGCCTCCCGACTGGGAGGCCCCGCCCCTGATGTGTTGCTGACGTGGATTGCTGCCGTATCCGGCGCGTCCCACGTTATGCGTCCCTTACTTCAGGAGCATCATCGATTTGGACTCCGTACCACGTTCGGTGGTGATGCGGTAGAGGTACATGCCGGGCGCCAGGTTCGAGGCGTCGAACTCCGTGCGGTAGTTTCCTGCCGCCTGGACTCCGTCGATGAGTACCGTGACCTCACGTCCCAGCACGTCGTAGACGGCCAGGCGAACCTGCTGTGTCTCGGCGAGGCGGAATTCGATCGCCGTATGACCGGAGAACGGATTCGGGAAGTTCTGGTCGAGTACGAGCGTCGTCGGAAGCTCACCACCCAGGTCTTCAGTCGCCGTCGACGTGAAACCACCCTGTGAGGTGAATGTCCATTTTTCGAGCCAGTTCACGTCCTTGAACGCGCCCTGGAACGTGGTCCACGTATAGAAACCGTCGCGCGGCTGTGCGGTCACGTCGCGCGTCAGCGCGGGGCTTCCCTCTGCAGGGCGTGGGTCCAGGCCGCCATCGTCCGTGCGGCTCACGCCGCGCAACTGCGGATCCACGTGCACATTGTTCGCCGCCAAAAGCGCCGACTGCACGAAGTCCTGCTCGAACAGGTTGTTCGCATCGATGGCATTGCCCGACAGGTTGCCGAACGCCCACCAGATGTTGTTCTCAATCACCAGGTCGCCATTCTCCAGGCGGCTGCGGCTGTCCTCGCCACTTGCCAGATCCTCGATGTTGATTCCCGTACCCGCGAAATCGGTAAAGATCGAGTTGAAGTACTTGCCACCGGCGTTGTCACGGAGCTTGAGCGCCCGGTCGTTCGACAGGTTCGTGCCCGTTGCACCAGATCCAATGTACGTGGCATTGTGGATCACAGGAATGGCAAATGGCTCGCCCGTCTCCGGATCCGTGCCGCCATCATGCTCACCGCCCGAACCACCATCGTCCGCGCCATGGATCATGAACCAGAACTGGCCGCGACCACGGAAACCTTCGTCGTAGTCAAACGCGTCGTCGCCCACGTGTGAGGCCACGAGGTACCTCGTGTCGACCGTTCCGCCAAACCATTCGAATGCGTCGTCCTGGTTGGCAAATACTTCCACGTACTCGATCGTCGTACCCCGACCAACAGCACCCATCGTGAGGCCGTTGATCTCGTTGTCGGTTCCGAAAATGGCACCGCCGTGACGGATGGATACGTACCGGAACACGCCTGAATCGTCGTCATCGTCCGTGCCACCGTAGAGGTTGCGCGGATCCGTCGGCGGAAGGCCCTCAATCGAGTTCTCACCACCGCCGGCATTGATCGTTGCGCGGCCGAGGATGATCACACCGCCCCAGAGGCCTTTGTCATCTTCCGTGAGATCGAACGGGTCGTTTACATCGTCATCCTCGGAGGTGAAAATGATGGGCCGCTCGCGCGTACCTTCCGCGAAAATCTTGCCACCGCGGGCGACGATGAGTGCCGTCTCCTGGTCGCCTGTCGTCGGCGTAGCCAGGCCCTTGATGACCGTACCGGCTTCGATGGTCAGCGTCTCGCCGTCTTCGACGTAGACGTTGCCGTCCATGATGTATTCCGTGTCGGCCGTCCAGAACGTGTCGCCCGTTATCGAGGCATTCGTAACGGTGACCGTGTTCGAAGGTGCAGGGGGCGCCACTTCGGCGGTTGTCAGAAAGCCTCCCTGGGAGGTGAACGTCCACTCATCCGCCCAGTTGTCCGACGGGCCGAAGGCTCCAACGTAGCTTGTCTGCGTAAAGAAACCGTCACGGGGCTGAGCCACGACGGCCATCGTCAGCGCGGGGCTTCCCTCTGCAGGGCGTGGGTCCAGGCCGCCATCGTCCGTGCGGCTCACGCCGCGCAACTGCGGATCCACGTGCACATTGTTCGCCGCCAAAAGCGCCGACTGCACGAAGTCCTGCTCGAACAGGTTGTTCGCATCGATGGCATTGCCCGACAGGTTGCCGAACGCCCACCAGATGTTGTTCTCAATCACCAGGTCGCCATTCTCCAGGCGGCTGCGGCTGTCCTCGCCACTTGCCAGATCCTCGATGTTGATTCCCGTACCCGCGAAATCGGTAAAGATCGAGTTGAAGTACTTGCCACCGGCGTTGTCACGGAGCTTGAGCGCCCGGTCGTTCGACAGGTTCGTGCCCGTTGCACCAGATCCAATGTACGTGGCATTGTGGATCACAGGAATGGCAAATGGCTCGCCCGTCTCCGGATCCGTGCCGCCATCATGCTCACCGCCCGAACCACCATCGTCCGCGCCATGGATCATGAACCAGAACTGGCCGCGACCACGGAAACCTTCGTCGTAGTCAAACGCGTCGTCGCCCACGTGTGAGGCCACGAGGTACCTCGTGTCGACCGTTCCGCCAAACCATTCGAATGCGTCGTCCTGGTTGGCAAATACTTCCACGTACTCGATCGTCGTACCCCGACCAACAGCACCCATCGTGAGGCCGTTGATCTCGTTGTCGGTTCCGAAAATGGCACCGCCGTGACGGATGGATACGTACCGGAACACGCCTGAATCGTCGTCATCGTCCGTGCCACCGTAGAGGTTGCGCGGATCCGTCGGCGGAAGGCCCTCAATCGAGTTCTCACCACCGCCGGCATTGATCGTTGCGCGGCCGAGGATGATCACACCGCCCCAGAGGCCTTTGTCATCTTCCGTGAGATCGAACGGGTCGTTTACATCGTCATCCTCGGAGGTGAAAATGATGGGCCGCTCGCGCGTACCTTCCGCGAAAATCTTGCCACCGCGGGCGACGATGAGTGCCGTCTCCTGGTCGCCTGTCGTCGGCGTAGCCAGGCCCTTGATAACCGTACCGGCTTCGATGGTCAGCGTCTCGCCGTCTTCGACGTAGACGTTGCCGTCCATGATGTATTCCGTGTCGGCCGTCCAGAACGTGTCGCCTGTTATCGAAGCATTCGTAACGGTGACCTGCTGGGCCGCGGCGGGCATGACGCCGATGGCGACCAGCATGATGGTCAGTGTCAGTAGGTGTCGTTTCATGTTTTCTGTTGTCAGTGGTTTGTTGCTGTGCGTTTAAATACCGTAAGAGACACCGAGCTTGAACGTGCGTCCCAGCCGGTAGCGGGTGGCGACAAAGCGCTCGCCGCCCAATTCGTGTGCCGTCAAATAGTCGTCATCGAAGATGTTGTTGACCGCAAAGGACACGGACACGTTGCCAACGAACGTCTTCGATACGGTGGCATTGAGGTCATTGCGACCGAATTCGAATATGTTCGGCGTGCCTCCGATCGATACATTGGTAAGTCGTTTTCCGAGACGGTTGTAGGCCATCGAGGCCGACATGTCATACCGCGGGATGTCCCAGGCCAGCACGGCGTTGAACACGAAGCTGGCCTGGCCCTGGAACGGACGGGTATCGCCGATATCAAAACCGGTCGCGAACTCCTTCTCGCGCTCGGGGACGTCCGTCTCCGAGTCAATCAGGGCAAGGTTCGTGCTCAAAAGCAGGGTGCTGAGTCGCTGCGAAATAAAGTCGAGTCGCTTTCTGGCTTCGAATTCCGCTCCCAGGATTTCAGCCTTGCCCACGTTCTGGAATGTTTCCTGGTTGTTGTTCGAGACAATGACGCGTTCAATCGGGTCCTGGATGTGCTTGAAGAAGCCGCTTACCGATACGAGTTCGCCAGGTCGCAGAAACCACTCCCAGCGCAGGTCATAGTTCGTGATGAGTGAGCGCTGTAGGTCGGGGTTACCGGCCGTCACACGGCCACCCGCAAAATCAAAGGCCGAGAAAGGTGCCTTTTCGCGGAACGTGGGCCGCGCCAGTGTGCGTGTTACGGCGGCGCGTAAATTCATGTCGTTGCCGAGACCGTAAACCAGGTTCACACTGGGGAGCCAGTCCGTATCGTCGAGCGTACCCGGCGCCTTCGTGGTGTCAAAGCTGACGATCTCCATGTCCGTATCCTCAAGGCGCACACCGGTTATGAGGCGGAGACGCCTGGTTACGGGTACATCCACCATGGCGTAGGCCGCATTCGTGGTCAGGTCGCCATCGAAGTTGTTCGATATAATCGTATTATCACGGATGGTATTACCGAACTGCAGCCGCCCGCGGCTGTCCATACCTACCAGTCCCAGATTCTCCGGTCCGAAATAGGCGTTGACGTCGCCGTTGAATCCAGAAAACGTGTTCACACCGGCCACGTAGTCGAATTTGCGCTCGCGGAAAGCACGGTCCTTCTCCAGGATGGAGCCTCCAGCCTTGATGGCCCCCGAGCGTCCTTTGAGCTTTACGGGCAGTTCGAGGTTCACGGCCACTTCGCGATTTTCCTCCGCCATGGTGCGGAAAAGGCGGGTCGGCGGAGATGCATTGGACGAGCCGAGTACAAGATCAAAAACGCGGGACGACGGATCTCCGGGCGTGCGTTCAATGAACTGGTCGAAGAAGAAGCGCAGGTCGGGTTCGTCCTGTTCCGTGTTCGCGATCGACACGAGCCAGTCGGCCTTGAGTTTGCCGAGTGGGAGGAGGACGTGTTCTCCGCGCGCCTGGTAGCTTGTCACGAACCGCTCCGTAAACCGCACGGAAAACGTTTCAAATGTGACGGTTTCGGGCGAGTTCTTGGGGAATATACCCTGCTGAATGCGGCCTTCGTGATCCGTAACCTGGGACCGCATGACCTGCAGGCTGAGTTCATGGAGCGGGTGGATCTTATAGGCCAGACTGCCCATGCCGGACCAGGACACTTCTTCCTTGCCGTTGTTGTCTACGAGGTCAAAATCCACGTTCAACTCGTTTGCTGCCGGATCCGACTTGTTGAACTGCGCCGTACGGCCGTCTTCGACGGCAGAGTACGAGCGGCCGTAGGTGCCGCTCGCAACAAAGCCGAGGCGCCGGCCGAACAGTCCGGTCTGGTTGCCGAACGTGACGTTGTAGGATTGGTCAAGGAGCGAAGACTGCTCCGATGGTATCATCCGGGTTTTGAACGAGCGCGAAAAGGCGTCGAGCGATGCGGCCAGCTCCTCATCCCGCCTTGCCTGCGTGGCCCGCGGAATGTCCAGATCATCACCCTGCAGCAATCCTGGCATCTCGCGCAGCCCATCGTCAAATCCGATCCAGTCCGAGTCCGAGCGTTCACCGAGAATGAGATCGTCCCGCCCAGACGCATTGGTGTTATAGGCAGTTGACGTCGAAATTTTGAACATCAACTGGTCCGGAAAATTCTTCGTGCGCACATCCACACTGCCGCCGGAGAAGTTACCCGGTTTGTCCGGCGTGAAGGTTTTCGTGGTCACGATATTGTCGAGCAATCCGGCCGGAAAAAGGTCCAGCTGTGTCGCATTGTTGTCCGGATCGGCACTCGGCAACGCCGCGCCATTGAGCTGGGCATTTCCGTAGCGGCCACCCAGGCCCCGGACAATGACATACTTCGAATCCTGGACCGATGCGCCGGTCACGCGTGACATGGCTCCGGCCGCATCGGATGCGCCTGCCTGCGCCATCATTTCAGAGCTGATGGCGTCCGATACGGCACTGGCCTTCTGGCGGTCCCGAAGCAGCGTGGCTTCGTTGTTGCGGATGGCGCGGGCTTCCACGACGACGTCACCCTCGATTTCGTAGGCTTCGGGCGCAAGCGTCGCATCTACCCGTGTCACATCGCGGGCCAGGATTTCAACGCCTTCAACGGTCAGCGTCTGGTACCCGATGAAGGAAAAACGCACGTCATACGTGCCGACTGGAATGCCTTCAATGCGGTACGACCCGTCAAGACCCGCGGCGGTCCCGAGAAGCGTTCCTTCCAGTTGTACGTTGGCCCCGATCAGGCCGTCTCCGTATTCACCGTCAATGACGGTTCCAATCAACGTTCCCGTCTGCGCATGGGCTCGGCTGCTGAGCGCGGGGAACACAAACACAGCAACGAGGAGCAGGACGCCCCAGCTGGATTTGGTTCTCATGAGGATTACTCGGTTTGGGTTGGACAACAGGCACCCGCTGTCGGCTCACAGCGGATGACTCGTTTTCAGTCCCAAGAGTAACCCCGTAAGGTTATCTGAATATTACGCCCCGGCGTCAGCGGCCTCGTCCGGCGTCGTAGCGCGAACGAGCAGATCGGTCATGCGCGAGACCAGCGTTTCGGGCGATTCCAGCGTGCCCTCGATGAGCTCGGCACCCGCAAAAATCTGCTCTATGGCCAGTTCAACATCTTTCTCGCGGAACGGCTCTGCGCGCAGGGCCGCCAGGTTTTTCATGAGCGGATGCCGCATGTTGACCTCCAGCACCTTTTTGCTCGATGTGAAGTTTTCATCCATCATGCGCATCATGCGCTCCATCTGGGCATCCATCCCTGCTTTTCCGGTAACCAGCGTCGCGACCGAATCCACAAGGCGCTCGCTCGGCTGGACGTCCTCGACGCGGTCACCAAGCACCGATTTGATCCGATCAATCAGCTTACCGGCTTCTTTCTTTGACAGCCCTCCCTTTTTCTTCTTGTCATCCAGTTTCAGGTCAGACTTCTCGATGGACGTCAGCTCGATGGCCTTGTACTTCGGGATGGAGGGCACGATAAAGGCATCGACCGGATCGGTCATGAGCAGCACTTCGATGTCGTTCGCGCGGAAGTACTCGAGGCTCGGGTGGCGCTCAAGGGCCGGCCGGTTGTCACCGAGGATGTAGTAAATGGCCTTCTGGCCCTCCTGCATGCGGTCAACGTAGGCGGCCAGCGAAGTCATGTCGCCCGCTTCTCCGTGGGTCGATTCAAAGCGGATGAGTTCCATGAGTTCGTCGCGGTGCTCGAATTCGGACGACAGTCCACTTTTGAACAGGGGCCCGAATTCCCGGGTGAACGTCTGGAACCGCTCCTGGTCTTCGTCCGCTGCCCACTCGGCAAGCGTTCCAAGAAGTTTCGAGACGAGCGTCTTGCGGATCTTGGCCATCACGGGGCTGTGCTGCGTGGCCTCACGCGACACATTCAGCGGCAGATCGGACGTGTCCACCACACCCCGCACGAAGCGCAGGTATTCGGGAAGCAGGCTCCTGCAGTCATCCTGGATGAACACCTTCGATGAATAGAGATGGAGTCCGTGCTCGAAATCTTCCCGGAACATGCCCTGCGGTGCCTTTTTGGGTACAAAAAGCAGCGCACGGAAGGCCACGACGCCTTCAATGGCCAGGTGCAGATGCCCAAGTGGCTCTTCGCTGTCGGCCGAAATGAACTTGTAGAACTCCGCAAGCTCCTCCTCGGTAAGCTCCGATTTGGGCCGGTGCCAGAGCGCGGCCACCGTGTTCACCTTCTCCCCGTCTACGTGGATGGGAAAATCCACAAAGTTGGAGTACTTCCGGATAATACTCTGGATGCGCCACTTTTTGGCAAAATCGTCCTTGTCCTCCTTCAGGAAGAGTGTGATCTCGGTTCCGCGTGCCGTCCGGTCCGACTCTTCAATGGTATAACTCCCCGTGCCATCCGACGTCCACAGAAGCGGCGTGCTGTCCGAATCGGCATTCCGCGTCCGTATCTCAATGCGATCGGCCACCATGAAGGCCGCATAGAAGCCAACGCCGAACTGTCCGATCAATTCGGCATTGAGCGGTCCATCCTTTTTCTTTCTGAGCTCCTCGACAAAGGCCAGCGTACCGCTGCTGGCCACCGTACCGATCCGCTCTATCAGGTCTTCGCGCGTCATGCCGATACCCGTATCGGTCACGGTAAGCGTCCGCTCCTTCTCGTTGAGCGCAATGTCAATGCGCTGCTCGGCGTCCGCATCTACAATATCCCGATCGGTCAGCAGTCGGAAACGCACCTTGTTGAGGGCGTCCGACGCATTCGAAATGAGCTCGCGAAGGAAGATTTCCTCATGCGTGTAGAGCGAATGCACAATGAGATGAAGCAGCTGCTTCATCTCGGCCCGGTATTCAAACGTTTCGGGTGCTGCGGCGGCGTCAGTATCAGTATTGGAAGTACTCATTGGTCAAGAAGCGTTTCTGGATCGGGGAACAGCGTGTTGAGGCGCGTGGCGAAGACCTTCCAGGTCGTGGATGGTTCCCTGTCAAGGGTCATCGCATAGCCGCCTTCACGTGAAACGAACTCGAACGCGTAGGTCTCGCCGCCGGCCGTGACTTCAAGGCGGCGCGTGTCAGTATTGTCCGGATCCGCGGCGGCGCCATCCACTCCGGCGACCGCGTCGTCATAGAACCCGTCTGCCGTAAACGGATTGAATGCGGACGCAAGGCGATTGGCCGGAATGAGCGATGCCGGGCCCGTGGTTCCGGATGTCTGGAGCGTCCAGCCCTCACCCGACCGCGTGAGCATGAAGGCGTGTTCGGCGGATGTCGCCTCAATGCGCTCAATGGCATCGGGCTCAAGGCGCACGACGCGCTTGTCGCGCCAGCGGTCAACGGTCGGATCGACCCAGAGCCGGGGGCTGACGCTGAACACCCGGTCGTCGCCTTCGAGACGCACATAACTCGACGAAAAATCCGGACCGGTCTCGGATATGAAGAGCGTCCTCGTCTGCCCCTGTCCGAGCATCACGTCGAGCCTCAGCGCCTGGTCTGCCACACCAAAGCGGTCCCACCGATCGGGCGATCGGGTCACGGTCGCCCGCACCTCGGCCTCCACAAGTTTTTCCAGCGCGCGCGCGACGGTACCGGAGTCGGCACGCGGCCCCGCTCGACCGGACGAACCGTCTGCGGCATCCAGGCGCCACACACCGTCATCACGGTACACGCCAATGGCGAGACTGTCACGGGAGAGCTGTATCCGGCTTACGCGGTCTGCATCCAGGCGAAGATCCGGTGCGTCGATGGTCGAAGGATTGGTGTCAAATACGCCCGTGAGCCAGGCCAGGCCGATGAGAGCGGCCAGAAGGCCCACGAGCCTGATCAGCGTCGTGTTCATACCGTATTCCTGTTTGCTGTGCTGCGTCGCCGCCGCCGCCACCGTACGAGCCCAATGGCGACCACGATCAGCACGGGGCCGAGCATATTGGCATACTTGATGAGCGGGCGGGCACCGTCAGGCACGGGTCGCAATTGGCGCGGTGTCATGTCTTTGGCACGAATGGTAAGCAGCGCATCGTCCTGTGACAACCAGTCCACCACATTGAGGGCGAAGGTCAGATTCTGCGGAATCGTGCCCACCATCGATTCATCCAGGAAGTCCCCGTCTCCGACAAGCACCATGCGCGTATCAGGACTTCTCTGCCGCGTCGCGGACGAGTCCTCTCCGGGAAGGGCGTCGGGAAACGAACCCACATAGGTTGCCGCGAGCGGATACGGGCCACCCTCGAATCGGCGCTGCTCTTCCGATGGCTGGATGAAAAAGAAGTCCTGCTGCGTCTGGCTCCGGGGGGTTGACGACATGACGACGTGCCGCGACACCCCTGGCGGAAGCGCCTGGGTCGTGTCGATGGTCGACGCGTAGAAAAGCGCCACGTCCTGGAGGCGGCGCACCATCGTGTGGGACTCGTCCACATTGGTTACCAAGGGGAAGAACGGATACAGGATTTGCCGCTGCAGATTGAAAATACCCTGGCGCTGCTGGACACGAATGGTGGAACTCTGCTCGTCCATGACCAGATTGGGGCGAAGTGCCAGCCCCCATTCGGATAGCACGTCCTCAAGCCCCGTCGAAAGGGGCTGCGCCTGCCCGGCCTGCAAATCGGCATCGACCCGGTTCAGGAAAAAGGCCACGCGGCCCCCGCTTATGACATGCCGATTCAGGTTTTCGAGCGCCCGCTGCGAGAGCGTATCGGCCGGTGCAGCCACGACCAGAACCGGAGGCACGTCCACAAGCCCGCTGTCGGCAAGCGCGACCAATTCCACGTCGTAGTTCCGCCTCAGCTCCTGGGCGAGCAGCTGCATGTTGGAAAGCGGAATTTCCCCGTGTCCTTCCGTAAAGCCGACGCGCGGCCGCTCCTCACGGACAAGCCGCCGCATGGCGCTTGTAATGTCGTATTCGAGCGTCGACAGGTCCTCGATGACAGGAATCACCTCCCGCTCTCCACCATACTCGAGCTGCAGACCCATCCAGGCATTTTTGACCTGCACGTTATCGCTCTCAATGACCTGGATCTGGACCGGAGGAATGCCCGCCTGTTGGGCTTCGCGACGCGCGTCGTCGTCGGTCGCCGGATCGACGAACCGATACTGGAAATCCCCGCCACCATAGGATGCGTAGTCGTCGAGCTTGTCCTTCAGGAAGCGGCGGTTGCCGGAGTAGGGTGCCGGCAGGTTGTCGGTGAACCACGCGGTCACGGTGAGCGGGTCATCGAGCGTCCCGGTGAGTTCACGCGATGCATCAGAAAGGGAGTATACCCTGTCGTCGGTCAGGTCGAGGCGTGCGAAAACCTCAAGCCCGATCACATTCACGACGACAAGAATCAGGCCCACGACCAGCAGGGTCGAACGTGAGGTCCAATCTCGTTTCATGTTTTATTCGGGTCTGCGCGAAAGACTGTAGGCGGTCAGCAGCGTCGCAAAAAACGTGACGCTTACGTAGTAGAGCACGTCGCGTGAATCGATCACACCGCGCATCATGTTCCGTGCGTGGAAATCCGTACCCAGATACTCCAGTACCCCAGCCAGCCAGCCCGGCGCGAACACCGTGACCTTGTCGAGCAGGAACAGCACGAATATGATCCCGAATCCGATAATGAAGGCCACGATCTGGTTGCGCGTGAGGCTCGATGCGAACATCCCGATGGCGCCGCACGTCGTGCCGAGCAGCAGCAGCCCGGCATAGCCCCCAACCGTCTGGCCGAGATCCAGATCGCCCATGAGCGAAAGACTGAGCGGATAAAGGAGCGTCGCCGCGAGACCCACGCCCAGGAAGATGACTACCGCCAAGAGCTTGCCGGCAATCACCTGCCAGTCCCGGATGGGCAGCGTCAGCAGGAGCTCGAGCGTACCCGCTCGACGCTCCTCGGCAAAGGTGGACATGGTCACAGCGGGCACGAAGAACAGGTAGATGAAGGGTATGAGATCGAACACACTCCGGAGCGATGCCGTGTTTTCGAGAAAAAGCGGATTGGCGAAAAACCATCCCGTGAACAGCAGGAACACGCTCAACACCACGTAGGCCGCCGGACTGTCGAAATAGGCGCCAAGCTCCCGCTTCGTGAGTATCCAGGTCAGATGCATGTCAGTTCGAGGTGAGTTGACGGAAAACGTCCTCCAGGTCAGCTTCATCCCGGTACAGCTCGGCCAGCGTCCAACCGTTCTCGACTGCCAGGCGGAACAGTTCCGGCCGCAGGTCTGCTTTTTCACGGGTAGATACGACGCAGTGCGTCCAACCTTCGGCGTCCTGCTCCTGGTGGGCCACCTCCACGCCTTCCAGGGGCGCGAGGACCTGCCATACGGCCCGGGCGTCCGCATCTACCCGGATATGCACGGTCTGCGCTCCCTGGTAGCCGGCCTGGAGTTCGCCAGGCGTGCCGTCAGCCACCAGATTCCCCCGGTGGATGATGAGCACCCGGTCACAGGAGGCCTGTACTTCCGGGAGAATGTGAGTCGAGAGGATGACGGTTTTCTCCTGCCCGATGGAGCGGATGAGTTCGCGGATTTCCACGATCTGATTCGGGTCAAGACCTGTCGTGGGTTCGTCCAGAATCAGGATGGGCGGGTTGTGGATCATGGCCTGCGCCAGGCCAACGCGCTGGCGAAAGCCCTTCGAGAGCGTATCGATCTGCTTGTGTAGCACGGATTCGAGGCCGCACCGCGCCGCCATGTCCCGGATGCGGTCACGGACATCTCCCGGATCGACGCCCCGCATTCGCGCCATGAACGCCAGGTAGTCGCGCACAACCATGTCGGTGTAGAGCGGCGTATGCTCGGGCAGGTAGCCAATACGGCGGCGTACCTCAAGGCCATCGGTGCGTACGTCGCGCCCATCGACCCGAACGGTACCTTCGGTCGGGGGCAGGTAACACGTGATCGTTTTCATGGTCGTCGATTTCCCGGCGCCATTCGGGCCCAGAAATCCCAACACTTCGCCCTGCTTTACCTCAAACGAAATGTCGTTGACCGCGCGCTCTGCACCGTAGAGCTTCACGAGGTGATCTACTTCGATCATGCTGTCCAGTAAAGACTGTCCATGGTTGCCAGGTGCACTTTTTGGCACGAACGACAAAAATGTTCCGGCCTGCGGGGTCCCAATCAGCCGGTATGGCGCATCCGCGTGCTGGACGCAATTGCCTGCCGGTCCTGTCGGAGCTGGCCCGGACGGGAGGGCTCCATGCCCGGCATGGCGCGCAGCAGCGGATTGTCGCTGTGGGCACTTCGTGCGGCGGCGAGCGCCTCCACGGCCATGTGCAGGGACTGCCGCAGCTCGGGATTGGAAATCAGCTCCCGCGTAACGCGGCTGCGGTCAAATGAAGTCAGTTCGCCGGAAATGTAACCGGCCAGGAGATGTTCGTCGATGTACATGGCAGTGACAGCTGTGGTGCCATGCATGTATCGGCCGGTAGTGCACCCGACTTAAAAGGCTGTTGAAAAACAGGCGCATCAGTAGGTGCGGGGCAGCGATGCGTTCCCGAGAATCACGAAGTCGGCCAGACCCGCGTGACGACTGGCATCAAACACCGTGAACTCCTCTTCCGCCAGCACGGTCACGCTCAGCTGCCGGGCCGACGGACGGTAGCGGGCCAGGTGCTCGGGAATTCCCGTTCCCGATTCCATGTGGAATGCGCCTACGGCGTGAACCAGAAGGGCACCGGGGTAACGCATGAGATACTCAGCAATGGACCAGGCCATGGTTGCATCCCAGAGTGTCTGCGCCTGCAGCATGTTTTCCAGATCGGTGTCCGCCATGTGCGCTCCCTCCATGACGACGTTCCACTCCGCGCGGTAGGTGGGTGACGGGGCGGCCCACGGCCACGGAGCCAGGTGCCGACGGGCGTTGTCGGACAGCGCGCGCGTGGCCGTTGGGCCGCCCCGCGACACCATGTTGGCGTAGCGGCGGGGCGCATTGGCGGCAATCACATCGGCGCCGACGTGCCGCGCGGCTTCGACCAGCGGACGGTAGTCCTGTCTGTAGTTCTGCCACGGGTTGGCACTGGCCAGAAAATGGGATTCCGTAATCAGGCCCGAGACGTATTCGTCAACGATGTACTGCGTATCTCTCGAAAACATTTCCAGAGAGAGGGTAGCACGCCTCCGGCCCGCGCCCTGCAGCGCCTCCTCCCAGATCCAGCGCTCCACGGCATGCGATACGGGATCATTGTGGCGCTCACCGACCAGTACGACATCGGCGCGGCGCATGGCTTCGTAGATGTCGTTGAGCGTCGCAGCCGCGCCGTCGGAGCGGAATATCCGGTAGTCGGCGCTCGTGACCTCAATGGTATCCGGCAGCACGGCGCCGGAGAATGCTTCCGGAATGCTTGCCGTCGCCGGCCCGGGCGCCAGAATAAGCACGACCGGCAACACCACGCACGTAGTGAGGTGCGTCCACATTGATGAGGTTGTCGGTTTACCTGTCCTTGGTGCTTTACTTCTCCTTTCGGGCATGCTGACTTTCGTGGTATACGGCGTCGAGCAGCATGGCGAGCAGCTCGGGCTCTTCGCCTGCCAGATCTTCGGCCAGCGCCTTGAACCGGGCCAGTCGCTCTTTCTCGATGTTGCTTCGGTCCCGGTAGCGGGCTTCCAGAATAACGGTGAGGCGTTCTCGGACGCGCTTTTCCACATCTTCCTGGCTGGGTACGTCGTGTCGTGTCATGGGAATTCCGTAGCGCTGGCCAATGGCCAGCATTTTTCGGTGATCTTCAATGGTGGTCAGCGCAATCGCCGTACCCGTCTTGCCTGCACGGGCGGTCCGTCCCGCACGATGCACGTAATATTCCGGATCCTGGGGGACATCGACCATGAACACGTGGCTCAGATCCGAGATGTCAATTCCGCGGGCGGCCACGTCGGTGGCAACCAGGAATCGGAGGTCATTGTCCCGAATGCGCTTCATGACCTTCTCGCGCGCCTGCTGCGTGAGATCGCCCGATATGGTATCTGCATCGAACCCGTAGTTCTTCAGGAACGTGCCCAGATATTCCACCTCGCGCTTCGTATTGGCGAAGATGATAGCGCTTTCGGGATTTTCGAGCTCAATCAGACGCACGAGCACGCGGTCTTTCTCCATGGCGCTCACCTGGTAGATCCGGTGATCGATGGAATCGACCGATACGTTTCCGCTGGACAGCGACAGAAATGCCGGATTCGTCAGAAACTCCGAGGACAGATTGCGCACGCGCGGCGGAATGGTGGCGCTGAACATGCAGGCCTGGCATCCCTCCGGAACGAAACGCCGCAGACGCCTCATGTCCGGGAAAAAACCCATCGACAACATTTCGTCGGCTTCGTCGAAGACCAACATGCGCAGCGTGTCCAGCCGGAGGTTGCCCCGGTGTATATGATCCAGGATGCGTCCCGGCGTCCCGATGACCACCTGCGCTCCGTCCCGGAGTGATTTTATCTGTGGCTCGTATTTGACGCCGCCGTAGATCATGACCCCCGAGATGTCCGAACCGCCGCGGATACGATCGAATTCCTGATAGATCTGCTTGGCCAGTTCACGGGTCGGACAGAGCACCAGCATCTGTACGCTGTGGACGTCCGGATCCAGAACCTCAAAGAGCGGCAGCAGGAAGGCGCCGGTCTTGCCCGAGCCCGTTCGAGACTGTACAATCAGGTCGCGTCCCTCCAGCAGGAACGGTACGGATTGTGCCTGGACCGGCATGAGCGACGGCCAGCCGGCCGATGTGACGGCGCGACGCACGGAGTCCGGAAGTTCTTCCAGTGTGACTTCGCGCACCTGCGTATCGCTTGCTTCCAGTTCCGAACGGGCCGTTTCAGCGGCTTTTTCGGCCTGTGCGCGCGAGGTCAGGTCAATGACTGTGGTATACTTGTTCTTGGACATGATATTGTTCAGGCCTCAAATGGCCAGTCCGCCGTCTACATGAAGCACGTGCCCGGTAATGTATGCGGCGGCGTCGGATGCTAGAAAGAGTACCGCCGACGAGATGTCGGACGGCGTGGCTGCGCGCCCCACCGGGACGGCCGAGAGCATGGCTTCACGGGCTTTTTCTGAAAGTTCCGAGGTCATATCGGTATCGACATAGCCGGGCGCGACCACGTTCACGGTAACGCCGCGCGCGGCAAGTTCCTTGGCCAGGCTCTTGGAAAAGCCGATGATGCCCGCTTTGGATGCCGCGTAGTTGGTCTGTCCGGGGTTTCCCATGACGCCCACGACCGAGCTCATGTTCACAATGCGGCCACGGCGCGCTTTCATCATGGGCCTGTAGACCGCCTTGCAGTAATTGAACACACTCCCCAGGTTGGTATCCATAACGTCCGACCAATCCTGCTGGCTCATCCGGAGCATGAGGCCGTCGCGCGTAATGCCGGCATTGTTGACCAGAATATCCACGCCGCCCCAGTCGGCCACGATGTCGCCAACAACCTGCTCGGCGGCTGCGAAGTCTGCGGCGTCGGCCTGCACGGCCCGGGCGCGGACGCCAAGTGCTTCCACCTCACGCTCCAGCGCATGCGCTTCACTGGACGAGGACCTGTACGTGAAAGCGACATCGCTGCCGGCCGCTGCCAGATCCAGCACGATCTGACGGCCTATTCCACGCGTGCCGCCCGTTACCAGGGAGCGTTGATTCTGGAGGGAGATATTCATGATGCTTCTCTTGGGTAGTCTTCGGTACGGCCACGCGCCGACGTCACGGCGTCCCGACCCAGCGTCCTCTTGACCAGTCCGGAAAGTACGCGTCCCGCGCCAACTTCCACGAACGATCCTATGCCTGCCTGCTGCATCCGAACCAACGTGTGGCTCCAGCGCACGGGAGAGGTCAATTGCTCGAGCAGCCGGCGCCGGATTTCATCTGGATCCGTGGTGGGCTCGGCGGTCACATTCATGAAAACGGGTACACGAGGTGTACAAATGTCCACCTTTTCAAGTCCTTCGGACAACCCACCGGCCGCCGCATCCATGAGTACCGAGTGGAATGCACCTGACACGGGAAGGGCAAGTGCTCGCCGGGCTCCCCTTGCTGGTGCCTCCTCCACCGCGCGCGCGACAGCCGCCTCGTCACCGGAAATCACAATCTGGCCCGGAGCATTGTAGTTGGCTGCCTGGACAATCGAATCTGGCTCCGACACATCGGTGCAAAGCGTTTCCACAGCCGCGTCGTCCAGGCCCAGAATGGCCGCCATGCTGCCGCGGCGCCTGTTGCCTGCCTGCGCCATGAGCTCCCCGCGCAATCGTACGAGACGAAGGGCGTCTTCGAAGGACAATGCCCCGCTCGCCGCCAGTGCACTGTATTCGCCCAGACTGTGCCCGGCCACGGCTCCCATACTTCGAAGAGCCCCGTCGTCCATGGCCGCCAGAGCCGCCATGGAGTGTGCAAAGAGTGCTGGCTGCGTGATATCGGTCTGTCTGAGCTCGTCTTCCGCACCCGTAAACATGAGCGCCTTCAGGTCAAATCCCAGAACATCATTGGCCTGGTCAAGCACCTGGCGAGCGGCACCGAAGGCCTCATACAGGTCGGCGGCCATGCCAGTGTATTGCGCCCCTTGGCCGGGAAACAAAAATGCCGTGTCGGACATGACTCAGTGTACTGGTTTCAGGGTCGCGGCATCATAGGCCCATTTTACCCACGCTGCACCCCATGTATATCCGCCTCCGAATGCGGCCAGGACAAGATTGTCACCAGGCGCGAGTTCGTGCTCCCAGTCGGCCAGGCAGAGCGGCAACGTGGCCGCCGTCGTATTGCCATAACGCTCAATATTGAGCATGACCTTGTCCATGGAAATACCCATGCGACGGGCCGTAGCATCGATAATACGCAGGTTTGCCTGGTGCGGCACCAGATAGCGCACATCATCTCCTGTCAGATTGTTGCGCTTCATGATTTCTTCGGCAACGCGGGCCATGCCCACAACCGCTTTTTTGAAAACCGGCTGGCCGTCCTGGAAGAGGTAATGCATTTTCTTTTCCAGGGTGGCGGGCGAGGGAGGATTCAGACTGCCTCCTCCCGGCATACAGAGTCCCTGCCAATCGTTTCCGTCGACGTGCTCAACGGAGTCGAGCAAACCATATCCCTCCGTATTGGCTTCCAGGAGAACGGCCCCGGCCCCGTCTCCGAACAATATGCACGTCGTTCTGTCGGTGTAGTCTACAATGGTACTCATTTTGTCGGCTCCGATGACGAGCACGCGCTCATGCTTGCCTGACTCGATGAACCGGGCCGCTACCGAAAGGGAGAACAGGAAGCCCGAGCATGCTGCCAGTACGTCGAAACCCCAAGCATTACCGGCACCGAGTTCAGCCTGGACAAGGCACGCCGTGGAGGGAAACAACATGTCGGGCGTGACGGTAGCCAAAATAATCAGATCCACCTCGTCAGCACCCAAACCGCGCCTGTCCAGTGCCATCTGGGCGGCCCGCACGGCCATATAGCTGGTGGCCTTGTCCGGATCGCGAAGAATGCGCCGTTCCTTGATTCCCGTTCGGCTCGTAATCCACTCATCGGACGTATCGACCAGCTTTTCCAGATCTCGATTGGTGAGCCTCTCTTCGGGGAGATAGTGTCCAACAGCCGTTATGGCCGCCTTTCTGTCCGTCATGATGCTCTGTCGTGTTGAGTTGGCGGGCCTCATGAGGCCGAGGCCGAAATGGCCTTCGATACGTTGCTGCGAACCATGTCGTCCGCAGCGGCAATAAGATTCATGATGGCACGGGACGACGACCCTCCGTGGCCGATCATGACCACGCCATTGACGCCGAGTAGCGGCATACCACCAAATTCCTCGTAATCAAAACGTCGGCGTACTCCCTCGAGCGCGCGGGCCACGGTTGCCTGGTCCTGCGGCCCCATGCCGAGGCGCTCCATTTCCTGGAAGATCATTCGGGGAAGTACCGAAGCGACCGATTCGCCGAGCTTCAGCAGCGTGTTGCCTACAAAACCGTCACACACAATGACGTCTGCCGCATGTCGCAGTACATCTCGGCCCTCGATATTCCCGACGAAGTTCAGCCCGGAATCCTCGAGCAGGCCATACGCCTCCTTCGTAAGATCATTCCCCTTTCCGGGCTCCTCACCGATATTCATGATGGCCACGCTCGGCGATTCAGCACCGAAAATGGCTTTCACGTACGCGCTGCCCATGTGGGCAAACTGAAGCAGGTGCTCGGCGCGGCAGTCCACATTCGCGCCGACATCTACCAAGATGGTCGTACCCTTGATGGTAGGAAAGTAGCCGATCACGGCCGGCCGTGATATTCCGGGAAGACGGCCCAGCAAAAAGACAGAGCCGCCCATGACCGCCCCTGTATTTCCGGCAGACACAAAGGCATCCGCCTCGCCCGACCCGACAAGACCCAGTCCCTTGTGGATGGACGATCCGGTTTTTGTTTTTATGGCCGAGGCAGGCGGCTCGTCCATGCCGACGACCTGCTCAGCCCGTACGACACGGATATCACACTCACGCTGCGGATCATGCTGTTGCATGAGGGGACGGATGCTGTCTTCCCGGCCAACGAGCAGAATCGTGGTACGACCCGGGTGGGCCCGATGGTAGGCAACGGCCCCCTCGACTACGACGCCAGGAGCATGGTCTCCCCCCATGGCATCGAGTGCAACCCGTGTCGCTTCAGATGTCATGCCTGGGTAGCGTCAGCCCGATCAATCACCGCACGACCACGGTAATGTCCGCAGTTGGGACAGGCCCTGTGCATGAGCTTGGTTTCGCTGCAGTTCGGACACTCTGCGGTGTTGGGTGCCTTGAGACGGCCGTAGTAGGCGGCGCGGCGCGTGCGCGAGCGTGCCTTGGAGTGCTTTCGTTTGGGATGTGCCATGTATTCGTTGCCTCGCCTTGGGTAATATCAGGGGTTGTCTTCGTTCATCTGATCCCGGATTCTGGCCAATTCCGCCCATCTGGGGTCGATTTCGGTCTCGTCCGGCTCACCGAATGTAGTCGGGATTTCCGCATTTTCCGCACCAGGTGCCAATTTGCGCAGAGGAACGGACAGCAGCAGGGTATCCCGCGTCACATCGGTCAGATCAATGTATTCATCCGTCGCGTGAAGCGGTCGGATATCATCCCCTTCATGTTCAGTTTCCAGGTTTTCAATGGTTTCCGGTGGAGCGAAAAGCACTCCGAATGAGCCGGTAATATCCTGGGTGTACTCGACGAGCGTCCGGTCGCATTCGAGCCGGGCACTGGCGCGCGTCGTCAGCATGGCCATGATGTTTTTCCGGGATATTTCCAGCCGTACATGGACGGAAATATCCCGAAACTGCTCTTCATCGACTTCCAGGTCACTGGCCGCAGGCGCAAGATCAAACTCATGCACTCCAGGCTTCAATGTATGTATGTCGATGCGAACCATGGCAGCAGCTGTTGGAAGGTCGCCGGTCAGCCCGTAGGGTACACCTACAGAACGCTGAATATACGGCATAATACCGTAGCCGGGCAACGCCCAGACCCCACCGGAAATGCCGAAAACCCCGTGAAGGAGAACTTGATAATGGACGCTTTTCGTACTACAATTGACGGATGGAGCTGACAGCAGAACAAGCCTGGGATGAGTGCCTCGACGTGATACGCGACAATGTCAGTGTCCAGAGCTACCGCACGTGGTTTGAGCCGCTCAAACCCGCCAGCCTCGAAGAGAAGGACAATGGCCTCTCCCTGACGGTCCAGCTTCCGAGCCGTTTCTACTTTGAATGGCTGGAAGAGCATTACTTCTCATTGCTGCGCTCCACGGTGACCCGGGTGCTGGGCCCGAATGGCAAGCTCTACTACGACGTCACCATTGAAAAGGAGGATGCAGAGACCGGCAATTCAGGCACGAGCATGCATCTTCCGGCACGGAAACCGGCCAACGAACCCCCGGGGCGCGCACTCTGGTCAGATGCCCGCCCGGCCCCGGCAGAACGCACCGCATCCCATGGCCCGGCGGCCGATCACGGTATTTCCAACCCGTTTGTCATTCCGGGCATCCGGAAGGTGCAGGTTGAGAGCCGACTCAATCCGAACTATACGTTTGATCGCTTCATAGAGGGCGACTGCAACCGGCTCGCCCGCAGTGCGGCGCTGGCCATTTCCCAGAACCCGGGTGGAACGAGCTTCAACCCGTTCCTGCTCTATGGCGGCGTTGGACTGGGCAAGACACACCTTATCCAGGCAATCGGCAACTATGTGAAAGCCAACAATCCGGGTGGGTCCGTACTATACGTGTCGTCCGAGCAGTTCACGAACGAGTTCGTCCGGGCCATACAGCACAATAAGGTGAGCGACTTTTCGCTGATGTACCGGCAGATTGACCTGCTCATCATTGACGACGTACAGTTCTTCTCCGGGAAGGAGAAAACGCAGGAGGAGTTTTTTCACATCTTCAATGCCCTGCATCAGAACGGGAAGCAGATTGTGCTCTCCGCCGACCGGGCGCCCCGCGACATCAAAGGAGTGGAAGAGCGACTGCTCTCCCGATTCCACTGGGGACTCTCGGCCGATGTGCAGTCGCCGGAATTCGAGACCAGGATGGCCATTTTACACCGCAAGGCCTCCGAAGACGGTATCGATATCGGCGAGGATATTCTCGAGTTCGTCGCGCACAACATCACTTCCAATATACGGGAACTCGAGGGTGCCCTCATCCGCCTGCTGGCCCATGGGACGCTGTACAACCGGGATGTGGACCTCAATCTGGCCCGGGAGGTACTCAAGGATCTGGTCAGTGAGTCGCGGACGCCTGTCACGATCGACCAGATTCAGCGCGTCGTGTGTCAGTATTTCAACGTGAGCGAGGACAAGGTCCGGGCCAAGACCCGCAAACGCGAGGTTGTCCAGGCACGGCAGGTCGCCATGTATTTTGCCAAGGAACTGACCCACAGCTCGCTGAAAACCATAGGCCTCCATTTTGGTGGGCGGGACCACTCCACGGTCATCCATGCGTGCCAGAGTATCAGGAACCAGATGGAAACCGACAAGGCATTCCGGCAGGTCATTGAGGAAATTGCCCACACGGTCGAACTGCGCACCCGTTAGCCAGCGCGTTGAAGAAGCGTACGGGGGTAGACTTGGCCGCTGGTCTGCGTTAACTTCCCCTGTCATCTCACACATGCGGAATGTCCCATGAAATTTTCTGCCTCCAGCTCCGATCTGCTCAAAGCCCTCCAAACGGTCAATGGAGCTGTCCCAACCAAACATACCCTTCCGATTCTGGAGTGTATCCTGTTTGAAGAGGATGCGGGTGGGCTTCGCCTCAGCGCAACGGATCTTGAAATTTCCATCCTGCAGCGTGTATCGGTCGACGTCGAGGCATCGGGGTCGAACCGTGTCGCCGTTCCAGCGCGTCGTCTGATAGATACGCTCCGGGCGTTGCCCGATCTGCCCGTGGAGTTCAGTGCAGACGATGAATTCAATGTCGTCCTGAGAACGGACCGGGGTGAATACAAGATGGTCGGTCATGACGGGGCTGACTACCCGGCGCTCCCGGAACTGTCCGAGACAACGCGTATCGAAACAACAGGCGAACTGCTGCGACGGGCCATCCAGAAAACGAGCTTTGCCGTCAGCAAGGATGCCCTGAGACCGGCGATGATGGGAATTTTCTTTCAGATATCAGGGTCCTCGGGCCGGGCCGTCGCGACAGACGGACGCAGTCTGGTAAAGCTCACGCTCAGTGAATTGACATCCAGCGAGGACATCGATTTCATTGTGCCGGAAAAAGCCATGGTTCTTGCCGCCAAGGTGGCTACCGATGGTACATGTGGGCTGATCGTGGACAGTGGGTACGCAGGATTTGACTTCGGAGCATCGCGTGTACTCACGCGCCTCATAGACGAGCCCTATCCGAACTATCAGGCTGTCATCCCCGTCGACAATGACAAACGCATGACTGTGGAACGGGATGCCATGCTGGCAGCGGCAAAACGTGTTGCCCTCTATTCGTCTTCCATGACCAACCAGGTCAGGTTGGCCGTTGAAGAGGGCCGCGTGAGTATTTCAGCGGAAGATCTGGAGCGCTCCAGTTCGGCCCACGAAGACGTGTTGTGCGACTACGAAGGGGAGCCGCTCGTCATCGGTTTCAATGCACAGTATCTCACGGAAGTGCTGCAGAACGTGGATTCGGAGGAAGTCCTCTTCGAATTCAGTTCACCGAACCGGGCCGGCGTCGTAACACCCGGCGAGCAGAAGGAAGGTGAAACCATGATGATGCTCATCATGCCGGTCATGCTCAATACGTATGCATGATGAGTGAGTCAAGGACCTGGGTCATACGCTCGACCTGGATGGGCTCCGGATACCCCGTGTCGACACGACGGGCCTCTTCGAGCATGCGCCGCGCCAGAAGGAGACCTTCCCGGTCATAACGCTCCATGACGCCAAAATGGACCGTGCGCGAACGACGCGCCTGCGCCATGGCATCGGCATAGGATATCGTGCCCGCTGCATCCTTCCCTTCCGGATCCATATCCATGGTGTGGAATCGGCGGGTTCGCTCCCCCACCTCATCCCAAAGATATCCAGAGAGACTGGATGTCTCGGTACGGAAAGGATCGGATGGCCGGGGCATGAAACCCAGCGTGGCCGAGACCGAAACGGCCACAACGAGACTGGCTGCGGTCACCAGGCGGCCCGCCGTGAACCGGCCTGGAATACGCCTCCGGGGACGTTCCCGCAGGGGAAGTTCCGGGTTTTCATCCGGTGCGACGACCTCGTCCCGATCCATCATCCACGAGAAGTCGTCCAACCGGTGACCGGATACGGACTCAAAGTGCTCACGTGCGCTGTTGTCGGAATCGAGGTGCGCTCGACGCGCATCCAGCATAGACCACTTCCGTCGCAACGTCTCGTTTCTGCGCAGACGATTCTTGAATCGCTTGCGTGGGCCATCCAACCCTGACTCACGGCCCTCGGACATGTCACCATGCCAGAAGGGTGCAGCTTCCTCGTCGCAGTTGGGATCGGCAAGGAATCGGGCGTCAGCCAGGAGACGGGAAAGCCGGCTGCTCTTGTCGGACCTTGTCCAGCGGTTCATGGGATATACGCTGTTAACTCAGGTTGTCTTTGAAGAAGACACGGAAACGGGCCAAACATAACCTGGGCGGTGAATAAAATTGTTGTTCTCTTGGTCAGAGATAGCGCTCGGCCCACAGCGCAAGCTCCCTGTTCCTGCGAAAACGTTGACAGATCTTGTGGATATAGGATCGGATGGTAGGTGCCCTCTTGCCAAGAATGCGCCCGATTTCCTCGTAGGACAGATTTTCGACATAGCGCATGCGTGCCGTGGGCTGCAGAAAGGGTGGCAGTTCGTCTATCGCGGCCGCAAGGGCCACAAAAAGCGCACCTGAATCGACATCCAACTCCACATCGGCCCGCGGAGCCTCGAGTTCGGCCACATCCTCAAGTGGCGCAAACCGCAGCCGCCTCGAAACAAAATTGTAGAAGGCGTTCCGGCAGACGACCGATACCCATTGCGCATACCGATCGTTGTGTTTCAACTGGCTACGTGCCGCGTCAACCTTGCGGTACGTGCTTTCAACGACCTGTTCAAGTTCCGAGCTTCGAAACCCACCCGAGCGAATGAATTTTATCAGGAAGTAGCGCCGGATGTAGCAATACGTCCACAGGTCCACCATCTGGGCATCGGGCGTTCGTTTTTTTGTTGCATAGCGGGCATAGGTCTCATTCACCCTCTCTGATTCGTCGAGCGAGAAGGGGAGGTGGGCTGCCAGCGTATCGAGGGAGCGCAGTTCGGTGCGATACGACATGGTTGCGTGCGTTTCTGTGATTTTTCTGGGTGCACGTCCATTACGCCGGCAGGTGAGGTGATGCGTCTGGAGGGCGGGTATCTGGTAAAACGCAAAAAGCGTCCATATCACGACACGGCAATCGACAGAACGCAACCTCCGGAACAGAATTTTTTTTGCGGCACGGCCCCGACTGCAGTGCAGATATTCAAAGATTGGCCGAATACGACGCATCCACCCGAACATATTTGCGGCACTCCCGTGGATGGACGCGGTAAACAGGTCCTTGGCCGTAAGCAAACTGTGCGAAGACGGTGCAGGGGTGATTGACCCGGGACCGGATGTTTCCTATTTTGGCAGTCTGCGATTTTTTGAAACAGTATGTACTGTTCCCGAGTCGCGTCACAAGGTTATCAATGACAGGTTGTCCCATGGACGTCAACAGTTTCAAAACCGTCAGTGCCAAGCCGGCCGAAGTCGTCCGCTCATGGCATGTAGTGGATGCGGAGAACATGGTGGTAGGTCGCCTCGCAAGTGAGGTCGCCGCCATTCTGCGTGGCAAACACAAGCCCTCTTTCACGCCGCATGTGGATACCGGGGATCACGTTGTCGTGATCAATGCCGAGAAAATCCGATTTACCGGTGCCAAGGAGTTTGACAAAAAATACTACCGCCACTCCCGCTATCCGGGAGGCCTCAGGAGCCGTACTCCCAAGGAAGTGCGGACCTTGCGTCCCACGTTCATTCTGGAAAATGCCGTAAAGGGTATGCTTCCTAAAAACAGTCTGGGGCGGAAGATGATCAAGAAACTCCACGTATATGCCGGAGCCGAGCATCCGCACGATGCCCAGCAACCGCAGACCCTGGCCCTGGCCCTGTAACAATATTTCGAAATCATGGCAACAGCACTACAGCAGTTCACGGCCGTCGGTCGACGCAAAAACGCCGTCGCACGTGTCTACCTCCGTCCCGGTGGCAGCGGGAAAATCGTGGTCAACAAGAAGGCCTACGACACCTACTTTCCTACTGCATGGCGTCAGAAGAGCGTTACGTCTCCGTTCGAGATCACGGAGACCACAGGCTCTTTCGATGTCGTTGTAAACGCGAAAGGGGGTGGCATTACCGGACAGGCTGAAGCCATTCGCCTCGGTATTTCCCGGGCGCTCGTGGATTTCAACGAGGAGCTTCGCAGTCCACTGCGCCAGGCCGGCTTTCTGACGCGTGACCCTCGCATGGTCGAACGCAAGAAATACGGACAGCCCAAAGCACGCAAACGCTTCCAGTTCTCCAAGCGTTGATATTCCACGTATCCGCTCTGTCGGGTACTCTTATTACACCACATACATCCCGATGTCATCCTGGGTGGCCGCATTGGCGGTTTCGGACGGCAATGGAAGGGTGTAGAGGCTTCAAACCCCCAATACAATGAGTGAAACCAAGGATGTGACGACCCACAGGGCGTCCATTGAAGACCTGCTCAAGGCAGGCGTCCATTTCGGCCACCTCACGAGCCGCTGGAATCCGAAGATGCGCGACCACATTTTCATGGAGCGCAACGGAATCCATATCATCAATATCAATCACACACAGGCCTACCTGGACGAAGCCGCCGATGCGGTTGCCCGGTTCGCCAAACGCGGCAAGACTGTTCTCTTCGCAGGAACGAAGAAACAGGGACGGGCCGTGATCCGCGAACAGGCGGAAGCGTGTGGTTCTCCCTACGTCGTTGAGCGCTGGCTCGGTGGCACACTGACCAACTTCCAGACCATCCGCAAGTCCATCCGCCGTATGGATGACCTGGTCAAGATGGAAGAGGATGGAACTCTCGATCAGCTCAAGAAAAAGGAACGCCTCATGAGGGCGCGCGAGCGGGAGAAGCTGCAGACGGTACTCTCGGGGATCAAGGACATGTCGCGCCTTCCTGGCGCCATCTTCATTGTTGATATCAACCGGGAACACATTGCGGTCAAGGAGGCCCAGAAGCTTGGTATTCCCATTATTGCCATCGTGGATTCGAATTGCGATCCGGACGTGGTGGATTACCCCATTCCGGCCAACGACGATGCTGTCAAATCGATCGAACTGATTGCATCGGTCATCAGTCAGGCCATCCAGGAAGGCGAAAAACAGCGCTCGGTGGCCGAGGCAGAAGCCCGCGCAGAGAAAGAGAAGAAGGCCCAGGATTCGGCTGAACCCAAGAAGGAGACCAAGCGCAGGCGCCGCAAAAAAACGGAGGCGGCTTCGGATTCTTCCGAATCCGGCGCAGCGGTTCCGACAGCCAACAGCGACAACAAAGCAGAAACGGAATAACAAACATTTAATCTAACTTGGGTAGTCCCATGGCTATTTCCGCCTCGGATGTGAAGAAGTTGCGTGACGTCACAGGCGTCGGCATGATGGATTGCAAGAAAGCCCTCCAGGAAGCAGACGGCGATTTTGATGTCGCCATTGACCTGCTTCGCAAGAAGGGTCAGAAGGTCGCCGAAAAGCGCGCGGACCGCGACGCAAAGGAAGGTCTTATACTGACGCGGTCGTCAGACGACCGGAAGACGGCGAGCCTCATCGAAATCAACTGTGAAACCGACTTTGTTGCCAGGAATGAGGACTTTCAGGCGTTTGCGGATACGCTGGCGGATTTGACCATACCGCATACACCTGCAGATCGGGATGCGTTTGTCCGTTTGACGCTGCCCGATGGACGCTCCGTCGAGACAGCATTGACCGACATGACAGGCAAAATCGGAGAAAAAATCGATGTGCGGCAAGTGGCTGTGATTTCGGTCACCAACGGTGAGCTCGTTTCCTATATACACCCCGGGGCGCGCCTTGGCGTTTTGGTACATGTCTCGGGTAACGGCGATCTGGAGACCGCCGGTCGTGACGTAGCCATGCAGGTTGCGGCCATGAACCCCGTGGCTGCCCACCGCGATGACGTACCGGCAGACGTTGTGCAGCGCGAGATGACGATTGCCCGCGAGGCGGCCCTGCTTGATGGCAAGCCGGAGAACATCGTAGACCGGATAGCCCAAGGCAAGGTCGAGCGTTATTACAAGGACAACGTGGTACTGGAACAGCCCTTCGTGAAAGACTCTTCGCAGACCGTCCAGCAAATGCTCTCTTCCAAAGACGTTTCGCTGCACGGCTTTACGCGGTTCGCACTCGGAGAGTGACGTCATGGACCAATCACCTCCCCGATACCAACGAATCTTGCTGAAACTCAGCGGAGAAGCACTGCTGGGTGCTGCAGACTACGGTATTGACAATGAGGTGATTTGTCGCTACGCCCGTGAAATTCGGGCGGTCCGCGAGATGGGAACCGAGGTTGCTCTTGTCATCGGAGGCGGAAACATCTTCCGCGGCATGAAGAACGCGTCAGAAGGCATGACGCGTTCGCACGCCGATTACATGGGCATGCTGGCCACGATGATCAACGCGATGGCGCTCCAGGATGCCCTCGAGCAGGAAGGCCTGCAGACCCGGTTGCAGTCGGCATTGAACATGAATGAAATTGCCGAGCCCTTTATTCCGCGACGGGCCATTCGGCATCTTGAAAAAGGGCGGGTGGTTATCTTCGGTGCCGGGACAGGAAATCCGTACTTCACCACCGACACGGCGGCCGCGCTTCGGTCGCTTGAAATAGATGCCGACGTGATCCTGAAGGGAACGCGTGTAGATGGTATATTTACGGACGATCCGGAAAAAAACCCGGATGCAAAGCGATACGACCGCATTCACGGTGAGGAAGTTATCCGGAAAAGCCTGCGTGTCATGGACATGACGGCCTTCACATTGTGCCACGAATCGGAGATGCCGCTGATTGTGTTCAACATGAACAAGGAAGGACATCTGAGCCGGGCAGTCCGCGGCGAAGGTGTTGGAACACTTGTCTACTGGAAAGAATCATGATTGCCGACTCGCTGAAACTCATACTCGATGATGCGTCTGAGCACATGAATGCCAGCATCGAGCACCTTTTGGGAGAATTCAAGTCCATCCGTGCAGGACGCGCCACACCGGACATGCTGGACAACATCCGTGTCGACTACTATGGTTCCATCACGCCGCTCAACCAGATGGCCAGTGTAAGCGCCCCACAGTCTGACCTTCTCATGGTTCAGCCCTGGGACCGCTCAGCGCTGCAGGAGATTGAGAAGGCCATCCAGGCGTCGAATCTCGGTCTCAATCCGTCAAACGATGGCTCTGTCATCAGGCTACCGGTTCCACCTCTGTCTGAAGATCGCCGAAAAGAACTTGCCAAGGCCGCAAAATCCCGTGCAGAGGATGCCAAGGTAGCCATCCGGAATGTGCGGCGACACGCCAAGGACGAGATCAAGAAGGCCCAGGCGGAGGAGAATCTGCCAGAGGATATGCAATACGACGCCGAAGAACGTCTACAGGTGTTGACCGATCAACATATCGCGAAAGTTGACCACCTTATGGAGCACAAGGAAGCAGAAATCATGGAGGTTTGAATTCGGCGCAGTGTGCGCCCATTGGAGAGGTGCCCGAGTGGCTGAAGGGGCTCGCCTGGAAAGCGAGTATGCGGGTAGACCCCGTATCGAGGGTTCGAATCCCTCCCTCTCCGCACCGCGTAAAGCCCTGCACACGGTGCGTGTGCGGGGCTTTTGTATATCCACGAGCCGTGTCAGGCACGAGGGCGCGCCAGCACGAGCGGGCCAGGCTTCACGCGCGATGGTCGCGCGTTTTTGCATTTCCGTGTTCCTGCTGCATGTTCTACATTGCCTTTCTTTACGTCCGTGGCCGCAATTCAAGGAGACATGATTCACACCCGCCGCTGCACACGGCTTCGCACGTGCCTGTTCCTGCTGGTATCAACACCCTTTATGACAATGCCCGTCCTGGCACAGTTGTTCGTGGAATCGTCTGATCTGATTCTGCAACAGTCGGACCCGACAATACCGTTTTCCGGGGCGGCACTTGCAGACTTCAACGCTGACGGACTGCTTGATCTGTATCACCCGGGTCGGCTGTACAGGCAGCGCCCGGATGGAACGTTTGAGAACATTCTGAGCACGTCTGGCATCAATGTCGAAGGGGATGGCCCGCAGGGGGGTGTATTCGGCGATATCAACCGGGATGGCCTGCTTGACCTCCACATTCCATCGCTCGGTACTGCCAGCCGGACGTGGATGAGCAGGACCGGAAGCACGTTCCGCGTGGCACCCTTTTCCAGCAACCTGTCCGTTCCGGCTGGAAATCTCGCGGCGTTTTTTGGCAATTTTGCGGGAAGCAACCTACTGGATATGTTTGTTGTCACCTCGGATGGGACCAATGGGGTCTTCTCGGGGCTGGCTGACGGTACGTTTGCCAACGTGACAGGGCCCATGAACGCCGATGCACCAGCTCCCGTCTGCGGAGCGTCCGTGCGGGATGCCGACAACGACGGGGACCTGGACGTGTTTGTTACCCGCTGCCGTGAGGACGGCATCCAGAACTGGTTCCTCCGCAGCGAGCCATCGCAAAATCGATTCGTTCCCGCAAACATGGTCGGTATGCGCACGATGTCGTCGATTTCCTCAACCTGGATCGACATCAACAATGATGGCCGGGATGAGCTCTTCATTGCCAATGAACGCAATGGCTTTGCTCCTGGAGAAAACGAACTGTACGCCATTACGCAGCAGAGCGGCTTCAACACGACCACGTTCGAAAACAAGTCCGTGTCCAGTGGCATCTCCCCGACCAACCGTGAAAACAGCCTCCGCGCCGTTGCAGCCGATTTCGACAATGACGGCTGGTTGGACCTTTTCGTGACGCGCAGCGAAGCAGAAGCGCGACTTCTTGGAAACCAGGGTAACGGAACGTTTGCCGACGAGGCCCTGAACGCATTTCCATCAGGAATACCGATCGGTACATCGGTCGTTGCAGGCGACATCAACAACGACGGCTGGGTAGACCTTGTCCTGCCGTCTCCAGGCAGCACACGGATTTTTCTGAACACGCCAGGCGAAAACAACTGGCTCAAAATCCGGACCCGGTCTGACCTTGCCAACCGCTTCGCCATCGGTGCGCGCATCGAGGTCGTCAGCGCAACGGGCTCGCGGTTTCGCCGGATTGCCGCCGGTGACGGCAGCGCCAGTCAGTCCGATGAGCTGACCGCTCACGTTGGCCTGGGGTCGGACAGCATTGTGGACCGGATCATCATCACGTGGCCGGGCGGAACAACAGAGGTCCACGAGGGACCCTTCGCCGCGAACCAGGTCTTGCAGTTTGTGGAGGGAGAAGGGCGGAACGCACCCCCTGACGTCTTCTCTGTCTCGCTTCCTTCACAGGGCGGCTTCATTCCCTCCGGTGAGGCTGTCATTCCCTTTTCATGGGAGGAGGCCACGGACCCGGATGGGGATATCGTCCGGTACACACTGTTCATCACGGGATCGGGCGTGGACATCATCATACCAGATCTGGATGAGCCCCGTTTCGAACTCGGAACGGATGCACTCATACCCGATCGGCTCTACAACTGGACGGTCCTTGCCAGTGATGGCTTGGATATTCGCGGTGCTCAAAATGAGCTTGTGTTTGCTTTCGGTCAGCCCGAGACACCCCAATCCACGCTCGCAGAGCCAATTTTCTTCGAGTTCGACCTGCCCAACGTACATGACGGTACGGTCGATCTGCTCGACGTGGACAATGATGGGGATCTTGATCTTTTTCTGAGTGGGGGAACCAGTTCAGGTCTGGAATCCACCCTGTTCCGCGCCGAAGACGTATTGCTGCCGGTCCCGGGTGTCGAAGACGTCTTCTTCACGTTCAAGACATACGTTCGTACCTCGTTCGTATTTCCCGAGCTGCTCAATTCCATGACAGCCTGGGCGGACCTTGACGCCAATGGCTTGCCTGATCTTGTCATTACCGGGCGTGATCCTGATTCGGGGCAGCCCCGGGTACGTGCCTTTGCGAACACGATCCTGACCATGACGGAGCGACCCATTGACGGTGTTCCGTCGGTCTGGAACGGGAGCATGACGGCTGGCGATATGGACGGTGACGGAGACATCGACCTGCTGTTGACCGGCATGCGGCAGGCCGTGGCTCCCTTTCAGCCGGAAACCATTGTCGTACTGCAGGAAAATGGATCGTTCACGGCCCACAGTGACCTGCTTCCAGGTGTCATGGGTGGCGAAGCCGCCTGGGCCGATATTGACGGAGACGGGGACCTCGACGTAGCGCTCGTGGGAGACGCCGGGCATGGGCAACCGAAGTCCGGAGTGTTCCGCAATGACGGTGGCACATTCACTGAGATCGCGGTACCGGGCATGCCGGATCTTGTCGCCGGAGCTGTCGCCTGGGGTGACATGGACGGAGATGGACGTCCCGATCTGTCCCTGTCGGGAGCTGCATATACACCCAACCTCATGGAAGGGGTGTCACTCCTTTTCCGAAATACAGGAAATGGAAACTTTGAACTTGTCCCCGCTGCCCTGACCGGTGTCATTCATGGACAGAGCACGTGGGTCGACTATGACGGGGATGGAGACGAGGATCTCTTCCAGATCGGGGCTCAGTCCGTATTCGGAAACCGCACCGGCACGCTCTATCGCAATGACGGGTCCGGCCTTCTCCCGGAACTGAGTGTTACTGCATCCCTTTTCAGCCGGTTCGCGGCCGGCGATTACAATGGTGACGGCGATGCTGATATTGTATTCATTGGCACGGGTACGGACGGTCAGCCCCTGACCCGTTTCCTGTTGAACCGACAGTTTCCCGAGCGGTTGCCCTGACCCTGTCGGCCCACAAAACCGCCTCTGGATCGGCAGGGCTGTTTGGGCGTACACGCGCGACAGCGTTTCCCATATACCCCACCAACGGGATCCTTTCATGATTGCCAGCATGACAGGCTTCGGCCGCGCCGGAGCCACCGTCGAGGGTCAGACCTCCATTGTCGAAGTGCGCTCCGTCAACAGCCGTTTCTGCGAGGTCTCGACAAGGGTTCCGTCCGTGCTTGCCTCACGCGAGGGTGACATGCAACGGCTCGTGAAAAAAACAATCCCTCGTGGTCGCATCAGCGTCCAGGTCCAGCTGGAGTCCCACGTGGGGGAAGAGGTGCCATTCGTCGTAAATCAGCAGGCGGCCACAGAAGCCCGGCGCATTCTGGGAGACGTGTGCCAGGCCGCTGGACTGCCCGAAACCGGAATTACGCTTCGGGATATTCTCCGCTTCTCCGAGGTGCTGACGACGCGCAACACGGACAGTGCACTTGATGAACACGCCTGGCAAGCCACGCGCCAGGCGCTCGCTCAGGCGCTCGAGAATCTGCGGGTCATGAGATACGAAGAGGGCCAGGCGCTGTATGAGGAGCTGTCCGACCGGATCAATGGACTCTCCGACCGCCTGTCACGCATAGAAGTACTTGCGCCGCAGCGGGTCACATCATCGCACGAGCGCCTGAGCGAGCGCCTTTCCGAGCTTGTCCAGGATGAGCGCATTGACCAGGGTCGCCTCGAGTTCGAGATGGCACTCCTGGCCGACAAATTGGACGTGAGGGAGGAGTGTGTGCGGCTGCACTCACACGTGAAGCTGTTTCATGCCGCATTGGCGTCAGACGAACCCGTCGGTCGGAAACTCAACTTTCTGACCCAGGAAATGAACCGCGAGGTCAATACCATCGGCTCGAAATCGAACGATGCCGACATGGCCCACCTTGTCGTCGGTATGAAGGAAGAGCTTGAAAAAATCCGCGAGCAGGTGGAGAATGTCGAGTAAACCGTGCATCATCGTCGTCACGTCTCCCTCCGGAGCCGGAAAGACAACACTGGCGCGCGGTCTCATGAAACACTATCCACAGATCACGTTCTCCGTATCGGCCACGACGCGTGCCCCGCGTGAACACGAGCGCGACGGCCGTGACTATCATTTCCTGACGCAGACAGCCTTCCAGGATGCCATCCGGAACGGGCGCCTGCTGGAATATGAAGAAGTCTACCCGGGTTGTTTCTACGGTACGCTCTGCAGCGAGGTCGATTCATCGAGCGCCGAACATCCTGTCCTTCTCGACATCGACGTTCACGGAGCCATGAATGTCAAGAATCGGTATGGAGATGCGGCGCTTACCGTTTTCATCGCCCCCCCGTCCCTGGAAACGCTCTCCCGCCGCCTCCGGGAGCGTGGAACAGAATCCGAGGAGAGCCTCAGCATACGCATGACGCGCGCGGAGTACGAGCTGTCACTCGCAGATCGGTTCGATGCCACGATTGTCAACGACGCACTCGACGCGGCACTCGCGGCACTCGTACGCATTACCGGGCAACACATGGCCGCGTGCCGGGTATCGGCATGACGGCACTGCGTGGAAAACATATCGTACTTGGGGTATCGGGCGGCATTGCCGCGTACAAAGCCGCTGAACTTGTCCGGCTCTACAAAAAGGCGGGCGCCCGCGTGCGTGTCCTCATGACCGAGCACGCCCTCCGGTTCGTGACCCCACTTACGCTTGGCACTCTGAGTGAAGAGGAGGTCCACACCGGGATATTTCCAACCAACGAGGAGGGCAGTTGGACGCGCCACGTGGGCCTTGGCCTGTGGGCGGACGTCATGGTCGTCGCGCCTGCCACGGCCCAGACCATCGCCAAGCTGGCCGACGGTACGTGCGATTCCATGCTGACGGCCGTCGCCCTGTCACGGCGCTGCCCGCTGCTCGTGTGTCCTGCCATGGACCATGACATGTACGAGCACCCGGCGACCCAGGCCAACATGGAAACCCTGCGAAGCCGGGGCGACATCGTCATGGACGCCGCGCATGGCGAACTGGCCAGCGGTCTGGTCGGCAAGGGGCGCCTGCCTGAACCTCCGGCCATTGTCGATGCCACGCTTCGTGTCCTCGAAGACAGCGCGCCCCGCAGACACGGCCCCTTGGCCGGAAAAACCGTGACCGTTACTGCGGGGCCCACCCGCGAGCCCATTGACCCTGTCCGGTACATCTCGAACAGGTCCTCCGGTACCATGGGGTTCGCCCTTGCGGAAACCGCAGCCCGCCTCGGCGCCGAGGTCACGCTTATCAGCGGACCCGTCACGCTTTCCACGCCGGACGGCGTAGAGCGCCGCATCGATGTGGAAACGACGGCCGAAATGCACGAGGCGGTTCTTACGCGCAGCGCAGATGACATCATCGTGATGGTGGCCGCCGTGGCCGACTTCGCCCCAGCGGCCGCATCTACCCGGAAAATCAAGAAAGATGGGCAGGGGCGTGCGCTTGAGCTCGTTCCCACCGTGGACATTCTGGCCGATTTGGGCGCGCGCAGGCGTGAGGGGCAGCAGCTCATCGGATTCGCGCTCGAGACGAACGACGGCCTGGAAAATGCTCGCGGCAAACTCACGCGCAAGAACCTGGATTGGATCGTGCTGAACGTCCTCGGGGAGGATGGTGCCGGGTTCGGGCCCGGAACGAACAAGGTTACGCTTCTGGGGGCTGACGGGTCAACCATCAGTCTGCCCGTGCTGCCGAAGGCAGACGTAGCCGCGGCCATCGTGCATCATACGTTGCTGCAATCGTAGGCTGTTGGCAGGGCGTGGGAAAGTTGTTGACGATTCACTCCCAATCCCCCGAAACATGCGCGCCGGAACGCGGGTGATCCCGTATTTTGATGAGCCATCCAGTCGCCGCCATGAACCACGAATTCCACCGCCTCAGGCATACGATTGCATGGCACGTGGCGGCGTATGGACGTTTCTTTCCCGTGTCCAATGCTCCCCGATCCATGCCCGTATCTTCGCTGCCCATGATCGAATCCCGCATACCCACGACGCCTCCATACGATGCGCTGTCCGGGATCGGGACACTCGGTGAGCTCGAAGCGTGGGTAGCCGGAGCGGTGCTCATTCCGCTCGATGAGACGCGCATCAAGCCGGTATTCGGGACGGGTAACCCGGATGCAGACCTGATGGTGATCGGTGAGGCGCCGGGGGCCGATGAGGACCGCCAGGGCGAGCCGTTCGTGGGCCGCGCAGGCAAACTGCTGACCAAAATCCTTGAAGCCATTTCGTTTGCGCGCGAGGACGTATATATCGCCAACATCCTCAAATCGCGACCGCCCGACAACCGGAAACCCCATGCAGACGAAGTCGCCGCTCACATGCCCATCCTGCTCAAACAGATGGCCCTCGTGCGCCCGAAACTGATCCTGTGCGTGGGACGCACGGCGGGAACGTCGCTCCTGGGCGTGGAGTCGTCGCTGAAAGACCTCCGGGGCCGGTTCCATGATTTTCATGGCATTCCTGTAATGGTCACCTACCATCCGGCGGCACTGCTGCGCAATCCGAACTGGAAGCGTCCGACCTGGGAGGACGTCCAGAAGCTCAGAGACCACTATGACACGCTTGTGACCTCACCATGATGCCTCCCGAGGAAATCCGGACATCCCGATCGCCGGGACGACTGCCGCCGCAGGCGACCGACGCCGAGCAATCGGTGCTGGGTGCCATGTTGATTGAGCGCGACGCCATTCCGCGGGCTGTGGAAATCCTGGCTCCAGACGCCTTTTACAGCGACCGCCATCGAAAAATATATGCGGCCATCCTGGGGCTGTTTGACCGCGGAAACCCGGTGGACGTGATTACGCTTTCGGACGAGTTGACGCGCGCCGGCGAGTTGGAATCTGTCGGCGGTGCGTATTACCTCTCGGAGCTTACAAATGCGGTGGCATCGGCGGCGAACGTAGAGTACCACGCGCGGATCATTGCTGAAAAGTCGTTGTTGCGCAAGATGATCGAGACCATGACTTCGGTCGTGGGCAAGGCATATGATCCCGCTGCAGATGCGTTCGAGCTGCTCGACGAGGCCGAGGGAGACATTTTCCGCATTTCCGAATCACAGCTCCGCAAATCGGCGACATCCCTGAGTGACGTGCTCAAGGATACGCTCACGCGGCTTGAATCCATTCACGGACGCGACGGTGGTATTACCGGTGTGCCGAGTGGGTTCACGCGCCTCGATCAGATGACCGGTGGATGGCAGCCGTCCGATTTGATCATCATTGCGGCGCGCCCGTCCATGGGCAAGACGGCACTCACACTGGCCATGGCACGAAATGCCGCCATGCACAAGGATCACCGTACCGGTGTCGCCATATTTTCGCTCGAAATGAGCTCGGGACAGCTCGCGCAGCGTCTGCTCACTTCCGAAGCCCGGGTCGATGCCCAGGCCGCCCGGACAGGCCGTCTATCCGATGCCGATTGGCCGCGCCTGGCCCGCGCGGCGGGGAGCCTGTCCGATGCACCCATTTTCATTGACGACACGCCGGGCCTCACGGCGCTTGAGTTGCGCGCCAAGTGCCGACGGCTCAAAGCCGAGCATGACATCGGTCTGGTCATCGTGGATTACCTGCAGCTCATGCACGGGTCGGGACTGAGCAAGAACAGCAACCGGGAGCAGGAAATTGCGGGCATTTCACGCGCCCTGAAAGGACTGGCCAAGGAATTGAATGTGCCGGTCATTGCACTCTCGCAGCTCTCGCGCGCTGTGGAGACACGTGGTGGCGACAAGCGCCCACAGCTGTCCGACCTGCGTGAGTCGGGGTCCATTGAGCAGGATGCCGATGTGGTTGCCTTCATCTATCGCGCGGAGCGCTATGGCATCACGGTCGATGACAACGGCAACTCCACGGAGGGCATTGCCGAAATCCTGATTGGCAAACAGCGAAACGGCCCCGTCGGAGACGTCACTCTGGCGTTCGTGGACCAGCATGCCCGCTTCGAGAACCTGACCACATTCTACGGGCCCACCGATTACATTCCCCCGGAAGGAGATTCCTCTCCAGGTGACGATACCAACGCACCCTTTTAGCCCACACGCCGTGGCGCGCAGAAGCGACATGGCAGGCCAATTCGCATGATCGACCCCAAACAATTCTACCGTAAAATGGACCGGGTGCTCGGGAAGATTTCCGAATCCGGTTCCGGTGACACATTCATTGGCCACATCCTTGTGGAATTGGAGCAATCATTCGGGGACGATCTTCAGTTCGGCAATGGCCACCTCTATCAGCAGTCGACGGAAGGTTTTCATCTCGTGGAAGTGACGCGCCCACCGGCCGTGTTTCCCGAACAGATTCCCCCCCACGACCCCGTTCTGAACCGTATTGAGGAGGAGGGGGGGTATATATTCGACGATCCGGATCTGGCCGCCGAGTGGTTCTATGGACTGCGCCCGTACGAGGCGTTCGTTGGTTTCCTGGTCCAGGGTCCACCCGGTGGCCCGTCAGCGCTGATACTCTTCGGGTTGCTCGCGGGATGGCAACGCGAGGAAATTGCCTTCTGTCTCAATGGTGCGCGGTTTGCCATCAACTACCGCCTCAAAGCCGAAGCCGCTCGATCGGATATGGACCAGGCCGCCGCCATTCAACGCAGCCTGCTTCCGACGAAGCCACCGGTTTTTCCCGGCTACGACATCGCCGTACGGACGCAGCCGGCGGAAGCCGTCGGGGGCGACCTGTACGATTTCATTGACCTGGGCGACGATATCCTGGGCGTGGCTATTGGAGATGCGTCGGGGCACGGTTTGCCCGCCGCCCTGCTCGTCAGGGACGTGCTCATGGGACTCAGGATGGGTATCGGTACCAACCTGAAAATGATCTTTACGATGAAGAAGCTCAACCGGGTCATCCACGAGAGCACCTTTTCCTCACGATTCATCAGCGTGTTCTTTGCCGAGCTCGAGGCCAGCGGAGGTATTCTGTACACCAACGCCGGCCATACGTCAGGTCTTCTTTTCGACGGGGAAGACGTGACCATGCTGCATCCGACGGGTACGATCATGGGGCCGCTCCCCGACATCCCCCTCGAGCGCGCCTATGCCCACATGGAAAAGGGAGGCATTCTCGTGCTCTACACCGACGGCATCACGGAACGCGTCGAAAAGGATGGGGCGGAATTCGGTGAACAGGGCCTGATCCGCCTCGTCAATGAACTCCGAGGCGAATCGGCCGCCGACATGGTGGACCACATATTCGAGAGAGCCCTGTCACTGGATCACGAATCGGACATTCTCGAGGATGACTCGACGCTGCTCATCATAAAGCGTGCGCCCTGAAGCGGCGGCTGATCTTTACCTGGACCGGATTCGCTGATTGAGCATTTCCACGAAGACAGAGAATGCCATCGCGAAATAGATGTAACCACGCGGTATGTGGAAGTCGAGACCCTCTGCAATCAGGGCCACGCCGACCATGAGCAGGAATGAAAGTGCGAGCATTTTCACCGTTGGGTGCTTTTCGATGAAGCTGGATACGGCGCCAGCAGAGACCATCATGATCACTATGGCAATTACAATGGCTGTGATCATGACCGGCACGATGTCGACCATGCCAACGGCCGTAATCACGGAATCGAGCGAGAAGACCAGGTCAAGGAGGAAAATCTGAACAATCACGCTCTGGAAACTGATCGCCTTCGGCGCAGGCACCGATTCCCCGGTTTCCTCTATCTTGTCGTGGATCTCATGCGTACTCTTGGCCAGTAGGAACAGTCCCCCGACGAGCAGAATGATGTCGCGCCCAGAAATAGCCACCCCGAGCAGGGTGAAGGCGGGCTCCGTGAGTTGCATGATCCAGGCCAGTGAGAGCAGCAGCGAGACGCGTCCGACGAGTGCCATGATGAGGCCCAGGAAACGCGCCCGAGCCTGCTGGTGCGCGGGAAGTCGCCCGCTCAGAATGGATATGAAAATGATGTTGTCAATGCCCAGTACCAATTCAAGCGCGGTCAGGGTGGCAAGGGCAATCCAGGCGTTGGGGTCTGCGATCCATTCAAACATACGGAGCATGTTCGTTGGAAATGATTGTTTGCTGCGGCATCGTCTTCTCTGTTGTCGTATGCGATATCGGTCTCAGTATAGGTTGCGCGCGGCCTTGATGCCTTTTTTCGTGGGACTCGCCTTGGCATCGGCAACCTCGTTATGGAGCCCGCGTGACGCCGTTGCCCAGAAGACGGTTGACGCCCGGCTGCGACCCGACAGCAGCCGTCTCGCACATATTATTGTGCGCCAAGGCCTTGCGGAGACCGACGCGGAGTTCCGTGTAACCCGGTTCCGGAAGGTGTTTCCCGAGCCCGTTGTCTCTTTCGACGAGGCAGGCCGGAAGCGTCAACTTCTCGTGCTCCCCTCACGGCGACCTACATACGTCATTTCGCATGCCATGCCGCAGGGCCATCCGGGTACAGCCAGAAACGCGGCCGCTCTGGCAACCATCGGTGCGCACCGCGTGCTGCCTGGCGCTGCACTCGGATTCGACGTGGACGGCAGCGGTGAGCGCATCGGCCTCTGGGACGCGTCGGGCGTTCGTCTCTCTCACCGGGAATGGTCAGGACGCGCCGAGCAGCGTGATATGCCTTTCGACAGGCTGAATCACGCATCTCACGTAGCGGGTACCCTCATCGCGTCCGGAAGGCAAATTGAAGCCCGCGGCGCGGCTCCTGGTGCCAGGCTCGTCGCCCACGATTGGAACAATGACCTGACGGAAATGGCCGCATGGGCCCTGGAAGGTGGACTGGTGTCGAATCACTCCTACGGTACGGCTGGTGGTTGGGTCTTCAATGCACGTGGAGACGGCCTCTGGGCATGGCTCGGCGATTCCTCCATCAGCCAAGAGGAAGATTCCCGCTTCGGACGCTACGACGGGCAGGCGGCGGCCTGGGACGACGTTGCACATGCTGCCCCGGCCTACCTCATTGTAAAGTCTGCCGGCAACGAACGCGCCGACCGGGGACCTGAAGTCGGAACTCCCTACAACATGTTCACAACGACGTGGGAGCGGACCGTCACGCCCCGGCCGCCGGACGGCGGGCGCGACGGGTTCGATACCATTCTCGATGCCAGCCTGGCCAAGAATGTGCTCACTGTCGGATCGGTAGGAGATCTCGGGTGGGACGGTGTTACCGCAGAAGATGTCCGACTGTCCGCGTTTTCGTCGATGGGCCCGACCGATGACGGCCGTATCAAACCGGATGTTGTAGCGTCGGGCGAATACGTGGAGTCCGCATTCACGTTTTCGGACGACGCCTACGGCACCTCAACGGGCACATCGCATGCGGCGCCTGCCGTGGCGGGTGCGACGCTCTTGCTCCAGGAACTGGGGCGCCGCGTACGCGGCGCCCCACTGAATGCGGCTTCCATGAAAGCGCTGCTCATACATACGGCCCTCGACGTCGGGCACGCCGAGGGTCCGGATTACGGATTCGGGTGGGGGTTGGTCCGCGTCGACCATGCGGCAGCGCATGTCGCGTCGGGGGCCATCCTCGAACGCGTGATCACCGAAGGCGAGATGCTCTCGTATCCCGTTGAACTGGCCCGCGATGAGCCTCTTCACGTCACGCTGGCCTGGACCGATCCGGCCGGCACGCCCGGTGAGCGCGTGCTTGATGACAGACGGCCTGTGCTGGTGAATGACCTTGACCTGTGGGTGGAGTCGCCGGACGGCCTGACAATCCGCCCCTGGACGCTCGATCCGCTCAGGCCAGCCCAGCCGGCCCGTCGCGCCCAGAACAGCGTGGATAACGTGGAACAGGTACACATGAAGGCGCCCGGCAGCGGAACGTTCGTGGTACACGTTTCTCACTCGGGAGGCCTGACCAGCGGAGCGCAGCCATTTTCACTGCTCATGGGCCGCGTTCCGCCTGAGAGCGGAACGCGGCCCGGTACAACGTATCAGTTGTCGGGGCGCGTCAAAACGGGTGCAGCAGGTCATGCCGGCCTGCAGGTCCGACTCGAGGGTCCTGTCAATGTCGGGACCACATCCGGACGGGACGGCGCATATCGGTTCGAGGGACTTCCTTCCGGACACTACGACGTGGTGCTTGACTTTCCGGCCGGTGACCGCGCGTCGCTGACGGCACAATCCGTGGACATACCCCGCAGTGGACCCCTGGACATCCACGTGGAACCTCTCCTGAGGCTGGCATCGTTCGAACTGCTCCGTACGCCCCACCTGCTTGAGCCCGGAGAGTCGGCCGCCGAACGGATTGACTACGCCGAAGCGGGCGGCGTCTACGGAGCCGAACTCCTCCTTAGCGCCAGTCCCGATCTTGTGAGTACATCGGTTCTCGTGGAGCTCGATGTGGACGCTGACTCCTTGGCGGCGCCATGGATTGGCGAGCGCGCAAGGCAGTGGGTCACGGACCTCTCGGACTGGCGCGCCAGGGAAATCCCACACGATCCGGGTGGCGGACCCCTGGGATCTACCTGGCGGACGCGCCTGCCACTTATATGGGTTTCGGGCCGCGCAGTACCGGGAGACACGGTCAGTTTCGGCCTGAGGCTTCACGACGCCGATTCGGGAGCGCTTCTGGGTGTTGACACGCTGCGTGTACCTGTCACGAAGCCCGACCGCCAGGCACCTCTTGGCCGGTTTCGTGCTCGCCTGCCGGGGCTCGCTTTCTCGCCCGTCGGAGCCGATGCGCCTGTCGAGGCCACCTTCTGGGATGGAACGGAGCTGTCTGTGGTCGAAGCCCGCATGGTACGCGCGACCGACACCACGACGGAGGTCGCGCGCCTGCGACTTGCAGACAATGGAGACCTGGTCGCCTTCAAGGACCTGGTACCGGGTGATGGCGTGTTCACAGGAGAGTTTGCCCCGCCCATCGAAGATGACTTCCGTCTGGTGCTCGTCGCCGAAGACGCGGCGGGCAACCGCTCCCGACGCATGACACGCGTTGTCTACTCCTCGCAACCGTACGATGTGGCGTCCAGCGTGGCACTCTGGTCATCTTCCTATTTTGAGAGCAACACGGCCATGCTCTGGAACAGCTTCGGTATGGGTGGGATCCAGGCCGCCACGTGGGATACGTTTGTCCGCGGACGTCCGGAGCCGGGCACGTTCGCCGGTCATGACATCCTGGTTTGGGTTCCGTCGGCCTCTGATCTGGCTCGGTTGGAAAACCAGGCCGAGATTGAGGACCTGTCGCGCCGCGGCGTGAGACTGGTCATCATGCTTCCTGAAACCGTCCCCCAGGCGGCACAGGAGTGGATGCAGCGTGAGATGGGCATCGTCGTGCGTACACCCGGCATTTCGGGGGCATTCGATGGGACAACTACCATAACGGTAGCGGACACAACCCGAGTCGGATTTTCCGACTGGCAAGCCGACATCCTTCGACCCGAGCGTGTCGCCGCACTCGAACCCGCAACAGATGGCACAAAGGTTTTCCTTGAAGCGAGCCGGCCGTTTGCCCTTCTTTCGGAAACGGCACTCGTTACAACGCTGCGCGCCGAGCACGTGGGAGGGGCGGCGAGGCGGGCAGGGTTCCTGGCCCGGCTGCTCCTCGCGGCATCCGATCGCGATGTCCCGATTGCCATACCGGCTTCGGCCCCCGATACGCTCGTCGTCAGGCCGACAGGCTCAGACTCCGTTTCCATACAATGGCCTGCACAGCCTGCTGCGCGTTTTGACGTTGCACTGGAGCACGGGGCGGCGGACGTATTGACAAGGGCAACGACATCAGACACTACGTGGACCCTGGCTGCAAGCCTGCTCGATGCGGCGTCGCGATTCCGTATCCGCTCGATTACCCCGTCGGACACAAGCGCATGGGCCACGTTCATGCTTCAGCCTACCGCAACGCCCATCGACGCGCCATCGCTTCCCACCCGGCATCTGTTCGCCGTGAAGGGTATGTATCCGCAGCCGGCCTCGCAGTGGGCTACCGTTATCCTGGAGAGTCCCGATCCCGGATGGCTAGACGTACGCATCCATACGCTGCTCGGACAGGTCATCGGACAAGCTGAACGAAAACGTCTTGATGCCGGAGAGAACCGGATTGACATCCGTGTCGGACACCTTGCGCCCGGTGTGTATGTGGTGCAACTTACCTCGTCACGAGGTCACACCGTACACGTATCTCTCGTCAGGCTTTGAACGACTTGTACGCCGCGAGCGCGCGCGCCCGGGCCACAGCGTGGTCCAGCATGGGGGCCGGATAGGAAAGGGCGTCAAACTCCGGAATCCACCTTCGCACATACGTGCCATCCGGGTCAAATTTCCGGAGTTGGGTATCCGGGTTGAAAATCCGGAACCAGGGCTGTGCATCGGCACCACTGCCGGCCGCCCATTGCCAGCCCAGGGTGTTCGACGCCAGGTCGGCATCTATCAGGGTATTCCAGAACCACTGTGCACCCACCTGCCAGGAAAGCATGAGGTCCTTGGTCAGGAAAGAAGCTGTAATCATGCGCAACCGGTTGTGCATCCAACCTGTCTGCCATAGCTGACGCATACCGGCATCTACAATGGGAAAGCCGGTCGTTCCCTTCTCCCAGCGCTGCCGCGCTCCGGCGTCGTCGCGCCACGGGAACCGCTTCCACTCCGGCCGGAGCGGCTCCGAGGGTGTGTGCGGAAAGTGGTGCAGCAGGTGGTAGCTGAACTCACGCCATACGATTTCCCGGAGGCAGCTTTCAATATGGCGTGTTTCCTCTTCCGTCGTGGCGAGTCTGCGCGCCCGGGAGATGGCGTCGTATACCTGTCGCGGACTCACAACGCCAATGGCCAGGTAGGGAGACATACGGCTGGTGCCGTCCACGGCCGGCCTGTCGCGGCGATCGGTGTATTCCATGACAGGGCCCGAGACGAATGTTTCCAGTCGTGCATGTGCCGCCTCTTCACCCACGGCCCAGGCACGCTTCAGCGATGCTACCCAGTCGTGCCGCGGATGAAGATCAAGAGCATCCAAATCCTCTTGTGCCTCGCGCTCCAGGGCGCTGGCCGCTGCAAGGGACGCGCCGAACCGTGTACGCAGGGCTTCGGCATCTGCGTCAATGCAGGCCGGCATCATGGGCTCGCATTGCTCGGCGGGCACCTGTTCCCGGAAGCGGCGGTGAAAGGGCGTGAAGACCTTGTATGGATCGCCCTGCTGCGTCCGGATGCGATCCGGGTCGTGCAGCAGATCGCCAGCGTACTGCTGCGTGGGCACACCCTGTTCTTCTGCCTTCTGGCGCAGTCGCGCCGCCTCCCGGCGCGCGGCCGGCAGCAGGGGAGCATTGTAATGGATCGAATGGATGTCGCGTTTTCCGGCGATATATGCAGAGGGAGCCGTCCGCGTCGCAACCAGGCGAATACCGCAGCAGGCGAGGCGCGCCAGCACGCGTTGCAGATGTACATGGATCCACCACTGCTGTGCCTGGCCCGGCATCCAGTCGCCGTAAACGCTATCGCTCCAGGAAAAAACCACTTCGATGGCGGACGCCTGCCCGCTTCCAACGGCTTGCCAGGCTCCCTCCAGGGCAGGATGGTCCGAGAGGCGCACGTCGCGGTGCATCCATACGATGGCGGTCATCGTGGCAATACAGTGGCCAGACCACCGTCTACGGGAATGACGGCTCCGGTCACCCAGCCGGCATCGTCCTGCAGCAACCACGCTATGGCCGATACCACATCGGACGGCTGACCGACGCGCCCCAGCGGATGCATGGCCTCGGAGAATTCCCGATTCTGCTTGTTGGACAGGATGGGTTCGGAGAGCGGTGTTTCCACCATTCCCGGCGCAACCGCGTTCACACAGATCCCCCGGGAGGCGTAGCTGGCCGCTGCAGAGCGCATCAGGCCCTCAATACCCGCCTTGGCCGCGGCGATGGCACCGTGATTTTTCATGCCGATCGATGCGGCGGCCGTGCTCACGAGCACGATCCGTCCTCCCGTTTTGTACATCACCTTGCTGGCGGCCCGCACGACGGAGAACGCGGTCTTCAGATTCTGGGAGATGACAGCGTCGAAATCTGCTTCGGATGTCAGGTGCTCCGGACGCAGCAGAATGGAGCCCGGAAGGTGGACGACGGCGTGCAGCCCTTCCCGGGACGCCTCGCGCGCGAGGTCCATTGTCCACTTGAAGTCCGATGCGTTGAGCGGAAGCGCTGTTGCGCCGTATGTTGTAGCCAGATCGGTAAGTGGATCTGCCGTGCGAGCCGACAGTACGAGTCTGTGCCCGGCGTTCGCCAACCTGTGAGTGAGTTCACGGCCAATGCCGCCGGTAGCCCCGGTTATCCAGATGGTTTTTTCGTGTTGCATGATTCGTTCAATGCCCCTCGAGGGACGACGATCCGATCGGAAAACGACTTCCGATCGCAATCGTGTGAACCTGTCGTTCAAACGACTGTCGGGGGTAGCCCGCCGGGGAATATGGGTGTTGGCTGTACTCGCGCTGATGCCCCCCCTTGCCGCATGGGGACAGTTTCTCTCGACCGGAGATATTGCCATCACGGGCATGAATATGACCGACCCCAATGAGTTCGCCTTCGTGGCGCTGGTCGAGATTCCCGAAGGCACGGAAATATTCTTCACCGACAACGGATGGACGGCGTCGGGCACGTTCCGCGATGAAGAGGACACGATGCGATACGTCGCTCCCGGCCTCATTCCCCGGGGAACGGTCGTCGTCGTAAACGGTACCGTGGGCCGCGTTCCAGGCCTCGGGACGGCTGGCGACCAGTTGTTCGCCTACCAGATATCATCTGGCGGTACCATCCGCTTTCTGTATGGTATCAACAACACGCCTCTCGAAGATGCGTGGCAGCAGGATTCGGTGAGCGACCTCGACACGGCGCTACCCACGCAGTTGGCAGACGGCTTTACAGCCGTCTCGCTTCCCCACTGCGACAATGTCGTCTATATAGGCGTTGCGACGGGCAGACAGTCGGAGCTGTTGGCGCTCATTTCCGATCCGTCCGGTTGGATCTGCCAGAATGCGTTCCATCTCAACCTGCAACTCAATCCATTCGACGTAACGGGTGTTCTGAATGCCATTCCGACCTTCACCCATACGTTGCCCGACACAACGATCGGCGTTGGGCAGCGGCTTGAGTTCAACTATGAGGCGACAGACCCGGATGGACAGGTCCTGCTCTTCGCCGCCGAAGACCTGCCGGCGGGTGCCTTCCTGGCCCCGACAACGGGGCTCTTCGTCTGGACGCCCGTAAGTGGTCAGGTAGGCACGCACACTATTCGCGTTCGCGTGAGTGACGGCATCGCTACCACGCTTTCCAGCGCAGTCGTTACTGTGGCGACGGATGTAGCGCTGGACGAAAAACCCCAGTCGCCCCACGAACGCGCTGTTCTGGACGTCTGGCCCAACCCGGCTCCTGGTCAGGCGACAGTGCACCTGTCCGAGCCCGGAACGGTTATGCTGTATGACGTGAGCGGCAGGCGCGTTCGTTCGGAGTGGTGGCCAGCGGGATCCCACGTCCTTGACACGTCCTCGCTCTCTCCGGGCCTCTACCGGATAGTCTATGCCGGTCGTCAGCACAGCCAGAGCAGCGTCTTCGTGGTGTCGCACTGATTCAGGGCATGTCGTCCCCATTTCTTTTCAATGGATTCGTCCCATGAAGCTTTTTCGTCAACTTCCTGTCTTTCTCGTCGTCATGGCACTGGCTGGATGCGCAACATCCCCCGATTGGGAGGTGTTGGAAGAGCAGCTCAGCGAGCGTCTTGAATCGCTCGACGGAACGTCCGGACTCTACCTGCGCCACCTCCCGACCGGTCGTGAGATTTCCATCCGGGCCGATTCCGTGTATCCGACGGCCAGTATGATCAAGGTCACCATTCTGGCGGCGCTTGTGGACCGCGTCGAGCGGGGCGAGCTTGCGTGGACAGAAAAGTTGGTCTACCGCGACTCCCTGTTCTACTCGGACGCCGACATTACGGGTGAACTGCAGGACGGGGCGACCGTTTCGCTCGATATGCTGGCTCGACTCATGACCTCCTACAGCGACAACACGGCCAGTCTCTGGCTGCAGGAACTGGCGGGTACGGGCGTGGCCATCAATGCCTGGCTTGCAAGCGAGGGTTTTGAGACTACGCGTATGAATTCCCGGACGCCGGGTCGTCGCAGCGACTGGGAAGCGTACGGATGGGGTCAGACATCCCCGCGCGAGATGGCGCAGCTCATGGTCATGATAGCCGAGGGCCGCGCGGTCAGTCCGGCGGCAAGTGATCGTATGCTTCGTTTGCTGTCGGGCTCCTATTGGGATGGCGAGATGCTGTCGGTCCTGCCCCCGGGAGTTGAGGTCGCATCCAAGCAGGGGGCCGTCAGCGCATCGAAGTCGGAGGTTGTTTTCGTCCACGCGCCCGGTGGCGCCTACGTGCTCTGTGTGATTACAAACAAGCAGACAGATACGCGTTGGGCGCAGGACAACGAAGGATATGTGCTGCTTCGGGATGTGTCCCGGTTGGTCTGGGAAACGCTTGAGCCTGATTATCCATATTCGCCGCCCGCCGGAGCGGACCGGTGGGCTCCGCCCTCGGAATAGTTGTGATGTCCTGTGGCGAGGGCACGTAACTCATTTCACGAGGAACGGAAGTTCTCCTTGCGCGGCCTTTCAATCCGGTTTTTCTCGTGGCGGGGTATCAGGACTTCGGCTCCTGTATGATCACGCGATACGATATATGCTGCAGATACCGTACGGCGCACATCGGCGTGGGCCATACCAATCATCCGGGAAATGGTGATGGTTCTGAAACCCTTCCGCGCCATGGACATGATGCGTTGTCGGGTTTTGCGCCGCTCCTCTTCCTTCGCCTGTTTCTCCTCATCCCGTGATCGCAGGCCAGCCTGTTCCAGGATGCGATGTACGCGACCGGGAGTAACGCCAAAGGCCGAGGCAATTTCGCCCACGCTCAGGCCTTCACGGTAAGCGGCTACGATCTGTTCGCCAGGAAGGGACATCGGTCAGGGACAGGCCAGAAGACGTTCGTATTGACGATGTAATCAGCATACTTGGGGTTACGCGACAACCCTCACTGGCCTACGCGCATGACCTTGCCCGTGTTCGAGGATTTGGCCAGAAAACGGGACAACTGCCAGTCGGCTACACTTTCAGAAAGAAAGTCGAATACGAAAACTCCTGCTCCGGCCAAGAACAGCCATGTCGCTGACCCCCTGGGTTCGGTGTCCGGCCCCAGGCTTTACGCCATGCGCGATATCGGGAGTCTTCCGCGCCTTGCCGATTTCGACGGTGAACATGCCATGCCAGGCGAAATCCCCACAACATAGCCCATGTGGAAAATGCGGCTCGGAATACCGTCGGTGCCGGATCCAGGACGAACGAAATCATGGCTGCTCCAGGGGCCCCTCGCGATATCTGCGATTTCCATACGTCTGAGAACAACGGACAGGGCAAACCAGAACAGGATCCAGACCCACAGGAAGAAGGCTGAAATGAGCGTCACAACCGGCATGATCCGTCGAAAAGCGGGTGACTACGGTGGCGACGACCAGCGGCCACTCCCGGTGCGTTGCATGATTGGTCAGGTCATATGTGCCGTATGCAATCAGTCCATACAGCGCGCCGTGCGCGAATACACGCGTAAGCCCGGATGCAGCGTTGACGGCCGGCATCAACAAGAGCAGCGTGAGACCCATGCCAACAGAAAAGGCTCCGCGAGGGAGCCTTTTCTGTTGGAGGTGACGGGCGGATTCGAACCGCCGTACAGGGTTTTGCAGACCCTTGCCTAGCCACTCGGCCACGTCACCTTGTTCGTGTGGCGCGCCCGGCAGGACTCGAACCTGCAACCTGCGGTTTAGAAGACCGCTGCTCTATCCGGTTGAGCTACGGGCGCAGGAATGTTGGACCCGCCGGAAAATATGTGTCGGGGTGGCAGGATTCGAACCTGCGACCCTCTGCTCCCAAAGCAGATGCGCTAACCGGGCTGCGCTACACCCCGAATGTTGACAGCCTGGAAGTGCGTTGAAGAACCAGCGTGCGCCTGGACACGTGCGCCGGAATGACAGATGCAAGGCGTCCCGACGCCGAATAGCAGCGCTATTCGAAGGAGGGACAACGCAGCTGATGGTGTTTCGCCGCCGCGTACGGGTGTGCGATTGTTTTTCAACGGACTTCTAGAGCTTCGTCTTGGCTTCCTTGAGTTCATCCTGGACGTGATCCACATGCACCATTTTGTGCCGGAAGGAATACTGTCCGTTGGATTTTTTTTCGGCAAGGACCACCTTGGCCATTTTCTTGGCTTCTGCCTTCTGGCGGAGGACCTTGTCACCGAACGATTGTTTCTTTGCCATGGTTTACGTCCTTACTTCGTTTCCCGGTGCAAGGTGTACTTGCGCAATACGGGGTTGTACTTCTTGAGTTCGAGCCGGCCTGGTGTATTACGCCGGTTCTTCATGGTGGAATACCGCGACGAACCCGGGGCCTCGGTGCAGTCCAGAATTACCTTGTGGCGGACATCTTTTGCTTTTGCCATTGTAGTTACCTCGTATCAGGTCAGACGTTGATGCCGTTGGCACGGGCATCTTTGAGCACGGCCGTGATACCATGCTTGTTGATGGTCTTGATGGTTTTGGCCGATACGCGCAGCGTTACCCAGCGATCTTCTTCCGGTATGAAGAAACGCTTCTTCTGCAGGTTGAGTTCAAACCGCCGCTTGGCTTTGTTGTGTGCATGGGAAACGTGGTTGCCGGCCACTGGTCCTTTCCCTGTAAGCTGATCTTTCTTTGCCATGTGATTATACGCTTGTTTCCCGGTTCCAGGCCGCACAAACGGCACAGACAGGTCAATATACTTCTCCGAACCTCACTGAAGCAACTCGGCAACGGACCTCTGTCGGGCCAGTTCCGACTAATTTTCGTGAAGCCGGCCGGATGCGGACAGAAATCGGCGTGTCATCCAGACATGGCCACGGCTTCGGCCGGGTTGATAGCTGCCGCCCGGACGGCCGGATACCATGCCGCAAGTACACACAGCCCGAGTGCAAGGATCCCGATGAGGGACACATCGGCCGTTCGGATGGCGACCGGGTACGCATCGATCAGGAAGGAGCCGGCGTCGGCCAACTTCACGAATCCGTATTGTTTCTGTGCCAGCGATACCAGAACGCCCAGAATGACTCCGGCACCACTTCCTGCCGCGCCGATCAGCAGGCCTTCAAGCAGGAAAATCCGCCTGATGTCTCGCCGCGCAACACCCATGGCGCGGAGGGCACCTACGTCCCGTCGCTTCTCGATCACAATCATGGTCAACGAACCCACAATATTGAATGCCGCGACAAGTACAATCAGCATCAGCACCAGCAGGGCCCCGTATTTTTCGAGTTGCATCACGTCGTAAAGCGGGCGTTGCAGGTCGTACCACGTCTCAACCGTAAACTTTTTCGGATCCAGTCGACTCAGCAGAAAGCCCTTTACCCGCGCGGCCTCGTCGAGGGAGCTGAGGCGAAGATCCAATCCGGTCAGCCCGGTTGGCTGATCAAACAGACGTCGCGCTTCATCGATATGGATTTCCACGTAGCTCTCGTCAAACATGGACTGCAGCTCAAACAGCCCCCGCACTTCAAATTGTCTGAGCGGACTCCCGGACAGCACCCGGGTGAACATGCGTTCGATGGCAGGTGCTGAAACCAGTGCAATACGCGAGGCCGGCTGACCGGGGCTTCCCGGTGTGAGGAGCAACCGCTCACCGAGTCTTTTACCGATCACGATTCCGGGTCGCCGGTTCTGTCTCCCCAGGTCGTAGTTACCGAATGAGATGGCCGATGCTACGCCCGTGCTCGTCGGTACATGCGCCGGATCCACACCACGAACATGCACGATCTTGTTGACGTCTGCTGCCGCATCGTGCATGATGAGCGCCTTGCCCTCGATATATGGGACCACGCTCTCGACAGAGGGGTGCTCCAGGGCCAATGCCATGAGGGTATTTTCACCCATCCCGGCTTCCATGTCGACCTGGACAATGCGCACATGGGGATCGTGCGAGACGAGCATGTCGCGCACGAAGTCGAAGAACCCGTTCAATACCGACAGCACGACAATAAGCGCAGCCACGCCGAGTGCCACGCCAATGGCCGATATCGCCGTAATCCTGGATATGAGCGGCATGGAGCGCCGCCCCGACAGGTAGCGCTGCGCAATCGCGAGCCGGTAGTCCATCAGCGGGCCGCCGTGTCCATAAAGAGCGGCTCAAAACTCGAAAACGCGCGCTCATCGACCGTTTCCGGAAGCGAGATATTGTCGGTCATCAGATGTGTCGTGCCGACCATGTCCGTCTTGCGATCTGATAGACGCACGGTGACGTCACCCACTTCGTACGGCCTGAATCCCAGCCAGTCCCACTTGGTGATGGGCGCCTTTTCGCGCCCCTCCAACACGTAGCCCCACGTCTGAAGTTGGCCCGTCGTCCTGTTGAGCCAGAACCAGAACTGATCACCGGGCGTGAGTCCAACGCCGTCGTAGGTAAGTTTGATCACCTCCTGCTCGACCGTTGCCGAATCGGGAACCAGTGTGCGGGTTACGCCCTCGTCGAGCAGTTTGATGGGCGCCAGCAGCCAATACGTGTCGTTGATATAGGCCCTGTAGGCACGCGCAAGCAGGTCTTCCTGTGTGTCGGTGGCAAGCACTTCCCCGTTCGCCGCGGCCGTTCCCTCTCGTGTGTTCACATTGAACACGACCACAATACGGTCCTCGTCCTGATCCCACTCAAGACGGTAGTCGCCCGTGGCCCGATCCCATAGATGCGTCCTGAAAACGGTTTTTTCAATGCCCGCCTCGCGTCCGAAATCAAACTTCAGATAGCGTACACGCGACCAGGCTTCGGGTCCCCCTACCGCATCGAACGAACGCATGGCCAGCGAATCAGCATGCGTTTCAAGAGGTGGTATGTCCACGGTTACCACGGGGTCGGAAACATTGTCGTCGTCCGCCGGCTCTGGTGCACACGCGGCCAGAACGAGAGCGAACAGGAGTGGGGTGTATTTCATTGGATGGTTGGGTCTCATTAATAAATGTGCTATAGGCCTGGGACGTGGATGCACCGGGCAAAAGTACATCCACAGACGAACAATACGCACAGATGCGTTGTTTTGATTTCCGATGCCCAGAATTGTCCCGTACATAGCCTTGTTCCTTGTCGCTGCCGGTCTCGCCTTGTTCCCGAACAGCAGTGCGGCCCGGCAGACCGACCCGCAGCGTGAACCCGGACAGCAGGAGGCCCCGAGCGGGCTGGGTGCCCAGGTACTGCTCACCAATTCTGGATTCGGTCTCGGGGGATATCTGCGCAGGCTGCTGCGCGACGATCAGACAGCGACCCTTGAAATCAGTCTGTCAGCCGCGGAAGACGAACGTGAAGTCAGTTTTTTCGACCGGTTCGGTGATCGGGACGTGCCCAACAAACGCACCTACCTGCTGGAAATACCCATTCACATCGGTCTGGAACGCAGACTGTTCAGACCATTTATCGAAGACAACTTCCGGCCCTATTTCCACATAGCCGGCGGGCCTGTACTGGGGTGGAACTATCCCTATTTCAGGGATGAGAACGGGAATGACACGTTCGATGACGGCGAGCGCACGTTCGGAGTCATCAGCGGCATGTTCAGGGGGCGCCTGGTACCCGGACTCGGATTGTCGGTCAGCATCGGCGCCAATTTCGGCGAGTTGGAAGGAGTCACACAAGGCGTTCGGCTTGGCTTCCGGATGAACGTCTACAACGAGGATATCGAACTGCTTGAGCCTGCGGTCAAAGCACCCGACAACGTGCTCACGACCCCCTTCATCATGTTCCACTTCGGGCGGCAGCGCCAATAGGCGACGGCACCCGGCAGGCTACAACTCCAGGCAGGCCACGACCACTACACGTTGAACCGGAAGAGCAGAACGTCCCCGTCGCGAACCGTATAGTCTTTTCCTTCAGAACGCATGAGCCCGGCATCGCGGGCCTTGGACTCACTCCCAAGCCGGGAATAGTCTTCGTAGGCAATCGTCTCGGCGCGTATGAATCCGCGTTCGAAGTCCGAGTGGATCTGTCCCGCCGCCTGTGGGGCTTTGAGCCCGCGCGAAATGGTCCACGCACGCGTCTCCGTGGGCCCCGACGTGAAAAACGTGATCAAATCCAACAACGCATAGGCCGATTGGATGAGTCTCTCAAGTCCACCGGACGCCAGACCCAGTTCCTCCAGGAACTCGGCGCGCTCGTCTGACTCCAGTTCGGCTACCTGCGCCTCGAGTTCGGCCGACACGACGACGACGCCCGCCCCCTCCTCTTCAGCCCGTGACCGGACGGCGTCGACATGGGCATTGCCGCGAGGCAGATCACCCTCCGCAACATTGGCAGCATAGAGTACGGGCTTGCCCGAAAGCAGGAAAAGTGATGCAAGCCAGGCCTCTTCTTTCTCGGACACGGACAGGGTACGGACGGCGCCGCCATCTGACAGATGAGCAAGCACCCGCTCGTAGAATGCCAGCTCTTCCCGCGCCGCCTTGTCTCCGCTTCGGGCGACTTTCGTCGTGCGTTCAATCCGCTTTTCCACCGCCTCGAGATCCTTGAGCAACAGTTCCGTTTCAATGATCTCGATATCCGAGACGGGATCAACCCGTCCCGAGACGTGAACAACATCTTCGTCATCGAAGCACCGTACCACATGCACAATGGCATCGACCTCGCGGATGTGGGCCAGGAACTTGTTCCCCAACCCCTCCCCCTTAGAGGCTCCCGCCACGAGACCCGCGATATCCACGAACTCTATGGTCGTTGGCACTACCTTTTTGGATTTGTTCAGCTTTCCCAAAACGCGCAGCCGCTCGTCAGGAACCGGAACCATGCCTACATTGGGTTCAATGGTACAGAACGGGTAATTTGCCGATTCCGCGCCGGCTTGACTGAGCGCATTGAAGAGCGTGGATTTGCCCACATTGGGCAGCCCCACTATTCCACATCGAAGAGCCATAAAAGGAGGGTGTCGTGCGAGAAGTTGCCCGCATCAAGCGTACAGACGGTGTTTTGTTTCGTCTGCATGGAAAATGCGTGCTTGCGCTGACCGCATGTGCAGCCGCGCTGCTGTTCATTGCGCCGGGCGTCCTGGCCCGCCAGACGGCGCCTGAAGGGATCTACCTGCAGGCAGGTTTGGCCGGCGTGGGCGGTTATGGCGCGTCGGTCGGACTCGTCGGTGCGCGACGCATGCATACGCGTGAAGCCCACCTCGTGTCCGAGCTCGATCCCCTGCTCAGGAAAAGCACCGAGCAGGTCCGTATGGCTCTGCTGCTCGGCTCCTCGTTGCGCGTCTTCGGCGTGGAACGGACTGTGGGCAATGTGGGCTATCGCGGCTACGACGTCGACGTTGGAATACGTGCCGGTCCTGCACTGTCCTTTTCATCGCGCGACAATACAGTGGCAAGGAACAGCCGCTTTTCGCTGCTTCTTGAACCAGCCGTCCGCATCTCCCATGTTCGACCCGGAGGCCGGATCTGGTTCCTGGACGTGGGCACGATCAAACCCGCCGTGCGGATCGGAGTCTGGATAGACACGCGCTGATCATCCCGAGTACGGCACTGACACGAACGTACGCTGTGGAAGCCTGACCGCTGTCAACGTCCCGAGCGTCGGGTTGTTGTGAAACACGCACCCGGTATCGATATTGATCAGATTCCGCTTGTTGACCGGTTTGGGCACGGGCGTGTGGCCACATACGACAGTTTTTTCCCAGTTGAGGGTGGGCTGCTTGAGGTGACTGCGTTCCCACAGCAGCACATCCGGATCGGCCCGCTCGAGATTTTCGGCAATACTGAGCGCGGGGTCCAGCCCCGCGTGCACAATCACCTCGTCCTCGGTCTCGTACCAGAGCTGCGTCTGGCGGACAAAATCAATGTGCCCCTTCGGTATTGAAATAACCCCATCATCGTCCCGGTAGCTTTCCAGGGTCGTGATGCCGCCGTTCACGGCAAACAGTTCATACTCATCCCTGTCCAGGTAGTCGAGAAAGAGTTTTTCATGGTTGCCGCGCAGGAATGTGCACGAAACCGATTCGCGCAGACGAAGCAGACGATCTATCACCCCTTTCGAATCGGGACCCCGGTCCATGTAATCTCCCACGAACACGATATGGTCGTTCGCTCCGGGATTGAGTTCGGCCAACAGGTCATCCAGGCTGCGGGCGCATCCGTGGATATCTCCTACAACTACCAATCCCATATCATTTCTCAGCTTTTGCGTCTGTATCGATCAGTCCGCGCCCCTTCTTGTTCAGAGACCCCGATTTTTTAAGGTCGGCCAATATCGCGTCAAGTACACCATTGACAAACTGACCCGATCGTTCGGTCGAATACTTTTTGACCACTTCAATGGCCTCGTTGATGGTGACTTTGGGGGGTATGTCAGGAAAGTGAACCAGTTCGGCAATGGCCATTCGCAGTACAAGACGATCTATCAGCGCAATCCGCGACAATTCCCAGTTCTGTGTGTAATCGGACACGAGGCGTTCTGCCTCCGGCTGCATGTCCAGAACCCGCAGGAAAAGCCGCTTTGCAAAGGCTCGCCCCTCCCTGTCTTCCAACTGCTCATCAATGATGGTCTCAAGCACGTGCTCCGCGCTGTCCATTCCGACACTGAACGCATACAGGGCCTGCATGGCGCGCTCTCTGGCCTCTCTACGGGTGCTCATGACCTTTTCAAATAACACGGTGGAAGTATTCCAGTAGAATAGACCGCACAAGCCCATATTGGCAATCAGGATGCACCAATTCATGAAGGGTTCGCCGCAGAAAATGGTTCAAGTGGGGTTATTTCCCGTTCAGAACCGGGTCCATTGGGCATGGCCTGGCTCGTCTCCCGCTTCGACCCGCGCATCAGCATCGCGGCCTCCCTGCTGCTGGGAATAATCCTGTCCCTGTACATCGGACTCTCACTGGATACGGTGGCCGGGGCCTGGTTGATACTGGCCGCGTTGTTGGTCCTGTGCCGCCGCCGCCGCGCGTTGCGCACGTGGGGACTCTTGATGCTTGCCATAACGACCGGTCTGTTCTCCCGCGGCGGAACGGCCTCGCAGCACGCCACGGCTGACCGGATTCCTCTGCGCGAAGCCCACCTCGTCGAGGGCACCATCACGTCTATCCGCGCGCATCGCATCACGCTCTGCAACCGGACAACATGCATACAGGTGGTCCTCCCGAAAGAGCACCCCTCTGATCTTCATGTGTCCGATCTTTTGCTCGTTCACGGACGCATCAGGCCACCTCTTCCTCCGCGCAATCCGCATGATCTGGACGAGCGGCAGCTGGCCCGGACGCTGGGCGTAAACTACTTCCTCGAGGATCCACTCTGGATGCGCATACAGCACCCCGAGGACCGATTCCTCCACCGCCTTGCGCGTGCACGCAACCGCGTCACGCAACGCATTCAAAGGCGCATGGCGAACGCCGGCTCGGCGGCCATCCTCGCGGCCCTCTTGACCGGAAACCGGAGCGCCATCGACGAAGAAACCCGTGGGCAGTTTTCCGACTCAGGACTGTCCCACGTGCTCGCCGTGTCCGGACTGCATATTGGACTGCTCGCATTCATCATGCTGGCACTGGCCCGTTCGCTCATGCGCCGCTTCCGCATGCACGAAAACCTGCGCCGTGCGCTCTCCGGGGGTCTGTCCATCTTTGGAATAACCTTCCTGGCCCTCTGGATGGGAGCGACGCCGTCTGTTTCGAGAGCAGCCCTGATGGGCGTCGTTCTATTCGGAGCCTTCGCCCGCCGCCAGCCCTACTCCCCCTGGACAGCTTGGTGGTGGGCCCTTGTCGCCGGCCTCATAACGGCGCCCGACGCATGGAGAGCCGCCGGATTCTCGCTTTCTTTCGCCGCCGTAGCAGCCATTCTGCTGTTTCTGCCCACCCTCTCTCGCCTTCGCACGCGGCCCATTCCCGCGAGCATCCTGGTCTCGGTTGCCGCCACTCTCGGGACCGCACCCCTGCTTGCCCACCACATGGGCCACGTTCCGGTAGCGGGCGCGCTGCTGAGTCCTTTTGTCGTCCCACTCATGCCGCCCATCCTCGTTTTCGGAGCCCTGATGCTCGTCGACCCGGGTCCTCTCTCTGTCTGGATTGCCGACCTTCTCGTCACGCTGCTTCGACATGCCGCACTCTGGGGCAGTAACTGGCCGGAGTGGACCCGCCTTTCCGGCATACACATCATGATCTGGCCATGGCTGCTCCTTGTCATTTTTGCACCCGCAGACAGACGAAAACGCGTCAGACGAACCATCATCGCCCTTACAATGGCCTGCGCGGCAGTCATCACATGGCCTGTTCCGGCCGCACTACACTATACACAACTTGATGTTGGACAGGGAGATGCGACGGTTCTCGTTTTTTCATCACGCTATTCCGTCGTGATCGATACCGGCGCCTCTGAATATGCCGGGCGCGCCATCGAGCGCCATCTCCGTGCACATGGTGCACAGAAAATAGACCTGCTCATCCACTCACATCCACACGCCGATCATACCGGTGGATCGCGCTATCTGGCGTCGGTCATGCCAATTTCCCGCTACGTGGACAACGCGAACCTGGGCCGCGGCGATTCTCTCGTTCTCGGCCGATATGGCCGCCTCTATGCGCTGCATCCACCAAAAAAAAACCAGCTTTCCAAGAATGAGGCCTCGCTTGTACTGCGCCTGCAGGCCGGCTCCACGTCATTTCTTTTCATGGGAGATGCAGAGCAGGCCGCCGAGTACGCGACCGCACAAGCCTTCGGGCCGCTGCTCGATGTGGATGTGGTAAAAGTGGGCCACCACGGGTCGCGATCGAGCAGCACGTTGCCGCTTGTGGTGAGAACCACGCCACACACAGCCGTCGTGAGCGCAGGTCGGAACAACCGTTTTTCACACCCCCACGAGGAGGTCATTGCCTTATGGCGCGCGCATGCCGACAGTGTGCACGTAACGGCGCGGCACGGCGCGTTCGTACACGCGGTTCCGCCGCATCAGTGATCAATGAATACAGGTACTTTTGATCGGGTAAGCAGGACTTGGGTACTTTTACCCAGATGGACGTGCCTGATTCCGGATTTGGTCTTGGCTCCGGCCACGATCAGGTCGGACTCCAGGTTGTCGGCTTCCCGAAGTATGCAGTCCTCCACATCACTGTCCTTCATGCTCAGGACGTTGGCCTTGAATCCATAATCGGCCAGGTAACTGCGGGTCAGTTCAAGGTACAGGGCACTCTCGGCCGATTCCGTCGATTCGACATGCAGCACATCGATGTCGATGTCGGAACCGAACGGCTGCATCTGCACGAATCGCCGGAGCGTACGCGCCCCCGGTTCTCCACCGTCAGTGGCAAAAAGGACGCGCTTCACGGGGCGATAGGTTCCAGGGACGACAAGGCTCGGCCCAATGGTCTGCGTAATGACGCGCGCAAGGGTCTGGGTTTCTTTTTTTGGATGTGCGTAGAAGAAGTGGGGGTCCTGTCCAATAACGAGTACATCATGGTACTTCATGTCTTCCACAATGCGCTCAAAAGGCACACCTTCTTCAACCAGTTCGACATGTTCGCATGCTGACGTATCGGCAATGCGCTTGAACTCATCCAGCAGTTTGCGTGCGCGGCCGCGCGTCTCTTCGGTCAGTCTTTCGCGCAGCTTCTCTGCGTAGTACATCGACCCGATGCCGCCTCCGCGGGCACTCGATTCAATGCTTTCCATGTCGACGACCGCCAAGCCAGTGAGGCGCGCCGTGAAGCGTTTTGCCATGTCAATGCCATAACGGGTGGCAACCGGGGTGTCGGAGTCGCGGTCAAGAGCGACCAGAATACGCTTGATCATAGGGCCTTTGGAAGTGGTGTCCTGTTCGAAAGTATGATACGGGAGAAGAGTCGGCAAGGCCGTCATCCACACGTCTCCTTATTATTCTTTTGAAATAATTTGAACAGATCGCAATAGTAGAACGTGTGGATATGTGAACAAGTCCGGCGCGGTCTGTCTTTCAGCGTGGTTATGACGGGATTTAAGGGGCGTGGACACGAGGCGTTGATTGTGCGAAAGTTGGTGGTGCTTTGTGTGGCGCATTCGTGAGATGGTTTGTCAACGAAGTGCGGGCAGGATGTCAACACACCGTGCACAAATGTGGCTGCGCTGCGCTTGGGCCTGTTATGCTTGCTTCAGCCGGGAGAGCATGCCTTTCTTGTAGGCCTCGACGCCGGGTTGGTCAAAAGGATTGACACCCAACATGTAGGCGCCAACGGCCACTGCGTGCTGAAAAAAATAAATCACTGCGCCCACATGCTCTTCCGTCCGCCGTTCGAGAGCGATCTGCATGACGGGCGTCGTGCCGGAGGAATGCGCCTCGCGCGTGCCTTCGAATGCCGCCCTGTTGACGTGGGAAAACGTGCGGCCGGCAAGGTAGTTCAGGCCGTCCAGATTGTCGTCCGTTTCCGGGATGGTCAATGAATCGGACACATTGCGTACAATAAGGAACGATTCAAAGACGGTCGGATCTCCGTCCTGGATGAACTGGCCGAGTGAGTGAAGGTCGGTCGTGAATGTGGAGACAGCGGGAAAGAGGCCCTTTCCGTCTTTTCCTTCGGACTCGCCGAAGAGCTGTTGCCACCAGGCACCGAGACGCGCCAGTTCCGGCTCCATCGTGGCCAGCAATTCGGTCTTGTAGCCCGACTCATAGAGTGCAATACGGCGGGCTGCATAGGCAGCGGCGGCGGGCAACTCCTGCGGCGATGTCGCCGACGCGGTGCCCGTATTTGTGTACATGCTTACCGCTCCATAGAAAAGCGAACGGATGTCCAACCCGGCAACCGCGATCGGCAAGAGGCCAACGGGTGTCAACACGGAGAAACGACCGCCTACATCGTCTGGAATTACGAATTGGCGGTACCCCTTATCGGACGCGAGATGCTGCAGGGCCCCACTGTCACGGCTCGTAGTGACCACGATACGTGCCTCCGGATTGTCGAAGGAGCGTTCTACGAAACCCCTCAGGACGCGGAAGGCAAGTGCCGGCTCGAGCGTCGTGCCACTCTTCGAAATGACATTGACATATACGGACTTGCCCTCGAGGTGTCTGAGGAGCGAATCCAGATACGTGCCTGAAAGGTGATGGCCTGCGAAAATAACGTCTACACCGTGGGAGCGGAACGCGGGGGCCAGGGCGGCAATCACGGCATCGGCTCCGAGATAGGAGCCCCCGATACCGACACAGACCAGCACATCGGCCTCCTCGCGGATCTCGTTTGCCAGGCGGTCGAGTCGCTCGAGGAGTGCATCGTTTGGAGCCGCGAGCATGGTTCGCCATCCGAGCCACTTGTTGCCGGGTCCGGTTCCGGAAACGAGCAGGTTGTGGGCGTCCACGGCGCGGCGCTGAGCGCCTGCCAGGACATCGTCGGCTATGCGGGCATCCGCGCCGGAAAAATCAGTATGCAACATGGTATAGTGACCCGGGAAAAGTTATTTGATGTCGCTTTGGGGGCGTTTGAACACCGGCTCGAATTCGCTCAGCGGGAGAGGTTCCCTCGACGGCCGCCCATCGCGCCGCCGCAGTTCTATTTCGTAGGCCACGCGGTCACTGCGATACCACCGCTGCTGGTGATATATCGGACGATCCCCTTCGGTGAACGACGTGCGCTCAATGAGCAACAGGGCACGGCCCCAGGGAACGTCAATGAACTGTGCAACGTCGTTCGGAGCATTGACCGACTCAATCCGGAAGCGACCGCGGCAGACACAGATGCCGTATTCTCTTTCCAGGATCGAGAAAATGGTATCCGACTCCAGGTCGTGCGGCTCCAGCAGTGTAGCGTACGTCATGGGAAGCCACGTTCTGTCCATGGCAATCGGCTCTCCATCTCCGAGCCGCAGGCGATCCAGACGGAGGACGGTGGTCTGTGGGGTCAGCTTCAGGTGGGGGGCCACAACGGCAGGCACAGCTTCCGTGGCATGATGCAGCACGCGCGAGGACGCTTCAAGACCCGCCAGTTGCATGTCCTGCGCAAAATCAGTGAGTCGGACCAGACCGTGACGCACCTGCCGGTCCTGGACAAAAGAGCCCACTCCCTGGCGCCTGTAAATGAGATGCTCCGATTCCAACGTCTGGAGGGCGCGGCGCACCGTGATGCGGCTCACCCCGAATCGGGTCCCGAGATCACTTTCGCTCGGCAGTTTTTCGTTTTCTGACAGGAGTCCGCGCTCAATCCGGTCCCGGAGCCAGTCGGAGACCTGTTCATGCCGTGGTTTTCCTGGATGTAGTTCAGACATGCTGGGCCTGTTATAACACGTACTGGAACACGCCGGGTCCCGTCAATGATCCGTCGTGTCAACACGCTGGTAAGCGGACGCTGACCGTCGTTCCATCGCGGCGCGTGGAAGTGACCGAAATATCGCCGCCGTGGGCACGCGTGACCACGGCGGCGTAGGTCGTGCCGAGACCTGTACCCCCCCGATCCATCTTCGTGGAATTGAATTTGTCGAAGAACCGCTCCAGGCGATCGGCTGGAATTTCAGGCCCGCCGTTGTGGACACTCACGAGCACGTCTTCGTCCTCGCGAGCGATAGTAACGCGCACCCGCAGATCGGACGCGTCCAGATGCTCGGCAATATGCTCCAGCGCGTTCTTGATCAGGTTCGTGAAGACGCCAGGCAGGAAGTCGCGGTCGGCCTCCACGACAAAGGGACCGTCTGAGGCGACGTCGAAAACAAGCTGGCCCGGACCCGACTTCTGGATACCCGTGTCCAACAGATCCCTGATCAGCTCCAGAAGATCCGTCCGGCGCAGATTCAGGGAGACATCTTCCTGCTCGAATGACTGTAGCCGTTTCATGGCGACAAGCAGGTTTTCGACCATGCGGGTACCATCACGGATGTGAGCCAGCCAGGTCATTTGGCGTTCGCTGAGGCAGTCTCCCGCGCTGTCTGTCAGCAATTCCGCATACCCGGATATGGGTCCGAGCGCATTGTTGACCTCGTGGCGCAGGAAGGCTTCCTGTTCCCGATGGAGCCGCTTGATCAGTGCGAGTGCATCCTGGAGCTCGAGAATCCGGTCCTCGCGCTCGGCCCGCAGCCGTGCCAGCGTCAAATGGGTGTCGACCCGCTGGAGGAGTTCTTCCGTCTGGAACGGTTTGGTCACATAGTCCACGGCCCCCAGTTCAAACCCTTTGAGCACGTCTTCCGTTTCTGTTTTCGCGGTCAGGAAAATCACCGGAATGTCGGACGTATCCGGGTCGAGTTTGAGCGCCCGACAGGCGGCGAACCCGTCCATGACGGGCATGATCACGTCGAGCAATATCAGGTCCGGCCGTGCTCTTGCGACGGCTTCGAGCGCTTTCTCGCCGTCAACGGCAACGCTGACGTCGTGACCCGCCTGCCGAAGGACACTTCCAAGCACCTGCAGGTTTTTCGGGGTGTCGTCGACAATCAAAACGTGTCCTGACGGGGTGCGCATCTGTGACCTGGTAAAGCGTGGATTCATGACGCGTCCGTAGACGGATGGATGAGGGGGCCTACGGCCTCGACCGCGCGCGCCATCTGGTCAGGGTCGAACGATGCCGCGGCCCGGAAAAGGATGTCCGCTATGCGCTCAAGTTCGGAATGCGCATACCGCCGGGCCAGATCCTGGACAGAATATGCAAGAGATTCGATATCTCCGACGACCTGTCTGTCACGGGCCACCTGCCAGGCAGGCGAGAGTGCGGAAAGTTCTTTCTGCAGCGTGTCGTCGGCTATCGTGACCCTGTACGGGTCTGGTCCATCGACCAGGGTGTCCTTTTTCTGTAGATGCGGGGCTTCTGCCTGCGTAACGTCCTGTGCAAGGAATCGGGACAGCGTGCGGATCAGGTCGTCGCGGCCGATGGGTTTGGGTAGATAGGCGTCGGCCAGGCGGCGCAGCTCGGCCACCTCTTCGCTCATCACAGCGGCACTGATTACAACGATGGGCAGTTCGGCCACCGCACGCGCGGAGCGGATGCGCCGGGCCGTCTCGAGCCCGTTCATGACCGGCATCTTGGCGTCGAGCAGCAGCAGGTCAACGGGGTGTTCGGCCAGTTTTTCAAGCACGCCCACCCCGTTGGCTACCTCGTCAACCTGTAGGCCCATGGGCTCCAGCATGGCCCTCATGAGTTCCCGGTTTCTGGCGTTGTCGTCGGCAACCAGAATGCGTGCCGGCAGGAACGGGCGCTCCTCATTCGCAGCAAAGTCGTCCTGCGCCGCCACGTCTCCCGAAACAGGGCCCACAGGCACATCCCGCAGCACGACCTGGAAGGTGGAGCCCTTTCCGGTCGCACTCCGAACGGAGATGTCTCCCCCCATCAATTCCACGAGACGTCTCGAAATGGCCAGTCCAAGTCCCGTTCCGCCATATTCGGCGGCGGTCTGCCCAGCGGCCTGGTCAAAGGCGCCGAAGACCGTGTCGAGCTGGTCGACAGCTATGCCGATTCCGGTGTCTTCGACTTCAAACCGAAGCGTCGCCGCATCACCGCTCACCGGCGCATTGAGCCGGGTGCGGAGCACGACATGTCCCCGCGACGTGAACTTGACGGCATTGCCCACCAGATTGAGCAGAACCTGCCGAAGTCGGTGGTCGTCCAGCGTAACCATGCGCGGCACATCCTCGTCAATTTCAGTTCGGAGCGCGATGCCCTTTTCCTCGGCCTTCTGTCGAAAGACAACGCCTATATCGTGCACAATCTGGTGCAGATCCGCCAGGCGGGGTTCGATATCCAGTTTGCCCGCTTCCACCTTCGAAAGATCCAGAATGTCGTTGATGAGCGTCAGCAGACTGCGGGCCGAGGTCTGGATGTGATCGACCCACCGGCGCATGTCGGCCTCCGTGACGCGCCGGGCCAACAGGTCGGTGAAGCCGAGAATGGCGTTCATGGGCGTCCGGATTTCATGGCTCATATTGGCCAGGAACCGGGACTTGGCCTGGTTGGCACGGTCGGCCTCCTCGGCGAAACGTTCGGCACGCTCACTACTCAACTCGAGCGCCTCGTTGGCCTTGGAGAGAAGACGTTTCTGCCGATCGACCTCGCGTCGCTGGATGTCCATCTCGGTGTTCTGGGCAGACAGCTGCCGGGCCTGCTCCTCGATCCTGTTTTTGGTCGTACGCAGCTCGTCAAGCTGGATCTGAAGTTGCATCCGTGTCTGCTGGATCTGGCGGTTGCGCCCGGTAAGCTCCTTGTTGCGCTCGGCAAGCTCCCGGCGCTGCGTCTCCAGCGCAGCAGTCTGTGCACCAAGACGTTCCTCAAGGCGACGGTTTGACGCTTCAAGGCGCGAAACATGAAAGCGGCCCAGAGCACGGCCCGCCAGCAGAATGGTTGTGCCCAGGAACAGTACATAGAGCAGATATACCCACCATGTACGGTGCCATGGAGGGCGGATGTCAAAGGACATGCTGCGCACGGAGCTGATACTGCCCATGGTGCCGCGCGCCCGGACTTCGAAGGTATACGTCCCCTCCATCAATCCGGCCCAGGAGGCGGCAGGATTGAGCGACCACTCGGACCATGTATCGTCGGCACCCAGTAGCCGGGTCTGGTAGCGGATCGATCCGATCTGATCGAAGTCCGGGACAGCAAAAGCAATGGCAAACCCGTTTTCCTCGTACGGTAACGTGAAGGTGGGCATGTCGTTGGCGTCGGGCGCCAGGCCACCGAACAGGAGTCTACCGCGGGTCCGCACCTGGCGGATGAGGGGTGCCGGTGTCTGTCGCCGCGGCCGTACGCGCGTTTCATTGAAGAGAAACAGGCCCCTGTCGGTGGCTATCCAGCAGGCCGACGGAGACGTGCACAGGAAATCGGTCAGGCGCGTGGATGACAGGCGCTGAAGGTCTTCATATCGGACAAGGACACCCTCGGTATCGTCGTCCGTGCGGATACGCCCCGAAAGCGAGGGCGAAAACATCCAAGTGCGGTCAAGCCCGTCCTCTCCTACCCAGGATATCCGGTCGGGAGGACCGTCCACAAGGCGGATGAGGGAGGCGTCGTTCACGAAGCGGTTGCTGTCGGGGTCGTACCGCTGCAGACCCGCCCGTCCGAGGAAACGAACCTGCCCGCCGAGCACGACAGGGCGCGTAATTCCCGCTCCGAGCCCGCTCCGTTCGTCAAACCGCACCGCGCGGGCGAATGTGCTGTCAAAACGTGTCATGACAAGACCGGATGGAGACAAGCCCGCCCATATTGTGCCATCCCGGGCAGCGGCCAGGTAGGAGACGAACCCGAGATCTTCTTCGGCATGCAGCGGTGCCGTCAGGGCGCCACTGAGCGGATCGAAGCGCAACAATGTCAATCCCCGGGTGTGCCCGACGACCCAGGTCTCAGTTGTTGTCGTGTCGGAGGCGGCGCGATAGGGCAGGATGGTCTGAGGTACACCCGGGATGGCCACGTGCAGCATGTCCGGAGTGTCCTCGCGCCATAGGTGAACACCGTCCCCTGCAGCAATGAAGAGACCCTGCGTGGTGGAGAGGATGTCAAACACCGGCACGGTGATGTCGGCGACGGCATCAAACCGGGCAGGAGACAGCGCGGCTCGTGCATTCGGCACCGGAGTTTCCGGTAGTCCGGCGACAAACAGACCGCGCTCGGTTCCGGCCCATAGCCGTCCCGCGTGCGATTCGACCGCCCTGACGGCGCCTGCCGGGCGCGCGTTTTCGGGTAGTTCCGAGAGGGCATTGCCAAACTCGACAAGCGCCAGGCCATCGCTCGTCGAGAGCCAGAGTCGGCCGGCGCTGTCGAGTGTCAGCGATCTGATTTCGCCGAACGGAAGGCCGGCCGTATGGTCGAGTCGCGACACCGACGAAGTTTTCTGATCCACGACGAGCAGCCCGCTCGACCGGGTCCCAAGCGCGAGCCGGCCATCGGGCAGGCGGACTCCGGAAAGAAGCCGGTAGGGACGCAGCCGATCGGCCAGAAACGTATCCCAGGGGGAGATGCGGCCGTTCAGGAAGTGCATGAATGCACCTGAGGCGGAGACGAGAAGCTGCGTCGTATCGGATGTGGCGACGGTGAGCGTCAACGCGTCGCGGGCAAACATCCTGGCATCTCCTTCGGCAAGGGTGAACTGGCCGTTGTCATAGCGACTCAGGCCGCGCCCCCACTGGGATACCCAGAGCGCTCCATCTACCGTGAAAGCGTGCTGTACGGGTGCGTCCGTGGTGGTCGTGAGCAGTGTATCGGACCGGGCATCGAACAGGCGATTGGCGGTAATGAAATAAATGCCACGTGCGTGCGGCAGGGCGGCCAGGACGTCGTCGAAACGGCCACGACCCTCACTGGCCGCATCCAGAAACGACGTGAACACCGGCCGGTAAACGGAGTCGGGTACCAGACGTCCAAGCTCGGCCGTTGCCCCGACGTAGAGCATCTGGTCATGGACGGCAAGTCGCTGCGGTGTGCGGCGCCCCGGCAGGGGGAGCAGCCGCCACGACAGGCCATCGTACTCGAGGAGTCCTTCTTCATTGGCGGCATAGACGAGGCCCTCGTCCAGCACGGCGATATCATGATTTCCGGGGTGATGACCGTATTCGGCCGGCGAAAAGTGCCGTACATGCGGAAATTCCGGTACCTGGGCGGCAACGGTGGTGCTCGGACCCAGTGCGGCCACTATTATGAGGAGCCGGTGGAGGTGTCGGGTGGGAAGAAGTCGGGTCATACCGCCGCATGGAAAACGGAAAGGTACACGCCGGAGCACAGTATATTGCTCCCCGATACCCGCTGGTACGGAAACCTGTCCCTCGTTTGCGCTATGCCGCGTCTCCTTATTGTCGATGACGAGCCTTCCATCCGCCGCACGCTGAAGGAATTGATGACCATGCAGAAGTATGACGTGGTCGAAGCCGAAAATGGTGCCGAGGGCCTCCGGAAAATAGAGGCCGAGTCGTTCGATCTTGTCCTCTCGGACATGATGATGCCGGAAATGAACGGCATGGAGCTTCTCAAGGCGGCCAAATCCCGGTGGCCGGACCTCCCGTTCGTGATGCTCACGGCCAATGCCACGATTGAGCTGGCCGTCGAGGCCATCAAGGAGGGTGCCTACGATTTCGTGCCCAAGCCGCCCAACCTGCAGCGCTTTCTGGTTACGGTCCGCAATGCACTCGATGCCGAGAAGTTGCAGCGGGAGCATACGCGCATGAAAGCACGCCTCGAGAAAATTGACACCTCCATTCCACCGCTTCTCGGAGAAAGTCCCGCCATGAAGCGGATCAAGAAACTGCTGCACAAAGCCGCGCCATCAGAAGCCCGTGTACTCGTCACCGGCGAGGCCGGCAGCGGAAAGGAACTGATTGCCCAGTGGATTCACCATCTGTCCGTGCGCAGCTCGGGTCCCTTCGTGGCACTGAACTGTGCCGCCATTCCGGCTGAACTCATTGAAAGTGAGTTGTTCGGGCACGAAAAAGGCGCTTTCACGGGTGCACACAAACAGCATATCGGATCGTTCGAGCAGGCCGACGGCGGGACGCTGTTCCTCGATGAAGTGGGCGACATGTCACCGGGCGCCCAGGCCAAAGTGCTCCGCGTGTTGCAGGAGAGTCAGGTCAGGCGCGTGGGAGGCGACAAGGCCATTTCGATTGATGTGCGTGTCGTGGCGGCCACCAACAAGAACCTGGAGGAAGCGATTGAAACCGGGGAGTTCCGGGACGACCTCTTTCATCGCTTGGCGGTCATCCGCGTGGAGTCGCCGCCCCTGCGCGAGCGCCTGGAGGACATAGACCTACTGGCTACACATTTCTGCGAGCAGCTCAGCGTTCGCAACGGCATGCCTGGCAAATACTTTTCTGACGAGGCGCTGCATCAGCTGCGTACCTTTCCCTGGCGCGGAAACGTGCGCGAGCTGCATAACGCCGTGGAACGCCTTATAGTCCTCAGTGACAACGACGAAATCAGCGTCGACGATGTGGATCTCTTTGCCAACCCGGGAAAGGCCCCCCAGGACTCGATTGCCTACCTGGCAGAGCAGCACCCGAGGATTGCCGACTTCCGGGATGCGGCCGAAGCGGCATTCCTTCGCCGCAAACTGGCAGCCGTGGACGGCAATATTTCCCGCCTCTCCGAGGAAATAGATCTTCAGCGCTCGAACATCTATGCCAAGCTGAAGAAGTTCGGAATTGAATATTAAGGCTTGTTAACACTACACCAAAGAGCACCATGGCGCGGCGGCGCCACGGAGACCCCCGCCGGAGTCAGGCTCCCGGCAGCGTGATGATGAAACGCGTTCCGTGGGGCGATACCGATTCAGCGCGGATGGCTCCATCCATGGCATCCATGGCCAGGCGACAGAATGCGAGTCCGAGTCCCACACCCGCCCGAACATCCGATTCGGCCGACTCCACCTGGTAATACCTGTCGAAAATCCGCTCGTGCAGGTCATCGGCAATGCCTGGACCGTCGTCCTCGACGACCAGCTGTACGTGTCCATTCTCCGGGCGCGCAGAAAGAAGTATTCGCGTGGCGGGACGAGCATACTTGAGGGCGTTGGCCAACAGATTGGCCAGCACGCGTCCAAGCAGCAGTTCATCGGCCTGCACCACAATCCCCCCGTCCATCTCGATTTCGAGGGCCAGGTCACGGTCTTTCGCAAACGGCGCATATTCCGCTTTGATCTGTGCCAGAAACGAGCCCATGTCGATGCTGTTTGCATGTACGGGCATCGTGCCCGACTCCAGCTTCGAGAGGTCCAGCATGGACTCGATCATGGTACCCATGGCAGATGCCGCGCGCTCCAGATGACCGAGCCGGTCCGCATCACCTTCGCCCAGCATCCGCATCATCTGCAGGTTCATCTGGATGACCGAAAGCGGGTTGCCCAGATCGTGCACAATCATGTGCGTGAGTGCATCTCGCATCCGGATCAGATCCTGTTCGGCTTCCCGGAGCCTCTTCTTTTCGAGACTTCCCGACAGTCTCGCCTCCAGGATTTTCGGATTGAACGGCTTTGAGAGAAAGTCGGTCGCGCCAAGCTCCAGACATCGCGCAATACTGGGTACATCGTCGCGCCCCGATATCATGATCACAGGAATGATCTGCAGCATGTCGTCGCCACGCATGAACTCAAGAACGCCGTATCCGTCGAGTTCGGGCATGTCAATATCGAGAAGCACCGCATCGAAGGGCTCTTCCTGCAGACGTTCGACAGCCTCCTTTCCGTTGTGACATGACTCGGACGCATAACCGAGCGCGTGGAGGTATTCGCCGAGCAGGTCCCGGTTGAGCTTGCTGTCGTCAACAACGAGAATGTGGGCCGTTTCAGGGCGTGATTGTGGATCGGTCACGGTGTGGACGCATGTGTGGAACAACCTGTGTGAAGCCGTGGGCTGCACGCTGCAAGTATACGCACCGTGTCGACTCGGCCCCAATACTGTTTCGAAATCGAAACACAACCATACCTTACTCCCGGACGGGTTCGCCGTCACCCCCCTTTTTTCTGTAGATGCGGCGAACGGCGGATGGACTGGTACGGGGTTTGCCCCTTGTAGCCGTGACACCAACCGCGATCGACATGAATACTGTACAAACCGCCTGGAAACCGCTCTTCGTGATATCGCCCGATACGGCGCGCAAGGCGCGCATGTACCGACTTTCGTCGGTCAGGCCTTCCAATGAGCGCCCCGCCTGGATCCGGCTGGACCGGGCCGTCCGTTCAGCCTGTCCCATATACCGGATTCCGCATGCGGAATTGGATGTGCCCATCTGGCGACTATAACAGGGCACGGTGTTTGTACCCGTTACTGTTGTGAAACTTCGATTCCTGCATATCCTCGTTCTGGCCGGATTGTTCGGCGTGCTTGTCGCACCCGCGTCGGCGCAGCGTCTGATGATGCTCGGCAGCGGTGCCGTACAACTCAACGTATCTCCTTCGCCGCACGAAGGAGGTACCTACCGGGATACGGACGAGTCGACGCGAATCCTGTGGAATCAGGCGCGGTCGCGCTCCAAGGTCACCGTTTCCACGTTCGCGCCAGGGCAGTCCTACAGGCTGTATGCGGAAGCCGTAAACGTCAAGCGTGGCGTATCGGTTGGTCGCGTCGAACTGCGCGACGGCATGCACGATACCGACCTGATCGTGAATATCGAGAAGAAGAAAGCAGGCTTCGCCAACATCCGCTACATTGCAGAGGCTGATATTACCGACGGATCGGACGAAACCGCCATGAGCGACCAGCATACAGTGACGTTCACCCTCACCGAGCAGTAATCCATGGTTTCTGACCGCATGTTGCGACGCGCTGCTGCGAACGGCGCCATGGTGGCGGCCGGCCTCCTGGTGGTAGTCCTGACCACGAGTGCGGCCCTGGCGCAGATTACTGTCCGCGGCCAGCTGGCCCACGACATGGAGACCGTACCCGGAGCCACGCTCACGGGATCTGTCACGATAGACAACGAGACGAGCGAGTTGCAGCAGGCACGCGTATACCAGCGCGACTACCTTTTTTTCGCCGACGGCACCAATTCGTACGACGACCCGGGAAGCACCGCTCGCTCGAATGCGGACTGGATTACATTTTCACCGGAACAGGCCACGGTGCCGCCCAATGGCTCCGTAACAGTTTCCTACCAGATCAATGTCCCCGACAGCGCTGGCGATGGCTCCTGGTGGAGTATGCTGATGGTCGAGGCAATTGACCGTGACTCCCGCGAGTCCACGCTTGGCGACGATGCGCCCCCCGAGAGGGAGGTCGGCTTCCGGCAGGTGACGCGCTACGGAGTACAACTTGCAACGCATGTCAACCCGACTACCGCCGAGCCGGGTATTGATCTGGACAATGTCAGCCTGCAGGCGCTCGAGGACGGGCGTACCATGTTTCAGATCGATGTTCTCAACGTGGGCCGTATCATGATGCGTCCCGATGTTTACATGCGTCTTTTCGATACAGACGGAAATGAGTATGGTCCATTTCAAGGTGTCCAGTACCGGCTCTACCCCAACACGTCGACGCGTCAGCGCATTGAGTTGGTCGGTGTACCCGCCGGTACCTACCAGGCGGTGTTCGTAGTCGATGCAGGCGGCGATGCTGTGTTCGGCGGCCAGTTCGAATTGACGCTCTGACGGTGATACGAATGAGGGGCCCCCGGTATGCCCTGTCGGTTTCTGTTCTGGGATGGTTTCTTTTGCTCGCGTGGGGCTCGATGCCTCGCGCAGCCTGTGCGCAGACGGTGCGCGTGTCGGCGCCCGAGCGCGTGGAAGCGGAGCCCGGCATGGTCATCTCCCTGCCGGTACGCGTTGTCGCCACCGGGGAGATGACGCTGCGTCTCGATCCGGTGCTGCCGCCCGGCTGGAGCATTCTGATACCACCACCTGCCATGAGCATGTCCCCGGGCACGCCCGCGACGCGGATAGTATCGATCCAGATCCCTTCCAGTGCAGCAGCCGGCGTGTGGCGTGTGGCATTCCGTGTGCGCGGGCAGCCGGATGACACCGCTGCCGCAGGGCCAGGTGCCGAAGGCTCGCTCCCTGCAGCCGAAACAGAAATAACGGTTACCGAGCGCACCAGCCTTACGCTTTCGCTCGTCGATGCCCCCTCCCGCGTGCGTGCGGGCGCGCCGGTCGAGGCCACTTTTGCCATCGAAAACACCGGCAACCATACCGCTTCGTTCCGGATCGAGGCGGAAAGCTCGCTGCAATACGACACGCGTGTGGCGCCGGATCTGATCGAACTTGAACCATCGGCCCGGTCGCAAGTCCAGGTCCAGGCCCGCACGCGGGACGACCTGGTCAACGAGCTGACGCACGTGTTGCGGATCCGTGCGCAGGAGGAGGGTGAACGCGGGACGGGAGAAGAGAGCCGGGCCACGACGCAGATCGTGCCTGTCCGCCGGCCGGCCCGGCGACTCGAGGAAGGGCAGCTTCCGGTGCTGTTCACGGTGCGGGGCACCACGGAGTCCGGTCGAAGCGACGCGCAGGCAGAATTCGAGATCCCGGCGACACGCGTCGGAGACCGGGTATATTCCGCCAGGCTTCGGGGACCGGACATGCGGTCGAATGCCGCGTTCGGGGAGCGGGACGAATACGCCGCCCAGATGGAAGGACGCCACATTGGCCTTCGCATGGGCGATCAGGATTATCGGCTGTCGGATCTTCTCGACACCTCTTTCTTCGCGTTCGGGGGAGAGTTGTCCCTGGATCGTGACCGCGTGCAGGGAGCCGCATTTGCTTCTCGAACGCGTCACGTGTTTCCGGAAACGGGACGTGCCGGGGCCTATGTGCACCTGTGGCCACACCAAAAGGTGGCCGTTGAACTGAACGCACTGACCAGGGAAAAATTCGAGCCGGGTGAGGCGGCTTCCATTGCGACCCGGTGGCTACCCGTGGACGGGGCGGAGCTGGCCGCCGAGGTGGCCCACGGGTGGTATGACATTGGCGAAGGCAGCGCTCTGCAGCTTTCGGCGCAGGGATCGTTTCCCTGGATCGTGTTTTCAGGTCGCGCCGAAACAGCCGACCCGTTCTTCCTGGGGGGTATCCAGAACTCGGAGCGCCTGCAGAGCAGCTTCGCCGTCCGCGGAAACCACTGGATCCGGATCGAAGGGCTCGGCCGTGCGGAGCGCCGGTTTTTCGATGCATCCAGAAGCCGGGACCGCGCACTCGAGAACAGGCTCTTTCGAGGCGGGGCGGGCGGCTCTTTTTCCCTTGGAAACAACCGGCTGCAGACCATGCTGGTCGGTCAGTTCCAGGATCGCCGGGTCGCCGAGACCGGACTCGACCGCCAGGAGAAGAGCGTCGCGCTCCGTCTCAACTTCAACAGCCGCGGTTTCGGACTCAATGCCAGCGGGGAAACGGGCCGGATTGTCGACGACGGTTTTTCCGAGGGCACGTTTTCGTCGGTCAGCGGATCGGCATTCAAGGTAATGCGAGCCTTCTCACTCAGCCTGACGGCATCCTACTTGGAAGGAATCACATTCTTCAGTCCGCGTGAACAGGAGCGCGTAACAGTGGGATCGACGCTGTCGTTTGACGCAGGCCGCGGGCTCAGCGCCTCGGCATCGGCCTTCCGAAGCCGCGAGACGGGTGCTTTTTCGCAGACGTTCACTTTGTTCGATGCGCGCGTGGCGGCATCCCTGTGGTCGAACCACGAACTGGAACTGCGGGCACGGGGGTCGCAGACCAGCTTTTCGTCAGATGTGCGCACGGGAACGTTCAGCCTTGCCTATCGCATTCCGTTTTCGGTCCGGGCGCCGTTCTCCGGGGAGCGGACACAGACGACGGTTTCTTTCCGCGTGTTCGACGTGGAAACAGGCGAGCCGCTGAAGGGCGTCGTCTTTGTGGCGGGTCGGACGCGGGCCGATTCGGACAGCGATGGATTGGCCCGGCTGGTCCTCACCGGCGGGGAGCAGTTCGTATTGCTGGACCAGGAGTCGATTGGCCTTGACCGCATGCCGACGGTGCCTTTTCCCATTGAGGTCGGTGCGGTGTCCCAGGGGGTCACGGACGTCGGTATTGTGCGATCCTCGCGCTTGAGCGTGCGTGTCGAAGCGGGTCGTCGGCAAACGGAGCTCGATGCCGCGCTAGGAAGCGACCTGGATCGACGTGCGCTTTCCGGGCTGGTTGTTGAGGCCCGGATGGGCGAGAATCGGTTCCGACGCCTGACCGACGAGGAAGGCAGGGCGCAGTTTCCGCCACTCGTACCGGGGTTGTGGGAGGTATTCCTGCTCGATAGATCTCTGCCCGAGAATTACCGGACGGCACCGGAGAGCGCATTGGTAGAGCTCATTCCCGGCGGAGTTGGCGAGACGGTGTTTCGTCTCGAGCCGGCCGAAAGGCGCATTCGTTTCGTGACGAGTGGAACGGGCGTATCGGTTGGCGTCCCGGGAAAAGCGATCGGTGCCCAGGCCGCGCCCGGTGCAGACGCCGCGCCCGCGCCAGCCGGAGACGGAAATGACGACATGGACGGCACCGAAATGGAGGACGCCGAAATGTACGGCCGGACAGTCCGCGTGAAACAGGGCGATACGCTCTTTTCGTTGGCACGACAGCATTATGAGAGCCAGTGGCACTGGGTCCGGATATGGCTTGCCAACCGGGATGTGCTCGAATTGCCGGATCTCGTTCCCGCCGGTACGGTGCTCAGGCTTCCTGCGACCGGCCCGCTTACCGAGGAGGAATGGCGGGTTATCCGTCGCCAAGGGGACGAGTAGTGCGCGCTTGTTGTGGCGGCGTTGCGGGTGTGTTGCGGCGGCGAAACAGCCCGGAGGGGGCTCCGGTCTCCAAGCCGCTCTTTACGTAGATGCAGGGCGGTTGAGTGCATTCGGCACCCCAATTGACATGGCTTATGGCAGCACACCAAACAAACTGCCGCCATGTCACCTTCATACAGAACCGAGGAATACGTCCGCGCTTGGCTTGCCGAGCCATCCCAGAAGAACCGGGATCGCGTCGTGGGGTCCATGGAGCCCGTTATCAGGCACATCCTGTCCAGCCTTCGAACCCATGCCGGTGATATTCTGACGGAAAATGACCTGTTCCAGGCCGGGGTCGTAGGCGTGCTTCAGGCGCTCGATCAATTCCGTCCTGATATGGACGTCCGCTTCGTGACCTTTTCCTGGGTGCGCATTCGCGGCGAAATCATAGATCTGGTTCGCCGGATGGATCCCCTGCCCCGCCGCCGCCGGGCCAAGGTGGCGGCCATGTACCGCGCTGAAAACGAGCTGGCGCAGGAGAAGGGCGATTGGCCGCGGATGGAAGATGTGGCCAACAGGCTGCTGGTGGACCCGGTACACGTGGAAAATACGCGCATGGACGCGCGCCGCCGCGAGCGGCTTTCGCTTCACACGACTATCGGAGAAGCAGGCGAGTCCGAACTGGTCGAAATGCTTGAGGCTCCCGATGGTTTGGAGCGGTTTGATGACGCCGAATGGTTGGACGTATCGCGTCATCTGACAAGGGCTCGTCGGCTGCTTACCCAGCGTGAACAGGACATACTCGACCTGTTCTACAACGAGCAGCTGACGCAGGCGGAAATTGGATCCATACACGGCATATCGGAGGCACGGGTATCCCAGGTTCGGCGCCGGGCGATAGAGAAATTGCGCCCCCGTGTGGAGGCTACGCTGCGAACAGCAGCGTAAGTGCGACCATGCACAATCAAGGAAGCACGCCGAACTGGATATTCTGGTACGAGGTGTGGGATGTCCGCGATACCGGATCGACAACGGTAATGGTGAGCAGCCGATTCTCGATTTCAAGCTGATCGACGTCGTCGCTCACAACAAACTGAAAAGAGATAACCCGGCCGTTTTCCAACCCCCGTGACATTCCGGTGACAGCCGCCACGTCACGGCCACCTCTCGTAACATCGACCCAGCCACTGCTCCTGCCGAGGGAGCTGGCAACTGACACGGCCAGGTGCGTACCGGTTGGCATGGGCCTGTCCAGACTGACTTCGATGCGCACGTTGTCGACATTTGAGGTCAGGTTGTAGAAGCTGCTCCCGTCCCGGACTACGGCATTTCCAGGTGTCACGTGTCTGTCTACAATAAGAGGTACAGGGTTGCTGCTCACGGCCATGACCACAATGGGCTCAACGCCAAGCCGCACGGTGTGCGAACCGGTGGCCAGCACCCGGCCCCCGGGAAGCGGCTGGGATACGGCCGCACCCGCCGCAAGTACCGTGACGAGTACTGCGGTGGCGAGAGGGGCGCGCACACGCCGAGACCGGTCCATGGAGGAAACCAAAAAATGGCAAACAACTTCTTTCATGTAATCGACAGTTCGGATGCCGGTTTCAATCTGTTGGAGGGAAGTATCAGCGCCCAAGCAGGATTTTTCGGGTTTCCGCGTGCCCCTGTCCGTCTTCCACGCGTACAAGGTAGAGGCCGGGGCTGAGAGAAGCCGCGCCTACGCGCAGCGCATGGCTGGCACTGGCAGAAAGCACGCCATCGTGCACAACCCGGACAAGACGACCAGAGACGTCCCAGAGCGTAGCGCGTACGTGGCTTGTCGCGCCGAGAGCGAGTTCAAGACGGGTTTCGGCATGGAATGGATTCGGGTAGGGCATACCCAGTTCCAGGCCAGTCGGCAACTGGCCTGCATCGTCCGACTCGTTCGATACCTGCACCAATCGAAGGAACGTACAGGACTGGTTGCCGAATGCACATCCCAGCGGTTCGGCGAAGGTGCCGTCGTGGCTGCCGTCGAACCCGAATGTGATATTCTCGCCCGCTGGAATACAGGCATTGCTCTCGATGTTCGTGACGAGGTAGGATCCGTCAGGGTTCTGCGTGAAGACGCTCTCCCAGTGCCGTCCGACCGTCATGTTCTCGATGAGTGAGAATTGCAGGCTCCAGCCCCGGATGAACCCACTCGTGTTGTTCGTAATGCGGACAAGAGCCACGAACTGGGAGGACGTCACACTCAGGAACCGGAAATCAATATCCGGAAGTTGGGTTGTCGGCGCGACGCCGTCCGGGCATGCACCGCCTGTATCGCCGCCACCCGTATCGCCGCCTGTATCGCCGCCACCCGTATCC